>Ga0209415_10018890_pt1 | contig 10846 bp, 7 predicted proteins | sample PeaSoiSIISIP2007_FD_187696 | JGI IMG/M metagenome (GOLD analysis project Ga0209415, IMG submission 187696) | Peat soil microbial communities from Weissenstadt, Germany - SII-SIP-2007 (SPAdes) (version 2) | ecosystem: Environmental > Terrestrial > Soil > Wetlands > Peat | place: Germany... | reverse complement strand
CCCCGTGATGCCGCTCGGACGCGATCTAGGGTTCTTGCCGGGGGACGTCGACGAGAAGCTGAACCCGTGGATGCAGCCCATCTTCGACAACCTCGAGTTCATCTTCTCCGTCACGGGCTCGCGGAAGGGCCCCTCCGCGTACGCCGAGCTCCTCGAGAGCGGGCAGATCCAGGTCGAGCCGCTCACCTATATCCGCGGCCGGTCGCTCCCGCAGCAGTACATGATCGTCGACGAGGCGCAGAACCTCACGCCGCACGAGGTCAAGACGATCATCACCCGCAGCGGAGACGGCACGAAGATCGTGCTCACCGGAGATCCGGGGCAGATCGACAACCCTTACGTCGACAGCGCTTCGAACGGGCTGACGATCGCGGCCGACAAGTTCCGCGCGGAGAAGCTCGCGGGCCACATCGTCCTCCAGAAGGGGGAGCGGAGCGAGCTCGCCGAGCTGGCGGCGAACCTGCTGTAGCGCAATCGTCCATCGCGCGGACGGTCACGAGCGCGAGGTAGCGCTCGCCACGCGCGGCGCGGTGGGTAGACTCCCCGGCATGCAAAACGGCGCCGTTCGTCCCGCGCAGTCGGCCGAGTCGCACACCTTGCCCGTGGCGCACGACGCGCGGAGCGCGATCCTGATGGCGGAGGGGGCGATCGCGCGCTCGCTCGACGTCGGCGCGACGGTCCTCGCGACCGCGCTCGCGGACCCGCGGCACAACGCGTTCGGCGACCCGGTGCTCGTCGAAGCTCCGCTCGACGCGGCCGCGCGCGTTCGGCGCGCCGCGGAGCGCATCTCCTCGGGCGACCGGATCGCGGTTCTCGCGTCGACCGCCGAGCTCTCCCCCGCCCGCGAGACCATGGCCGAGATGGTCTCGCGTCGCCTCGCCGCGGTGTTCCACCTCCTCGAGCCCGTGACCGCGGAGGCCGCCCTCGCGTGGGCCGACCTTGGCTGGGCGCTCCTCTTCGCGTCCGGCGTAGAGGAGTCCTTCGACCTGACGCTCGTCGCCCGCCGCGCCGCGGAGGACTCCGGCACCCCCTTCCTCGTCGTCCACGACCTCGCGCACGCGCGCTGCGTGGAGCCGCTCGCCCCGCTCGACGCCGGGCTCGTGCGAGCGTTCGTCGGTTCCCCCGACGCCCGACTCCACAGGGTCGCGGATCCCGGCCACCCGTCCCACGCGCAGATTGACGCGCGTGGGTTCGCCGAGCGCGTCCCCTTCGCGCTCGCGAGCGCGCTGCGCGAGCTCGAGGTGCTGACCGGTCGCAAGCGCGACGCCGTCACGCGGAGCGCGAGTGGGGCCGATGCTTCGCTCATGCTCGTCGGCCTCGGCGCCCTCGGGGACGTCCTGCTCGGCGAGGTCCCACGCCTCCGCGCGTCCGGTCACGACGTCGGAGCGGTCAAGGTCACGTCGCTGCGGCCGTTTCCGGGGCCGCGTGCCGTGCGGTTCCTCTCCCGCGCGCTCGCCGTCACGGTGCTCGAGCACTCGGACACGCCTCTCGCGCAGTCCAACCCGCTCACTCGCGAAGTGAAATCGTCGTTCGCGGACGCGCTCACGTGGGCGCCGGACTATCCGGGCGTCGGCCGCGTGCCGCGCATCCACTCGGGCGTGGTCGGGCTCGCCGCGCACGATCTCGAGGCGCGGGATCTCGACGCGGTCGTGCGCAACATGCTCGAGGGGGAGAGCGGCAAGCGGTTCTTCGTCTTGGGTGGCGCTCCTCTGCTCGACCTGACGCGCGGCGCGGCCGAGCGGACGCGGGACGCGGGCGGTCCTGGTGTCTTCCAGATGCGAGGCATCCTCCGGGACACGGCCTTCGCGGCCACCGCCGCGGAGCTCGCGGCTGTCGTCATCGCGCGGACGCTCGCGCTGAAGGTGCGCGCCTGCATCCGCCCGGTGGCGGCCGCCGATGGCGGAGGGGGCGCGTTCGATCTCGTCGCCAGCCCGGACCGGCCGATCGGCGTTCACCTCGCGCCCGCCGTCACGCTCGTCGCGCTCGATGACGCGTCCTCGCTCGTGCACGGTAACCCCCTCGCGCGCCTCGCGGACGGCGGGACGGTCGCGGTGCCGACCAAGAAGACGTCCGCCGAGGCCGTGTGGGCCGACATGCCCCCGTACGCGAAGGCGATCGTCTTCGATCGCCACGCGCGTCTCATCGGATGGGAACTCGAAGGCCACCCCACGTCGAGCGACGAGGAGGCTCGATGGCTCGCGGCCGCCGCGTTCACGGGGGTCGCGCTCGCTGCGCTCGCCCCGCCGTCCGACGGACGTCCGGCCCTCGACGGCTCGCTCGTCGCGCGCGAGGTCGGTGACGTGGTGCGCGCGCGCTCCGAGGCCACCGACGACGTCGTCCTCCGGGCGGGGGAGACCGCGCGGCGCGCGTTCGAGGCGAGCGTCCCGGTCCCGCGCGGCCTGGTCGAGCACGACGAGGAGGGGGTCCGTCTCGGACGGAAGGACGCTCGCGCGGCCGTGGCGTAAGCTCAGGGGCATGCGCCGGCCCCGGCAGTCCGCGTCGCTCGCGATCCTCGGAGCGGTCGCGCTCGTCCCGTGGCTCCTCCAGCGCGCGGCGGCCGACCCGCCCCCTCTGCCGAACGCCCTCCTCGAGGACGAGGCGGTGCCCGACGACTCGGCGTCGGCCGAAGCCCCGCCGGCCCCGAGCGAGACCCCGCTTCCATCCGCCTCCGCGCCGCCGCGCGACGGCATGATCCGCGTCCCGCGCGCGACGTTCACGATGGGCTCCTCCGACCCGCACACCCCGCCCAACGAGCATCCGCGTCACGTCGAGACGGTCGCCGCGTTCTGGATCGACCGCACCGAGGTCACCGTCGGGGCGTACCGCACGTGCGTGGACGCTCACGCCTGCGTGCCGCCGGTCAAGTCGAGCGCGTCGTGCACGTACGACCTCGGCAACCCGCGGTTGCCGATCTCCTGCGTCCACTGGAAAGACGCCGACGCGTTCTGCAGGGACGCCGGGAAGCGGTTGCCGCGAGAGGCCGAGTGGGAGCTCGCCGGTCGCGGCCCGCACGGTCGGCGGTACCCGTGGATCGGCTCCGCGATGGGCTGCGTCTACGCGTCCACGGCGCTCGGAGAGACGACGGCGCGGACCTGCACGAAAGGCCCGAGCCCCGTCGGGGCACACCCGCTCGGAGCAACGCCCTCCGGCATCCAGGACCTCGCGGGGAACGTCGAAGAGTGGACGGCCGACTGGTACGTCGAGAACCTCGCGCAGGCCGGCGCGCCTGCCGCCGGCGCAAGCCACGTGCTGCGCGGTGGGGGCTGGCAGAGCCCGCCGTCGGCCGCGCGGATGGCCAGCCGGAACTGGGGGTCGGCGGTGGAAGCCGGGCCCAACGTGGGGTTCCGCTGCGCGAAGAACGACTGAGGAGCTCGCGCCTCAGGTCTCGGCCATCACGCGCTTGTACGCCGGTCGTTCGGCGCAGCGCTTGCTCCACGCGTTGAGCCGCGCGTAGGGCGAAAAGTCGACCTTCATGTGGCGGAGCCAGTCGGTGTACGAGTTCACGTGCGTGTCCGCGAGCGTGTACTCGCCCACGAGGTAACTCCTGCCCTCGAGCGCCTCGTCGAGGATACGGAGACAGTCCGCGACGTCCTTCTTCGCGGCCTCTCCCGCCTTCGCGTTCTGCTGCTCCTCCGGCACCCAGGACATCGTGTTCCGCGCGAGCCGGTAGACGGCGTCGCCGAGGGTCACGTTCGTCCACACGACCCACTTCATCGCTTCACCGCGCTTCGTCCCCGGCGCCGGGTAGAGGTGCTTCTCGACGCCGAACGTCTCGCCGAGGTACATCGTCAGCGCGGCCGACTCCCAGAGGGGGACGCCGTCGTGGACGAGGGTGGGGACCTTCCCGTTCGGGTTCAGCTTCAAGAACTCGGGCTTCTTCGTGTCCCCCTTCTTGAGATCGAGCTTCACCTTCTCGTACGGGACGCCGAGCTCCTCGAGGACGAGGTGCGTGATTCCAGCGGTGGACATGGGGGCGTAGTAGAAAATGAGGCTCATCGAGCTCCCTCCTTTGCGCGCGGTCCGCCCGCGAGCACGAGGGCTCCATACTCCCGACGCGGGCGATGTGCCAGCCACGGCGCGGCCGAGCTTCGTCGCCGTCCGCAATGCTAGGTTGAGGCTCGATGAAGCCCTGGGAGACCGTCGATCGTGCCGCGGCGCCGGACGGCACCGAGCTCGTCCTCGCGCGTCGGGACGACGAGTGGGTCGTCCGCGCGTCGTCGCACGTCCTCATGTCGAGCCGCGCCCACGGCTCCGAGGAGACGCTCGTCAGGTACGCCCTGGAGCGCGTCACCCTGCCGCGCGAGGTCCTCCTCGGCGGTCTCGGCCTCGGCTTCACGCTCCGCGCCGCGCTCGATCTGCTCCCGCGTCAGGTCCCCGTCCGCGTGGTCGAGCTCGTCCCCGCGCTCGTTCGCTGGAACCACACGCACATTGCCCACCTCGCGCGGCGACCGCTCGACGATCCTCGCGTCGTCGTCGTCGAGGCCGACGTGCGACATGCGATCGCCTCGGCCACCGGAACGATCGACCTGCTCGTGCTCGACGTGGACAACGGGCCCTCGGCGCTCACCCAGACGCACAACGCGCGCCTCTACAGCGAGGCCGGCGCGCGGGCCTGCGCGGCGGCGCTTCGAGTGGGAGGAGTGCTCGCGCTCTGGTCGGCCGGGCCGGACGAACGCTACCGCCGGAACCTCGGGCTCGCGGGGCTCGCCGTCGAGATGAAGAGCGTCGCGTCGCGTTCGGGCTCGGGCGCGCGCGACGTGCTCTTCCTGGCGAAGAAGGTGCTCTCGTCGGCCGTCACTTCGACGACATCGAGGGCTGCGCGCAGAACCCGTTGATGCACTGGTAGCCGTCCGACGAGTTGCAGCAGTCGGAGCTCGTCGTGCACTTCTCGTACTCCTGGGCGCACCCCTTCGGCGGGGTCACGCACACGAGCTGGGCCCCTCCGTCCCCGCTCCCCTGCCGGCAGAACCCCGTGCAGCACTCGTCCCCCGACATGCAGCCGAGGCCGTTCGCTTCGCACGGATCGAGCACCCAGAACCCGCGCATGTTGCCGGCCTGGAGCTCCTGGTCGTTGATGTAGAAGGCCGGGTGGCTCGGGTCCGTGCCGGGCGTCGGGGCGAGGTCGATGGCCGAGACCCACAGCTTCTTCCGCCGCGCCGGGCCGGTCTCCCACGCGTCGGGATCGGTGATCGTGTTGCCGTACTCCCGCCGGCTGGTGAAGACGACCCAGTAGTAGCCGCCGACCGCGATGGGCAGGACCGTCGGCTCGTAGTTCATGTGCGCTTCGGCAGCGCCGTACGGGAGGTAGACCTGGCCGTTCGCCTCTCCGTTGAGCGCGTCGAGCGCCGTGACGGTCTTGGTCTTCAGGTCGACCATCTTCACGTCGGCGGTCTGGTTGTGCCACGTGGCGAAGTCGCCGCCGCTGTCGGCGTGGAAGATGAACTCGGCCGAGTCGGGGAGGAACGCCGGCCAGCCGAGGTAGGTCGAAGGATCGGTCACCACGTCGGTGAGCGCCGAGAACGTCGACGTGGCCTTCGCAAAATCCATGACGGCGAGCGAGTGGCCCTGACCGGCGTCGTAGTGGTTGAAGACGATCTTCGTCCCGTCGGGGGAGAACGTCGGCATGAGCGCGTTGGTCACGACGCCGTCGAATCCGGGGGCCGCGATGATGCCGCCGGTCTTCGGGTTCATCAGCTGGGACGCCCTCCCCGAGCCGCTCACGCCGGGGACGTTCGGCGGCCAGCTCCCCGAGACCTCGGCGTTCGTCATCACCAGCGAGCCGTCGGGGTAGAGCCCCGTGAAGCTGAACGACGAGTCCGCCTGGGCGACCTCCATCGTCGCGCCGCCCGCCGCGAGCGCGTAGCTATTTCCGCTGGTGTAGTCCCCGTTCGAGTCCGTCAGCGTCGACCCGTCGCCGCTCACCGAGTGGCACACCTGGCACCCCGAGCTGCCGCCCACGAGCACGCTGGCGGGCGTGCCGGGCTTCATCTTGAGCACCGTGCCCTGGCCCCCACCGAGCGCCGAGTCGTACGAGTTGTAGTAGACCGTCCCCTTCAAGCTCCCCTGGGCGATCGTCCAGGTTTCGGTGATGGGGCCGACCGCGTTGGCGCCGGATAGCTCGGTCAGCGCGACGGTCACCGGGGTCGATCCGGTCGCGCTCTCCGTGATGGCGGTCCACGCCGCGGCGCTCGGCGTGGCCTGGCCGGTCGTGGTCGAGAAGAAGCCGCCGTACTGGACGGTGGTCGACGTGATCTTGACGTACGCCGCCGTGATCGAGGTGCCCGCGAACTGCAGGACGGGCGCGGTGAGGCCGCGCGGAAAGATGGTCTTGTCGTACGGATAGAGCCACCGGAACGCGGGATCCGCGCTCGTGCCCCCCTCGGCGACGGGTTTGCTCGACGTGAGCTGGCCCTGCTGGGTCGCCGTCAGCATCCCGGGGTTCTCCGTGAGGACGAGCTTCACGGTCAGCGTGGTCGTCGCCGTCGCGGACGGAGACTGCGCGGTGACGGTGACGATGCCCCCCTGGGTGCCCGTCGCGGTGAACAGCCCCTGGCCGTTGATCGTGCCGATCTGCGGAAGGTCGACGGACCATGTCGCCGGCGTGGGGGTGGAGCTCCCGGTGATGTACGCGTGAAATTGCTCGGTCGCGGGGGGACCGGGCGAGACCACGGTCAGCGTGGGGTTGGCCGGCTGGATGGTGATCGACGGGTGAGTCGTGCTCGACTCGCCGCCGAGCGTGATGGGCGCGTCCGCGCCGCGGAGCGGGTGCGAGTGGGCGTCGAGCCCGAGCGTGCCGTCGGCCCCGTTGGCTCCCCCGTCCGAGCCGAAGCCGCTGTTCCCCGATCCGCAACCCCAGGCGGCGAGAGCGAAGACCCCCGCGAGCAGCGCGGCTCTGGCCGCGTCGAGTGACAACTTCGTGGTCATCGCGTCTCCGTCGCCCCGTGGCGGGCTCACTTGAGGCTAGGCCATGCCGGGAGGGTGTGCACGTTCGATTGACCGATTCCGCGGAAGGTCTCGAGCGCCCCTTCGGTTGACGTGCGAACCCCCAGAGACTATCCCACCCGAGCCGCGAGCCCCCGGGCTCACGGTTTGCCGGGATTTCCCCCGGCCGCGCGCACGTCGCTCTCGGAGCCGTCCCCTTGGCATCTCACGCCCTCCTCTTCTCGCTGCTCCAGCCGGTTGGCCCGAAGGCGGGCACTCCCGGCACCGCAGCCCCTCCGCCTCCAGACCCGGGCCAGGCGTCCTCCGCCGGGCAGCCGCCGGCGCCGAGCATGTGGGTCTACCTCCTCCCCGCGCTGGTGGTCGTCGTCTTCATGTTGTTCACGAACCGGTCGCAGCGGAAGCGCGAGGCCGAGACCCGGGCGAAGCTCAAGAAGGGGGACCGCGTGGTCTCTCAGTCGGGCCTCATCGGCGAGCTCATCGACATGGATGACCGGCTCGCGAAGGTGAAGATCGCGCCAGGCACGAACGTGCAGATGCTCATCGGCACGGTCTCCCCCTACGAGCCCGCCGCGGCGACCTCGAGCGCGGACAAGACGCTCAAGGACCTCAAAGACGCCAAAGCGACGGCCGCGCCCGAGAAGAAGGGATAGGTCGGGCACGCCGGAGACGGCGCCCCGAGACTCTCGATGAGCTCTTCGAAAAACAGCCTTCGCACCCTCCTCCTGGTCATCCTCGCGACGTGCGGCGTCGGGTTCCTCTTCTACAAGGCCGACTCCTTCTGGGGCCTCGTCACGTCGGCGCTTGCCGTCGTGATGTGCCTCTTCCTGATGCTCCCCGTGGTCGATGGCGGGTGGCGATTCCGGGCAGGGTTCGTGACCTGCACGTTTCTGACCGCGTGCCTCGTGCTCCTGCCGACGCTGAACAACGTCACGGCGGGGAAGGTCCCGTGCCCCGAGTACATCCGCGATCGGATGAGCTTCGCGATCGCGCCCGGGCTCGACCTCCGCGGCGGGATGCGCCTCGTCTACACCGTCGAGGTCGAGGAGGCGATCCGCGACAAGCGCGACCACCTCGCCGACGAGATGCGGCAGTCGCTCGCGGTGCTCTACGCGTTCCACACGGGCGACGGCCCGCTGAACCACGAAGAGTCCGGGAAGCTCGAGTCGAAGGTGCACGTCGGCATGCCCGAGAGCGCGCTCATCCGGCTCAAGTTCAACGACCCCGCCACTGCGCAAGCCGACATGGCGAAGCTCGACGAGCGCTTCAACAAGAAGTTCATGGGTGACCTCAGCCAGCAGCGCGGGCCGGCCGACAACGAGATCACCTACAAGATCCGCAACGAGACCGAGACGCTCATCCGTGACCGGGCCGTCGCGCAGGCGAAGGAGACGGTCAACAAGCGCATCGACGAGAAGGGGCTCCGCGAGGCGAGCGTCACGACGCGCGACGAGGACATCATCGTCGAGGTGCCGGGTGAGGACGAGAAGGCGTTCGCCGACATCAAGGAGACGATCCGCCGCACGGCGCGCCTCGAATTCAAGATGGTCGACGACGAGACCGACTTCTTCGGCAAGGTGAAGGAGGACACTCTCCCCGAAGGCGCGGCGATGTACACCGAGAACGCGCCCGCCGGGGTGGGGAAGACGGTGCCCACGCACTTCATCCGGATGGCGAAGGGCGAGAAGGAGACGATGACCGAGTGCCTCGTCCGCTTCAAGAAGTGGACGGCGACGCTCGGCGTCCCCGACGATCACCAGATCGGGTTCAACAAGGTCACCGAGTTCGACCCCGACACCAGCAAGGCGACGCCGGTCGGCTGGCGCACGTACTACCTCTTCGGCCGCGCCGAGGTCACGGGCGACTACATCACCGACGCCACCGTCGGCCAGGACAACAGCAGCGGCGCGGGCATCGGACAGTTCTACGTCGCCGTCACGTTCAGCCCCGCCGGTGCCGACCGCTTCGAGGAGGTCACCGGTGCGAACATCCAGCGGAGGTTCGCGATCATCCTCGACGACGAGATCAACTCCGCCCCGGTCATCAAGTCGAAGATCGGCGCCCACGCGAGCATCACGCTCGGCGCGGGCGACCCGGAGCAGCAGCTCCAGCAGGCGAAGGACCTCGAGGTCGTCCTCCGTTCGGGCGCGCTCCCGGCGCCGATCGCGATGTCGAACGAGTCGCTCATCGGGCCGTCGCTCGGCCGCGACGCCATCGGTCAGGGCATCCGCGGGATGCTCGTCGGCGCGGGGCTCGTCCTCGCCTTCATGGCGTTCTACTACCACCGCAGCGGGATCGTGGCCGACTTGGCGGTGCTCTTCAACCTGCTCCTCCAGATGGCGATCCTCGCGTGCGCGAGCGCGACGATGACGCTCCCGGGGATCTGCGGCCTCGCACTCACGATCGGCATGTCCGTCGACGCGAACGTGCTCATCAACGAGCGCATCCGCGAGGAGCTCCGGGGCGGCCGGAGCATCCGCGCGTCGGTCGAGGCCGGGTACGGCAAGGCGTTCTCGTCGATCGTCGACGGCCACGTGACGGTGTTCATCACCGGTCTCATCATGGCGAGCTTCGGCAACGGGCCCGTCAAGGGCTTCGCCTACACGCTCATCGTCGGCATCGTCTGCAGCCTGTTCACCGGCGTCTTCTGCACGCGCCTCGTGTTCGACTACTGGGTTCGCGGCGGCAGGGCCAAGCGGCTCAGCGTCGGCGGGGAATTCTAGAGGGCCAACGCGATGGAATTCTTCAAGCCGGGCCGGCAGTTCGACTTCATGGCGATGCGGTGGTTCTGGATCCCGCTCTCCATCTTCCTCGTGGTCGCCTCCACGGCCCTCACGTTCTACCCCGGCCCCAACTACGGGACGGACTTCCGCGGCGGCACCGAGGTGGAGGTCGCCTTCACGGCGGACGTGGACGCCGCGCGCATCCGTCGCGCCGTCGAGGACAGCGGGTTCAGCACCCCCGACGTCGTGCAGGTGCGCGATCCCGCGAACCCGAACCACTTCCTCATCCGCGTGCAGGACGTCAGCGTCCTCGACGACGCCGCGAAGGAGAAGCTCCGCGTCGCGCTCTGCCTGACCGACGACCCGAAGGCCCCCGTGTCGAACGCCGCGGCGTGCCCGCCGCGCGCGCGCGCGACGGAGATCAAGTTCAGCCTCGGCGGCGACAAGCTCGCGACGCGCTACGACAGCGACCCCGATCTCGGCAAGATCAAGGAGCAGCTCCGCAGCGTGCCCGGAATGAACCTCCGCGAGAGCCCGACGAACCCGCAGCTCACCAACCCGCGCGACCACCGCGTGGAGATCCAGCTGCAGTCGAAGGGGGACCAGCTCATGGACGGCCTCCGCGCCAAGCTGGGCGCCGCGGCCGTGCCGGAGCAAGCGCTCCGGGTCGAGTGGGTCGGGCCCAAGGCGGGCAAGCAGCTCCGCGACAGCGCGAGGAACTCGGTCGCGATCGCGATCGTGTTCATCATGCTCTACCTCGCGTTCCGCTTCGACCTGCGCTTCGCCCCCGGCGTCGTCGTGGCCTGCGTGCACGACGCGATGGTCGTCATCGGCGTCTTCATCGTGCTCCGGAAGGAGGTCACCCTCCTCACGATCACGGCCGTGCTGACGATCGTCGGGTACTCGATGAACGACACGGTCGTCATCTACGACCGCATCCGCGAGAACCTCTCCAAGCACCGGAACAAGACGTTCTCGCAGATCATCAACTTGAGCGTCTCGGAGACCCTGTCGCGCACCATCCTGACGAGCGGCGCGACGATGCTCAGCGTGCTGCCGTTCTTCATTTGGGGGACGGAGGTGATCAAGGACTTCGCGCTCGCGATGGTCGTCGGGATCGTCGCCGGCACGTACTCGAGCATCTACGTCGCCGCGCCGCTCACCGAGTGGATCGACAAGAAGAT
>Ga0209415_10018888_pt1 | contig 10846 bp, 5 predicted proteins | sample PeaSoiSIISIP2007_FD_187696 | JGI IMG/M metagenome (GOLD analysis project Ga0209415, IMG submission 187696) | Peat soil microbial communities from Weissenstadt, Germany - SII-SIP-2007 (SPAdes) (version 2) | ecosystem: Environmental > Terrestrial > Soil > Wetlands > Peat | place: Germany... | reverse complement strand
GCGCACGACGACGCTGTCGTCGCCGAAGACGGGACATCCCGGCGGCGCCGGCTCGAGCGGCACGCGCCAATCCTTGGGCGCGGGATAGATCACCGGATTGAGGCGCCCAAGCCATCCCTCCTGCGGTGCGTTGCCGACCGCGGGCACGATCAGCAGGTCGCGCGCGCGGGTCGCGCCGACATAAAGGAGGCGCATCGCCTCTTCGCGGTCGCGGCGCGTCTCCTCCTCGGCGTGGTCCAGAAGTTCGCGCGGCGCATGGCCCGCGAGCCGGAGCGCGCAAAGCCCGCTTGCCGGATCGACCCATCGATGGGCGTCGCCGGCGGTTTCATTGCAAGTCAGATCGGCGAGCAGCACGATCGGGAACTCGAGACCCTTGGCGCGATGCACGGTCATGATGCGCACGCCCTCGGCGCCCTCCTCCACCACTGGCGCGTCGCCGCTCTCCTCGCGCTCGGCGCGCGCCTCCAACTCGTCGACGAAGCCGCGGAACGAGCGCACGGCGCGCCGCGCCTCGTAGCGCCGCGCGAGATCCATCAGGCGCATCACGTTGGCGAGCGCCTGCTCGCCGGTGGGCCAAATTGCGATCGCCGCATGTGCGCGCACGGCGGCGAGCAGGCGCCCGATAGTTTCGGCGATCGGCCGGCGATTGCGTCCGCGGCTGAGCTCGCGCAGGACGGTGAGCGAGGCCGCGATCTCATTGAGCTCGGAGGGCAAATCGGCGGGAAGCTTGCGAAACGGATGCAGCGTGCCGGCCGCGGCACGAAAGCGCAGCAGCGCGCCGTCGTCGAGCGCGAACAGCGGGCCGCGCAGCGTGGCAAAGACTCCGAGCTCGTCGTCGGGCCGCTCGATCGCGCCGAGCGCGTTGCGCAGCGCCTCGACCTCTTCGCGCTCGTTGAACGATCCGCCCTTGACCAGGACGTGCGCGATATGTCGCGCCTCCAGCGCGCGCACGTAGGGCCGCGTGACATCGCGGCCATAGGTGCTGAAGCGCCGAAAGAGCATGCAGATGTGTCGCGGCTCGATTGCGACGCGCTGCTCGGGCCGCTCGCGCGTGGTCACCGACCATCCGCTCTCCTCGACCAGCCATCGCACCAGCGCGCCTGCCGCGTCGGGCGTCGATTCGTCGATTGCGCGCTTGGTCGCGTAGCCGCGCTCGTTGTAGGGCGCGGGCACGGGCAACACGACGATCGACGGCTGCGTGGGGCAGTCCGCGCGAAACGGCATCAGCGGCGAGTAGGCGGGCTGGGTCGGCGATTCCGACGGCATCAACGGCGCAAAGGCGGCGTTGACCGCGCGCTGCAGTTCGGGCGTCGCGCGAAAGCTGACCGTTAGATGCTCCAGCTCGGCGCCGCACTCGAGCAGGCGGCGCTTGACGTCCTGGTAGAGCGCGACATCGGCGCGGCGGAAGCGATAGATCGATTGCTTGGGGTCGCCCACGATAAACAGTTTGCCGGGCAGTGGACGCACGCGATGCCAGTCGGACTCGCCCGGATCGGCAGCCGCGAGCAGCAGCAGGATTTCCGCCTGCAGCGGATCGGTGTCCTGGAACTCGTCGACGAAGATGTGGCTGATGCGCCGCTGCAGCTCGGCGCGCACGGCGGCGCGGTCGCGCACGAGGTCGCGCGCGACCAGCAGGAGGTCGATAAAGTCGAGCACACCGGCGCGCTTCTTGGCCTCCTCGTAGTAGCCGACGATCGGCCACAACTCGTCGCGCAAAAGCGGTGCGAGGTTGGCTCCGGCGGCGTCGCGAAAGCGCGTAAGGCGTGCATGCAGCGCGTCGCGCCGCGCCATCACCTCGGCGCGCGGGAGCGCCCCGAAATTCTCACCCCACCCCTTCCATCGCCAGCGCCCGTCGTAGCCGCGCAGCAGCGCAAGCAGCGCGGCCTCGAGCGCGTCGTAGTCGCGCCCGCGCACGGTCTCCAGGCGCGTCGCCTCGTCGATCGGGCGGGCGATTTCGTCGAGCGCTTTGCCGAGCCAATCCTCTGGATCGACGTGCTCGGCGAGCGCGCCGAGCGCGCGGATCTCTTCGACCAGCGCGTCGATTTCGGGATCGCGATCGAACGCCTGATGGCGCCACGGCGCGTCGAAATCGCGCCACTGCAAAAGCTCCCATGCCGCGGCGCGGATGATCGGGCGCGGACCTTCGCGGTCGAAGCCCTCGCGCCGGCGCAGCAGGCGGCGCAGGCCCTCGCCCGGCGCGCCGAGCGCCTGCTCGAACCAGCGATCGAAAGCGCTTTCGAACAATTCGCCGGCGACGTCGTCGGCTGCGACCTCGAACATTGGATCGACGCGCGCATCGACCGGCCGCTCGCGCAGCAGATCGGCGCAAAACGAATGGATCGTGCCGATACGCGCCTCCTCGAGCTGGCCGAGCGCGCCGGAAAGCCGCGTGCGCTCGCCGGGATCTCGTGCGGAGTCGCTGCGCGCGCTCTCGATCTCGCCGCGCAGCCGGAGCTTAAGCTCGCCGGCGGCCTTCTCGGTGAAAGTCACCGCGACGATTCGGCCAAGCTCGGCGCGACCGCCCGCCAGCGCCGCGACGATTCGGTTGACCAGCGCGGTGGTCTTGCCGGTACCCGCCGCCGCCTCGACGATTAGCGTAGTGTCGAGGTCGTTGCGGATACGCTCGCGCACGCGCTGATCGGCGATCTCTCGCGGCGCGCCATTTGGCTTTCCCGTTCCGTTCATTGCAACTTTTCCGCTTCGCTCATCGCAACCCGCGCAATCGCTCGAGCGCGGCCAGGCGCGCGGCCGGCTTTAGCGCGACGCGCACCTCCTCATATGGCCCACATACCATCCGGTAGTCGCACCATCGGCAGCCGCCCTCGTCGGGCGCGGCGGGCAGGAAGCCATCGGCGATCGCGCCTGCTACGGTGGCGGCGAATTCACGGGCCGCGGCGCGCGCCGCGTCATCGAGTGGCACGACACGCTCCTCGTAGCCGCCGCGCGACGAGCAATAGTAGAGCCGCCCCGATTCAACCGGCTCGCCGAGCAGCCGCTCGGCGGCGAGCGCGTAGAGCACCGGCTGCAACACGCGGCCGCCGCCGATAATCACGTCCTTGGGCGCATCGGCCTTGCCGCTTTTGTGATCGGTAACGCGAAGCCTCCCGCCCAGGCCGCGCTCGACGAGATCGATCGAGCCGCGCAGGATGAGGCCGGCCTCAAGGGGCACCGGCTCGATGCGGCTTGCGGGGTCGGCCTGATCGCGCCCGTCAAGCCCGAAGGCGAGTTCGAAGCGCTCGGGGGTCCAGGGAACCGGGTCTTCGGCGGCGCGGCGGAGCCATTCGCGAAGGTCGGCGCGAATCGCGTCGATTGCGTCTTTCCACACGCGCTCGATCGCCGGAGCGAGCCGGTCATGCCATCGCTCGGCAACTGCCTCCAGCGTCTGGTCCATCACGCTGAGCGCCTCGTCCAGCGCCGCGTGCGCGACCGGGAGACGGCCGGCCGTGCGCAGGCGAGTGAGCAACTCGAACTGGACCTCGTGCAGCAGCGCGCCGCGAGTGAGCGGATCGATAACCTCGATCGCCTCGGCCTCTTCGCGCGGCTGGATTCGATGGATCGCGTAGAGCAAAAAGCGATACGGGCAGGCCGCGAAATGCTGAAGCGCGGTGGCCGAATAGGAACGGGCGTCCGGGCGATGCTTGTTAAGCGCTGCGCGCACCTCCGGCCCGGGATCTACCAGCCCGTCCGCCGGCGTCCATCGCTTGAGCCATCGCCGCGCCCGCGCGCGCAGCGCTCGCGCGAGATGAGGGTTGGCGTCGAGCAGGTAATGGGCCGCGCCGGTCGTGGCCTCGTCATCCTGGCCTGCCAGGCGATTGAGCACGGCGAGATCGAATTCGGCGTCGTCGATCGCATCGATGGCGTCGCGCGGCGCGGGCCATCCAAGCCGCGCCGCCTGCTCGCCCGCCGCGCGTTTATCGAGCTCGTCAAAACCGGGCAGGCGTCCCTCAGCGGCGCGCAACACCTCGAGCGCGTAGAATGACGGCACGCGCGGCCGTCCCTGGTCGAGGTCGACGCGCGGGAACGAAAACAGCACGCGACGGCGCGCCGCGCCTGCGGCCAGCCGCAAAGCGAGGCGTTCCGCGCCGACGCGGCTTTGCTGGAGTTCGAGATTGTGACCAAGGTGTATGCGCGCCGCGTCGGGCAGAATCGGATCCTCGGTGAGCTTTTTCGGAAACACGCGCTCGGTCAGGCCCGGCACGATCACGACGTCGAAATCGAGGCCGCGAAGGTCGTACGTTGGCGCAACCATCACCGCGCCGTAGCGGCGGCGCGGCGCCGGCGCTTCGAGCCGTCCCAGCCGTTCGGCCAACACCTGGCGCACTTCGTCGAGACCGACCGGTCCCACCGGCGCCATCGGCTCGAGTTCGGCCAGCGCGGCAAGCACCGGCGTCGAGTCGCGCACGGCGAGCGCGGTGAGCGCGCGCAGATGGCCAAGCCATTCGCCCCACGTCGCCCGCGGCGGTAGCGCAGCAAGCGCGGAAATCTGCGGCATCGCGACGTCGCCCAGATGTTTCAGATCGAGGATCTGACGATCGACAACCGCCGCGCGAACGTCGTCGTCCTTGAGCTCAGACCGCCGCAGCTCCAGCTCCGCGCCAAGCCCGCCAAGACGGCGCTCCCAACGCTCGCGATTGCCGATAACCGATGCGTCGACCAGCAGGCGCTCCCATCGCCACGGCGCGCGCAAAGCGCCTTCGACCACCGGCACCGGATCGGCGATGTCGGCACTGGCTGCTGCGGCGGGCGCGGCGGCCTCAAGCTGTGCGGGCGGCGCGGCGCCGGCCGATTCGAGGTCCGGTGCGACGAAGCTTTGCGGCCCGTCGCGATCCGGATCCGGCACTTGCGCGAGCGAAAGATACTCGGCGTAGCGGCGCGCAGAGAGATGCTCCGCGGCACAGGCCAGCAGCGCGAGCAGAGCGCGGCCGCCGGGCTCGGGCCTCGTTGCGCCGCGCGCGAAGCAAGCCGGAATCGCGGCGCGGGCGAGCGCCTCCTCAAGGTACGGCACGTAACGTCCCGGCGCGTGCAGGGCAACCGCCATGCGGTCGAAGGGGACGCCGCGATCCGCCTCGGCAAGAATCCGGCGCGCGATCTCGACGCACTCCTGCATCTCGCCCGGCGCCGAGACGACCTCAACCGTATCGTCGAGCTTGCGCTCGGGAGGGCTCTCGTCGCTGAACAGATAATCCTGAAGCCGCGCGATCGATTCCGCCGTCGCGGCTGCACGGGGCGCGGGGGCCGGCGTGACGCCGAGAGCCGTGGCGAGCATCGCGAGCGTGATCGTGTCGCCCTCCGGCACGGTCGCGAGCATCGCGGGCGCGCGCGCCGCGAGCGCCGCGTACAATTCGCGCTCGAGCGTCGAGCCGACCGCGACGTCGAGCATCAGGATCGGCATCGTGGCGTGGCGTGGCGGCGGATCGGCGTTAACGATCGCAGCCGCCAGCGCGAGCATCGCCGCGCGGTCGACCAGGCGCGCGTCGTGAAGCTCGGTCTCGAACTGACGCAGCATCGCGGCGAGCGGCGCGCCGATCCCCTCCAGCGCCGCCAACTCGTCCGCGCGAATTCCTGCAAGGCGGACCTCGCCCAGCGTGCGGGCGAGCGCGCCCGGAAATCCGGGACGGTCGCCAACCGGGGCGAAATAGCCCAGCGCGCCGGCGGCGGCGAGTTTGTAGATCGCACGCGCGGCCACCGCCTCGGCGCCCAGTCCGGCAGCCGGCGCGAGGCCGTCACGAAACAGACGCTCGGCGCAGAGCACGCCGAGCAGGCGTGTGGGGGTCATCCGATCAACGCCGAAGAGCGCGCGCCGCGCGCTCAAAGCGCGCACGAGATCGTCGGCGGCTGGTTGGCGCGCCGCCAGCACCATCACCTCGGCGGATGGCTCAAGCTCCTGGAGCCATCGCGAGGCCGCGTCGAGACGATCGGCCGCGCGCGGCGAGCATACGATTGTATGGCGTGGAAGCATCGTGGCGGGCGACGGCGCTCGGAGCCGCGCCCAGCAGTAATCGTCTGCCGCCTAAGCGCACGCCGCAAGCGCGGCGGTGCGGCTTCATGAACAGCGCGCAGGAGATTCAGGACGGCGTTATCTCTATCTGGTGAGATAAACCGGGTCGCCTACGCGTATCGTGCCGGGCGCGCCGATCATGGCGAAGACGCCGAGCGTGGCCTTGTGATGCTGAGCGGCGGTGCGCAGGATCGACAGATCGCGCGGCAATTCGCTCTGCGCATGCGTCGTCATCACGCAGCGCAGCGCCGGCTTCATCTCGATAATCCTCACCGTCTCGCCGACCTCGAGCGTGCCTTCGAGCCATTCGTCCTCGACAAAACCGTCAGCGCCGGTGCCGCTGGTGTCGACGAAAATGTTGGGACGAAAGCGGCGCGGGTCCAGTATCGAGTCACCTCTACACAGCCGCTTCAGGTGCTCGAGCGAAGTGCTCGCGAGGACGTGGATCGGCGCCGAGTCGAAGAACGCGCCGCGCATCAGACCGAAGCTGTCGGGCAGCGTCTGGCTGGTAAAATTGGGCAGCAGCTGTTCAACCGGAAGGTCGGCGAAAATCGTTTGCGGATCGATCTCGCCGCGCGAGCGCTCGTCGGCCTTCGCCCGCTCAAGGCGCACCGGGCGGCCCAGCACCGTCGAGAGCCGCGCCGAGGCGTCGGGGTCGGCGGCGTGGATACGGCTGCCGTCGGGAAATGTGACCGTGACCGGCGCAAGCTCGCCCGGGCGAGGCGTCGAATCATAGCTGGCGCGGAACCCGAGCATCGCCGACCACTTCTTGGCTGTCGCGATCCGCCCGGAGGCCTCGCGCACGGCCCAGGCCCGATCGCCAAGCGTGCCGTTGGTGGTGAGCTTGATTTCGGCGGGCTCCTCCCCCAGCATCGATTTGACCGGGTAGCGAAAGAGCGCGCTCACCACTGCGACTTTGCGTCGTTCCATCCTTGTCTCTCGATGCGCCGGCGCGATCAGAGACTTGCCGACGCTCCCCGATGCTCGTCGGCCTTCGTAGATGACGCAGGGGTCGTTGAGGCGCTCGGCTGCGCAGCAGGACTCGGCGCGGCAGCGGGTGTCGGGGGCGCGGCGGCGGCACTCGGCATCGCCGACGCGGTTGGGCTCGCGCTGGCGCCGCCGGCGGGGGTTGCACCGCCGCTGGCCGCGGATGGAGCCTCGGCTGCTGGCGTCACGGTCGCGGTCGGCACGTAAACCGTCGGGATCGGCGTGGCCGGGCCCGTAGCCTCAGGCTGCGGACTGGCCTGCGACGACCCGGCGTTGAACAACGCGGTGCCGATTCCATAGTCGTAAACCAGTTTGCCGCCGAGGTAACCCTGGTACGCAATCGCGACCGCAGCGAGTACGGCGAAGAGCAGGTAGAGCCCACGCATGCCGGCCATAAAGCCGAAGAGCTGGATACCGATGCGCCATATGGCAAGGATAAGGAACACCCACGGCAGCCAATCACCGAGCTGAGCGTGTCGATGAAGGGTGTCGTACGCCGGTCCGCCGGCGGTCTTGACCGCGTCCCATACGCGACCGGCCTCCCATCCGCCGGTGACTTGAGAGCCCCAGGCGGCCGCCGTGCCAGCGATTATCAACGCCAGCGCCGCGTACCGCAGCCACAGGCGGGTCGAGAAAATGCTGGCGAAGAGATCGGCGAGAACCGCGACGATCAGAATCGCGACCGTGAAATGATCGACGGCCGGGTGGATATGCCATTTTTTGATCGTTTCAAGAAGACCTTGCATCCGGATTTTCCTCTGGTGAAGCTACCGCGGCGGCGCACCGGGCCGTAACGATTCCCGGTCTTTATTACAGAGCGGCGCACGGCGCGCAAACCGTCGCGTAGCGGTGCGAGCGTCGCGTCAGGAACGGAAGTTGGATGTTGCTACCTGGCGGCGATGCGATACGCGAGGTGAACCGTCCAGACCAGCGCCGACGGCCACATCGTCATCGCAATCAGCGCCAAGATTGAGAGCCAAATCGGCGTATTGGGCACGGCGGCGACCGCGAGCGCCGGCCGGCGGACAGCAGCGCCCTTCCCGCCTGCCACGGGCCTCAGTTGCGTTCGCGCGGGGGCGCGGCGAGTCATGCTCCTTGCGCGCGAAATCGGCACTACATTGCTGTTCATCCGCTCGCCCACCTATCGCCGCCGCGACGGGTTACGCCAGAAGCATTTACCAAACCGCGATCAAATTCCACTGGCCGCCAGACGAGTATCCACCGGCAGCGCTGCCATCAGGCGCTCAATCAATAGTGGCGGCGGGGACGACCAGTCTTCCCGGCGGACGAACCGGAAGCGGTAGCCGCAGGTTTGCGGGCAGGAACCGCCGAAGGGGTCGCGGCTGGTGCGGCGACGGGAGTGGCGGTGGGAGTCGCTGCCGGCGTAGCAGCGGGAGTGGAGGCAGGCGTGGCCGAGGGATGGCTTTCAGGACCGGTACCGAGTGCCGATGTCGCCGACGCAGACGGCGCAGGCGACGCGGCCGTCTCGGACGCGGAAGCCTCCGGCACCGACTGTCCCTGTGACGCGGCCGATCCCGCCGCCGGCGGCGGCTCAGCCGGAGCCAAAATCACTGTCGGCGCGACTGTAACGATAGGGCGCGCGGCGATCGTCACGCGATGCGAGTCGAGCGGCGTCCATACGCGAGCGCTCGCCAGGTAGTGCAGCGCGGCTTGCCACGAAAGCGACCGCCACGCCGGATGCCATGCGTCGCTGAGCTCGAATTCGTAAGTGGTGAGTCCTTGCGCCTCGGACAGGCTTGCCGGTTCGGCGCTGCCGACGATCGCGTCTGCGCCCTCGGCCGTGGCAGCCGGAGCCAACGCGCGCAGGTACCATCGCAGCACCGGCGAATCGGTGGCGAAAAACGCGCTCGCGCCGTGCGGCGGCGCCTGGCTTAACACTCGCGCGCACTCGGCCGGCGTCTGCAACGTGGTCGCAGGCTCGGTCCAATACAAAAGCGCGGTGCGCGCCCACGGCGCCTGACTGGCGTCGGGCGCATACCAGATGAAGTTGTTCGCCACCTGCACGCTGAGCGTCAGCAGCGCCAGCACCGCGAGCGGATAGCGCAGGATGCTCCAGGCCGCCGTGTGATGCAGGGATTCGATAACGAATGCGCCCAGCAGCGCCATCGGGATGAGCATCTGGAGCACAAAGGCTGGCGAGCGCGCGGGCGTCCAAAGATAGAAGGCGACCGCGAGCGCGCTCCATACCAGCGCGCCCGTCGCCAGGCGCGAGCGGATGCGCAATGTCAAAACGCTCAGCGCGCCGATCAACGCGAGCAGCACGACGGAAAATTCGTACAGCGAGAGAATCGGCAGGTAGAAATCCAGTCCGGCCATAAGACCGCGATGGTCCGCCGGGTCAGCGTTCCACAGGTTTGACGGCAGGTTCGATCGGAAGGCGGCCACGATCGCGCCGAGCGGCGAATGGGTGAAAAAGCCGCTCTCGCATCCCAGCCAGACCACCGCCGCGACCAATGTCGTGATCAGGAACAGACCCTTGCGCCGCGTCCACCAGACTCGCACCTGAAGCCGAACTCGCGAGCCCGCGAGCGCTGCTAGCAGACCCACGACCGCGAGCGCGACGAGCATGAACAGCGCCGTCATCAGCGCGCTCCCGCCAGTGGCAAGTCCCAAGCCTATCGCCGCGCCCAATCCGGCTGCGACCATCCGTCCCGGCTCGTCGGCCAGTTCGAGGAACATCGCCAGCGCGAGCACGGCGAAGGCCAGCGCCGGGACGACGCTATCGGTGGTGCGCGAGAAATAGGCGACGCTCGGCGAGAGCACGAGCAGCCCCGCGAAGGCGATCGCACCGGCGCGACCAAGCTGGCGGCGCATGCCCAGGCTCGCAGCGATCAGCAGCAGCCCGCTCAGCGCAAAGATCATCCGCGCTTTGAAGTCGCCGGCGCCCACGGCTGCGAACACCGCCGCCTGCAAGAGATGAATCCACGAGAGATGGCCTCCGGCGGGCGGCCCGCTGCGCAGCAATGCCAGTTCGCCGAGCGCATGGCCCGCCTCGGCCGAATCCAGCGGGCGCGCCCCGAGCATCACGAGCCGGCTCGCGAGCGCCAACACGCCGACCGTCGCCCATCCGAGATGCTCCGCCGTGACAACGCACAGCGGCCGTTCCAGCCGCTCAGCCGAGTAGTTGCGCGGCGCGCCGGCCTCTTCGGGAGCTTCCGGGCCCTCGTGCGCGCCGGGCTCGATACCGAGCCGCCACTCCTCTGTTTCCTTGTCGCTGACTGCCATCTGGTGAAAACCGGTATTTGGCCCTGCCTCGATTGTCAACGCGGATGCTGAGCAGTGGGGGCACGATTATCAAACTCACGTTCATCGTAACATCGTAATGCCCGCGGCGCTTGAGCCTTTGTGCCGGAGCGTTATGCTGAGAAACTTGGCGCCGGCGATGGAGCAAGCGACGAATTCGCGGAGAATCTTGGGTGGGGCGGCCTCGATCCTGATCGTGGCGGCCCTGCTCGCGCTGTTCTTCGGCTTCCGCAACTACGTGCCGGTGCTGCACGGGCCGAAGCTGAGTGTCTCGGCCAGCCATCTGCCCTACTACGCGTGGTGCTCGTTCAACCGGATGCTGGTCGCGTACGTGCTCGCGCTGGTCTTCTCGATCGCCTATGGAATGATGGCGGCGCGCGGGCGGCTGTGGGAGCGGGTGATGATCCCGGCGATCGACATCGCGCAATCGGTGCCGGTGGTCGGTTTCTTTCCCGCGGCGGTCTATTTTTTCGTCGCGCTCGCGCACGGCAGCCGTTTCGGCGTCGAAATGGCGGCGGTATTCCTGATCTTCACCAGCCAGGCGTGGAACCTCGCGCTCGGCGTGTTCGAATCCATCCGGACCATCCCCGACGATTC
>Ga0209415_10018880_pt1 | contig 10850 bp, 13 predicted proteins | sample PeaSoiSIISIP2007_FD_187696 | JGI IMG/M metagenome (GOLD analysis project Ga0209415, IMG submission 187696) | Peat soil microbial communities from Weissenstadt, Germany - SII-SIP-2007 (SPAdes) (version 2) | ecosystem: Environmental > Terrestrial > Soil > Wetlands > Peat | place: Germany... | reverse complement strand
CTCGTGACCATGGCCTGGAATTTGAAGCGGATGTTCGTCCTCAACCCCGCCTGCTGAGGGCGTAGGCGCAACCCGGCGCATAGACCATCCAATCCACCGCCATCCACCAGGCTCAATTGGAACGCCCACCAAGCCCGATCGGGCGCCAACCGCCGCCGCAACGCGAAAAACCCGCTCGACCCCCAATCGCAAAACTCAGTCCGACAGGCTGCTAGGCGGGAATCGTCTTTTCGTCCGCGCCGGCATGCTGTTAGTTTGGTGCTCCCCGTGACGCAATGACAAGGCGAAACCCATGTCCTACGCCCGCTACCCTTCGCTCCTCGACCGAGTCGTCTTCATCACCGGCGGCGGCTCGGGGATCGGCGCGGCTATGGTTGAGGCCTTCGCCGCGCAGAAGGCGAATGTCGCTTTTGTGGATATCGCCACCGAACCGTCCAAGGCTCTGGCAGCCAAAATCGGCGCCTCGGGCCCGCCGCCGTTGTTTCTCCACTGCGACCTGGTCGACATCGCCGCACTGGAAGCGGCAATGGAGGAGGTTCGGCAACGTCTGGGGCCGATCGGCGTCCTGATCAACAACGCCGCCAACGACCAGCGCCAGGAGGTGGACGGTGCAAGCGAGGCGGACTGGGATCGAGCGATGGCGCTTAACCTCAAGCACCAGTTCTTCGCCGCTCAGATCGCGCGCCGTTCAATGCGCGAGCTTGGCGGCGGCGCGATCGTCAACTTTTCCTCCACCGCTTGGATGATTGGCTTAGCCCGAATGTCGATCTATTCCGCCGCCAAGGCGGCGATCGTCGGCCTGACAAAGAGCTTGGCGCGCGAATTTGGGCCGGAAAACATTCGGGTGAACGCGATCGCGCCAGGCGCAGTCATTACGGAACGGCAGCGCCGCCTGTGGATGAGCGAGAAGGACATCGCCGATTTCCGCGCCCGACAATGCCTCGACCGCGCGCTGCTCGCCGAGGACGTGGCGCGCCTGGCGCTGTTCCTGTCCGCTGACGATAGCGCGATGATCACGAAGCAATGCTTCCTCGTCGACGGCGGACTGCGTTAGGCTGCCTCAACAAATTTGGACTTGATCGCGCGGGAATAGCGGCGCATCCTGCGCGGCTCGCAGCGGCCCATACAAGACCGCCCGAAAAAGGGGAGAGAGGGATGACAGTTGCGCGCATTCTCGCCGATAAGGGGCGCGAGGTTTTCACCACCCAGCCGCATCGCACCCTAAAGGAAGTCGTAGAGCTCCTCGCCACGAAAGGCGTCGGAGCGGTGGTCGTCTCGGACGCTTCGCTGAGCGTGCTCGGCATTCTTTCCGAACGCGACGTGGTTCGCGTCATCGCCAAGCATGGCGCGCTCGCGCTCGATGATCAGGTCTCGCGCCACATGACGCCGAGGGTCATCACCGTGACCCGCGATGACACGATCGACCATGTCATGCAGACGATGACGGAGGGCCGGTTTCGGCATCTGCCCGTCGTAGAGGACGGCCGCCTGATCGGCATCATTTCCATCGGCGACGTCGTCAAGCGCCACGTCGGCGCCCTCGACAGCGAGCGCCAGGCGTTGCGCGAATATATCGCAACCGCCTGAACGCAAGGGTCGTCGAGGCGTCACGCTCCGGCGGCGTCTATCCGCGTCGGCTCGGCATGCTCCTTGATCTCGGCGGCCGCCTTGCGGATCGCCTCGCGGCCGAGCGCGATCAGCTCGTCGGCGCGATGAAACTCGAACATGCCGATCTTGCCGACCTTGAGCTGCACCAGCGCGTCCGGCGGATCGCCGGCCAGCCGCGAGCGCATGATGCGGTCTTGGAGGATATCGAAAGCATTGACCATCGAGGTCAGGAGGCCCGGCGCCGGAGCATCGGCGTTCGCGCCGGCCCGGGATAATCCGTTACCGCCCCGCCACCACCGCGCGATCATGCCGCTATTGTCGCTGGCCGTTTCTTCGGAGGCTGGCGGCGGCCCCAAGCGCCCGAACGGATCTTGAATGGCGGTGCCGCGGCCGACGTTGTCGCTTGAAATATTGAGCGCGATGACGCGCTCGGCGCCGAGCGCGCGCGCGACGCTGACCGGCACCGGGTTGACGATCGCGCCGTCGAACAGCCAGCGCCCGTCGATCTTGACCGGCTCAAATACGCCGGGCAAGGCATAGGAGGCGCGGATGGCGTCGACCAGGCCTCCACGCCTAAGCCAGATCTCGTGTCCGTCGCCGATCTCGGTGGCGACGCCGGCGAATCGGATCGGCAAGTCCTCAATGCGAAGGCCGCCGAGCTCCGCCTCGAGCTTGGCGCGCAACCGCTCGCCACCGATGAGGCCGCCGCCCGAGAAAGAGAAATCAAGCAGGCGGAATACCCGCCGCCTAGTCAGCGACCGAGCGAAGGCCTCCAGCATGTCGAGCCGGCCGGCCGCGTAGCAGCCGCCGACCAGCGAGCCGATCGACGAGCCGACCACGACGTCCGGCCTCAATCCCAGCGCGTCCAATTCCTGCAGCGCGCCGATGTGAGCCCAGCCGCGCGCCGCACCCGCCCCGAGGACGATCCCAACTTTCGCCCGGCGGGATCGTCCGCCCCACGCAGGATCAGAATCGTTTCTGCGATAAGCCACCCTGAACATCGCACAACTCTCTTAGAATAAACGCTGCTTCCCTTCCGCTAGGAAACTTAAACTTGCGCGCCAGATATGGCCAGAGAATTTGCGACAAATATGGCCGGAGAATTAACGCCCATCGCAACAACTGGCGTGGCCTCGCGGCGGTTCCATCTTAACGTCGCGGACGACGAGACTCGCCTTCGCGGGCGCCGGCCGTCAGCCGCCCGACTTCGCCGGCTCGATGAACGCGAGGCGCGTCGCGCCGCCGTCGGTCTCGACCCGGCGGTAGAAGCATGAACGCCGGCCGGTGTGGCAGGCGCCGCCGTCGCCGCCCACGTTGACAAGAGCCAGAAATGCGTCCTGGTCGCAGTCGACGCGCATTTCGACCAGCGTCTGGGTTTGGCCCGACGTGTCCCCTTTGCGCCACAGCGCGCCGCGCGAGCGCGACCAATAATGGAGGACGCCGGTCGCGAGCGTTGCTCGCAATGCAGCCTCGTTCATGTGAGCGACCATCAGCACGTCGCCGCGCGACGCGTCGAGGGTGACGCAAGTCGCGAGACCGTCCGCGCCGAACTTCGGTTCGAACGCGCAGCCCTCCTCCCGATCGCCCGTCTCGCCGCGCGCCGCCGCTGTCATCGCCAGCATGTCCGGCGCGCTTCCTGGCCGGCGGGTCTGGCCGCAGACCCCGAGGCGAACCCCGCATTTGATCTCGCGATATCGTCCATCAGCGTCTCTCGTCGGCGCAGGCTTTGGCGCGCACTGTCAAAGGTCTCGATTTCGGCTTTCTCGCCACATATATAGGAGAAGCTCAAAATCAGGGTAGGCGGGCGAGAGTCAGCGTCGCAATGATCGACGACATTTATAATCGGCGTGTCCTCGAGCTTGCGGCCAACATACCGCGGCTTGGGCGGCTGGCGTCGCCGGACGCCACCGCCAAGGCGCATTCGCGGCTGTGCGGTTCGACCGTCGTCGTCGACATTTGCCTGAGGAATGGGCGCGTCGTCGATTTCGCGCATGAGGTGAGGGCTTGCGCGCTGGGTCAGGCCTCGTCCTCATTGATGGCCCGCCACGTGATAGGCGCGACGGCCGAAGAGCTCATCGCGCTGCGCGACCGAATGACGCGCATGCTGAAGGCGAATGGGCCGCCCCCCGACGGCAAATGGGCCGAATTCGCGGTGCTGGAACCGGTGCGGAGCTACAAGGCCCGGCACGCTTCCACCTTGTTGACGTTCGACGCGGTCGCCGACGCGCTTGGTCAGATCGCCGCGCGCGAAGCGGCTGTCGAGGCCGCGCCGGCGCCGTGAGCGCGCTCGTCCTCGCGCCGCGCCGAGCCGCCCACGCGCTTATCCGTTTCTACCAGCTCACGCTCTCGGGCCTGATTGGCCGGCAGTGCCGATATTTGCCGACCTGCTCGGCCTATGCCGACGAGGCGATCCAGCGGCACGGCCTTTGGGCGGGCTCTTGGATCGGAGCGGCGCGAGTCTGCCGCTGCCGCCCGTGGGGCGGCTCGGGCTACGATCCGCCGCCCGATCGGCTCCCCGCCGGCGCCTCCTGGGCGCGCCCATGGCGCTATGGGCGCTGGCGCCTGCATGGGTGAGTGAGCAGGGCGGGCGAGCCTTGCCTCTGGCGCCCCCCGCCTTTATGGACTGGCGCTGTTCTTAAGACAGCCTCAAGAGATTGGACCTATGGCCGAACCGCGCCGGGCCGCCGCGCCTGCGCCTCGCATCGATGGGGCGCGCTTTCTCATCGTCGAGGCGCGCTATTACGAGTCGATTGGCGCGGACCTCCTGGCCGGCGCGACCCGCGCGCTTGAAGCCGCCGGCGCAACATACGATCTGGTCAGCGTCAGCGGCGCGCTGGAAATTCCGGCCGGCATGGCGATCACCCTGGACGCGGCCAAGGCGGCGGGATGGCCTTATGACGGGGCCGTCGCGCTCGGCTGCGTCGTGCGCGGCGAGACCTATCATTTCGAGATCGTCGCCGGCGAGTCGGCGCGGGCGCTCATGGACATGTCGGTTGATCGCAGGCTCGCGCTCGGCAACGGCATCCTCACCACGGATACGATCGCACAGGCTGAGGAGCGCGCCGATCCTGATCGCGGCGACAAGGGCGGCGAGGCGGCGCGGGCGGCGATCGGCCTCGCTGATCTTGGGCGCCGGCTCAGCCGGCGATGAAAAGGTCCGGTCAGCGCTCCGCGGCGCGTCTCGCCGCCTCACAGGCGCTCTATCAGATGGAGGTCACAGGCAAGGGCCTGAACGACATTCTCGCCGAGTTCGAGGCGCACTGGATCGGTCGCGAAATCGAGGGCGACGCGTATACGCCCGCAGAACTCGCGTTCTTTCGCGACGTGGTCTCAGGCGTGCTGCGCGACCAATTGCCGATCGACCGCGGCCTGGACGACACGCTCGCCAAGGGCTGGCCGTTGCGGCGGATCGAAGCGCTCATGCGCGCCATCCTGCGCGCAGCCTTCTATGAACTGCGCAGCCGCCCGGACGTGCCGGCGCGCGTCGTGGTGACGGAGTATGTCGACGTCGCCGCCGCCTTCTTCGGCCCCGAGGAGAGCGGCATGATCAACGCCGTGCTCGACACGCTGGCGCGCCAGACGCGGGCGCCAGAGTTCTCCGCCGGCCGATAGGCCCAGTTCGATAGCAGTTGTATATCGTAGATTATTCCGGCCATCTTTAGCGAGGCCAATGGAAATAAAACAGTTAATAATTGTCGAATATCAATCGCGCTCGCCCGTCCGCCGGCGCCCTCAAGCCCGTCCCAGATCGGGACTCCGAGGTCTGCCCCAGGGTCAGGGTCCCGCAAGGTTAAGCGCCGATAACCCGAATGATTCGCATTGCGCGCTTCCCGTTAAGCCGCGCCGCGGGGACGTGAAACTCTAAGCTTGGGCGCCTGGATCGTATGGGTCGCTCGCGTATCGGATGGGCTCTCTCGGTCGCCGCGCCCTGGTGCATGGCCTTCGCCGTCTTGCTGTCGATCACGGCGGAAGCGGAACAGGAGCCCCTCGAGCGCGGCAGCGCCTTCGACCGGAACCGAATGATCGAGGCGGATGGCGCGCGGAATCGGGCGATTCTGGCCGCGCGGCATGAGCGAGCTGTGGACGAAGACGGCGCGCCGCTGCCAATCGTTCAGGCGCGCTACGTCACCGGCGATCCCAGCGGCCTTGCGGCAATGTCCGATGAGATCGAACCGAACACGGCGCTAAAGGGGCCCCCGCAGCCGTTCCCGGACGTCGACCGCGGCGCCAAGGGCGGTCCGTTCGAGGGGCTTCGCCCGGGCTTCGACGCGAAGCGGCTGAGAGGAGCGCCGACCGACGCCGAGTTCGACGCGCTCGAGTCGTGGCCGCACGAGCTCGAGGATCCGCGCGACATCGAATTCGATCCCGCTCACACCACGAGTCCGCAACGGCCAAGCGAGGGCGGCGAGGCGCCGCCGCCGTTCGTCGCGCTCAGTTTCGACGACGGCGCGACGCCGGCCCTGCCGCTCGAACTCGCGCTCAACTCCTCGTCGCCGACGTCAAGCGACGGCGTGCTCGTCGTCGTCGAGACCGACCCGGCGCTGCAGACGACAGTCGCGCAATTGTCGAGCGCCGGCGGCAAGCCGAACTATGCCGCGCTCATCGATCCCAAGGACAACGCGCGCCAGATGCGTTGCCTCGCCGAGGCGATCTATTTCGAATCCCGCAGCGAGCCCGAGGAAGGGCAGGCGGCCGTCGCCCAAGTCGTGCTCAACCGCGTGCGCAGCGGCATCTACCCGACGACGGTCTGCGGCGTCGTCTATCAAGACCGCAACCGCCCCTTCGCCTGCCAGTTCACCTTTGCTTGCGAAGGCAAGTCGCTCAGAATCGAAGAGCCGGGCCCGTGGGCCGTCGCAACCCGAATCGCGCAGGAAGTGGTGAGCGGCGCGAACTACAACCCTAAGGTCGACGAGGCGGTCAACTACCACGCCAACTACGTCTCGCCCTTCTGGGTGGGTTATCTGCGCAGGGTCGACCGCATCGGCGCCCACATCTTCTATGCGATGCGTGAAGGCGTGAACTGGGCGCCTGGCGCGCTCAACGGCCGCGGCGACTTGCCTCCGGCCGCCAATTGATCCGCTGAAGTTCTCGCTCCCACGCGCCGGGCAAGCCTCTCGATCACCCGAGCAGGGTCTCCGCGGGCGTGTAGGGCAGCCCGTGCGCCGCCGCGACCGGCTCGCAGGTCAGCTTGCCGTCATGCACATTGAGGCCCGCGCGCAGGTGCGGATCCTCCTTCAAGGCTTCGCGCCACCCTCTGTCGGCGAGCGCCAGCGCGAACGGCAACGTCGCATGATTGAGGGCGAAGGTCGAGGTGCGCGCCACCGCGCCCGGCATGTTGGCGACACAGTAATGCACGATGCCGTCCACGACATAAGTCGGGTGCGAATGCGTCGTCGGCTTCGACGTCTCGCAGCAGCCGCCCTGGTCGATTGCGACGTCGACGATGACGGCGCCCGGGCGCATCGTCGCGAGCATCGCGCGGGTGATGAGCTTGGGCGCGGCGGCGCCGGGCAGCAACACCGCGCCGATGACCAGGTCCGCGCGCGTCACCAGATCGGCGATCGAGGCGCGCGTCGAATAGACTGTGCGCAGCGCCGAGCCGAACTGAGCCGACAGCCGCCGCAGCGCCTCGTGCGACCGGTCGACCACCGTGACGGACGCGCCCATGCCGACTGCGATCGTCGCGGCGTGGGTCCCCGAAACGCCACCGCCCAGAACGAGGACGTTGGCCGCCGCCACGCCCGGCACGCCGCCGAGCAGCACGCCACGCCCGCCCTGCGCCTTCTCGAGCGCATGCGCGCCAACCTGCGGCGCGAGACGTCCGGCGACTTCCGACATGGGCGTCAGCAGGGGCAGACCACCTTGCGGGCCGGTAACGGTTTCGTAGGCGATGCACGTCGCTCCAGAAGCCATGAGGCCCCGCGTCTGCTCGAGGTCGGGCGCGAGATGCAAGTAGGTGAACAAGATCTGCCCGCGCCGCAGCAGCTTGCGCTCTTCGGCGAGCGGCTCCTTTACCTTCACGATCATCTCGGCCCGGGCGAAGATATCAGCCGCCGCGGCGGCGATTTGGGCGCCGGCCCGGACGTATTCCTCATCGGGAGAGCCCGAGCCAAGGCCGGCCGCTTTCTCGACGATGACCTGATGGCCGTGATGGACGAGTTCGGCGACCGCGGCCGGCGTCATGCCGACCCGGAATTCGTTGTCCTTGATCTCCTTGGGAACGCCGACGAGCATGGCTGGCCTCCAGAAGCCTTGTGACGCAGCTCTAGGAGCTTATGGCAGGAAATGCGGATTCGGGACACTCTTTCCAGGCAAATGAGGCGGCGATCGGTTGGGTTCGGTTTCCAAGCATAGCCTTTGGCTCATCGGCCGGCGTCTGATATGCACGCCCGTGACCCGCCGGCGATCGAGGAATTCGCGCCGCGGCTTTAAGCGCTGAACCAGGGTCGTTCACGATTACGGGCCTCGTCGTCGGGGCGAGGATTGGGAGAGGAGGAGCGCATGGCTTCCATCAATCGATGTCTGTGGGCGTTATCGGTCGCGGCGACCGCCGCCGCGTTCGGCCTCGGGTCGGCCGCCGCGGGAACCCTCGACAAGGTGCGGCAGGACAAAACGCTTCGGATCGCCTACCGCGCGGATGCGCCGCCGTTCTCCTTCACGGATGCGATCGGCGAACCCGCGGGCTTCATGGTCGATCTTTGCCGCTCGGTCGCGAAGAACTTGGCGGCGCAACTCAATGTCAGCGATCTCAAGGTGGATTATGTGCTCGTCACCGCCGCCAATCGTTTCGAGGCGATCGAAACGGGCAAGGCGGACCTCCTGTGCGAGCCGACGTCGGCCACCTTGTCGCGGCGCGAGCACGTCGACTTTTCGATCGCGACGTTCGTCGACGGAGCGAGCCTGCTGGTGGCCGGCGAGGGTCCAAGCGAGTTTGGCGCCCTGGCGGGCAAGAAGATCGGCGTGCTGGCCGGCACCACCACCGAGCAGAGCCTGCGCGACACTCTTGCGAGCGCCAAGATCAGCGCCGAAGTCGTGCCCGCCAAAACTCACGAAGAGGGGCTCGCGATGCTCGACCAAGGGACGATCGCGGCTTATTTTGGCGATCGGGCCATCCTGGCCTATCTCGCCTCAAAGAGCAGCGCGCCAGGCAAGTTGCGTCTTGCCGAGAATTATCTTTCGGTCGAGCCCTACGCTCTGGCGCTTGCGCACGGCGACAGCGATTTCCGCCTCGCAGTTGATCGGGCGCTGAGCCAGATCTACCGCTCCGGCGAAATCGCCAGCGTGTTCGGGCATGCGTTCGGAAGCCAGACGCAGCCCAGCGACACGCTGAAGACGCTTTATTTGATTTCGGCCTTGCCCGAATAAGGCGCCGGCGCTTTGCGGGGGGCAAACGTTTCGGGGCGCAGCCTTAAAAAGCCTGGCAAACGGTTCGGCGCCAGCGCGCTTGCGCCCAGCACGATAAGATTGTGTGAAGAGGCCCGTTGAAGCGATGCCCGCGAAGACCCTCGCCCGGCGGACGTCGCAAGCGGACTTCTTGTCGAGAGGAGCCGATGTGACCGAGGCCAAGCCGGACATCGCCAAGATGCCGTTCGAAGCGGCGCTCGCGGAGCTCGAGGAAATCGTCGATCAACTCGAAAAGGGCGCAGTGGCGCTCGACGAATCGATCAGGCTCTACGAACGCGGCGAAGCGCTGAAGAAGCGCTGCGATGAACTGCTCAAGAGCGCCGAAATGCGCATCGAGAAGATCACCCTGTCGGCCGACGGCGGGATCAAGGGCGTCGTCCCGCTTGACGGCGACTGAGCGCGGCTGCGAGGCTTACGATTGAAGTCGCCGATTCGCCCGACGGGTGAACGGTTTGCGGCAAATATGGCGTTGAATGGCGCTCATCGCGAAACTGTCTGTTAACAAATTTCCGCTCAACTCTTGAAAAGTCGTTAACCCCCTTCCCCTGATCGCGCTCCGAAACAGGGGCGAAGCTTGGACGGCTGAGAGCGGAAGTCATGCGGACCATAGCGTTTGTGACCCAAAAAGGCGGCTCTGGAAAAAGCACGATCGCATCGTCGCTCGCGGTCGCGGCGCATGAGATGAAGGAAAAGGTTTGCGTCATCGACATGGATCCGCAGAGCTCGCTCGCGAACTGGGCAAAGACTCGCGGCGCGATCGACATCGAAGTCCTCGCGTCGGGGGCGGCGCGGCTGCCGGCCCTTCTCGCCTCCCTTGCCGGCAAAGGCTTCACGCTCGCAATCCTCGACACGCCCGGCGCGGAAGGCGCCGCGTCGGCTGCAGCGATGCAGGTCGCCGATCTCAACATCATCCCCTCGCGGCCGAGCATGTTCGACTTGTGGGCCAGCGCTCGCACCTGCGCGGCGCTTAAGGATATCGGCGGCGACTTCGTGTTCCTGCTCAATCAATGCCCGCCCGCTCATGAGACCGCTCGCGTTCAGGACGGGATCGAGACGCTCGAGGAAATGGGCGGACTGATCTCCCCGCTGATCCTGTCGCGGGTCGACTACCAGGAAGCCGCACGTCATGGCTGGGGCGTCACCGAGCTCAACCCGTACGGCGCGGCGGCAGAGGAAATGCGGGGCCTTTGGCAGTCCATCAAGCGCCGTTTGGCGCGCGGCAAAGTCCGGCAGTCCGCCCGCAAGGCGGCATGAGCACGAAGCGAGCCTGGTTCGGCTCGTTTTAGCAGAATCGCGCGAGCGGCCTTCCTCCCACCGCTGGCGCAAATCGGCAGGACGCTCCCAGGCGCCCTGCCTTTTTTCCGTCGCCCGATCAGCCGCCGAGCCGGGTGCGAATCGTCTCCCCGCCGCGCTGAATGATCAGATCCCACAGCCGCGCGCGTTCTGCGCAGGCCTTCTCGAGATCGCGCGTCGTCCCGATCTGCTGGCCGTTGACGGCGACGACAATGTCGCCCTTCTGCACGCCGACTTCAGCCGCGGTCGAATCGTCGCCGACTGAAGCGACGACCACGCCGTGCAGAGCGCCGCCGAGCGAAAGTTCCTCGACGACCGCGGGCGACATGTTCATGACCTCGGCCCCCTCGAAGGGCGAGCGGCTGTGGATGGTCAGCGCGTCGCGCGGAGGGATTTCCGGCGCAGCCGCGAGCTTGAGCGATAGGCTCAAAGGGCGTCCGCTGCGCAAGATCGAGAGGGCGGCCACTCCCCCTAGCCCAACTTCCATTTTTTAGGGGCGATTTTTGACGGTGGGGCAGGTGCGGTCCGTGGCAAGCCTTTGAAAT
>Ga0209415_10018878_pt1 | contig 10850 bp, 5 predicted proteins | sample PeaSoiSIISIP2007_FD_187696 | JGI IMG/M metagenome (GOLD analysis project Ga0209415, IMG submission 187696) | Peat soil microbial communities from Weissenstadt, Germany - SII-SIP-2007 (SPAdes) (version 2) | ecosystem: Environmental > Terrestrial > Soil > Wetlands > Peat | place: Germany... | reverse complement strand
TGCATTGGGGCGATGTCCACATGGCCGAGGCCGGTGCGAGGCCGATGCTCCACCGGCACAAGCCGTGCGGTCATTTGTTCGACCCGGTCATGACCTGCTCGGAATGCCGCGCCGAGCTCGTCGCCCGGGAGGTCGAGATCGAGCCGGGCCCAGGCGCGCGCGCTGGGCGCTTGCTGGAGGGACAGATCCTTCCGCCGCCGGCGCAGAATGGTTGAAGCATCGCAGGAGGAATTCATGCCGCAGGCCGAAGGGCAGAACATGCCGGCCGCCGTCGTCATCGGTGTAGGTGCCGAGCATGGCCTCGGCGCCGCGCTCTGCCGGCGCTTCGCGGCGGAGGGCCACCATGTCTTCGTCGCCGGGCGGACCGCGACGAATATCGAGGACGTCGCCCGCACGATCGAGGCAGCGGCGAAGACGAGGGGCTACGCAAACCCCAGTGCGTTCATCCGTGCAGCGATCCGAAACGAATTGAAGGGGCGAACGGAGTTGACCGGCACCGAGGAGCGGATTGCAGGAGGCTTCGATGGTGTCTCGCGGGACATTTTTCGAGTGGACCGGGGACAGCAGGCTCTCTTCGCCCTGGTCGACGCTTTTGCCAAGGCGGTCCTGACCTGCGTGCCGGAACCGCCGCCCGACGCCAGGCCACAGGCCACCGCCCGCGCCAGAGAGCGTTACGAGCGGCTCATGAAGGCTGCCGGGCAGGCGATGTCAGGCGATGCGCGCACCGCCATGGAGGATCTGGTAAACCATGGCGCGAACTGACGGGGAGCGCCGAATCCGGCTCAGGCCACCAAAGCCTCGCGTTCTGCGGAACGAACGAGCCGCGTGGTCGAGCGGCTTCCGGCTTCTCATGCACTACGCCCGCATGAGTCGCAAGACCGGCAACCGCAGCACAGCCGGGAAAGGAAAAGGCGCTTGCTCGTATCATCAGCGCTGCGCCGTCCGAGTGACCTATCTGAATAACAAGACGCGAGGACAGTGGCAGGCGCATGGGCGCTATCTTGCACGCGAGAGCGCCACCTTCGAAAGCGACGTGAAGGCAGTGGGATTCGATCGAGAGAATGACGGAATCGACGTTGCCCGGCAACTCGAAAGCTGGCCGGGCGCAGGAGACGAACGAATATTTAAACTCATTGTCTCGCCGGAGTTCGGTGATCGGGTAGACCTGTCTCGTCTGACGCGCGGTCTGATCGAACGGATGGAGGAGGATCTTGGAACCAAACTGGAATGGGTTGCGGTGGAGCACCACAACACGGAGCACCCGCATGTTCACGCCGTGGTCCGCGGCGTCAGGAGTGACAGTCAGTCACTGCGTCTGAGCCGGGACTATGTCCAGCAAGGGATTCGGAGCATCGCCCAAGACTTATGCACGCGTCAGCTCGGGTATCGGACCCAGCGCGATGCGGCGGAGGCTGAACGGCGTGAAATCACTGAAGAACGGTTTACTTCACTTGATCGCAGGCTGCTGAGAGACGCGCAGGAAATCAGCTCGGACCTTGGGCCGTCACACTTCGCCGTCACGCGGAATCCAATTCAGGCTGGTTCGACCGAGATGGCGCGCCTTCGTGCGGGACACGAGGTCTCGCGTCTCGCCGTGCTTTGCCGCATGGGTTTGGCGGAGTCTATGGGACCAAACCGATGGCGTGTGCGCCGGGATTTCGACCAAATACTGCGGGCCATGCAGAGAACCAGCGACCGGCAAAGGACGCTCGCGGCACACGGAGCGCTGGTATCAGACGAGCGCCTGCCGATGGAGGTGCTCGACTTGAGACACGTCACGTCCGTTGAGGGCCGCGTGCTGGTTCACGGCCAGGAAGAGCAATCCGGGCGCAGCTACCTGATGCTGGAAGGAACGGACGCGAAAGTATATTTCATCAACTACAGCCGAGAGATGGAGGAGGCTCGCAGCCGCGGCGAACCACGAACCAACTCCTTGGTGCGGCTGCGGAAGCAGTTCCTGAATGGGGCACTGACGCTCGATGTCAACGACCTGGGCGACGCGGAGAAGCTCTTGACCAATCCTCGGCACCTCGCCGAGAAGGCGCGTGATCTTCTCAAGCGGGGGATCATGCCGACCGAGGCCGGCTGGGGAGGTTGGCTGGGGAAATATCAGGCCGCTTTGTGCAAAACCACTCGTGAGATCGAAGAGGGAAAGGAATGGAATCTGGTTCGCTCGCAGCAGCGGAAACGGGATCGCTCGGTGGGACGATGACCAGAGTGAGTTCTGCGATTGCTTGGCCAACACCGGCGCGTTAGCTCCTGTGCTGGCCATGGCTCACGGTTTTTCAACGACTTGGCGCTCTACGGTCAGCTCGCGGTACTTCCCCGCAAGCGTACGCGGACAACGAAGGCCGCGTGCGCGGTCACCACATCGGCGCCGGACGCGCGTACCCGCAAGTACCATGATGCCCAGCACGCTCGCGGCGATCTGGCAAGGCGCGCGAACGCGCTACCGCGCCGCTACTGGGCCACGGCGTCGCGACCGGGGGCCCGAACGCTGGCTTGTGGGTATCTATTTCCGTGGACGAGTCTATCCGGTAGTTGGACGGCTGATATCAACAGGAATCCGGCGCTGATGGGTGCGGCTGTCCGAGGCGCCGATTTCGCGGCAAGGCGGATCGCCGGAACCGCGCGTTCATTGGTACCTGTTGCCGAAGAGAATTGAGGGCGGCCTGACGACTTCACTTCTATCCAGGATGCGGCCCTGTCGTGCAAACACAGACCGAATCGATTCGATCCGATTTGAATCGTCCTGCGAAAGCGAAAACGTGACTCGCATCGTCGACTCCGGAATGCACGCCGAAAGCACTCCATATGTGCCAACGACTTGCCCGCCGGCCGCGCAACAGGATCGCAGACAGGTGGGCTCAAGAAGGTCGGCTTGTTTGGAATCGGCGCTCATAGCTTCGCTCCTTACTCCGGCACCACCCCACCGCGGCACCTTCATTGATATTCCGCTGCATGAGAAGCGCTGTAATCGCTTCTCCCATCTTTCGCGGGACTTGCCCCGTTCACTGGCTGACGACTAGGCCGTCGCGCAGCACGATGCGCCGGTCGGCGCTGTTGGCCAGCGATTCCTCGTGGGTGACCAGCACCAGGGTGGCGCCCTGCTCGCGATTTTGAGCCAGCAAGAGTTCCAACACCGCGCGCCCGGTGGCCGTGTCCAGGTTGCCAGTGGGTTCGTCGCCCAGCAGGATGGGCGGGCGCAGCGCAAAAGCGCGAGCCAGCGCAACGCGCTGCTGCTCGCCGCCGGAAAGCTGCACGGGGTAGTGATCGTGGCGTCCCCGCACCCCGACGCGGTCGAGCAGCTCGCGGGCGCGCGCCAGTCCGCCGCCATCCTGGCCCGCCAGTTCCATGGGTAGCAGAACGTTCTCCTCGGCGGTGAGCGTGGGGATCAGGTGGTACGACTGAAAAACGAAGCCGATCTTGCGGCCGCGCAGCGTCGCCATCTCATCTTCGGAGAGCCGGGTAATGTCCTGGCCGTCGAGCAGAACCTGTCCGCTGGTGGGCGAGTCGAGGCCCGCAATCAGTCCCAGCAGCGTGCTCTTCCCGCTCCCCGAAGGACCCATGATGGCGGCAAACTGGCCGGTCGGGATTTCCGTGTCGATGCCTTTGAGGATATCGACACGATGGGAGCCGGTGTCGATGGACTTGGTGAGCGCGCGGACCTGAATCAAGCTTGTATTATGGCACTTCGCCCGGAGCGGAGGCTCACTCGTTGCGCAAAATGGCGAAGGGCTTCTGGCGAACGGTGCGCATGATCGACGCCCGTCCGGCCGCAACCGCGGTCGCCACGCCCAGCGCCGTCGCACCCATTAGCACCCTCACGTCCCACGCCGGCACCAGCTTGCGAAAAATCACCGACAACAGCAGGCTCGCGAACAGGCTGCCCATCACGCCGCCGCTCGAACCCGCCAGTGCGCCCAAAAAGGCGAACTCGGCCAGCATTCCGTTCCGCACTTGAGAGGGCCGGCCGCCCAGGGTTTTGAGGATGGCGATTTCGCGAGTTCTGGTCTTTTCTTCGGCCAACACCATGAGGATCAGGATGCCGGTTCCGACGGTCAGAATCAGCAGGGTGATCTCGCGCAGACTCCAGATGGCATCGGACGCCACCGATTCGATCGCTGCCGCCAGTTCCCGCCGGCTGATTACCGCAATGCCGGGAAAGCTGGCGGAAATCGCGCGCCTCACTGCATCCGCGCGCGCGTTTCTTATCGAGATGCCAGCCCCATAGGAAACGCTCAGCCCAGCAAATGCTGTGCACGGAAAGACCAGCCCGCCACGTTGTTCCTCGATGGCGTCCATGCGGCGCAGACCCACGATGCGCGCCGGAAGGGCTCTGCCACTCGAGCGGAACTCGAGCGTCTGGCCTACTTTCACGCCAAGCATGGCGGCCGAAGACTCCGACATCACGGCCTCCGGCGCGGCCGCACCCGATTGCCACCAGCGCCCCACTGAAAGTGGCGCGGAAGGCGCGGCGGCGGAACAGGTGGCCGCCCAACGCTCCGGAGCGGAGGCGGAAGCCGGCACGCCGGCAACCTTCGACAGCCGCAGGACGACCAGCGGAAGGAGATCGACCGGTTGTTTCACGTCGGGATTGCGGCTCAGCAGATCGATCAGCGGTCCTTTTTGATCGGGGCCGAAGCCAAATACAAATAGATCGGCGCCGGGCAGAGGGAGCGATTGCTCGATAGCACGAATTACCGCCGCCGGGGCGAGCCAGGAGGCCGTGACTCCCATGATGCCGACTGCCAGCGCCAGAAATCGGGTTTCGCCATGAAGACCCGGCCGGCCGAGATTCATCAGGCCTTGGATCTTCCAATGTCTGGCGGCGCGGCGCAGCAGCCGCACCAACCCGCAACCCGCGCCCAGCAGAATCAGCGCGCCGGCGGCCTTGCCAAACAGGTACGCGGCACCGGCCTTCCACGAGTGGACCATCCATCCGGCCAGCACCACCAGCCCTAGCAGTGACAGCAGCCCAATTCGCCAGCGTCCCGTCGGCCGCTGAACATGCCGGCGGAGCAACAGCAGCGGCGGCGCGGCGCGCACCGCAGCCAAGGGCATCGCGGTAGCCATCAGGGAGGCGAGCATACCCAGGCCCACGGCAACGCCAGCTTGCGACCAACGCCACGGCAGCGCCACGGGAACGAGCGACTGGCCTCTCGAAAGCAAAAGAAAAATCCGCTCCAGGGGAATCGCCAGAACCGCGCCGATGGCACAGCCTGCCAGCGACAGACCGCCGATCTCCAGCAGATAGACGACCAGGATCTGGCTCCATCGGCCGCCAAGCACCTTCATGACCGCAACCGTGTCCAGCCGCTGCTCGATGTGCAGATAGATCACCATGGCAACTCCCAACGAGCCGAGCACCAGAGCGTTCCAGGCGGCCATGTCCAAATAGGTGACGGCGGCGTTCAACGCAGCCGCGGCCCGCGGGTCGCTGCGGTCGCGATAATCCACTACCTGAGCGTCCGGAAACATCTGTTGCAATTGCGCCTTCAGGCCAGCGGTGGCCCGGCCGGCGCCAATCCGAAAAAGCAATCGCCAGGAGATCGAGTTCCCCTGGCGGGCGATTTGGGACCGGTCGAATGCCTCGCCGGAAAGCATCGCACGAGGGTAAGCGTTTGGCGCGGCCGCGAAACGGTCGGGTTCGCCGGCGATCAGCGCAGCGACGCGGAAATCCACTCCGTCGATCAGTATCCGTTTGCCGGGCACTACCGACAGGCGTTCGGCGAGCGTGCGGGATATGACGGCTGTGTCCGGCTGGAGCGCCTCGCCGAGCGGCAGGACCGGGTCCAACTCCACCCTGCCGTACCAGGGGTAGCGGCGCGGATCCACGCTTTTGATGGAAATCGCCACCGGATCGGCCGCTTGATCCGAGGAGGCCATCGTGTAGGTCTCGAACGACTCGGTCTCTTCGATGCCGTGGCGAGCCAGCTCATCCAACTCGCCGCGCTGCTCTTCGGAAGGGGGCTGGCGCAGTGTGACGGCGACATCGGCGGCGATCCACTGGCGCATGTCGCCATTGAGGCGGCGCGAAAACGCGTCGCCTACCGAACGGGCTGCGCTCATGGCCCCGACTCCCACCGCCAGCGTAGTCAGGGCTACCACAAAGTGACGCCGGCCGCTCCACAAGTCGCGCCAGGCGATTTTCCAGGCGATTCGCCAGAATCGAAGACGTATCATTTCGCGCGGGACCGGGACGCCATGAGATAGAAGCTTATCACGCACGCTGATTTCGACGTGGCGCACGCACTCATGCGTGCCGTGTCGAGACTCTTCTCGACACCTCTTCCGGCATCGGAAGCCCTGCGTCGGCACGAGTACCGACGCGGCACGCAGGAGTGCGTGCGCCACGTCGGATTCGGTTTGACAGTACTGAACGGGCTAACGGACGATTGAACATTCGCCAATAAACCGCTACTGTAGATCCAAGAGGGTGCGATGAAACTGCTGCGCTGGGTTCTGGCTGTGGGCTGCTCGGTTGCTGCGATTCACGCTCAATCCTGCCCGGCATTGAATTTTCTGCAGGGGGCGTCGGTTACAACGTACGACTCCAGCTATATTGGCGGTCTTTACCGCCAACCGGACGGATCGTTCACCAGGTATCGCTATGAGGTTCAATATCCGTTCAACCTGATCGATTCAGCCGCCAACTACCAAACGGCTTTTCTGTGCTCTGGGGCCGGAGCGCGCACGTTCAAGGCCCCCGCGGGTTGGGTTCCGCTAGCCGCTCAGCCGGGGGAAACGTCGCAGACGGGGGTCTTCTCCGATTTCGTTGGTGACGGCAATGTGGCCGGGTTGGCTGTCGTTCCCGCCGGCTTCGAGGGACTTGCCGTCGATAGTCTGGCAATAACGCTTTTCACGCCGGGCGGCGGCCACAAGCCGATCGCCTATTACCCGGTGCCGCCGAACCCGGCGGGTCTCCTGGTAGCGGACCTCAATAACGATGGCAAGCAAGATGTGGTGGTCCTCAGCGGCGGCACCAGCACCGCCCCCGCCGCCGTCGCCGTCTTCCTCGGCAAAGGAGACGGAACAGTCACACCGGGAGCGACCTACGCCACCACAGGCTACGGCCCATATGCGGCGGTGGCATTCGATTTCAATGGCGACAACAAGCTGGATCTCGCCGTCCTCACCGAAGGCAATATCGCGATTTTCCTGGGACACGGGGACGGGACGTTCGCGGCTCCCGTCAATTACCCCGTCTCGCAACTGGATATGACCCTGGCACTAGGGGATTTCAACGGCGATGGACACGCGGACCTGGTTGCCGCCGGCAACCAGAATTTCTCGATGCTGCTGGGCAATGGCGACGGCACCTTCCGCACCGCCGTCAGTCTGCCCCAGCACCTCAGCGCCTACTCCATGGCCGCCGGCGACTTCAATAACGATGGCAAACTGGATCTCGCCGTCAGTGACGCACAGAGTGGCACTGTATCGATCCTACTGGGGGATGGAAAAGGCGGGTTTGCGAGCGAATATGACTATATAGCAGGGTACCTGCCCGGCAATATCCTCGCCACGGACCTGGACGGCGATGGCAATCTCGACGTGGTCCTCGGCTCGGGCCATCCCGACGTGCTGGCGGCGAACCCTTATTCCGACAGCATCACGGTATTTTTCGGCCGCGGAGACGGCACGCTCATCGGGCCGCCGGCGTACTCGGTGTACGCCGGAATCCAGGCCTCCTATCCCACCTCCATGGCGTTGGCCGATTTCAATGGCGACGGCAAGCCCGACCTGGCCGTGGCGGCCGGCGATGTCTGGATTATGCTGTCGCAGGGCGGCGGCAGCTTCAAGACTCCGGTTGCAATCGCCATCCCATCCGCAAAAGCCGTTTCGGTGGCCGCGGGCGATTTCAACGGAGACGGCAAGCAGGATCTGGTGATTGGGGACAGCTACGGAAGCGGCGTCTACGTGCTGTTGGGGAATGGCGACGGCACTTTCCAGCCCCCCGTGCAGTACCCCATGGGCGGTTCGATCACCTCGGTCGCGGTGGCCGATTTTAATGGCGATGGCAAACTGGACATCGCGGCCTGCGGGATGGGGGCTGCCGGCGTCCTGCTGGGGAACGGAGATGGCACCTTTCAGTCCGCCACGAGTCTCACCGGATTCGGCAGCTGGCCCTATTGGCTGACGGTGGGCGACTTCAACAAGGACGGCAAACCCGATTTGGCGATCGCCAATCAGGGGACGCCCGGCGTTGGTACCGATATCGGCGGCGTGCTGGTCTATCTCGGCAAGGGGGACGGCACTTTCCAGAGCCCGGTGAGCTACCCCGGCGGAAGATATCCCAATTTTATCGTCGCCGCGGACGTCAATGGAGATAAGGTTCCGGACTTGATGGTGACCGCTACTAATCCGAACTTCACAACCAACTTCGAATTTGATATAGGGGTCCTGTTGGGCAAGGGCGACGGGACGTTCGGCGCAACTTCGCTGTTGCTTACCGACACTGCCCCGGCCTACATCTCCGTGGCGGACATCAATGGCGATGGCAAGCAGGATCTGGCGATCGCTCACCACGGAGGCAGCACCTACGTCAGCTTCATGTTCGGCAACGGTGACGGTACCTTCCAGCCGGAAGTGGACTTCATGGCCACTTCCAATCCCAGCGCCGTGCTGGCGACGGACCTGAACGGCGACGGGAAGCCGGACCTGGTTGTCGGCCTCGACGCGACGATCAACTACGTTTCCGTCTTCCTGAACATCTCCGGACAGCTCAACAACCTGAACGGCGCGAGTTTTGTGCAGGGTCCACTGGCGCCCAATTCGTTCGTCAGCGCCTTTGGCACCAGCCTGGCTACGGTGACGCAGTCCAGCGGGTCGCCATATCCTACCAACGTCGAGGGCACGACGGTCACGGTGACAGATGCTTTGGGCGTGGCGCGATTGGCACCGCTGTCCTATGTCTCGCCCACGCAAGTGAACTACATCGTTCCGGGCTCGACGGCCCTGGGTCAGGCAACCGTCACGGTTGCGAGTGGCGGGACCACGTCCAGCGCGGCGGCCGTTATTGCGGCCATCGATCCGGGGCTGTTTCTGTTCGGGGGAACCGATCTCGTCGCCGCGTATGTGCAGCGGGGAAATGCGGACGGCTCGCAGACCGTGGAGAACATTTACACGCTCAACGCGAGCGGCGGAATCGTGCCGGCTCCCATCGATCTCAGTCCGGCCAACAGCCAGGTGTACCTGGTGTTGTATGGGACCGGCCTGCGCGGTCACAGTGCCGCATCGAATAGCGTCACCATTACCGCCGGGGGCATCAGCCTGCCGGCCCCAGCATACGCGGGCGCGCAGCCGCAGTATGCCGGGCTCGACCAGATCGATGTGCTGCTGCCGCAAAGCCTGGCGGGGAAAGGTGACGTGGTGATTCAGGTCACCGTGGACGGCCAGGCCGCCAACCCCGGTCACGTTACGATTCAGTAGGGATGCGCGCTGTCGCGGTCTTCTTTCTGGCGGCGGTCCTGCTATCGGCGCAGCCACCGGCGATCCGTACCGGCGGCGTGGTCAACGCCGCCAGCCGCACGCCGTCCATTCTGCCCGGCGGCGCCATCGCTCGCAGCGCGCTCTTCGATATCGAAGGAATCCGGCTCGGGAGCAGCGCGCAGACAACTTCGGTGACGCTATCCGCGCGGGGCTCCTCGCTCCGTGTCCCGTTGTGCGCGGTCTCGCCACAGCGCATCGAAGCGCGGCTGCCGGTGGGCGCACCACTGGGCGATGTCTGGCTGACCGTGACAGTCAATGGCGTGCCGAGTCCGCCTTACGCCCTGGTGGTGGCGCGCGCCGGTTTCGGAATCTTCAGCCGCAGCCAGCAGGGCTGGGGTCCGGGCCGCGTGGAGAACCAGGCCGCCGATGGTTCCCGTTCCGCCAACGGGGTGCGCAATTCCGCGCAGCCTGGTCAGCCGCTGGTTCTCTCGGGAACCGGCCTCGGTCCATCGCGCCCCGAAGTCTGGGTGGGCTTCCACCGCGCGACGGTGGTCGCGGTGCGGCGCGGCGCGGCGGATAGAGCTGATGAGATTGTGTTTCGACTTCCGCCGGACAGCCCGGCCGGCTGTTACGTTCCGCTTCAAGTTCGCCAGCCGGACGCTGCCCCGAGCAATACGGTCACGATTTCGGTCCACGCCGGCGGCGGAGCCTGCGAACCGCCGCCCATCCTCCCCATGGCGGCATGGGAAGGCCGTAACAGCGGCCTGGTGGTGATTTCGCGAACCGTGAAAGCGCCCGACTCAACCATCACCGACGAAGGCATGGCGGTTTTTGTCGCGCGTGCGGATCAGGGCCCGACGTTGCATCCGATCCTTTTGATTCCGCCGCTCGGGACGTGCACTGCCTACACCGGTGCGATGGCCTCCGGGCCGCAGCCATCGCCATCGGCCGCGGATGCGCTGATGTCATCCCCGCATGCCGCCGGGCGCGATGCCGGCCCGCGCCTCAGCGTAACGCGCGGCAATCGGAAACTGCCGATTTCGCCGGTGCACGGCGCGCCCGGTGTGTACAAGCGCATGCTGGGCGAGCAACGCGGGGAACGGCCCGGGCGCGGCGGGCCGCTGTTTCTGGAGCGGGGCACCCTGGTGGTGGCCGGACCGGGCGGCGCCGACATCGGCCCGTTCGTAGTCCCGCTGCCGGCGCCGGAACCTTTCATATGGGAAAACCGCGACAACATCGGCACGGTGGATCGGCGGCTCGGGGTGACGCTGCGCTGGCGGCCGCCATCGCAAGAAGGCGTGGTGCTGATCGGCTTGATGAGTATCGACTCGTCGGCGGCCGCCTGGGGTGCATGCTACTGCGCCGCGGCGGGCGCTGCAGGAAGCTTCGCCATCCCGCCGGCGATGCTAGCCAACCTG
>Ga0209415_10018877_pt1 | contig 10850 bp, 11 predicted proteins | sample PeaSoiSIISIP2007_FD_187696 | JGI IMG/M metagenome (GOLD analysis project Ga0209415, IMG submission 187696) | Peat soil microbial communities from Weissenstadt, Germany - SII-SIP-2007 (SPAdes) (version 2) | ecosystem: Environmental > Terrestrial > Soil > Wetlands > Peat | place: Germany... | reverse complement strand
TGCCGGCTCGCCGTCGCGGCCGACGGACGCAACTCCATGTGCCGCACCGCCGCCGGCATTGCGCTCGACAGCCGCACCTATCCGCAGACCGCCCTCACCTTCACGCTCACGCACACGCGCCCGCATCACGACATCTCGACCGAGTTCCACACCGCCCACGGACCCTTCACGCTGGTGCCGCTGCCCGGCCTGCGGTCGAGCCTCGTCTGCGTCGTCGCCACCGACGAGGCCGCGCGCCTCGGCGCGCTCACGGGCGCCGCGCTCGACGCCGAGATCGAGCGCCGCTCCCATTCGATCCTCGGCAAGACCCGCGTCGAGCCCGGCCACGGCGCATTCCCGATGGCGGTAGCGACCGCGAGCGAGTTCGCCGCCAACCGCGTCGCGCTCGTCGGCGAGGCCGCGCACCTGTTTCCGCCGATCGGCGCCCAGGGCCTCAATCTCGGCCTGCGCGATGCCGTCACCATCGCGGAAGTCGCCGGCGAGCTCTATCGCGCCGGCCGCGACATCGGCGACGCGACCGGCGAATACGATCGCCGCCGCCGTGCCGACATCAGGAGCCGCACAGTCGCGGTCGATCTCCTCAACCGCTCGCTGCTGTCGGATTTCCTCGCCGTGCAGGGCCTGCGCGGCCTCGGCCTCTATGTCATCGATCGCATCGGCCCGCTGCGCCGCGCCGTGATGCGCGAGGGCGTCGCGCCGCGCGCCGCCATGCCGGCGCTGATGCGGGGCGAGGTGCTCACGCCGTGATTTCGCATCGCGCCGCTTGATCCGGCCGTCGGTTGGCCTATGTTCGGCACCGATATGTCCGGCTGAACATAGCGCTGCCTGGAGGGCCGCCGATGCGCGTGACGAGACGGTTCTGGCTTTCGCTGCTTTTCGCCACCGCCCTGGCGTCGGGCGCGACCGCCGTTCCGGCGGCCGCCCAGGGCCGCGACCTCCTGGTGTTCGCGGCCGCGAGCCTAAAGAACGCGATGGACGAGGTTGCGGCGCAATGGCAGCGCCAGACCGGCAAGAAGGTCGTGATCTCGTATGCGGCCAGCAACAACCTCATCCGGCAGATCGAGCAAGGCGCCCCGGCCGATATCTTCATGTCCGCCGATACCGACTGGATGGATTACGGACTGCAGAAGAACCTCATCAGGCCGCAGACGCGCGCGGACCTGCTCGGCAACCGGCTCGTGCTGGTGGCGCCCAAGGATTCGACCGTGAGCCTGCGCATCGCGCCCGGAATGGACCTCGCCTCAGCGCTCAAAGGCGGCCGGCTCGCCATGGCCAATGTCGATGCGGTGCCGGCCGGAAAATACGGCAAGGCGGCGCTCGAAAAGCTCGGCGCCTGGGACCGCGTCAAGGACGCCATCGCGCAGGGCGAGAGCGTTCGCGCCGCGCTGCTGCTGGTGTCGCGCGGCGAGGCCCCTCTCGGCATCGTCTACGAGACCGACGCGGCTTCCGAACCCGCCGTCCGCATCGTCGGCCGCTTCCCGGAAGACACGCATCCGCCGATCATCTACCCGATCGCACTCACCACGGAGTCGCGGAGCCCGGACGCAATGGCGTTTCTTGACTTCATCCGGTCGCCCGCCGCCCGTCCGGCGTTCGAACGCCAAGGCTTCACCGTGCTGGCGCCCGGCGCAAAGCGCTCGTGATCGTCAATCGATGCCGACCATCACGTCGGAGGCCTTGATCACCGCATAGGCTGACTGGCCTTTTGCGAGCTTGAGCTCATCGGCCGCTTCGTTGGTGATGGACGAGGTGACGATCGAGCCGCCGATGTCGATGAGGACGTGCGTCGTCGTCGCCCCCTTCTTTACCTCGGTGATCTTCCCTTTCAGAATGTTGCGTGCGCTGAGCTTCATCGAGGCCTCCGTTGGATCGTGTGCGCCGGCAAGACACCGGGCGGATCGGGCCGGCATGAAAGCCCGCGCTCGGCTCGGCGTCGATATATCCCATCGTGTATAGCGATTTCCTCCCGACGACAAGTGGGTGCGGGCGTAAGAGGTGGCGGTGCCGCATGGCGGCTATCGCTTGCGGGCAGGCTTGGACTTGCCATGGAGCCCCAGCAGCGCCTGGGTGGCGGTCTGCGCGCGCCGCTCGATCTCCGCGGGACCGGGGGGCTCGATCAGGCGCAGAAGAAGGCGCGGCAGCAGGCCGCCGCCGGCGAGCAGCGCCAGAAATTGCTCCGCCATCGCGCGCGCGTCACCGGCGCCGAGCAGGTCGTGCGCCTGCGCATAGGCCAGCAGTTCGGCGAGCTCACGCTGATTGGCCTCGCGACCCGCGGCATCGAGCGTCCGGGCCACTTCGGGCGAGCGATCCGCTTCCGCGATGGCTAGGCGGTACACCGCGAGCGCAGCCGGGTGACAGACGACGCGCAGGACCGCGGCCCCGAAGGTTGCGAGCGTGCCGGCGAGCGTGTCGACGTCTCGCGGTGCGCCGAGCTCGAGCGGCAGGCGCATGAGCTTGGTCCGCTCCGCGATGCAGGCGCTGAGCATCGCCTGCTTGCTGGCGAACAAGGCATAAAGCTCGCGCTTCGACACCTTTGCGCGGGTCGCGATCTCGAGTGTGCTCGCGCCCTCGAATCCGCGCTCCATGAAGGCCGAAAACGCGGCGCCCATGACGCGCGAACGCACCGCATCGTCCGCATGGTTGTCCGGCGCGCGGCGCCGGAGCGACTTGTCGATCTGAGCGGACGTGCCGGCACGTGTGCGCTTGCCGCCGGGGGCGGATTTGCGGGTCGGAGCGGATTTGGGCGGCGCGGATTTGGTGCGTTTCATGAAAGCTCGCTTGACAACGGTACCTTTAGCCATCATATCCCGACAGGGGTGGTACCTGTTAGTACCACCCCTGCGTGGAAACAATCAACCCGGAGAAATGCAAATGCCCGGCATCCTTGCCATTTTGCAGCACATTCCGCTTTGGGTATTTGCGGTGTTCGCGTTGCTGGTATGGTTCGGCGTGCAGGGGTTGAGCGCCCGGACGGTGCCGCTGTGGCGGCTCCTGGTGACGCCGGCGGTCTTCATCGCATGGGGCGTCATTGCGTTGGCGCTGCGGTCCGCGCCGATACTGATCGCGGACTGGGCCGCGGCCGCCGCGATCGGCGCCGCCATCGCGTGGACGACGGTCCGGCTCGACGGTGTCGAGATCGATCGCACGCGGGGCATCCTGCGGCTGCCGGGCAGCTGGCTCCCGCTGATCCGCAACATGACGATCTTCTCTGCGAAGTTCGCCTTGGCGCTCGCCATAGCGCGTGCGCCGGCCTGGCGGGAGACTTTGGCCGCGTGGGACATCGCCGTCTCGGGCGCGAGCACCGGATATTTCATGGGCTGGCTGGCGCGGCTGGCACTCGCCTACCGGCGGCGGCCGGAAACGCTTCCCGGGTAGCCGCGGCCGGGCCGCGGAAGCCGCGCCGGAATTGCTCGACACGCCCGCAACTGCCGGATCGGCGTGCGTCTCAACTGTCGTACACATTCCGGAAAACCAACATCGCGCCGAGCTTGCGCTCGTTGTCGCGCGGAAAACCGCAGCGCTCGGCAAACACATCAGTGTCCTTGTAGGTGCCAAAGATCCGGTCCCAGATCGGCACGTCGGCGAAATTGTAGCGATGCACGCCGAGTTGATGATGAATCGAGTGCAGCTCGGGCGTCTGGATGAAGTATTTGAGCCAAGAAGGCGATTTGAAGTTGGCGTGATAGAAAAACTCGCCGGTGGCGGCAAAGAAATTGAACCACAAGGCTCCTTCGAGCGAGGCGCCGAGCAAGACATACAAGATGGCGGCCGCCAACGCCGAGTCGCTCAGTATTTCGATGGGGTGCTTGTAGAACGACGTCACCGCCTCGATCCGGGCCGGCGAATGGTGCACCTGATGAAGGAGTTCCCAAAAGCCATCAAGGTGGCGGATGCGGTGCCACCAGTAGAAGAAGAAGGTCCCGACGAACCATCCGACGAATCCTTCGATCACTGGGATATGCAGGTTTGCGAGATGAAACGCCGGCGTACCCGAGAAAACGTCGACCCACAGGCCATTCGTCGCGAATGTGATCGCGATCTGGCATAGATTGATCAGCGCCGCTCGGATGTACCAGCCGTGCGAATTCGGCAGTTCGCGCCCCGGCACCAAGCGTTCGAGGACAAGGAATCCGGCCGCAACCAGAACGGTGAACAGCGTCGGAAGCGCGATGTTCACGTCATCCTCGTCGATTTCATAGCGCCGCAGCCATACGCGCCGCGTCCACACCGCGGTGGTGTCCTCGCCCCGTGGCAGCCGAACGCCGAAATCCATCCCGTTCCACGATCAAATCGAGCACGGCGGTCGCCTGTCTCACCTCGGACTTTCGTGGCGTCGGCTCGAACCCGACGACCCGCAATTCGCCGGTCGCGGCCGACGCCTCGACTGCCAGCCGGGTGAATCCGTTGAGCACCGGTTCGCGCACCCAATCGAACGGCTGACCCGGCCCCTGCGCCTCGAGGCATTCCCGGCGGCGCTCGGAATCGTCGGGGTCGCGGATATACGTGCCGCGCGGCATCCAGTAGCCGTCGCGGCTCGGCCCGGTCGGATGCCAATCGTTTGCGATCGTGGTGTCCCCGTGCCTGACCGCCACGTCGGCTTGCGTCCGCTCGATCAGGCACGCCTGACCGGGAGCGGGGCCGATGAGCGAAAACAGCGCCGGCTTGGCGAGCGGAGCGGTCGAAAGGATCTCGACGGCCGCCTCGAACGTTTCGCAAACGTCGAACACATGACGCAGAAGATGTGCCGCGGGCCAGCGTCCGCTTTCGCGGAACGTCTCGACCGCGTTGATCATCAAGTCGACCGGGAAAAGCAGCAGTCCTCGCGTGCGCCGAAACATCGGGGCCTGGTTGATGGCGGCGGCGAACCGGCCGGGCGCCACGCCGGTGAGCACGCCGACCGCGCCCGGCCACGTGACGTTTGCATAGGTCCCGGCGCCGCCGTCCTGGAGGGCCACCTCGACGTGCTGTCCGAGGCCGGGAAACGGCCAGTCGAGGGTGCGCCGCAGGAAAGGCGTCGGCGCGGCGTCGACGCGTGCCGTGCATCCCCATTCGTACGATGCGTTGACGAACCAGATGCCGGCACCTGCGGCGAGGTCGGAAATCGCCGCGATCTCGTCGACATAGGGGCTGGGCGTGCGCGCCAGCCACGACGACGACAAGCGATCAAGAACCGGCGTAAGCCGGCGAAGCGGACCCGGAACGATGGAGAAGCACGTATCGCGCAGCGCGATCATCTCGTGCCGCCGATTCTTGGCATGCGCGACCGGGCCGTCACGGCGCACATCGATCGTCGGAATCTGCGGGGGAAGCGGCCCGACCGGTCGGGCCGCGCCGGCGGCCGCCGGCATGTCGGATTCGAAGAGCTTGATCATCGCCGTCTCCGGGTTTATGAACACCGTTCACCAATTAGTCGCACATCCATGAACAATGTTCAAGCCAAATGTTGAACGATGTTCATCCCAGCCACCTGATGACTACACCCGATGACGAAACCAGCAGCCGAACGCCGGCAGAAGCTCAAGTCCGCATTGATCGAGGCGGCAGAACGCACCATCGCCCGAAACGGCCTCGCCGCCCTGCGGGCGCGCGATCTGGCGGCCGAAGCCGGATGTGCGGTCGGCGCCATCTACACGGCCTTTCCGGATCTCGATGCGATCGTCATCGCGGTGAACATGCGCACGCTCGCGTTGCTCGATCGTCATCTCAGGGAAGTGTCCGGTTCGCAACCCGCAATGGCGGACGTGACGCCCGAGGACCGCGACCTCGCACGGCTGGTTCGCCTCGCCATCTCGTACCTCACCTTCGCCGCCAAGCACGGGCCGCGCTGGCGCGCGCTGTTCGAGCACCGGCTGCCCGACGGCCAGGCCGTGCCGGCATGGTACGTGGCTGAGCAGAATCGCATCTTCTCATTTGTCGAGGCGCCGCTGCGCGCCATTCGTCCCGACCTGACCGCCACCGAATTGGCGATGCTGGCGCGTACGCTGTTCTCGGCCGTGCACGGCGTCGTCAGCCTGGGCCTCGAGCAAAAGCTCGGCCACATGCCGCCACGCCGGCTGCGGGAGCAAATCGCGCTGGTCGTCGCCGCGACGGCGCGCGGCCTGCTCGACCCCGCACCTGCTCGTGCGACGAAGCGGCCTTCCGCGACGGTTCGTCCCTAAACCATCCCCTCGTCCGCGCCCGGCCGCAACGTCGCCACCGCGCGGGGCGCGGCGCGAAAGCCCGCATCGATCGGGACCGGCAGCGCCGGCATGGCGGTGCCGTTGCGGGTGACGACCTTGTGGGCGAACAGGCCGCGGCCGACGAAATGCGGATCGGCGACCGCCTGTTCGAGGTCCGTCACGATAGTGGCGCAGCAGTCCGCCGCGGCGAGCAGCGGTCGCCATTCGTCCGCGCTACGGCTCGCCACGATGGCGGCGACGGCCGTGGCGGTCGCGGCGGCGTCCGGGCGATCATCGACAAGCGGCCCCGCAAGCCCGATCGCGGCACAGAAGGCGAGCCAGAATTTCTGCTCCAGCGCCGCGCAGGCGACGAGCTTGCCGTCGCGCGTCGGATAGAGCCGGTAGCGCGGCGAGCCGCCGGTGAGGCGCGCCGCGCCGGGAGACGGAAAGCGGCGCTCGGCGAAGCCCGACGCCAGCGCGTGCCACGCGAAGGTGAACATCGCATCCGCCATGGCGATGTCGATGAAGCACCCCTCCCCGGTGGCGTCGCGCCGGCGCAGGCCGAAGAGGATGTTCATCACCGCCGGCATCGACCCGCCGCCGATGTCGGCGATGAGCGCCGGCGGCACGGTCGGACGATCCGCCGGGCCCGGCGACAGCGCCAGCAGCCCGGTGGCGGCGATGTAGTTGAGATCGTGGCCGGCCTCGTCGCGGCGCGGCCCGTCCTGGCCGTAGCCCGTGATGGAGCAATAGACCACGCGGGGATTGACCGCCTTGACGGCGTCGTAACCGAGCCCGAGCCGCGCCATCACGCCGGGCCGGAACTGCTCGACCAGCACGTCGCAGCGCGCCACCAGCGGCGCCAGTCGCGCGCCGGCATCGGGGGCCTTGAGGTCGATGACCATGCTCCTCTTGCCGCGGTTGAGCAGCGCGTAGACGGCGCTCTCGCCGTCGACATGGGGCGGATGGCGCCGCAACTCCTCGCCGCCCGGCCGCTCGATCTTGATCACCTCGGCGCCCGCCTCCGCCAGCATCAAGGTGGCGAGCGGCCCGGGCAGTAATGTGGTGAAATCCAGAACCATGATGCCGGCAAGCGGTTGCGTCATTGGGGCGCCCCTTGGGGTGGTCGGCTGCGGCTCTGGAAGTGCGACGCTGGCGGTTCTTGATCAGTCTATGCGGCGCTTTGACCGCTGGCGAGACTCGATCTCCGAGCGGACATGCCGTAAACCGGGCCAGCGATCGCGCCGCCACGGACTGCGCGCTGCCGTGCTAAATAAGTTGAGCACATTGATTTGACGCGGGGGCAATCATGCAACGCAAAGTGATGATCTCGTGCGCCGTCACGGGATCGGCGGACACGCCGGGCAAAAATCCGGCGGTCCCGGTGACGCCGCAACAGATCGCGCAATCCGCGGTCGATGCCGCCAAGGCGGGGGCCGCGATCGTGCACATCCATGTGCGCGATCCGCTTACCACCCGGCCCAGCATGGACGGCGCGCTCTATCGCGAGGTGGTGGACCGCATCCGGGCGAGCGGCGTCGACGTGCTCATCAACCTCACCACCGGCCCCGGCGCGCGCTTCATGCCCGGCACCGACGATCCGCTCAAGCCCGGGCCCGCGACCAACATGAAGCTGCCGGCGCAGCGCGTCGAGCACATCCTGGCGCTGCGCCCCGAAATCTGCAGCCTCGATATGGGCAGCATGAACATGGGCGGCTACGTGTTCGTCAACACGCCGCCCATCCTCGAAGCCATGGCGGTCGCGATCCGCGACGCCGAGGTGCTGCCCGAGCTCGAAGTGTTCGAGGCCGGCCACCTGCTGCTCGCCAAGCGCATGATCGAGACCGGCCACATCCGGCGGCCCGGCATGTTCCAGATCTGCCTCGGCATCGCCTGGGGGCAGCCGGCGACGCCCGAGGCCATGGCGTATATGCGTGGCCTGCTGCCGGCGGAATCCCCGTGGTTCGCGTTCGGCATCTCGCTCTACCAGTTCCCGATGGTGGCGCAGGCGGTGCTGCTCGGCGGCCACGTGCGGGTCGGCCTCGAGGACAACATCTATCTCGGCAAGGGCGAGCTCGCGCCGAGCAACGCCGCGCTGGTCGAGAAGGCCGGCAAGATCATCGCGCTGCTCGGCGACAGCGTCGCGACCCCGGCGGAGGCGCGCAAGATGCTGGCGGGCTGACGCACCCGTCGGCTGCCCGATCCGCCGCCAACTTTGGCGGGGGGTGATGCTTTTTGCGGCTTGGCGCACCAAAAGCGTTCAACTAGCCTTTCGATGTGATTGTCGTCGCCGATGCGCGGGACATGACATCGTGGGTGGGATCACCGATGAAACTGCCGCGTCAATTCTTCAAGCCGCTCGCCATCGGGGCGCCCGCGCCGCTGCGCGAGCTGCCGGTCCGGCTCGAGCGCATGATCCATTTCGTGCCGCCGCATCTCGACAAGCTGCGCGCCAAGGTTCCGGATCTCATCCGCCAGGTCGACGTCGTGCTCGGCAATCTGGAGGACGCCATTCCGGCCGATGCCAAGGAGGCGGCGCGACGCGGCTTCATCGAGATGGGCCGCGCGAACGACTACGGCGCGACCGGATTGTGGACGCGCGTCAACGCGCTCAATTCGCCGTGGGCGCTCGACGACATCAGCGAGATCGTCGCCGCCATCGGCAACAAGCTCGATGTCGTCATGCTGCCCAAGGTCGAGGGCGCCTGGGATATCCACTACCTCGACCAGCTGCTCGCCCAGCTCGAGGCGCGCCATCATGTGGGCAAGCCGATCCTGATCCACGCCATCCTGGAGACCGCCGAGGGCGTCAACAATGTCGAGGCGATCGCGTTGGCATCGCCGCGCATGCACGGCATCAGCCTCGGCCCGGCCGATCTCGCGGCGTCCCGCGCCATGAAGACCACGCGGGTCGGCGGCGGCCATCCGGACTACGTGGTGCTGGCCGATGCGCAAACCGGTGCTGCTCCCGGCGGCGCGCGCGCGGCGTTCCAGCAGGACCTGTGGCACTACACCACCGCCAAGATGGTCGACGCCTGCGCTGCCGCCGGCATCAAGCCGTTCTATGGGCCGTTCGGCGACTTCTCCGACCAGGCCGCCTGCGAGGCGCAGTTCCGCAACGCGTTCCTGATGGGCTGCGCGGGGGCATGGACCTTGCATCCGACCCAGGTGGACATAGCCAAACGGGTGTTCTCGCCCGATCAGGGCGAAGTCGCGTTTGCGAAAAAAATCCTGGCCGCCATGCCGGACGGCAGCGGCGCCGTCATGATCGACGGCAAGATGCAGGACGACGCGACCTGGAAACAGGCCAAGGTGGTGGTCGATCTGGCCCGCTTGGTTGCCGCCAAGGACCCCGCCATGGCAGTATCCTACGGGCTGTGACTGTGATTTATGACGATCCGGGGCCAAATGAACGAGCGTTCAGCGTAGCAGCGATTGAGCGCCACAATTGAGGGGTAGGGTTGCGTCCGGGCATGAGCAAGAATCACGACATGAACAAGATCCGAAGCGCCAAGTACACCATCGGCCAGGTCGTACGGCACCGCGTCTATCCGTTCCGCGGCGTCGTGTTCGATGTCGATCCGCTCTTCAGCAACAGCGAGGAGTGGTACCAGTCGATTCCCCCCGAGGTGCGCCCCCACAAGGATCAGCCCTACTATCACCTGTTCGCCGAAAACGCCGAGACCGAATACGTCGCCTACGTGTCCGAGCAGAACCTGCTGCCCGACGATTCCGGCGAGCCAATCCGTCATCCCCAGGTCGCCGAAATATTCGACCGCGACGACGAAGGCGGTTATCGCCCGCGCAACTCGCTCTTGAACTGAGGGGCTCGACTTACGTCGCGGCGATTCAGCCTGTAGGGTGGGCAAAATCGCCTGACGCAGCGGAATTGTCCTGCGATGTCGATCGGCGATTTTGCCCACGCGGTACCCATGCGGGGGCCGACGGGGGTGGGCAACGGCAAAGGTGCCGTTGCCCACCCTACGATTGCTCGCTCTCGAACCGAGGGGCATGCCTCTCGTCACGGCGGTTTGACCCATAGACCCGCATGGCCCTCCGGCGAGATTGCGCGACACTGATCCCGTTGCGGTTTTCGCCGGAAATTGTTCTGCCAAAATTTTCTCGGAATGTGCCGCGGTCTCAGAATGCGAGGGCTTGCGACATTCGCCGCCAACGCGATCGTGTCGCGGCGGAACGCCCGTACCCTGGCGAAGGGTTGATTCAATTGGATTTGTCGCCGGAAATTGTTTTGCCAAAACGGCCGCATCGGCGGCGGATCGCGCGCGGCGGACGGCTTCCCGCGCGGCGCGGCGCCCGGCCGCGGCCTCGCTGAGCGCGTCGTCATCGGCGCGGATCGCGCGCTTGCGGCGCGACAGCGCCCGGCGCTCGTAGCGATCCATGGCGGCAAGCTCCTTCCTGAAATCGGCGAGGATGACGGCCATCTTCTCGGCGCCCTGCGGTCGCTCGAGGATCGCCCGCGCCATGTCGGGCGGGACCGGTATCCCGTGCAGCAGCAGGTCGCCCGCTTTGCCCAGCATGCTGATGCGCGCCATCAGGCCCTTGCGGGTGCGGTAGCTAGTTCCCATTCGAACCAGGAGTAATCCAATGGATGTGCGTGCGGCGGTGGCGTTTGCGGACGGAAATCCGCTGGAGGTGACAACGGTTGCGCTCGACGGCCCCAAGGCCGGCGAG
>Ga0209415_10018876_pt1 | contig 10852 bp, 8 predicted proteins | sample PeaSoiSIISIP2007_FD_187696 | JGI IMG/M metagenome (GOLD analysis project Ga0209415, IMG submission 187696) | Peat soil microbial communities from Weissenstadt, Germany - SII-SIP-2007 (SPAdes) (version 2) | ecosystem: Environmental > Terrestrial > Soil > Wetlands > Peat | place: Germany... | reverse complement strand
GTACGCAGATCTCAAACAATATGCATGTGCCTGGGAAGACGGGGTGTCCGGGTTTGGCGCCGCCGCCAAATCTACAGCGTCATGACGATATCGGTAGCCTTGACTACAGCGCCTTCCGCAGTGCGTCTGCGAACTCCTCGGCACGAAAATTCTGAAAACCTTCGGGAAGCGGGAATGCGGCGAGGGCCTGGAACACAACATCATAGGGGCGGTCACCGTCGCGCCACTCGTCGAGCAATCCACTTTCAAGCAACGGCTTCAGGAGCGCGGCTCGAAACCATACCGCAAGGGGATCCGCACCTTGGCTGCATTGGTCGGCAATAAGGCGCACATCCCAGCCTACGGACCCGGGCGCCGCACCCTCGGGGCGAGGTGCTTTTGAAGTTAACTCCCACACGCGCCTCACATCGCTTGCATCCACGGCAGGTACCGGTTTACCGGATGACAGCGACTCGAAATCGAGCATATCGTGCCCCGGATCAGGGTACCAGAATCGCTTTCAAGTCGGTCATCCCTATCGGTAAGTGACGTCATCGTAAGATTGGCTCCTTTCCAGTCGGACGTCTAACGCCCTACCCGCGGATGTTGGTTGTCGCTGGGGTCGGCTGGGCGGCGGGTTTCCGCGGTCCGCACGCGGCGCGTTGCCGCCTGAAAGCAGTTTCCGATAACAGGTGATAACACTCGCCGAAGTCGGACCGCGCCGCAGGGCGGAGCAACAGTCCGTCCGGGAACATTGCCATTTCTGCATCGAGTCTATAACCTTTGAGACGATGGCGCCTTACTCGTTTAACCGTCGAGCTCTTCTCTTTGCAAGCTTCGCGTCATCTCTGCGTGCCACCGCCGCCCCGTCGCGCCTCGAAACGCTGAGTGACTGGTTGCGCGCCGACTCGAAGGCGCGGGAGTCGGGATTGCAGTCATGCCTGGAGCGCTTTGGGGCGAAGGATACTTCGATTCACGCCTGGGTCCAGGTGATGCCGGAGAAACCAACCGGGAACGGCAAGTTAGAGGGCATCCCCTTCGGTGCAAAAGACATTATCGAGACACGGGGTATGGCTACTGAATACGGCTCGCCAATTTACAAAGGACGAATTGGCACGGAAGATGCCGCAATCATTCGCGAGATGCGCCAACGCGGTGCGATATTGCTGGGAAAGACGGAAACTACTGCCTTCGCGTATCGCACGCCGGCCCCGACGCGCAACCCGAGGGACCTGGAACACACGCCAGGCGGAAGCTCGAGCGGTTCGGCAGCCGCAGTCGCAGCGGGGATGGTTCCGGTCACCATCGGAGAGCAGACACAGGGGTCGGTGCTGCGGCCGGCCTCCTATTGCGGCGTTACCGGATTCAAGCCCAGCTACGGTTTGCTGTCCATGGATGGCGTCCTGCCCTTGGCGAGAAGCCTGGACACGCTCGGCTTCTTCACGCATACACCAGCCGATATGCTCCTGCTCTGGGAATGCATGGGACATCCTATAGGCCGTGCGGAGAATTGTGTCCTCGGCGCCCCCGAACCCCTGCCCGAAGTAGAGCCTGCCATGCAGACAGCGTTTCGGAATGCGCTTTCAGCGTTGCGAAATGCCGGCGTATCCATCCAATCCGTCGATATTGCCGGAATGCTGGCCAAACTCGCCGATGAGAGCCGGACGGTTATGTTCTACGAAGGCGCGCGGTTCCACCAGCAGCGGTTTAAGGAACATGGGTCCCGGCTCGCAGATCTCGCAGACTTGGTTCGGGATGGCCTTCAGATCTCTGAAGGGCGCTATGACGAGGCCCGGCGGTATATCGCGGAGTGCAAGGGCCGAGTGGCCGAGATGTACAAGGCCACACCGGTTATTCTGGTGCCGGCTGCGACAGGGCCTGCACCGCCAGGCTTGTCCTCGACTGGCGATTCGCGAATGAACTCTCCGTGGACTGCCCTCGGAACACCCGCAATCTCGATTCCCCTCCCGGTTTCTAGCGGTTTGCCGCTTGGGCTGCAACTCACCGCAGACCACGGCCAGGATGCGCGACTGCTTCGAACAGCAGCACGGCTGCATCGGATTGTGAACGGCAAATAGCTGGGGGCTAGCCTCTCTGATTCCGCGCCTTCCAAGAAAATCCGCCCGAGATCCGCGGTTCGGCTTGACACCGAGGATAGTTCGGGTGATACTCCTATCAAGCATCTATGGGAAAAGGAAAATCGCGGCCCGACGGAACCCTGGTCCAGGGCACGCTCGACATGCTGATTCTGAAAACACTCAGCCGCGGGCCGATGCATGGCTACGCGATCTCGCAGTCGATCCAGCAGATCTCCGACGAAGTGCTGCGCGTGGAAGAAGGATCGTTGTACCCCGCGTTGCATCGACTGGAACTGGACGGCGTGATCGATTCCGAGTGGGGGCAATCGGAGAACAACCGGCGCGCGAAGTACTACCGGCTGACTCCGGAGGGGCGCAAGCGGCTGTCGCGGGAAGCCAGCGACTGGCGGCGGCTGGCGGAAGCCATCGCGCGCGTGATGGAGACGGCGTGAAATGAATCGATTTCGAAAGAAACTGCGGGCGCTGTGGCGGCGCCGGCAACTGGACCGCGACCTGCAAGATGAGCTGCGCTTTCACCTGGAGATGGCGGCGAAAGAGTCCACCGGCAGCGACGTGGGGCGGCGCTTTGGGAATGTCACCAGCATCGGAGAGCGGTGTCGCGAACTGTGGACCTTCGCCAACGTCGAGACGTGGTGGCAAGACGTCCGGTACGCGGCGCGGACGTTCGGCCGGAACCCGGGATTTACCGCGGTTGCCGTGGTCGCGCTGGCGCTAGGCATCGGCGCGGATACTGCGATGTTCACGATCGCCAACGGCGCCATCTCCTGGGATATGGGGCTGGAACAAGCAGACCGGGTAGTGATTGTCAGCGCCACCGATGCTGCGCGGGCCCAGAGCTTCGGGTCATCGTATCCGGACTTCCGCGATCTGCGGGCGCACGTTAAGTCCCTGGCGGGCCTGGCGGCGTATCAGTTCGTGCCGGTCAACGTGAGTGACCATAGCGGGTTGCCGGAGCGCTACTATTGCGTGCGCATGTCGTCGAACGGCAACCGGGTGGCGCGCCAGAAGCCGTTGTTGGGCCGCGATTTCACGTCTGCAGACGAGAAGCCGGGCGCGGCCCCGGTGGTGCTGCTGGGCCACCACGTATGGCAGCAGCGGTACGGCGGCGACCCGGCGATGGTGGGCCGGACGATTCGTGTAGACGAAGTGCCGACGGAGGTGGTCGGGGTCATGCCGCCGGGAAGGCGATTCCCGGAGGACACGGACCTGTGGACCCCGCTGATCCCCACGTCCGCGATAGCGAGACGCGACAATCGGAGCCTGATGGTGTACGGCCGCCTGGCCGACGGGGTGAAGCTCAGTGCGGCGCACCTGGAACTGGACACCCTGATGCGGCAACTGGCGAGCCAGTATCCGGAGACCAACCGGGGTCTCACGGCGGAGGTGTTGCCGATCGTGATGATCACCGGCGTGTACGCCATGCGGCCGCTGTTTGCGGTGTTGTTTGGCGCGGTGGGATTCGTCCTGCTGATCGCGTGCGCAGATGTGGCCAACATGCTGCTGGCGCGGGCGGCGGGGCGGGCGCGGGAGATCTCGATTCGGGTGGCGATCGGGGCCGGAAAGGCGCGGATCATCCGGCAACTGCTGATCGAGAGTACGCTGCTATCGCTGGCGGGCGGAGTGTTGGGCTGGCTGGTGGCGATCGGCGGGCTGCGCTGGTTCGACGCGGGAACGGGCACCCTGGTGAAGCCGCCATGGTTGCATCTGAAGTTGGACGCGACGGCCTTCGGCTACCTGGCGGCGATTTCCATCGCGACCGGGGTGCTCTTCGGCATGGCGCCGGCATTACGGCTGGCGAAGGTGGACATTCACGGGTCGTTGAAGGACGGTGAGTACGGCACGGCGGGCGGGCGTCGCAGTCTTCGTCTGGCCGGCAGTCTAGTGGCGTTCGAGATGGCGCTGTGTGTGATGCTGCTGGCGGGCGCGGGCTTGATGATTCGGAGCACCGCGAACCTATATGCGGCACCGATCGGCGTGAACACTGCGAATGTGCTCACCATGCGCATCAACCTTCCTGAGACGAAGTACCCCCGGGAGGAGGACCTGGTGCGTTTTCATGAAACGCTTGCCGGGCGCCTCGATGCGCTGCCTGGAGTGGAGACGTCGGCGGTGGTTTCGAACCTGCCGCTCGGCCGCTGGATTGAGTTCCCCTACCAGATGGAGGGGGCCGCTCCGGCGGAGGATCGGCTGCCGCGGCTTGGCGCGATCGTGGCCACCGCCGACTACTTCCGCGTGGGGCAGGTGCGGGCACGCCGGGGACGGCTGTTCACCGATGCGGAAACTACCGCGGAAACGCCGCTGACGGTGGTGAACGAGACCTTCGCGGTGAAGATGTGGCCTGGAGAGGATCCGCTGGGCAAGCGGCTCCGCGTGGTCAGGGATGGCATCCCTCAGCCGTGGCTGACCGTGGTGGGCGTGGTTCCGGACATTCTGCAGGACTTCCGCCATCCGCTGGAGCATTCGCCGCTGATCTACCTGCCGTATGCGGAGGCGCCGCAGCGGGTGGCGTACCTGGTGGCGCGAACCGGAGTGCCGCCGTCCACGCTGGCGCAGGTGTTTCGCACCGAAGTGCAGCAGGTTGACGAAGGGCTGCCAGTGTACGAAGTGCGGTCGCTGGAGAACCGGATTGCGGAGAACCGCCTGACTACGAGCCTTTTCAGCGCGATCTGCACGGTGTTTGCTGCGGTGGCCCTGGTGCTGGCGGCGATCGGTTTGTACTCCGTGACGGCGCATTCGGTCAGCCAGCGGATGCAGGAGTTCGGGATCCGCCTGGCGATGGGGGGAACCAGCGGCGACATCCTGCGGCTGGTTTTCCGGCAGAGTCTGCGGCCGCTGGTGTACGGGCTGATGATCGGTCTGCCGCTGGCGTTCGGCGTGACGCGCCTGTTGCGCGCGGTGCTGGCGGGCGTGTCGCCAGGGGATCCGGTGACATTTCTGGCGGCGGGTGCGGTGCTGACGCTGGCAGGTTTGGCGGGGTGCGCGATTCCGGCTCGGCGAGCGCTTCAGGTCGACCCCGTAGTCGTGTTGCGGTGTGAGTAGACCTGTATGTTCGAACAGGCGAGTTCGAGCGAGCCCCGCAACATAGCCGGCGATTGGGCTCTACGCGGGGGCATCGCAGTAGCTTTTGCGATCTTCGGTGCGGAGAAATTCCCTTCGGACGGCAGCTCTTCGTGGGTCAAGCTGTTTCACGAAATCGGCATCGGACAATGGTTTCGGTATTTCACCGGCGTGGTGGAAGTCCTGGGTGGCATGCTTGTATTGATCCCGTGGACGGTTACGGCTGGCCTGGCACTGCTTGCGTGCACGATGGCATCCGCTTTCCTCATCCTCACGTTCGTGCTCGGCCGTCCCGGTGACTGCATCGTCTCCGGCGCTTTTTTCATCGGGCTGGCAGCCTTTTATTGGAGCCGGCGGAGCCGTTAACCGCTCTCTGGATGGCGCACAGTTGGCAGCGCGCGTCGTCATCGTTCTGTGGCTGCCGTCGGATATAGTGTCCTCGGTGTCACAGCCGCCTACAATTGACCGGATTGCGGTGAGCTGTGTCGAGCAAAGGTTGCAAGCGCTGGGGACCCCATCACCGCACGTACGACGGCGTCGGGCCCGGCTTTGGCAGACGTGCGCCGGGCTGCTGGTCAGGGTTGTCATTCGAGCCCCTTCAAGTATGTCACAGCCCCGCATCAAGCTCTTTTGAGAGTTGAGGGCTTAACAACAAGGTCTATGGCTGATCGTCAACCGCTCGGCCTATCTGGTCGATAGCTTTACGAGCTCACTGTTACCGTACCACGCGAATGCTGTCGATGCCTTCACTTTCCCCGCTCTAACCGGTGAGGTGGCGTTCATGCTGTGGCTCCCGATCAAGGGCGCAAAGCGCTGCAGGACTCAATCTGGCCACCTGCATGCAGCAACTCCGCGTCGTCACGCCTCAGGGCGTGTTGGTCGGCTGGAATGCGGTCGCCTGTCTGGCACGCCTGTTCCCGGCGGCATGGCTCATCGGAGCATTGCAGAGGAGAGGAATCTGCTAGGCGGGTTGGTGTCGAGGAGTAGAATAGATCGGTTCCGGAAACCAAAACGAGGAGACTTCCATGGCACGACGATCGTTTTTGTCGCAGCTGATTGCATTGCCGTTCTTCGGCATGACCGCCTGGAGTGAAGATGCCGCACACAAACCACTCAAGATCATGATGAAGAGCGCCTGGGGATCTGACGATCCGACAAAGTCGGCTTTCCCGTTCCTGCATGGGCTGGCGCTTTCGGAAGCCGGGCACACTGTGCAGATATTCTTGCTAGGCGAGGCGGTCTCAGTGATGCGAAGGCCGGTCGCAAGCGCCATCGTGCCAGTCGGCTGGCCTCCTCTAGTTGAGACTCTCGACAAGGTTGTCGGCAGGCGGATTGCAATTTACGCATGCGGCGCCTGCTGTCGTGCCAGAGGCGTCGTAGAGGCTGACCTGGGCCAATGGGGAGCGAAGTTCGGCAATCCCGCAATATTCGTCTCCCTTGTTGAGTGGGCAGATAGAGTCATCACCGAGTAATGCACTCCGCATAGGGTTGGATATAGGCTTGGCGTTTAAGAGGCTGCGACGCCGTTGTCGCCATAGGCGGCCGGGAAAGGGTGTCCGATAAACTGTTAACGCCTCTTACCGCCGTGAACTGGATGGGCCCGCGCGTCTGCATTCGGATGGGCACGTTCTTCTGCTCAACCTGAGGCGCACAAAGACGCGGGGGGCTAGAATTGGGACAAATGAAAATCGCGATGGGTTTGATCCTGGCTGCCGGCGCCGCCCTGGCCGCCCCCGGAGAGATCGCGTTCTCGCAATCGGCTCCCACCGTTGAGGCCTGGGATTTCGTGCAGGTTACCATCCGGGTGGAGTCGCCGAACGTGCGGAACCCGTTCGTGGAGGCGTCCGTTACCGGGTCGTTTGGCAAATCGGGCTCGCGCCAGCGATTGAACGTCGAAGGGTTCTGCGACTCGCCTGACGGCTCCGTCTTCCAGATCCGTTTCCTGCCGTCGTCGCCGGGCGACTATGCGTACTCGGTGAACTACAAAGAGGCAGGCTTTGAACGGAGTCACGACGGGACTTTCCAAGCAACCGACGGCCACCGGCGCGGGCCGATTCGGGTTGATCCCGAATACCCGTGGCACTTCCTCTGGGCGGGAACCGGGGAGCACTACTTCTTCAACGGCACCACGGCGTTCTGGCTGATGGGCTGGCGCGACGAACGCATCATTCGCGCCAGCCTCGATCGGCTGCACCGGCTAAAGGTCAACCGAGTGCGCGTCCTGCTGGGTGGACGAAGCTGGACCCTGTACGGCGAACCGGTGATGAACGGCGAGTCGTTCAGCATTTTCCTGAGCCCCTGGCCAGCGGTCAAAGCCGACGACTACGATCACCCGGGCTTCGACTACGGGCGGTTCAACATCGCTCACTGGCAGAAATACGAACGCATGCTGCGGTTCGCGCGGGACCGGGACATGATTATCTCCGTGGTTCTCGACATCGCCGACGGAAAGATTCATCCGGGTACGGGCAGCGAGGACGAGCGGCGCTACATCCGTTACGCCGCGGCGCGCTTTTCAGCCTTCTCGAACATCACCTGGGACCTGGGCGATGATCTGGACACATTCCGCGACGACGTGTGGGCGCACGAGACGGGAGCGCTGCTCGTCGGCGGTTGGGACCCTTACCAGCACCTCGCCAGCAGCCACCCGGTGCACACCGAGCACCAGGACCGCGCCTCCGACTGGTTTGGTTTCGCGTCGTTGCAGGAGTGGTCGCGCACGCAACACTCTCTGATGCTGGAGTCGCGCCAGTTGCAAAAGAAGACCGGCCGCATCGTTCCGCAAACGAACGAGGAATATGGATACGAGGACCACTACCCCATCTGGGCGCCTCCGCCGCCGGGCGATTCGGCCGAAACGCTGCGGCGAACCGCTTGGGACATCGTAATGGCCGGAGCCTATGGCACGGCTGGCGAATCCGCACGCCGCGGCACAAATATATGGCCGGACACCGGGGGCGGTTGGGTGAACGGCCGCGGCGACGACACCATGACGATGCTGAATGGGTATGCGCATATGGTGGACTTCTTCACGAGCTTCGAATGGTGGAAGACAGATCCGCACGACGAGCTGGTCAGCAACGGCGCCTGGTGTCTGGCTCAACCAGGCCGAATCTATGTGGTGTACCTGCCGAAAGGAGGCGCAGTCACGGTGAAGTTGGAACCGGGCCGATACCGCGCCGAGTGGTTCAGCGCGTTCACGGGCGAGAGGATTCCCATCGGACTCATTAGCGGCCCCGCGTGGACTTCACCCCGCGCGCCTGACTCGAACGACTGGGCTTTGTTGTTGCACCAGTGAAAGTCGGCGGTTGGATGCCTACCGATAACCCGAAATACCGCTCGCCGAGTAATCCTGTCGGGCCGATTTAGCAAGGGGATTCCCGGAACCGCGTACGGCTTTCCATGGGACAACCAAGCCGGACGGCGCAGTCCCTGCTTTTACGCCGGTGCAATCCTCGTCCCGAAACCTGTCGTTTGTAAAACATTTCGGAGCGGGGCCGCGCGGCCGCGAGGCGCCAACAATCAAGCTGCCATGTGTGTTCGTGGACCCAGTGCGAAGGCCGGGGGCGGGGGATACACTGAACTCAATATGTGGACCCGATTCCTGCTGGCCTTCAGCATCGCCTGGAGCATGCAGGCTCAGCAGGATGATCCGATGGACTTGCTCCGGCGGGTCCAGGCTGGGGTTGCGCGTTCCCTGGACCGCCTGCCCCGGTACATGTGCACGGAGACCATCGACCGCGTCCAGTATGAGCCCGATCTCCGTGATCGCGGAACCGCATGCGACGAGAGCCGCGCGCAACGAAGCACTCATCTCGCCACCTCGGATCGGTTGAGGCTGGATGTCGGCATGGCGTCAGGCGGTGAATTGTACGCCTGGGTGGGAGAAAGCCGGTTTGACGACCGGGATTTATTGGACATGGTCCATGAGGGGCCGATTTCCACGGGTAGCTTTGCAGCTTTCCTCACGGCGATTTTCGGCACCGAGGACGCGAGTTTCACTTACGACGGGGAGACCACAGAAGATGGCCGGGCGGTTTCCGAATTCGGCTTCTCGGTCCCGTACGGGAACAGCCACTACTTGTATGGCGAGGGACAGCATCGGGAGATCACGGCTTACGCCGGCACATTCTTGGTGGACCCTAAAGTCAGCGACCTCGTGCGGCTGGTTGTCCGCACCAGCCGGCTTAACCCGGAAACTTCAGCCTGCTATGCCACCACCACGCTGGAATACGGTCGCGTGCGCCTGATGGGTTCCGAATTTCTTCTTCCCAGCGCATCCAGCCTGCACATTCTCCACACGAACGGAGGCGAGTCGGAGAGCCGCACCGTGTTTTCCAACTGCCACGAGTTTCTTGGCGAATCGACCATTTCGTTCAATCCGCCTCCCAACGCCCCCGCCGCGGATGCGCGTCACGGCCCGGCATCGCTGAGCATCCCGCCGGGACTTCCGTTCAGCGTGGCTTTAACTCAGGGCATCGACACCTCGACGGCAGCCGCCGGAGATGCGATCAAAGCTAAGCTGATCACGCCGATCAAAGAGCACTCGAAAGTGCTGGTTCCGATGGGCGCTGCCGTTGCCGCCCGCATCGTTAGCATCCGACAATACTACGGTAGCGAAGGCGCGATTACGCTCGACATCAAGCTGGAGACCGTGGACGTTGCAGGCGTGTCGGTACGCCTCGCTGCCACGCCGAACACAGGTCATAGCTTTCCTAAGGCAAAACGCGGCGCTCTCCAGCGGCGTGTGGAACTGGGCACTCTGCGCGGCTTGGAAGACCGCTCCGCCCGCTTCGTGTTTCAAAATGCCCAGCAGCCTTACCTCATTGGCAGCGGCTTGGAATCGAGCTGGGTGACAGGAACGCCGGATTCGCGCTCGGCGCCCCCCCAATAGCCCTCCTTCAAGGGCTTCGAGACAATGATCGTCATCGCGGGCTACTCCTCGCACACCCATTGCATCTCCTCTGATGCTTGTCGGGCGAGACGCGATAGAAACCTGGCATGGCTCCGACGGTTGGAGATGGTCCGGCCGGTCACCGGGCACAGCACTTCAGGACTGAAGCCGGTTCCTGGTACCATCTGTGGTTACCTTAGTCATGCAACGCTCCCTCTTTGACCGTTCCTACACACTCGGGCACAAGACAATTCAAGGTCGATTCGCCATCCCGTCCGGTATTCGCTGCACTCATGCCGCAACGATTCAGAAGTGCTTCCTGGAAGTGCCTTCCATTGGTGTCATCACAACCAAGAGCATCAGCGCTAAACCCCGCCAGGGATATCGCGAGCCGATCTATGCAAGATATGCTCCTGGCTGTTATATCAACGCCGTCGGGCTGGCCAATCCCGGGGCTCGGCAATTCCTTGCCGAATTCGACGGCATCGAAATTCCTAACGACAAGTTTTTGCTGGTCTCGATTTTTGGTTCCGATGTCGAGAGTTTCGTGGAAGCGGCTCTGATTCTGAAGACGCTTGCGGATGGCTTCGAGCTCAACATGTCCTGCCCCCACGCCAAGGGTTATGGTGCGCAAGTGGGCCAGGACGTGGAACTCCTGCGGCGCATCACGGCCGCGGTGGTTCAGGCTGCGGATGTACCGGTGTTTGTAAAACTTTCCGCCACTTTTCCGGACCTTGAGGGGACGTCTCGCGCGGCCGTAGCCGCGGGTGCAGCCGGGATCACTGTGACCAACACAATCGGCCCCGCTTTGGTGTCGGTGGGC
>Ga0209415_10018875_pt1 | contig 10852 bp, 12 predicted proteins | sample PeaSoiSIISIP2007_FD_187696 | JGI IMG/M metagenome (GOLD analysis project Ga0209415, IMG submission 187696) | Peat soil microbial communities from Weissenstadt, Germany - SII-SIP-2007 (SPAdes) (version 2) | ecosystem: Environmental > Terrestrial > Soil > Wetlands > Peat | place: Germany... | reverse complement strand
ATCCCCGTGGAAAACGCCGGTCATCTCGAATCCGCGGCGTGGACGTACGGGCTCATCACCGCCGCCGTCATTGCCGTAGGCCTGACCTATTACTTGATGCGACGCACGTCGGCTTAGATCACGACGCGGGTGCGCACTGTCAGGCGTCGTTGCTCTACCGAAGAGTCTCTCTCCAACAGTCGGAACGCAGGCGTCGAACCGACGGTCATCGAATACCTCAAGACCCCACCCGATAGGGGGACACTCGAATCGCTGATTCAGCGCACGGACATTCGTCCGCGCGATCTGCTTCGCCAAAAGGGCACACCCTATGAGGAGCTGGGGCTTGGGGCCGATCACTGGACTGATGCCCAACTCATCGACCAGATGCTAGCGCACCCCATCCTGATTAATCGCCCGATCGTGGTCACGCCTTGGGGCGCAAAGCTGTGTCGACCGTCGGAGGTGGTCATCGCGTGCGAGAGGCTCTGGCGAGCCGACGTATATAGAGTTGGCGTTGCCGGTCTTCCTGCACCCCAACAGGGCCGCCCTGGCCCGGCTCCGCTGCGGCATGGATACTCGTGTGCGCGCGAAAAGTACGCCGCTTGGTTACCGGTTAGGAAAAAGCTCCTATAATTAGTGGCTACTATCGTAGCTATTGTGGTGGCCGCCAAGGGTTGACGTCCAAGAACCACGGCTTTGCGATGATTTCGCGTGTAGGGGGCAATCAATGTATCGGCGGTCTGGAATCCGGGCAGGCATCAAGCAGGCACTTCGTGGGGCGGCGAGCGTGCTAATAGTCGGGCTCGCGCTGCTCGGGTTGCCGCCCATTGCGGCACGCGCTGCCGATGCCACTGGCATCGACACGAAAGCACTGACGCACAAAACGCGACGCCTGGTGGACGACGCCGGGCAGTTCTACATGGCCTGGTGGCTGCCACAGGCGCTGTCCCAGGCAATCCTGCAGGACACCCCGAACGTCCCGCAGACTGACAACGAGCAGATGCTCCGAGCCCTGGAACCCTATGTTGTGTTCGCGCTTTCCCGTGGAGAGGTGGGCGCAAACGGTCTCGAGAATGTGCGCGACAGGGCTGATCTGTTGCGCAATTCCCGCCTGACCGTCGATGGTCAGACGATGTCTGCCGCCCCCGCCGATCAGAACGACCCGGGGGCCCAGGCCGCCCTGGAAATGATCAAGCCCGCCCTGGCGGCCACGCTGGGTCGCAATGCTCGCGGCATCGAGTTCGCACTCTACCGGCCGGTGCCCGGCATGCGCCCACTCGATCCCACCCTGCCTGGTAGCCTCGAATACACCCTCTATCGCAAGCACTTTCAATGGCAACTGCCGCTGTGGGCTCCTGTGGCATCGGTGCCGGTGCGCGCCCCGCCAGCGGCCATGCCCGTAGCTCCGGTCACGCTCGCGCCCCCGGCTCCAGCGGCTGCCGCCGTGGCGCCGATGCGCGCGCCGGCTGCGACTCCGGTACCTGTGCAGCGCCGGAAGATCGATCCGACGACCGGCGAGGAATTTCCCGAGCGGTACGACTACAACCCCTACACGGGCCAGAAGCTCGTGAGCCAATGAACGCTCGACAGACGTTGGCGCCGATCCAGCGGGGGCTAGCGTGATCCACCCAGTGCTTCGAATCCGGAAATCACGTCGAAGAGTTCTTCGTCGATTCCGCTCTGGCGCAACTGGTGGAACGTGCCGTGAAGCTGTTCCAGCAGGTCGTTGATGTTCTTATCGGCGCGTTCCATTGCTGCTAGGCGGCTCGCGTTCTCGCTGGCCAGGGATTCGGCGCAGGCCCGAAATAGTGAAATGAAAAGATATTCGCGGATAAGCGCGCGCAAAGTCGCGATGCCGTCGCCCAGGTCCTCGGGCACATTGGCGGTCGGCCAGCGGATTTTGGCCAGACTTTGTCGCCATTGCATATCGAGCGGCAACAGCCGCTGGCTGACCGGTTCGTAGAGCGCTCCAGGCGCTGGTCGATTATGGAACACCCATAGAGGCGCGTTGCGGTCTTGGTCGCGATGCGCCTCGCTTTCAATTTGAATCTGCCCGACGAGCGGGGTAATGGCCTGGACGGAATTCGGCACGGTGAAGAGTCCGACCAGCGCCAGGCCCGCATCCGCCAGACGTGCATGAACACGCTCGCCGACCGCCCAGATGCGGCATGGTCCCTGCAGAGCCGCGAGGGTCTTAATCGCATAATCAGCCACAACGTCGTTAAACTGTCCCACCAGCCCCTGATCGGATCCGAAAACGATTGCGCGTACCACACCCGCGTGGATTGGTGCTTGTCGTCGCCCCACGGTGGCTGCCGGCTCGTTTCCCTGAAAGCAGGCACACAACCCCAATTCGACGGTCCGATAATAGTCGGCCAATGAATGCACCGATTTCTCGTATTGTCCGATGCTCGATGCGGCCAGGGCTTTCATCGTGCGGACAACGGCTTGGAGATCACCGGCACTGCCGATCTTTCGTCGCAAGCTCTGCGTGGTCTCGCTCACGACTTATCCTTGGCGTCCGGCGTGGATTGAAAAGGGGTGAGGGACTGGCGGGCGATTTCAATGATCGAATGACGGTCCTCATCGCTCAACTTGTCGGCACTTTCGAAGCGCCCGCACACTTCCGCCGAGAGCTGCGCCGCCGCCTTTTGGACCGCGTGCTCCGCGTCCGGCATCTGGTCGAGTGCCACGCCGTCGAAGAGTTCCGTGGTTAAGGCCAGCAAGACGGCGATTTGCGCGGCCACGGACACCGGCGCGCATTCCGCCTGTTTGAGGCAGGCGCGAATGCGCCGTCCGTGCTCGATGATCTTGCGGGTGTTTTCATCCAGCCGGGCGCCGAACCGGGCGAAGGTCTCAAGTTCCTCGAACTGCGCGTAGGCGAGTTTGAGGTCGCCAGCCACAGCACGGTAGGCGGCGCGTTGCGCCTTGCCGCCAACGCGCGACACGGATTTGCCGACGTCGACGGCGGGTAGCACGCCCAATTCGAACAGTGACGGCGAGAGATAAATCTGCCCGTCCGTGATGGATATCAGGTTGGTTGGAATGTAGGCGGAAATGTTCTGCGCTTCGGTTTCGATGATGGGCAGCGCGGTGAGGGAGCCACCACCCAGTTCTTTGCGCAAGTGCGTCGCACGCTCGAGCAGCCGCGCGTGAATGTAAAAGATGTCGCCGGGAAAAGCTTCGCGGCCGGGCGGTCGCCGCAGCAGCAGAGACAGCTCGCGATAGGCGCGCGCATGCTGCGTGAGGTCGTCATAAACAACCAGCACGTCGCGGCCTTGCTCCATGAAATGCTCCGCGATGCTGGTCGCGGCATAGGGGGCTATGAATGCGAGACCCGGTGGGTCATTGCCCTCGGTCACGACGAGGACGGTGTAATCCATTGCGCCCTTTTCCCGCAAGGTTGCCACGGCCTTCGCGACCGCGGACGCGCGCTGACCGATGGCGCAATAGACACACAGCACATTCTGGTCGTGCTGATTGAGGATGGTGTCGATCGCAATGGCCGTCTTGCCCGTCTGCCGGTCGCCGAGAATCAACTCGCGCTGGCCGCGCCCGACTGGAATGAGCGCATCGATGACTTTCAAGCCGGTCTGGAGGGGGACCGTCACCGGCGCGCGATCCATGATGTGCGGCGCCGCGCGCTCGATGCGCAGGCGCTCAGTGGCGGCCACCGGCCCATTGCCATCCAGTGGCCGACCAAGCGGGTCGATGACGCGCCCCAGCAATCCGTCGCCTACCACCACATCCATGACCCGGCCCGTGCGCTCGACTTCGTCGCCAGCGTTCAGATGCCAGTATTCGCCGAGCAGCACGACCCCGACTTCAACCTCGTCGACGTTGAAAGCCATGCCGAGCAAATCGCCGGGAAACTTCACCAACTCCTCAAAGCCCACCGCGGGAAGTCCGGACACCTTGGCGATTCCCGTGGCGATGCTGGTGATCATGCCCACCTCTCGCGGCGCCAATTGCGGGGTGAATGCCTCCCTAACCCGGGCTATTTCAGCAAACGTACGCTCGAAGATGCTCCGCAAGCTTTCAGGTGCGGCGATCATCGGCGCTTCGTCTCGGCCCTGGGTTCTTGCAGTAGCTCACCGACGCTCTTTTGCAGAGACGCGAGGTAATCCGCGATGCTCCAAGCAACTTTTTGCCCATTCGCGCTGAGTTCGATGCCGCTGACGAGCTCCGATGCAGTCTCGAACCGGACCGGGATTTCGGCCGCAAAGGTCTCGCTAAGCGCATCTTGTATCGTCGCGCGTTGCGCCGCAGGCAGGTCAAACGCGCTGCGCACGAGTGCGGGCTCAGATGCCGTCATAAGAGCCTGGCCGAGGCCCTCTTTGGCCTTGCCGTCCATCGTGCGCAGACGACGGGTGAAAACCTCGCTCATGCGCTCTTCCAGACTTGTCGTGGCAAGATCCGTCAGTACCTTTCGCGCGATCGCGAACACTTCCTGTTCGGTCCGGCGCCGGATGGCTTGATCGAGGTTGTCGGCGTCGCTTCGCAGCTCCTGCTGGCGCTTGGCGCTCAGGGCATCGGCTGCCTTTCGCGCATCGTCGAGGAGCCGTTGGCGTTCGGCTTTCGCTTCATCCGTCGCCTTGCTCAAAAGTGCGGCACGCTGCTGGTCGAGCTCTTCGTTCTTGTGTTGATACTCATCTCGCTCTTTCTTCGCTTCGATCCTCTTCGCGTCAGCGTCCGCAAGCTCCGCAGCGATGCGTTTTTCGCGCGCGTCGACGGCGTTGCGGATCGGCTTGTAGAGGAAGCGCTTCAGCAGCCACACCAGGATGATGAAGTTGAGCGCTTGCGCACCGACGGTGAACCAGTCGATGAGCATGAATTACTTCCCTGGGGTTTGGGCGATGACGTGATTCCAGAACGGATTGGCGAAAATGAGAATCATCGAGACCACGAAGCAATAGATCGCAATAGACTCGATCATTGCCAGCCCAACAAACAGGGTTCGTGTGATGGTCGTTGCGGCATCTGGCTGTTGCGCCAAAGAACTCAACGCTGTGGCGACCGCTCGCCCTTCGCCGAGCGCGGGTCCGATGCTGCCCAGGGCAATCGTCAGGCCGGCGGTGACGATTGAGGCGATGGCAATGAGCGTCATGTTATCCATAGTGTTTCCTGTCGTTGTTCATGCTTCAATGTCTGGCGTCGGTTCAGGCCTGGACTTGCGACCGCGCGTTGCGGCCGCGATATAAACCGCGGCCAGGATGCTGAATATGTAGGCTTGCACCATGCCGGTGAGCAGGCCGAGCGCACTCATTGCGATCGGGAAGATAAAGGGCGTGATGGTCAGCAATATAGCGAGAATCATCGTCCCGCTCATCATGTTGCCGAACAGGCGGACCGCCAAGGCCAGCGTGCGCGACAATTCACTGATGATGTTGAAGGGCAGCATGATGATTGTCGGTTCCACGTAAGATTTAAGGTAGCCGCCCAGCCCTTCCTCCGCGATGCCGAAAAACGGGACGGCCGCCAACACGCACAGCGCAAGCGCCGTGGTGGTGGAGAGCGACCCGGTCGGCGGCTCGTAGCCCGGAATGACAGTGCAAAGGCTGGCCAACGCGACGAACAGAAAAAGCGTGCCCAGAAAGCCGATATACCTCTCCGGGTGACGGAGGCCGACATCTTCTATTTGCTTCTCGATACCGATGACAACGATTTCCAGCAGGTTCTGCCAGCGAGATCGTTGCAGGTGGGTGGAGAGCTTGCGCGTGACGAGCTTCGAGCCCCCGGCAAGCACGAACATCAATGCCCACGTGAACACAATGGTGCCGTTGAGTTTGAGAAACCCGTGCTGCCAGAAGATCATCTCATCGGCACTAAGGCGCACAGCGGGTCTCCGGTGTTGCGGAGCTTTGCTGTTCAACTGGTGCGCGGGTCAGCCACTTCACGACGAGACGCGCCAGCACAAAGCCTAGGAGACACAGCAGCCAGCGCTGCCAGTTTTCGCGCGCGACAAAATAGAATCCTTCCAGGGTAATGCTCAGCCGTAGTATCAAGCTGCCGAAGAACCAAAGCGCCGGCCGCTGGGAGCGTACGCCTTTGATAACCGTCCACCAAAGACCGCCGAAGAAAAGCGCGCCGAGCAATAGGCCCGCGGCGAATGGCGGTGCCAGAAGCATAAATTCACTCATCTTTACCCTCCTGTTCGTCCCGAATTTCCTTGTCCTCCTTGGCCACCCAATGCCACGCATTCCAACAGCCTATCGTGAGCCCGGCCGCCAACAGTGCTAGTGTCCAGGCGTGCTTGCCCGGGTGATGTCGGTCCAGCCAGATACCGAGCGCCGTGCCGAGCAGCGTCGGAACCACCACCGACCAACCGATCAGCCCCATCATCCCCAAGCCGAACCAGACGCCCTGTGCGGAGTTATGCCGCGCCTTGAGCTTGCGCGCCGCCTTCGCGCCGACCTCCTGACTGAACGACGGCTTCGGCTTAGCGAGTTTGTATGGTGGATCATCAGGCATTGTGAAGGCTCGCCATGCGCCGTATCAGATCGCCTTCCATCTTCGCCAACACCGAGCGCACGCTTTGCTCGTGCTCGTCGAGAGTCAGAAACTCTCGCTCCACCGCTTCGCGCAACTGACCGAGATCCGCTCCGCCCAGCGCCCGGCGCACGGATATGAGTACCTGCGACCCGGTCTTGACGAGCACCCCTTGATCCACAGCCACGAAAACTTCGCCGTCTGATATTGTTTCGTAGGTCAGAATCCCGGGCGCCAGCGCCGCCACGCAATCGAGTCGGTGAGGCAGGAGCCCAAAGGATCCATGGCGTGTCTCGGCGATGATGCGCGAGACGCCGGTCTTTTCGGCGAAAATCTGGAACGGCAGGAGAACCTTAAGATCCATGGGTATCGGCGTCATGCTCGAGCTTGAGTTGAGATTCGGCCGGGGCTGCGGGCGGGGTGGTTCTTGATTGTGCCTTCGCCTCATCGATCGTCCCGATCATGTAGAGCGCGCTTTCCGGATAGCCTGTGAATTCATCGCGCAGGATGCGCTCACAACCATCCAGCGCGTCCTCGAGGCTGACGAGCTTTCCTTTGAGGCCAGTGAACTGTTCCGTCGCGAAAAAGGGCTGGGTGAGAAAACGCTCCAAGCGGCGGGCACGTGTCACCACGTTGCGGTCCTGCGGCGAGAGCTGCTCCAGGCCCAGCATGGCGATGATGTCCTTGAGTTCGGCGTATTGGGCGAGCGTGCGACGGATTTCCTGCGCCAGGCCGTAGTGCCGCTCGCCGACGATGCCAGGCGTGGCCATCTTGGAACTGGATTGTAGAGGGTCGATGGCCGGGAAAAGCCCTTCGCTTGCCCGCTTGCGCGAGAGCACGATCGAGGCCGAGAGATGCGAGAACGTATGCACCGCCGCGGGATCAGTGAAATCGTCCGCCGGCACATACACCGCCTGAATAGAGGTGATGGCACCAGTATCCGTGTTGGCGATGCGCTCTTCCAGCCCCGACAGCTCGGTGCCCAAGGTCGGCTGATAGCCCAGTCGCGATGGCATCTGGCCCATCAAGCCGGATACCTCCATGCCGGCCTGGATGAAGCGAAAAATATTATCGACCAGCAGCAGTACATCGCGGTGTTCGTGGTCGCGGAAATACTCGGCCATCGTTAGCGCAGCATGTCCGACGCGGAACCGGGCGCCCGGCGGCTCGTTCATCTGGCCGAAGACCATCACCATGTTCGGCAAGACGCCGGCTTCCTTCATCGCGTCATAAAGCTCCTCGCCTTCGCGGCACCGTTCGCCAATGCCGCAGAAAATGCTGACGCCCTCGTGATGGCCGATCATGTTGTGGATCATTTCGGTCAGCAACACCGTCTTGCCGACGCCCGCTCCGCCGAAAAGTCCCGCCTTGCCTCCGCGCTCCAGCGGCACAAGGACATCGATGACCTTGATGCCAGTCTCAAAGACTTCCGACCTGGTGGAGCGGCGCGCCAGCGGCGGTGGAGCTCGGTGCACCGATCGCCATTGAACAGCGGATAATGCCGCTCCGCGATCTATAGTGTTGCCGAATACATCGAACATCCGCGAGAGAACCGCTTTGCCGACCGGGGCTTTCAACGGCCCGCCGGTGTCCTCCACCGGCATTCCGCGAGCGAGACCTTGCGTGGGCGTCAACGCAATCCCACGCACGTGATGCGCATTTTGCTGGGCCAGTACTTCGATTACGATCTGTTTTTCCCCGCCGGCGAGCAGCACCGAATAAATGGGGGGTAAATGCTCATCGAACCGTATGTCCACGACACTGCCGCGCACCGCGACGATCACGCCGAGATTCAATAACTTGGTTTTATTTTCTTCCAACTCGTCAGGAGTCTTGGGCTGGGTGGGATGGGGTTCCATCATTGGTATGCCTGACTGTCTTTGCTATGTCCCAGGGTTTGTGAGCCGTGGAATAGTCCTATTCATAGGGTGTCCCCCGTCCGGTACTGGTCGTCCTGCATCGAATCGATCGATTCGCGCGCACCACCTGATGCGCCGGTAGACGGCTTTTCTTATGCCAGAAGAAAGCCCAGCCTGTCCAATGTCCGCACGGCCCGAAGCAAGCCCGCAGAAATGAGCCTAGCCGTTAGTCACTGATTTGCTTTATCTGTCCTGTCAAGTTCACTGCGCGCAGGCGCATCTCCGTGTCCTGGGCGAGTACATGCGCTCGTAGCTGCTGTGCATGCCAATACCGAGGTGCTGCTGCGAGTGTGGCGCATTGTACGATCCAGCCAGGCCGGCCGCGGGCGGCGCGGACGAGGGTCCGCCGCGCCGGAGTCGGTAACGCGAATGCGGGTCCCAAACTCCACGCACGAGTCAGAAGACGCGAGAGCGTACGCGACGCGGTCGGCGGCATCCGCAAGGTCATACACCCGACCTTCATGGCCCGCAGCCGCTCCCGATCCCGCGGCGAGTCGACATCGACCGCAAGCGTGACGCCAACCACCCCGCCGCGCAGTCTTCGCAGCCATCCCTTCATGGCCGAGGGCACACGAGTCACGTGGTCGAGCAACAAGCAGCCTGGCGCGGCGTCCGCTGCCCACCACAGGCGCGAGCGCGCAGCGGGCGCTGCCGAGATCCTGCAGCACGGCATTTAGAAGTGTGGTTTTGCCACTGCCGCGCGGACCCCACAACACAAGGTGTTGTCCGCGCGTAAGGTCTGCGGCGAGTTTCGTGGTGAGCGCTCTGAAGGCACGGTCGACTGCGGTGGCTTCGGTCATCGAAATGATAGTCGCTTGCTGCGTTCGAGCGCGGTCAAGCATGTCTGCCGCAGAAGGCCGCTACGCTTGCGGGGTGGTTTTGGTCGGTATGCGTCGCCGTACAAAGGCCGTGTGTCCTGCATAAACCGCAGACTTGCCGAGGTTTTCCTCGATTCGCATCAGCTGATTGTATTTCTCGATGCGCTCGCCGCGGCACGGTGCGCCCGTCTTAAGATGGCCAGTCGCGAGCGCCACGGTCAGATCCGCGATGAAAGAATCGACGGTTTCGCCGCTGCGGTGAGATACCATCGCACCCCAGCCCGCGGCATACGCCAAATGAACCGCCGCGATGGTCTCCGTCAGCGTGCCGATCTGGTTGAGTTTGATCAGTACCGCATTCGCGGCGTTTTCCGCGATGCCGCGCGCGATACGCGTGACGTTGGTGACGAAAAGATCGTCGCCGACCAACTCAATCTTATCGCCGAGTTCCCGATTGAGGATCTTCCAACCCGTCCAGTCGTCTTCGGCAAGACCGTCCTCGAGCACGGCGATGGGAAATTTATCTACCCAATCCGAATAGAGGGCCACCATTTCTTCCGCGCCGATGGAGCGGCCTTCGGTGCGCAACTGATAGAGGCCGTTCTCGAAAAAACCGCTTGATGCGGGATCGAGGGCGAGGACCACGTCATCGCCGGGCCGATATCCTGCAGCTTCGATGGCGCGCAGGATCAGCTCGATCGCATCCTCGTTGCGCTTCAGTACCGGCGCGAAGCCACCCTCGTCGCCGACGCCGGTCGAAAGACCAGAATCTTTGAGTACTTTCTTGAGTTGATGATAGATCTCCGCTCCCCAGCGCAAGGCCTCTGCGAAGTTGGGCGCTCCGACGGGGGCGATCATGAATTCCTGGAAGTCCGTGCCCTGCCAGTTGGCGTGCGCGCCGCCATTGAGGATGTTGAACATGGGCACCGGCAGGCGGTTGGCCACGGTGCCTCCCAAATAGCGAAACAGCGGCAGCTGGGATGCCGCAGCCGCTGCCCGTCCGACGGCGAGGCTTACGCCCAGAATGGCGTTGGCACCGAGCTTGCCTTTATTGGCAGTCCCGTCTGCCGCGCATAGAGCGCGATCCACCGCACCCTGCTCCAACGCGTCTAAGTCCGTGACCGCCACGGCGAGGGTGCCATTGACGTGGGCGACGGCCTGTCGCACTCCTTTGCCGCCGTAGCGATGTGCATCCTGGTCGCGCAGTTCGACGGCCTCATGGATGCCGGTCGAAGCGCCTGAGGGCACGGCGGCCCGGCCCTGGGCGCCCCCAGCCAGTGTGACATCGACCTCGACCGTGGGATTACCGCGGGAGTCTAGTATTTCGCGTGCGTGAATCGTTCGAATTCGGCTGTCCATCTTGGGCTCCTGGGGGGTCGGCTGGGCGTATCGAAAAGCGGTGCTTCGGGGGGCGCGTAATCATGTTGCCAAATCGGGCGATCAAAATTGAGCCAGAGTATATTTAGTTTACGGGGATGCTGTTGGCATGCGCCGGTCCGTGCAGTGCGTGGTCCGATGATTATGGCAGGCAGGGTTGGCCGGTCGATGTGATTCCGCCCATTGTGCTGCAAATCGTCGCGGGATCCGAGCTGCACGGCCAAACGCCAGCGAAGTGGCCGGTGGTGCCCGACGAGCACACCTCGG
>Ga0209415_10018874_pt1 | contig 10852 bp, 11 predicted proteins | sample PeaSoiSIISIP2007_FD_187696 | JGI IMG/M metagenome (GOLD analysis project Ga0209415, IMG submission 187696) | Peat soil microbial communities from Weissenstadt, Germany - SII-SIP-2007 (SPAdes) (version 2) | ecosystem: Environmental > Terrestrial > Soil > Wetlands > Peat | place: Germany... | reverse complement strand
ATCAGCCGCGAGAGCGGCTGCGACAGCGCCTCGTCGATCTCGTCGAACAGGCGGCGCGCCGCCGGAAACGCCGCGGCAAGCGCCTGACCCATGCCGGGCGCCTGCGAACCCTGCCCGGGAAAAACAAAAGCCCGCTTCATGCCCGTCGCGTCCCCCTCGCGGCGATTCCGCCCGTCATAGCCCCACTCGCGGCGCTGTCAAGCCGCTCTCCCCGAGAAGTGTGCGGGCCGGTCACCGGCAAAACCGCAGATCGTCGCGTTCGTTCTCGTAATCCACCAATACCTGAAGAAGGATGCTGTCCTTCGGCAGGGCCTCGCGGGCCTTCTCGATTTTCTTCAGCATTGCGCTGTCATAGGCGACCGGCTTCGGGCATTTGCTCGCGCCGCCGCAGCCGCCGACGAAAAGCGCCAAGGCGAGCGCCATCCCCGCGCCGAATCGCATCTTCCCCCTCACCCCACAAGCGCACGATGCCCGGTGACGGCCCGCCGATCAAGCGGGATCGGACGAGTGATGCGGCACCGGGCGGAGGGATTGTCCGGCTGCGGCGGTTGCGCGTACCACTGCGCGGATGATCCCGACCCCGATCCCGCGCGAAGAGCTCACTGCCGCCTCCTGCCAGCGCACGCGGTGCGCCTTCACCGAGCGCCGGTCAGGCAGCGAACAGGGTCGCCATTTCAGGCCATCCGGCGGCGTTGGTCGGGCTTGTGCGCTACAGTAAACTCCAGCATCGCCCGCGCCGGGGACCAATCGCCGCGCCCCGGCGGGCTTCACCGGGAGGATTGCCATGACCCTTGCATTGCGGCCGATCGCGCCCGCCGATCTGCCGGCCGCCGGCCGGATCTGCCACGATGCCTTCAGGGCGATCGCCACCGAGCACAATTTTCCGCCAGACTTTCCCACTCCCGAGGTGGGGATCAGTCTCCTGACCGACTTGACCAACAGCCCGGGTTTTTACGGCGTCGTCGCCGAAATCGACGGCCAGGTCGTCGGCAGCAACTTTATCGACGAGCGGTCGCCTATCATCGGCCTCGGGCCGATCACCGTCGATCCGGCGGCGCAAAACCAGGGTGCCGGCAATGCGCTGATGACGCATATGCTCGATCGCGCCGAGCATAATGGTGCGCCAGGTGTGCGTCTGGTTCAGGCTGGCTATCACCGCCGTTCGCTCTGCCTCTACACGAAACTCGGGTTTGCCGTGCGCGAGCACCTCACCAATCTGCAGGGCCCCGCGCTCGGGTTGCGCCTGACCGGACGTACGGTTCGTCCGGCCGCCACCGCCGATCTGGCCGCTTGCAACCGGCTGTGCCGGGCGGTGCACGGCCTCGGCCGCGGCGGGAGCCTGCGCGGCGCCATCGTCAGAGGCACCGCAGCGGTGGTCGAACATAACGGCCGGATTACCGGTTACACCACCGAAATCGGCTTTGGTGGCCATACCGTCGCTGAATCGAACGAGGATCTGAAGGCGCTGATTGGCGCGGCGCCGGCGTTTGGCGGCCCTGGTTTTCTGCTGCCCAGCCGCAACACCGAACTGTTTCAGTGGTGCCTGGCGAACGGGCTTCGAATGGTCCAGTCGATGACCCTGATGACCTTGGGTCTCTATAACGAGCCGCAGGGTGCCTATCTGCCATCGATTTGGTTCTGATGCGCCCCGCACGCCAGTTCGCCCAGTGATCCTGACCCCGATCCCCCGCGAGCAGCTCGCTGCCACCCTCGACCGCTTTGCCGGGCAGCTCGACGATCCGGCCGCGCGCGCCGCCTTCGCCTCGATCCGGGCGACCGCGGCCCAGCGCGCCGAGGGCGAGGCGGCCGAGAGCCATCGACAAGAGGCTCTGGTGCAGGCGCTGCGCTGCGGCATGAGGGTCCATCCGCCCGGAGTGCGTGCGCGCTTCAACTGGGACGGCGCCGCGCTCGACGGCGCGACCGAAGCCTATGTGATCCTTCATGAGACCGCGCATTTCGTGCTGGCCCCGCCCGAGCGCCGCCGCCTCGTCGATTTCGGGCTCGGCCCGGGGCCGGACACCACCGCGCGCGCCGCCGCCGAACGCGCCGCCGTCCTGCCAGTGGCCGCGCGCGACGCCGAAGAGGCGGCGGCCTCGCTCCTCGGGATTCTGTGGGAGGCGCGGCTCGGCCAGCCGGCGCTCGCTTCGTTTCTCGATCAGAACTGGCTCGAAGGGCTAGACCGCTCCGCGGCGCCGCATTTCACCGCGGTCCTGCGCCGGCTGCGGCGGCTAGGGGTTGTCGAGGCCGGCTGCGCGACCCGATAGGCGCGCCGCTGAGGGGCGTGCCGACCACGAAAATGCCGGCGGGCACGGATCGCTTACCGCCCCCGTATCGTTATCCAGAGAAATTTCGATGGAGGAATCGAAATGCGACGAATAGCGATGACCCTGATCGGCGCGCTCGGGCTTGTCGGCGTTGCGCTGTCGGCGCGCGCGGCTCCGGTCGCTCCCACGGCCGAGGCTCAAGCCGCGCCCGGCATCGTTAAGGTGTGGGGTGGCTGCGGCCCGGCCGCCCATCCGGTTCCGGGGCATTGGAGCCGGTGGCGCGGCGTCTGGGTCCCGCCGCATTGCGCGCCCAACTACTGGGGATACCGGCCCTATGCCGCGTACCACCCATATTGGGGATGGCGCCACTACGGGTATTATTAGGGCCTAGCGCCTTCCGCTAGCCGACCCGCCCACCGCGATCAGGCCGCCTTGGCGCGGCCGATCGCTGCGGCGCGCTCGGCGAGGCGGCGAATGCGCGGCCAATCGCCGGCCGCGATCGCGTCCTTCGGGACCATCCACGAGCCACCTACCATCGCCACATTGGAGAGCGCCAGGTAATCGGCCGCTTCGCGCTCGCCGATGCCGCCAGTCGGACAGAACACGACGCCCGGAAAGACCGGAGCCAGCGCCCGCACCCAGGCGATCCCGCCCAGCGCCTCGGCCGGGAAAAATTTCATCAGACAGAGGCCGAGCGCGCGCGCCGCCATCACCTCGGAAGGGGTGGCAACCCCGGGCAGATAAGGCAGTTCGCTCGCCATCGCCGAGGCGGCGAGTTCCGGCGTCGTTCCGGGACTGACGAGAAACCGGGCGCCGGCATGCACCGCCGCGGCGACGTCGGCGGCCCGCAACAGCGTCCCCGCGCCGACGACGATATGCGGCAGCTCGCGCGCGATTCCCGCGATCGCGGCCGTCGCCGCCGGGGTGCGCAGCGCGACCTCGATAACGCCAAGCCCACCCTCGCCGAGGGCACGTGCGAGCGGCACCGCGTCGCCCTCCCGCTCGATCGTCAGGACCGGGATGACCGAGGCGCCGCGAAAGTGGGCATGCATTGATGGAGGCCCTCCTGCCAGGGAGGCATTGGCGCATCTTACGCCGGCGTCGCCGGTGCGACAGCTATATCTGGTGTTTCGCGGCGCTGTGCTCCCAAACTATGCTGTAGAGCGGTCGGGCGTCGCACGATCGCCGCGAATCGGTCAGCTGCCCATCGCCTGCGCTTTCCAAAGATCCCAGGCGCGGTTGATAACGGCGGCGTTGGTCGCGGTCGCGGCCTTTGCCTCCTCATCGTTGAGAAAGACGATGTTGCCGTCACCGAGCCGCAGCGCCTCGGCCTGGAGACGAGCGTTGACCTCGGTGTAGATCGCGCGAAAGGTGACCTCCCGCACCGAGCGGCCGACGACGACATCGCCGTGACCACGCATCAGCGCCACCGGCGCGGGCCCGAGCGAGCGGGCGAGCGCCGCGCCCAATTGCGGCGAGCGGATCAGCATGTCGGTCGCCGGGCCGCCGGCATCGCGGATCTCGAATACCGGGACGCCGTTCCCGCCGAGCGCGAGGAACGATGGCAGATGGAAGATCGGGCGCAATTTGGCATTGGTGACGCTGAACGGGATAACGGCCGGCGAATGGCTGTGGACGACGGCGTGAACCTCGGGGTGCGCATTGTAGATCTCGCTGTGGATGAAGCGCTCGACATAGAGGGTCGGGGGCTGAGGGTCGACCGCTTCGCCGTCGCGGTCGTGGAGGACGAGATCGGCTGCCGTCACGAGGCCCGGCGCCATGCTGCGCGCCAGGAGGAAATGGTCGGGGCGCTTGTCGTGGCGCGCGCTGACATGGCCGAAACCGTCGACGACGCCCTCGTGGTAGAGAATGCGGTTGGCCGCGACGAGGTCATCGATCAGCGCCGGATCGGGTGGTTGGGTCGTGTTCATGGCGGGCCTGCCGTTGGTTGATGCGAGGGTCGCGTCTAGCCCTTGACCTCGCCGAGCACCAGGCCTCGCGCGACGTAACGGTAGAGTGCGCAGAAGAGCGCGACCGGGGGCAGCGCATAAAGGATCGCCGCGGCCATCATCGCGTTCCACGGCGCGTCGATGTCGGCGAAAAGATCGGACTGCGTGCCCGAGACGGTCAGGTGCCGGTCCGAGGTCAATAGGACGAACTGGTAGAGATAATCGTTCCAGGCGAGGAGCAGCGCGTAGATCGCCACGATCGCCAAGGCCGGCGCCATCAGCGGCAGGTAGATGCGCAGATAGACCTGCAGCGCGGAGGCACCGTCGATCCGTGCCGAATCGTCGATCTCAAGGGGTAGGAGCCTGCCGTAGTGCTGGAGGATCAGGATCGCGAACGGGCTGGCGAAGGTGACTTGCGCGGCGACGACCGCCCACGGGTCATCCGAGAGCCCATAACCGAACATGATCTTATAGAACGGAATTACCAGGAAAGAGGCCGGCAGCGCATAGGTGAGGAGAGCGGCGTTGGTCAGGATGCCGCTCTTGCCGAGCCGCATCCGGCCGACCGCAAAGCTCGCGAGCGAGGTGATCAATACGGTCAACAGCATCGTCAGGAGGCCGATTTCGAGGCTGTTGCCGAACTGGCGCCAGAAATCCTCGAGATAGCGGGCCTCTTGGGTCACGACATCGTGAAAGCCGTCGAGAGATGCTCCGTGCGGCCACATATTTCCGGTAAACTCGATTTCCCCTTCTTCCGGATCGAGCGCGATCAGGAACATCTGGTAGACCGGGACCAAGGACCAGACCAGCAGGGCAAGGCCGAGGATCGCCGCCCCGATTTCGGTGAGGACCCGGCGGCGCCGATAGCGCCGACGCGCCGGTGCGAGGGGGGCGAGAGCGAGGCTCACAATTGCACCTCGCCGCTATCGAGCTTGCGCAGCAATAGGATGACGATCGGAACCAGCGCCGGCAGCGCCGACATCATCGCCGCCACGCCGAGCGCGGGGTTCGCCTGTTCGAAGGTGTAGTGGAAGCCAAGCGTCGTCAGCACGTCCGAGGCGCTCGACGGTCCCCCGGCCGAGACAAAATATACGGTGTTGAAGTCGCCCAGCGTCCAGATCACCGAGAGCAGCGTGCAAAGGAGGTAGAGGTTCGCCAGCATCGGGACGGTGACGTGGATGAACCGGCGCGGGCCGGTGGCGCCGTCGATTGCGGCCGCGTCATAGAGGACTCGCGGGATCGCCGTCCGGCCGGCAAGGAAAATGAGCGTCCAGAACGGCATCCATTTCCAGATGTAGGCGATGATGTTGCACGCGATCGCGAGCCAGCGGTGGTTGAACCAGACCGGCCCCTCGATGCCGGTCAGCGCCGATAAGACGCCGTCGACCAGACCCGCATCCCCGATCAGCATCCAATGGAACGCGATGAAGGCCTGCACCGATGCGATGACCCACGGCACCATGTAGACGAAGAGGAGCGCCTTCACCCACCAGTCCCGGCGCAGGAAGAAGCCGGACAAGACGAGCGCCAGGAACATCTTCACATTGACGCCAATGGCGACGAACAGAAGGGTGTTGACGAGGCTTGTCAGATAGCGCGGGTCCGCGGCGAGCGTGGCGTAGAGCGCGGGGTCGCGCGCCATCCACAGCGCGTAGCCGATCGGATAGACGGCGAAGGCGAGAAACACCGCCGCGTAGGGCAGAATAAAGGCGACCGTCCAAGTGAAGTCCGAGCCGTGCAGGTGGCGATACCCGGGGGGCCGCCGCGGGCCTTTGAGCGATGTGCGCGGCGCGGCGGCGACAGCCTCTCCGATACTCGTCATGCCCGCCTCCTCCGCTCACGCCCCATTTGGAGCCGCAGCGCTCCGCGCCCCAACCAAAAACCCCGCCGACCGAATTGTCGAGCAATCTTGGCCCAGGTAAACCCGGTTGATTGACAGGCGCCTCTCGCGGGGCATTTGATCGCGCCCGGCGGCGGTGAGGCGATAGAACGGAGGCGGCGGCGGTGGAACAGCGCAAATTCGGCAGGACCGGTCTTGATGTCTCGCTCCTCGGCTTTGGCTGCGGCGCGGTCGGCGGGCTGATGATCAAGGGCGCACCGGCCGATCAGGAACGCGCCGTTTGGCGGGCGCTCGAACTCGGCATCAATTATTTCGATACCGCGCAGATGTATGGCGACGGTGAATCGGAACGCAATCTGGGCCGGGTATTGCAGGCGCTGAAGCCGGATTGCTATGTCGGCACCAAGGTCCGCCTGCCGCCGACCGAAAAGGGTCGGATCGGCGCAGCGATCGCCGCATCGCTCGACGCGAGTTTGCAACGCATGCAGCGCGAACAGGTCGACCTGTTCCAGTTCCACAACGCCATCGTCGAGACGACGCAGGGCGCCGATTTTTCCGCCGATACGGTGCTCGACGAGGTCGCGCCGGCCTTCGAGCGCCTCCGCCAGCAAGGCAAGTTCCGCTTTTTCGGGATCACCGCAAATGGCGCGACCGCGGCCCTCAACCGGGTGATCGACGCCTGCGCATTCGACACCGCGCAAGCCAGCTACAATCTGTTGAACCCGAGCCCGGGGGCGGCGGTGCCTGCCGGTTATCCGGCGCAGGATTATGGCAATCTCCTCGGCCACGCCACGGCCGCCGACATGGGGATCATCAACATCAGGGTGCTCGCCGGCGGCGCTCTGAGCGGGACCGAGGAGCGCCATCCCCTGGGGTCGCCCCCGCCGGCGCCGATCGGCTCGGGCGCGGACTACCGCCGCGACGTCGCGCGTGCCCGCCGCTTTGCGCCGCTGATCGCCGAGGGCCATGCCGACAGTTTGATCGAAGCCTCGATCCGCTATGTGATCGCCCATCCGGCCGTCTCGACGGTGCTGGTCGGCTACTCCACGATGGAGCACCTCGAATACGCCGCGCGGTCGATCGCAAAGGGGCCGCTGTCGCCCGCCGCGCTCGCCCGCGTCGCCGAAATCCAGCAGAGCTTCGTCGGCGAAGCGCGTTGACGCGCGAGACCGGAACCGCCGCGCCATTGCCTGCCGGGCGCACGTCGCGGCTACTTGTGCTTGGCGCCCTGTTCGCGCTGGTCGAATGCGGTGCGGCGCCGGGATCTGCGCTCGGGCAGCCGGCGCCGCAATATCAGCCGGCGCCGCAATATCAGCCGGTGCCGCAGTATCAGCCGGCGCCGCAATATCAGCCGATGCCGCAATATCAGCCCCCCCTCCAAGTCCCGCCCGCCCCGGTTTATCAGCCCGGGCCCTATGACACCTATCCGGGCATGAGGAACCGATATAATGCTCTGCAACCTCGGCACCGGCCGGTCGGCGCGAAGGCCTGAGGGAAATCGATGAACCTCGCGGCGCTGCTGTTCGACGTTGCGCGCCGGCTGCCCGACCAACCGGCGGTCAGCGACGAGTGCCATGCCTGGACCTATCGTGAGTTTGCCCGGCGGGTCGCGCATTTGGCCGGCGGGCTGCGGGCGCGCGGCCTCGCGCCGGGCGAGCGGGTGCTCTTGTCACTCGAGAATTGCGGGGAGTTCTTCGAACTGCTGTTCGGCTGCTGGACGGCCGGGCTGTGTGCGGTGCCGGCCAACGCTCGTCTCCATCCGCGCGAAGTCCAGTATCTCGCCGAGAATTCGCGCGCCCGCCTTCTGGTCGCCACCCCCGGCCTCGCCGCGGCGCTGGGCCCCCTTGCCGGTGCGCTCGCCAGCCTGGACGCGGTGATCTCGACCCGCACCGCCGCCTACGACGCACTGGTGACGAGCGCCGGGCCGCTCCGCCCAGAGCCGGGCGCCGCGAGCGACCCGGCGTGGCTGTTCTATACCTCGGGCACGACCGGACGGCCGAAAGGCGCGGTTTTGAGCCACCGCAACCTTCTCTTCATGAGCCAGTGCTATTACGCCGACATCGACGCCCTCGACGAGCGCGACACGCACCTCCTGGCGGCACCCGTATCGCACGGCGCCGGGCTTTATGCGCTGCCGTTTGTCCTGAAGGGCGCGCACCAGATCGTGCTCCCGCATTTCGATGTCGCCGAGATCCTCCGCGTCATCGGCGAGCATCCCCGCGTCTCGATGTTCGCGGCGCCGACGATGCTGACCCGGCTCGCCCATGCGCCCGAGGTCGTGGGAGCCGATCTCACCAATCTGAAGACGATCTATTATGGCGGCGGGCCGATGTATGTCGCCGATCTCGAAAAGGCGCTTCAGCTGTTCGGGCCACGCCTCTACCAGCTCTTCGGCCAGGGCGAGTCGCCGATGACGATCACCGGGCTGTCGCAGCGCCTCCACGCCGATAATGTGCGGCTGGGGTCGTGCGGGGTGGCGCGCACTGGCGTCCTCGTCCGGGTGGTCGATGACAACAACGCCGAACTGCCGCCGGGCGAAATCGGCGAAGTCGTGACGCGAAGCGACTGCGTCATGGAAGGCTATTGGGAAAACCCGGCGGCCAACGCCGAAACCTTGCGCGGCGGCTGGCTCCATACGGGTGATCTCGGCAGCATCGACGACGACGGGTTTTTGACGCTGCGCGACCGCTCTAAGGACATGATCATCTCGGGCGGCAGCAACATCTACCCGCGCGAGATCGAGGAGGTGCTGCTGCGTCATCCCGACCTCCTCGAAGCTGCGATCGTCGGCCGACCGCATCCCGATTGGGGCGAGGAGGTCGTCGCCTTTATCGTGGCGAAGGCGGATGCCACCGTGGAGCCGGCGGCGCTCGACCGGCTCTGCCTCGACCAGATCGCCCGCTTCAAGCGCCCGCGCGAGTATTGCTTTGTCGACTCGCTGCCGAAAAACAACTACGGCAAGGTGCTGAAGACCGAGCTGCGCCGGCTGCTCGCCGAGAGGGGTTAGGCATGACGATACTTCAGGACAAGGTCGCGCTGGTGACCGGGGCGGGGGCGGGGATCGGGCGGGCGATCGCGCTCGCGATGGCGGCCGAAGGCGCGACGATCGCGGCCGCCGATATCGACCGCGCGGCGGCTGAGCGCACCGCCACGGACGCGGCCGGGGCGAACCGCCGGGCGATCGCGATCGAAGCCGATTGTGGCGATGTTGCCTCGATCGATGCGATGGTCGCGCGCGCGGTCGCCGAATTCGGCCGGCTCGACATCATCGTCAACAATGCCGGGGTCACCCGCGCCGCCTCGATCATGGACCTGACCGAAGCCGATTGGGACCGCATCCACCGGGTCAACGCCAAGGGCGTCTTCTTCTGCCTGCAGGGTGCGGCGCGCGAGATGATGAAAACGGGCGGCGGGCGCATCATCAACATCGCCTCGATCGCTGGGCGTGGCCATCCCGCCGCCTCAAACGCTGCCTATTCGGCGAGTAAGGGCGCGGTCATCGCGCTGACCGGCAAGGCGGCCTACGAGCTCGGTCCGCACAACATCACGGTCAACGCGATCTGCCCGGGTTTCACCCGCACCGAATTGAGCGCGCGCAATTCCGTGACCCGAGCGGCCGCGCGCGGCATCTCGGTCGAGGCGCTTCAGGCCGAGCAGGAGGCGGCAATTCCGATCCGCCGCGCCAATACGCCCGAGGACATCGCAGCGATGGCGGTCTTCCTCGCCTCGCCCGGGGCGCGCAACATCACCGGCCAGTCCTGCAACGTCGATGGCGGCCTGGTGCCGAGCTGAGTGTTGGGTTAGGCCTCGGCACTGCGGTCGACCGAGCTATCGATCCGGAGGGTCAGCGCCGGCGATAGCGGGCCAGAATCGGCGGCGGCGACGCATTCGGCGAGTTCGCGGCGGTTCTTGACCCCGAGCACGAGCGTGTCGATGTCGAGCGCGAGCGCGTAGCGGTGCGCGAGGATTGCCGGGTTCTCGCCGAGTTCGGCGGCGAGAGCGCGAAAGCCGGCGGCGCGCGCGTAGTCGCGCAGCTCGGGGTGACCCTCCGGCAGCACCCGGTCGATGGCGGCGGTCAAGGCCCCGGCCTGGACCGCGCGGATCCCCATGATGGCGACCCCGTTCGCGCGCGCCGCCGCCATCACGGCGCGCGGCTTTGCCGGCCCGTCGAAAAACTTCAGCGCGCCGGCCGAATCGAGGAGGTTGGCGATGCATTGCACCGCCGCCGGCGCCGGCTTTTCGCGCAAGAGCCGGATGATCGTGTCGGGGTGGCCGATGCCGGTCAGACCCCAGGCGCCGATGACGCCCTCGCCAACCAGACGCTCGAACACCGGGCGGACATGGTCAACGAAGCTGGCGTAGGGGGTCATGCGCTGGGCGGCGTCGGGGCGGCCGGCCAGAAAGGCCGCGTCGGGCACGACATTTGAGTGCAGGAAAAACAGGTCGAGCCGATTGAGGCGCAGGCGCTTCAGGCTCCCCTCGATCGAGTGGCGCAGCTGGGTTTCGATCTCGCCCGGGGCGGCGTTGCCGAGGTTGCATTTGCTGGTGACGCGCACCCCCGCCGGCAACTGGCCGGCGAACGCGGCGCCGACCACCTCTTCGGCCTTGCCGTCGCCGTAGCGCGGCGCGAGATCGAAGAGGGTGATGCCGGCGTCAAGCGCGGCCTCCACGGTGGCGACGCATTCGGCGAAAGTGGTCTCGCCCCACACCATGCCGAGGCCGCCGCCGCCCAGCGTCAGCCGCGAGACCGGCGGCAGGCGCCCAAAACCGTGCTGCTCCATCAGGGCCCCTTCCGATCG
>Ga0209415_10018873_pt1 | contig 10852 bp, 8 predicted proteins | sample PeaSoiSIISIP2007_FD_187696 | JGI IMG/M metagenome (GOLD analysis project Ga0209415, IMG submission 187696) | Peat soil microbial communities from Weissenstadt, Germany - SII-SIP-2007 (SPAdes) (version 2) | ecosystem: Environmental > Terrestrial > Soil > Wetlands > Peat | place: Germany... | reverse complement strand
GCTCCCGCGCCGCTAACGCCTGACTCGGCCTCCGGCATTGTGTACGGAAGGCCCTTCACACTCGATTTCATCAAAGGCGTATTCCTGCGGACGTGTTCTTGGTGGATTGAACTGGGCCACCTTCTCTGCGACGAACGCGCTGAACCGGGCCTCGAAGTGGGGCGCATCGAAGCGCCCCACCTGCTTACGGATGACCAGGGGGGAGAATTCAGACTCGACAGACTCGAACGCAAGCATGGCCTCGGTCAAAGCCTCCGCCGTCTGCTCCGCGAAAAAGACGCCGGTTGTCTCTTCGGGACAGACAAGATCTCCTGGGTAGAACCCCGCCACCGTTTCCAGGGCTCCGCCCCGGCCATAGGCAATGACGGGGCGGCCGCTCGCTTGCACCTCAATCGGAGTCAACCCGATATCTTCCTCTCCAGGGAATAACAGGGCGCGGCAGGAGCGGAAATGCTGGCGCACCACCTCGTCCGGCTGAAAGCCCAGGAACGTGATGGTGGAACCGGCCATCCTTTGCAAAGCCGGCATTTCTTCCCCCTGCCCGATGACGACCAGCCGCCGGCGCAAGGCGTTGCAAGCGGCGATTGCCAGGTCAAGCCGTTTGTAGGAAACCAGCGGGCTTACCACCAGGTAGAAGTCTTCTGTCCCGGTGGAGAGGGAGAACGAGCCGAGGTCCACGGGGGGATAGATGACATCGGCGTCACGGCGGTAATATTTGCGGATCCGCGCTGCCCCGTTCCTCGAGCTGGCGACAAAGTGGTCCACCCGCGCCGCCGCCGCATAGTCCCAGTTGCGCACGTAATGGGCTGCCAGAGAGTACAGGGACCGCCCCACTCGCCCCCACGGAGCCGCGGAGCGATAGTTGTGGTACATGTCCCATACGTAGCGCATGGGAGTATGGCAATAACAGATGTGGCAGGTGGTGGAGCGCGTGAGCACCCCCTTGGCCGGGCCGGACTCGGAGCTGATCACCAAGTCATAGTTATCCAGATCAAAGTGCTCCAGCGCCAGCGGGAAGAGGGGGAGCAGTTTGCGGTGGTGCCGGGTTATCCCGGGGAGCTTTTGCAGGAAAGAGGTGGCTATCTTACGGTCGCGCAGGAAGGGCGCGAGCTGGGATGGGTCGAGGAACATCATGAAGATGTCGGCTTGAGGGAACATCTCGGCCAGAACTTCCAAGACTCGTTCCCCTCCCCGGCGACGCATATACCAGTAGTGCACGAGGGCGACCCGCGGGCCGTCCTTCTGAGTCGTAGACCGACTATCTGCCACGGCCGGACTGGCAACCCTTATGCCGGTGATGAACGCTGGCTTTGCCATGCGAGTCTCCGTTTTGTCTTTGTCAATTCGCGCTTGCTTCTGGTCTCAGTTCATGGCCAGAAGTTGGCGGTAGATTTGTGCATGCTGGCGAGCACATTCGTCCCAACTGAAGCGGGATACCCGTTGCAGCCCCTTCCGGCGCAACTCTTCGCGGCGATCACTGGAAGAGAGCACGCGCTCGAGGGCAGCGGCGATGTCCTCGACGCTGTAGGGATCGAAATATTCGGCGGCATCGCCGCCCACTTCCGGCAGCGAAGCCGCCCGCGAGCACACCACCGGCGTGCCGCAGGCCATGGCTTCGACAAGCGGCAGCCCGAAGCCTTCCAAGGTCGAGGGCAGGACCACCAGTTCGGCCGCAGCGTATAACAGCGGTAGCAGGTCATCGCTGACCTGCGGCACAAAGCGGACCGCGCCTTGCAACCCCAGCCGGGCGCACTGCTGCAGCAGACCGGGCTTCCAGGTGGCATCGTCTCCGACCACGAGCAGTTGTGAATCAGCTTGTTTACGCTGGCGCAGAAGTGCCAAGGCGCGCAGAAGACTGCCGACGTTCTTGTGCGGCTTCAGGTTGCCGACGCAAAGCAGGTAAGGCCTCTCGACCGAGAGCGCATCGGAGACCCTGATCGCGCACTCCTGGCGATCCCGGGGGTGAAATTGCTCGCCCACCCCGCAATAGATCACCGAAACCTTGGACGGCGCGATCCCCAGGCGCTCGACGATTTGGACCTTCGAATACTCGGAGAGGGTGATCACGTGCTCCGCCTTGCGAGCCGCAAGGTTCAGCATCGGCCGCGCATACAACCAGGAAGCGAGGGTTCGACGAAACGCCGGTTCCATGATGTGGATCAGGTCGCAGATGGAAACCAACAGACGGCCCCGGTACAAGAGCGGCACGTTGTAGTGCGGCACGTGCAGCAGATCGGCTCCCCTTGCCGCCCAGGGAATTTCCAGCTGTTCACGAAGTGTATAAACGCCGGCTTCCGCGATCGCGACACTCTTGCAGAACGGCGCAACCAGTTCTGCGTTTCGTTGGCTCACGATGGCACGTAGCGTGAACCCGTTTCGGTGGCCGGCGAATCCCGAAATCAGATGGTAAGCATATTTGCCCAGCCCCCCCGAGCCAAGCCACCGCGCATCGATGGCGACCTCTAGACTCATGCCCGTGCAGGTTCCAATGTGGGCGCATGTGCACTCGCATGCAGGAATGCAAGCGCCAGAAACCATGCTTCCCATATCCAATTTGCTTGGAACATGTTGGCAACCAGCAATGCCGCCAGGATTCCCGTACCAAGAGTTCCGTAACCCGAAGCTGCATGTGAGCCGATTCGAAATAACCACAGGCCGATGAGCACAACACCAAGAGCACCATATCCCACCGCCCACTCAGTGAAGAGAAATTGCGGAGTCACGGTATTCGGGAAATAGCCCGTCCGGACGGCGTAATCTCCATACCGGCCCGGGCCAATTCCCACGACAATACTCGCAGGCTGTTCGACCAGCAGGCTGAAACCATATCTGGCATGAAACCAGCGTTCGCTGATGTTCGTTCCCATGGGGTCGCCTGAATAGAAAGACTCGTTCGTCCACCTCGTTGCCTGTGCGCTCGCCACATAGAGTAGCAGCCCGACTACTACACTCGACCACAGTAACCTCCCAGCAGCTCCATTGTTCCCTCTTCGCACAAGTACGAAGGTGCATCCAAGCGTTATCAAGGCGATCAGGGTTTGATCTGACAGCGAAGCCACTGTTCCCAGGAACGCGCAGATCGCGCCGATGCTGGCCCAGATTGTGCCCCGCCTGTCATCCTTGCTCTCAGAGCCTGATAACGCCAGGGCAAATATCACCAAACAGCAGAACATAAAAAGACCGAAGGGAGGCGACTCCACAAACGTTCCGGCCATCCGATAGATGCTGAAATCACCCCACCACAATGCCTGCCTCGTTTTGTAAATATCCAGGTAAAGCTTTACTGTCGCCGGAACCGGCACCAAATCGAAAAACGCAAGATATAAATAGCACGCAACGGACAATTCCCACGCAACACAAATTGCCAGCCAACGCAGGACGAACTGTTTGTCCAATCTGAAGAACCGAATCGAGACCCAGAACCAAATAATGTTCAGCGTCAATCGGACCGGCTCAACATAGGCAACATAGACAGGGGCCTTGTCCCGGTCTGGAGCTGGGGCCATGAGAAACATACCTATGAAGGCGCTCAGAAAGGCAAAGCCGAGAAGCCAGAGCCCTGCTTTTTCCTTTATCGGCGCTCCCATCAACAAAAAAATGACCAGACCCAGAATCAGAGTCGGGTCAACCCACGTGACGCCCACGAGGGCGAAGAGACCCTTCAAGGCGTAGGACAACGGCATTGCCAGCAACGCCAGTCCGTAGAGCCACCTCGCCAGTCTTATCCGAGCCATCCCACGACCCGACCCTTGAGAACCGCGAAATGATATCGGCTCTTTGCAAAGTTAAACGTCAGCAGGGAAACTACAGCTCCCCCAAGAGCTCGCAACCAGTAATAACAAACAAACCGGATGGGATAATTGTGTTTCTTGAGCACATATCCAAAGCCAACGGAGTAACCATAGGTCTTCATGACCAGGCCGCGATCGTACGTGGCCGCAGGATACGGGTGAAAGATACGCAGGTCAGCACAGTCGTGGATTCTGAATCCAGATTCGATGGCCCGTATCAAATAGTCAGTCTCTTCCGCAGAAAGTTTGCCGTACTGAGAACCAGCCCCGAGAGATTCATCAAAGGGTCCGATCTCTCGAATCACAGCCGCGCGCAAGAAGATGGTGACAGATTTGCCCCGCCGCCACACATTCTTCTTGTTGACCCATCCGCTCTTATGGGCGAACCAGCGGTAGGCGCCAGGATGATGGCCATCAACCGCTCTCCCAGTGACGCCGCTCCAGTCCGGATTCTGGTACATCGCACGAGCCACCGTTTCGAGGGTCGCGGGAGCGTACCAGCAGTCGTCATCCGGAAAGGCCACGACATCGCCGGAAAAATGGCGCAGGCCGACGTTCCGGGCGCGGGATAATCCTCGCTCTGACCGGAGGTGCAAAAGCGGGAATCGGCCCTGGTACTCGCGTATGAGCGGATCGAGAATGCCTTCGGGATTCTGGTCAACGATGATGAGTTCGAACCTGCGATGGGTCTGCTGGTCGAGATGCTTCAGAAATCGCGTTAACTCCCCGGTTCTCCCGACGGTCGACAAAATCAGCGAGAACTTGATTGCGTCGCGCTCCATCTCAGCTCCTTCCATTCGCCCCTAGCTCAGCAAACACATCTGCATAAACGGCGGCGGTATTGTCCCAGGAGAAGCGGCGCAAATGCTAAATCCCTGTCCGCGCATTTCCTCCGGTATGGAGGTTGTGTTGAGCAGCTTGCCTAATGCCGCCGACCATCATGCCGGAATGCCCATGACACCCACGGTATGGGACGCGGGCGCCTCCTCGAGGAAGACAGGCTGCATCAGACAAGATGAACCGAGAACAACTAGAAGAACGAGATAGGAAGCCAGTGTTGCCCAGGCAGCGCCCGTTGCGTTGAGCCGGGGAATGAGCCAGAGGTTCATCAAAACATTGCATAGCGTGGCGGCGCCCGCGCCCCACAAGACAGGCTTATCGAAACCTCGACTCACCAGGACGGTGCCCATCAAGGCCGCGCAGAAGTCCATTGGAATGGCAAAGCTCAGGAGCCGCAGTAGATGAATCGCATTCAAGTCAGCGCCATAGATGATGCGGAGAATCGGTGCGGCCCAGATCGCAATCACCAGCGCAAGGCATCCTCCCAAAATACCTAGGGCGACGAGAACCTCCGCCAGCAACTGCCGCGCTTGTCGTCCGCCTTTCATCCGCGACAGCTTCGGATAAAGTGATTGCGTCAAGAGATAGTAAGTGCCGAAAATGACAATCAGAATTTTGTAGGCTGCGCTGTAGCGGCCAACTTCCTTGGCGGATGTCATGGCCCCGAGCATGACAGTATCGAAATTATTGAACATGAGATTAAAGATCGTCGCCATTCCCAGAGGGAGCACGGCAGCCCAGCGGAACTGACTCTCAATCTCGCCGGGCTCGTGCTTCGATTCCGAGGGAGGCGATTGCCAGCGGAATCTCCAAAGGGTCCACAGCAAGACCGCACCCAGGACGGTGCTGGCCGCATTGGCAATCGTGATCGGCAGCAAGGTGGCGCCGCTCGTGCGAATGGCGGCAATCGCGCCCAACACAAAGAAAAGACCCACACCGCCTCGCCAGGCGCCCAGCCATCCGAAGTGGTCCAATCCCCATGCCAGCCAATCCAGTGAGAAGGCGTAAGGAATCACTGCCAGCACAAAGCCTAGAACATAAAATCTTGCATTTCCTGGAACCGGCCCCCACAAAGCGTACGCGGAACCGAGCGTGACGCAAATGGCACATGAGATCAGCCGTTTCCTGAGAACATGCCGCATGATCACGGGTGCCGCACTGGCATCCCGGGCCACGAGCCGTGCACCGATCATTCGCAGCCCCTGATCTGTCCCGAATGTCACGTACATGGCAATCGTCTGCGAAAGTGCCACTATCCCCAATAACTCGACGCCGAAGGCTCGGGAAATGTACGCGTAGAGAACGAATGACGCCAGCCGGGAAACCGCCTCCCCGGCGCCCAGGCGCAGAATAGAACCAATAAGTCTTTTCACCTGAGATTTAGCACGTTGCTGAAGGCGAGTCTTGGGAGGCCGCCATATCGGGCAGAGCCTCTAGACAGCTCCGCTCCATCACTCACAAGGCGACGCGCTACCTAACCCCTTTTAGACTTACTGCTTACGCCGAAATCTACGCCTGTCTTGGACTCCCCTTTAGGATCATCCTTGCGGCGGCGCACCCAGCTCCAAAACCCGCCATTGACCGAATGTAACCGCGGCACACGGGCCGCGACGGTCGAGAAGACTTCCTGTGCGAAGACTTTGCGCGGATCGCTGGCGTCGGTTTCCTGCCACTTCTGGTTTCCGAGTACCCATGTCGCCGCAGCGGCGAGTCCCAAAACGGTCCCGAGAAAAACAATCTGCAGACGCGGCGGAAACGACTTCTTATCCGGTACGTCCGCGGCGTCGAGCACCTTTACCGTCGGAATCTCTTTCGCTTCCTCGACTCTTGCCAGCTCATACTCTTGGGTCAAGGTTTCAAAGATCGCTTCCTGGACTTTGACTCGGCGATAGAGATCCGCGTACGCGACCCCCAGCAACGGCAGCTTCCGGATCGAGGGATAGAGCGAATCGTTCCCCTGTCCCGCGGCCGCCGGCGACCCTTCGCCTTTCCCGCCTATCTTGTCGAGCTGGGCGCGAAGTTCCGCGATCCGAGCCTGCAGCGCACGTACCCGGACATTGTTGTTGGTGTAAATCTGTCTCATTTCTTCGAGCTGGGACTGGGCCGCGATGAGCTGGCCTTGCAAGGTCGCGGCCGCTTCCACCATCGCCCTGCCCTGTTCCTTGATGTCGATTGCCGTGTTCTTGCTGGCGTACTGGCTGAAGTCCTTCTCCGCCGATTCCATATCCTTCTTCACCTCTTTCAACCGGCCTTCCAGGAAGATTCGTTCCCGGCGGGCCGACGAGGTGCTGACTTCGGCCACCGTGCGGTCCAGTTCATCAATGTACATGCCGGCCATGGCCGCAGCCCGATAGCGATCCTTGTCCGTAACCCTGATCATGAGGATCTGGCTACTACGATCCACGGTAATCTCGGTGTTGTCCTCCAGGTCCCTGCGGGCATCTTCGATGCGCCCGTGCCGGTAAACGTGCTTCAGGTTGAGTTGCGCGATCAGGTGGTCCTCCACCGTGCGGCTCCTCAGGATGCCGGCAAACAGCTCGCTGCTATTCCGCAAGCCCAGCAGACCACTGCCGATGTCTCCTAGCAGGGAGTTGCTGCCCGCTCCGGCGCGCCCAGTCAGCGACGCCGCCGCCAAGGCCAGACCGGAACTGGAACGGTTGTCGGGCGGCATCAGGCGCACGGTGGACTTGTAGCGCGGCGGGATGAGAAAGGCGACCAGGGTTGCCGCCACCACGCCACAGATCACCCCCCGGAACAGGAACCGGCGTCGCTGCCAGAGCAGCCGTAGCTGGGCAATGGATCCCTCGCGTGCCGGCTTATCCCCGCTCACGACACGGAGAGCCGCGCGAATCTCGGGATCCAAGTCAACGTTCTGATGTGGATGGATCGAAGTATCAGCCATTTTCCCTGCTTATCGTGGACGAGTTGACGGGCGCTTGAGCGCGGCCGCCATTGTGGGTATGAGTTCAAGACTAGCTCAGCGAACAGCTCTGGGCTTGCTGCCGTACCCGTTCCCGCCAATGTTGCAGAAGGTCACGGAGCATGGCCTCCCAGGAGATGGTGGGCCGCCAGCCCGTGTCCTCTTGTAGCTTGCTGGGATCACCACAAATCCGCCGGGGCTGGCCTGGGCGGGCCCGCTCGGGAGCGACTTGAATGGCCAGGCGTACGGAGGTCAAGGATTGCAGGACGTCGACGGCCGATGAAATGCGATACGTGGCGCTGGAGCACACGTTGTACACTTCGCCGCCCCGTCCGCCCTGCAGCAACATAACGTACGCGCGCACCACGTCACGCACGTCGGTGAAATCGCGCTCTACCTCGAGATCACCGACAACCAGCACGGGCGCGCGCGCCCCGATTTCCATTTCGGCAATCTGCCGGGCAAAGTCGGAGAGGACGTAGTCCGCGCTCTGCCCCGGGCCGGAATGATTGAACGGCCGGGCGGTAACCACTCTTTCCTGCTGGCTGCGTGGGTAGAGATACACCAACAACTCCGCCATCGCCTTGGTCGCCGCATAGGGGCTCACCGGTTGCACGGGACAATCCTCGGTGAGCCCCGGCTCGCTTCGCGCGGCATACACTTGCGCTGTGCTTACGTTCAGAAACCGTGGACGCGAGGCCAGGGGCATGCAGGCTTGCAACAGGTTGTGGGTGCCGGCCACGTTGATGTCGAAGGTCCCGCGCGGATCGTTCCAGGAATCGGCGATCGAAGGGACCGCCGCAAGATGGTAGATCTCGTCCGGCTGCGTCTCTTCACAAATCTGCCGCAAGGCTGATAGATCGCGGATGTCAGCCTCAAAGTAGGCGACCCTGGGGCTGGGCTCGCGGGGAACCGTGCGGGAGAAGACGAAGACTTCCACGCCCTGGCCCACGAGAAACCCCGCCAAGTGAGTTCCCACGAATCCGGTTCCCCCGCTGATGAGCGCCCGCAACCAAGCCTCCAAAATAATTCCCTCGGGGAGGTTCAGCCCGCCACCACCGCCCGTGCTCGCGGCAACTCCTTCCCAAGCTGTGCCAAATCGCTGTCCACCATCATCGCGATAAGTTCTTCGAATGGGACTACCGGTTCCCATCCCAGTTCACGGCGAGCTTTCCTGTAGTCCCCCCGCAGGCGATGCACTTCTGCCGGCCGCGTCAGTTGCGGGTCGTTGGCCACGTAGTCGCGATAGTCCAGGCCGACATGGCCAAACGCGACTTCCAGGACATTGCGCACGGAGTGTGCGACCCCGGTGGCCACGACATAGTCCTGCGGCTTTTCCTGTTGCAGCATCAGCCACATGGCGTGGACGTAATCGCCGGCGAATCCCCAGTCCCGCTCCGCTTCCAGGTTGCCCATGTAAAGCTTGTCCTGGAGGCCCAACTTGATGCGCGCCACGGCGTAGCTGACTTTGCGGGTGACGAACTCGATCCCCCGGCGCGGCGATTCGTGATTGAAAAGGATTCCCGAGCACGCAAACATGTCGTAGCTTTCCCGGTAATTGACCGTCATCCAGTGGCCATAGAGTTTGGCGATGCCGTAGGGACTCCGCGGATAGAAGCGGGTTTTTTCTGTCTGCGGAGACTCCTCGACCATGCCGAACATCTCGCTGGACGATGCCTGATAGAAGCGGATACGCGGGTTGACGACGCGGATCGCCTCCAGCAGCCGGGTGACGCCCAGGGCGGTGAACTCTCCGGTCAGCACGGGTTGGCTCCAGGACGTCGGCACAAAGGACTGGGAGGCGAGGTTGTAAACTTCCTGGGGCCGCGATCGTTCCAGCGCTGCCATCAGAGAGCTGGGATCGAGCAGGTCGCCGGGGATCAGTTCGACTTTGTCCTGCAGATGGGCGATGCGCTCGAAATTGATCGTACTGCTGCGCCGGACGAGGCCGAAAACGCGGTAATCGGCCTCCAGCAGGAATTCAGCTAGATACGACCCGTCCTGGCCTGTGATTCCGGTGATCAGGGCGCTGCGCTTCACGTTATCGAATCCTCCATTTGGGCCAGTACGTCAACTGCAACGAGGCGGTAAAGTTGGAATTCCTGGTTGGTGAAAGCAAGGGGAAATCCCACTGCTCGTATTGCAGCGAGCTGGCCAGGCTTAACTGGGGCCGGATCAAGAGGTCGGCGCGGGCGCCGAAATCGTTGTATTCGCCGCCTTCCAGGAAGTTCCGCGCTACGGTCGCCCGGCGGAAGTTCAACTGCAGCGTGCTCCGCGGCGACAGCCAATACGTGCTCCACGCCTGAATACCCGTGCCATCCCGGCCGATCCAGCTGCCTAAAAGGTTTCCCTGATTCGTGTAAAAGTTGTGATAGACGAAGTCCCAGTAGTCGAACTCCCCAATTCCCAAGTTGTGAGCTGAAGGAACGTTGGTGTACACCGCCTCGAGGCGCAGATCGAGTTTGGGAATTTTGGGCAACTTGGGCAGGTATAGGCCAGGGTTAATCGCCGCGCGGCGCGGTGCGGCAAACGCGATCGGATACTCCGCCTCAAAGGCGTTGCCGTAGAAGATCGCCCAATCCCTCAAGTGGGGAATTCGGTACGTCCATTCGAGACTGTTGCTCTGCTTCCCTGGTTTGAGGCGGGGATCGGGGTTTCCGGAGTTGATCTTTACGAAGCTCGCAAAAAACGTTCCCCACGTAAGCGGCTGGGGGGAGATGGCAAATACCACCGTCCGCGTATACCCGAACTCCAGGCTTGGGGTGAACTTAATGGCGACGGTCTCGCCGTGGATAAAAGCTCGCGACGGAGACTGCTGACGTTCCAGTGTCCCAAAGAAAAATTCCGATCGCACTGGCCCCAGCAGGCGGTTGAGAACGCCCGGGAATTTGAGGGGTGAGTTCTGGCTGACGCGCACCATGGGAATCGGTTCGGCGTTGTCGCTCCAGATCAGCGGCCCGCTTTGCCCGGGTCCATACCACAGGCTCTGCCGGCCCGCCGAGACCTGTAATCCCTTAATGTTGAGAGCCGCATAACTATCGAGAAGCTGGAAACGGTTGATGTCCGCCGGCGCTACGGCGGCAGCCACAGGATTTCCATCCGCGACTGCAATGGCCTGCTGCACGTTCAACGGCATCGCCGGCAGAGCGGGGGCATGCTGATACTCCCCGCGGAAGTAGAAGGCCAAGGGCCCAGCTTCAGCGCTCGTCGAGACCCCGGCGATCTGGTTGAATCCTTGGGCATAGGGCCGCCCGAAATCGTTGTACAGGGTCTGGCCGAAGTGGTAGCCGTCCGTCAGGGG
>Ga0209415_10018872_pt1 | contig 10853 bp, 1 predicted proteins | sample PeaSoiSIISIP2007_FD_187696 | JGI IMG/M metagenome (GOLD analysis project Ga0209415, IMG submission 187696) | Peat soil microbial communities from Weissenstadt, Germany - SII-SIP-2007 (SPAdes) (version 2) | ecosystem: Environmental > Terrestrial > Soil > Wetlands > Peat | place: Germany... | reverse complement strand
ATCCAGGTGGTTACTTTTCTCTTGAGTCTGGCTTCGATAAGTTCATGAAGAAGCGACTTGCTGTACGCGGAGATCAATAACCACGCGGCACCGGCAGTGCTTCTCGGACATTTCGCTCATATCTTGCCCGCATGATCTCCGCTTAACCACGAGCTACACTCGCGGAGCACACCTCATGACCTCGCGCCATGCAAATCGCATTCCGACGCTAACTTCGTATTTAGCGGCGTTACTGGTGCTCGTCGTCTGCTGCGGCGTGGCAGTTACACGCAGCGAGGCAGCCGAGTTACCCAAAAGCAGTGGCCGAGTGCTGGTGAAGGTTCGAGCTCCGCTTGCAAAGTCGATTGAGTCGGTGTTGCCGCTGCAAAATATGGAGATCATTTCTGGAGGCACGGGCAACGCGCTGGTCGATGGGTTCCTTTCCCGCCATTCCGTAACCAAGGCGCGCCCGCTGTATCCGGGAATTGTGAAGTTGAAAAAACAGCGGAGCCTCACGGACGCGCAGATCGCAACCGCGATCCGCCAACGATTTACGCATCGCGCTTCACGGCTGCTGGGAGCTTTTCAGCCACCTGAAATTTCCCGCACCTACGTTTTCGAGTTGCAGCCTGCAGCCATTCAAAACATAAAGAGTGTTGTTCTCGCCCTGCGAGCCGATCCGAATGTTGAATTCGCAGAAGAAGATCAGGTCGTCAATACAACCTTGATTCCCAACGATCCCTACTTTTCCAGCTACGGAAGTTGGGGGCAAGCCTACCTTGATCTCTGGGGCATCAACTTAATCGGCTCGGCGGCTGCATGGGATAGTTCCACGGGCACGGGCGTGATTGTCGCGGTCGTCGATACAGGAATCGATTTCACGCACCCCGACATCGCCGCGAATATTTGGACGAATACAGGGGAGATTCCGAACAACGGCATCGACGACGACGGCAACGGATACATCGACGACGTGCACGGCTGGGACTTCATAGGTTCGAGTTATCTGAATCCGGTGCAAAGCAACAATCCGGTCGATCATTTTGGCCACGGTACGCACGTTTCCGGGACCATTGCGGCCGTGGGAAATAATGGCATCGGCGTGATTGGCGTGGCTTGGAATGCGCAGATCATGCCCGTCAAAGGCCTGGACGACACCGGCACCGGAATCGATTCGACGCTGGGGCCGGCCATTATTTATGCGGCCAACAACGGCGCCGATGTGATTAGCAACTCCTGGGCGGGTGGGGGGACTTCACAGACCATCGCCGATGCAGTCAGCTATGCCTACAACCTGGGCGCGGTAATCGTAGCCGCCGCCGGGAATAATAACGATGACGCGTGGAACTACTATCCGGCGAACCTGCCGCAAGTGATCACGGTGGCCGCCACCGACCACACCGACACCATCGCTTATTTTTCGAATTGGGGGACCAAGATCGACGTCGCGGCGCCGGGCGTGGACATCCTCTCTTTGCGTGCGGCCGGCACCAGCATGGGCACACCGCTTAACTCTCTTTATACCCGGGCCGACGGCACCAGCATGGCGACCCCGCATGTATCGGGTTTAGCGGCGCTGATCCTCGCCCAAAATCCGACCTATCTCGACGAAGACGTTCGCCAGGTGTTGCGGGTTACCGGGAACGATCTTGGACAAACTGGGTACGACACGACCTACGGTTACGGCAGGATCAACGCGGCCGCAGCTCTTGCTCTGCCCGATGTTCTTCAGTCCAAAATCCAGTCTCCGGCCAACAGCACGCACATCAAAGCACCGACCACGATTTCCGGTCTGGCACAGGGCTCTGCGTTCGCGCAGTATGTGTTGGACTATGGCGCGGGAACTTCGCCCAGCACCTGGACCATACTCCAGACCGGGACGACCCCTGTCTCCGGCGGCACTCTGGGTGTACTCGATCCCAGCGCTTTGGGCGAGGGTGCCTACACGATTCGTCTTACGGCTTATGACCAGTCGGGGCGCGCTTTCGTCGACCGGATCACGTTGATCGTCGACTATGTTTCGATCAGCAGCCCGGTGCCGCCGGCAGTGCCAACCACTGCTGCGGAGTTCAAGCCGGGTACATTGATTCAGGTTCAGGGAACGGCGACCGGTGCAAGCTTCCAGGACTTCCGTATGCAGTGGGCGGAAGGAATAAACCCGACCTCCGGCTGGAATTCCACCGGCATCAGTTTGGTGGGTAGCGGCTTGGCACCAATCAATAGCGGGCTGCTCGCCACGTGGGATACGTCCTCAATCACCAACGCGGACTACTACACCATAGAGTTACTTGTCGATAACGCCACTTTTACTTCCCAGGCCACGACGATCGTTTATCTAGAGCCCTCTCTGCTCACCTTAAACTGGCCGCTGTCGTTAGATCAGGCGCCGGAAACTCTGGTCTCGGGGCTGGTGCCGCAAGTCGACCCGGCAGGCAATGTGCGCCTCACAGCAATCAATCCTGCATACTCAAATACATCCGTTCCATCTCAATTCTGGTCAATCCCCGCCGACGGATCCACGCCCAATGTCCAGGATCTAAATGTGGGGTCGTATTTCCAGCCGGCCGCGGGTGACCTGGATGGATTGGTGGGGGACGAGGTGGCTGCGCCGGAAGCTTCCTCGATCCGCGTCTTCCGCTCCGATTACAGTTCTTATTCGTTCACCACTGGAGCTGTCCCACCGACCTACTACAACTTTCAGTTTGCGCAGACGGTGCTCGAAGACCTTAATTTGGACTCCGAACTTGAGACCATCGCCTTCGGAAGCGAGTGGGCCACCAGTACAGGGTATGTGTTCGCCTGGCTGCGCAATGGCCAGCAACTCAACAGCAATTTTCCCATTGCCATTGTCGATCAGAATCTCGCGTTGCGGTCGGCGTACGGTCCAAGACTGCTGGTGGCAGACGTTGATGGAGATGGCTCGCGGGAGATTCTGGTTTCGGAGGGCACCACCTCTTCGACGTCGACCCTTCGCCTCTTTGCCAGCGACGGAACGCCCAAGCCTTGGTCGGCGCCGGTTTTCAGCGGGCAACCTACCGAAATGATCCTGGCCGATCTCGACCATAACGGATCGCTGGAAACCATTGTGGCCGTCGACACAGGATCGCAGAAGATGGTGCACGTTCTTCAGCCGGACGGAACCGAAAGGGCGGGTTGGCCGGTTCCCATGGCAGTCGATGCGCTCTGTTACATGGCTGTTGGCGACGTGAATCGCGATGGAAACGAAGAGATTGTAATCGCGGATTACAACTACCTGTATGTCTTGACGACCAGCGGCCTGCCACTTTCGAGTGCCTGGCCCCGAGTGGATAATACCTACGCTTCGTTTGGGTCCGTTGTGCTTGCGGACATTGATGGCGACGGACGGCCAGAAATCATCACGACCCGCGGCCAGTTGCTGACTTCATCGAATCCGCTGACCTCAAGCACGGGGGGCAGTGCTTCCACCAGTTCGACTCAACCGGGACCCCAGATATCGGTGCAGCAAACGCCATCGGCCAACGGCAGTTTAATGGTGCAGGCCAGTGTGGTGAGCGCAGCCTCGCAGAACACAGGCCCGAACTACTACATGGCGCCGCAGATTGTGGCACTGCACCCTGACAACACGATCGTTCGATCCTGGAACCTGATGGGTGCGAACGGGAATCAACCGGATTCCTTAAATATGCTGACGGTTGGCGACTTCGACAACGACGGCATTGCGGACATTGCGGCCATCTATTGGACCATCCTCGGCGGCGGTACCAGCGGCTGGCTTCAACAAGGCGTCGCCACGGTGCTGAGCACGGGCGCTCCCTTCAACGCCGCTGCCAACGACTGGCCGATGATTTATCAGAATCCGCGCAATACGGCGGTTCTGATTCGCGACCACACTCCCCCCAACGTGTCCATCGCATCGCCAACTGCTGGTGCGACCGTGAGCGGGCAGACGACGGTAACGGCCAGCGCATGGGACAACGTGATGGTCACCGCCGTCCAGTTCCAGTTGGACGGCGCGAACCTGGGCTCGGTCGCCACCACCGCTCCGTTCTCGGTGGCCTGGGACACGACGCAAACTTCAACCGGCAGCCATACTCTGACCGCCATCGCCTCAGACGCCGCGGGCAACAGCGCCACCTCGGCTCCCGTGACCGTTACGGTTGCCCAGGTTCCGACGCTGAGTATTTCGCCCTCGTCGCTGGCATTTGGCAATCAGATATTGAACACCACCGGCGCATCACAAACTGTGACCATTACGAATCCCGGGATTGTTGCGACTACGATCTCGGGCATAGCCAGCGGCGGTGATTTCGCGCAGACCAATAACTGCCCAGCGACGCTCGCGCCGCAGGGGATATGCACGGTCACGGTCAGTTACACTCCGACGGTTCGTGGGCCGGAAACGGCAAACCTGGTTATCTCTGGAAATTTTCAGGGAGCTCCGGCGAGTGTTGCGCTCAGCGGAACCGGGCAGGCATTCTCCATTTCAGTTTCCCCGACGAGCCTGAATTTCGGCAACCAGAATGTCAACACAACCAGCGCCGCGCAAAATGTGACCGTCACGAACACCGGGGACATTGCCTTCAACATCTCCGGGTGGTCCGGCGGATCGCCCTACACCGTCACCAACAATTGCCCTTACACGGTGAACCCGGGGGCGAACTGCAATTTCAGCATTACCTTTACTCCCACCGGTTACGGAACCTATTCGGAGAACTTCAGCTTCAGCGGCACGTTTCCGGACTCGCCCGCGCAATACAGTGTGACTGGCACCGGTCTGGACACGGCAGCGATTCTGGCTCCGTCGTCGCTTTCGTTCGGCAATCAACTGGTCAACACTGCGAGCGGCGCCCAAAACATCACGCTGGTGAATACCGCGAATACCACCGTGACCATCTCATCCATCCAGGCGAGCGGCGATTATAGCCAGACCAACAATTGCGGCAGCACGGTCGCGGCCCTGTCCTATTGCTCGATCACCGTCACCTTCACTCCTAGCGCAACGGGGGCGCGCAGCGGTTCGCTCACGGTAAACAGCAATACCCGGATTGCAATTCCTCCGGCGACGCTCTCGGGCACGGGAACGGACCCGGCCGCGTCTTTCAGCCCGTCCTCGCTCACATTCGCTGCGCAGCGCGTGAACACTGCAAGCGCAATCCAGACCGAGAACCTCACCAACACTGGAACCGCGCCGCTGGCCATCTCGAGTTTCAGCATCTCGGGCGACTTCACTCAGATCAACAACTGCGGAGCCTCGCTGTATATGGGCTCAACGTGTCAGATCAACATCACCTTCAAGCCGACGGCGACGGGCACTCGCACCGGCACGCTCACCTTGAACAGCAATGCTCCGGGAACCGCTCCTACGGTCGCTCTGACGGGAAGCGGCGTGGCATCGCTTGCCGCTCTGTCTCCGGCGTCATTGACCTTCGCAGGTCAGACCGTCGGCACAACCAGCGCCGCCCAGGCCATCACGCTCACCAATAGCGGGACCGCCTCGCTCAATATCTCGAGCATCTCCATCTCTGGAGATTTCTCGCAGACCAACAATTGCGGAGTAGTGGCGGCAGGCGGGACCTGCATGCTGAACGTTGCGTTCACGCCTACGGCCACGGGAACCCGCAGCGGCACGCTGACCGTGGCTGACGATTCACTGAACGGCAGTCCGCAGACCGCCGCTCTCTCCGGGACCGGCGTTACCGCGATTGCAGCTCTGTCACCGGCGTCACTGACTTTCGCAAGCCAGAACGTAAACACGACCAGCGCGAACCAGTCCGTGAAGCTGACGAACAGTGGGACCGGGACACTCAATATTTCGAGCATCTCCATCTCTGGGGATTTCTCGCAAACCAACAATTGCGGCGCAGGCCTGGCCGCGGGCGCGAACTGCAACGTGAACATTGCCTTCACTCCCACCGCGACGGGCACTCGCATCGGTGCGTTGACCGTGGTGGACAACGCCGCGAACGGCAGTCCGCAGACCGCCGCCCTAACTGGCACCGGCGTGGCCCCGCTTGCCAGTCTGTCTCCAACTTCGCTGACTTTCACGAATCAGATTATTGGCAAAAGCAGCAGCAGTCAGGCAGTCACGCTCAGAAATAGCGGAGGCGCGGCACTCAACATTTCGAGCATCTCGATCTCAGGAGATTTCTCGCAAAGTAACAATTGCGGCGCCGTTTTGGCGGCAAACGCGACCTGCACGCTGAACGTCTACTTCACTCCAACAGCCACTGGTACCCGCACAGGAACGCTGTCGATCACGGACAATTCGTCCAACGGCAGCACGCAGACGGCCTCCCTGACTGGCACTGGCGTGGATTTCTCTGTTGCCGCTTCGCCGTCGAGCGTGACCGTTTCGGCGGGGAGTTCAGCAAACTACACTGTCACGGTTCGCGCTCTGGGCGGAAACCTGGGTTCATCGGTGTCTCTGACTTGCTCATCCGGGCTTCCGACGGCAACCAGTTGTTCGTTTTCGCCGGCCTCCGTCTCTCCGGGCAGCGGTTCTGCGACTTCTGCCTTGAAGATTTCTACGACCCGGCGCCAAGGAAGGAACGGTACACCTGCCGGCACCTACACGATTACGCTGCAGGGAGCGGCCGGGAGTCGCACGCAGGCTACAACTGTGACATTGAAGGTGAACTGAGACATTCTCGCCGTCAGGCCAGTGACAAAGCCGCTGCGCGTTCGCGCGCAAGACGAATCACCAGCGGAGCGGGCCGTCCATCTAGCACGTTCGCGTAACCTGTTCTGCGCTAAGACGTTGGCTCTCGCAAATGCCGGCAACGCCCGCGGTGGTGTCTATTGGAACCAGGTGGAGATTCCGCTGGCCCGCAAGATGCGGCAGGCGGAGCGTTCCACAACTGAGCGCCAATTCGTTGAACCGGCGCGGCCGAAGGCATCAGGAGATGTCATGGAGAACCGCAGCGGGTATCGCACACCAGCACTATCCTGCATCCTGTTGATGGTCGTCGTAATTGTGGCGATCCTGACGATACGCCCCTTTCAGACCGTAGCAGGAACATCCGGGCCGGCAGCTACTTATTCGCAAGGCCGGCTACACGTCACCATTCCTTACCACGATGCTCGTCCCGGATCTGGCCAGCTGACCCTTGAAGTGGTCGATCCCGAGGACAAAGTCGTCGGCCGTTCGCAGCAACACGCCGAAATTGCCGGCAAGAGTGGGGCGTGGCGAGAGGAGATCGAACTCGACCACCCGCTTGCGGTTGAGGACCTGGTGTGGCATCGCATCCGCTATCGCTTCGACTATAGCAGTCCGAATGAGGCGCCGATGGAAGGCGCAGAGTCCATTTCTCAGATCCTGCGCACGCCGGTTGTACACATCCTGGGCCAGCGGTCGTACTTGAGCGGCGGACAAGCTGCGGTCCGGATCATCGTGACGGACTCGCACGACGAGATCATCAGTGGCCCGGGCTCGGTGCGGATCGAACTGCTGAGTGCCAGTGAGAAGGCACACTTGCTCTATTCCGGACGCTTGAACCAGCGCGGGACTGCGGAAGCGCAGTTTCGCTTTCCTTCTAACGCAGTGGGAAGTTATCAGTTGCGTTACGTGGTCGATACTGCGATCGGCTCAACTGACTTCACCCAGCAGGTGAAGCTTGAGGACAAAGCTTCGATTCTTCTGACCACGGAAAAGCCAATCTACCAGCCCGGGCAGACGATTCACGCCAGGGCCTTGATCCTCGATCGTGCCAATCACAACGCGGCCGCCGACCGCAAGTTCACTTTTGAAGTCGAAGACTCTCGCGGCAACAAGGTGTTCAAGAAAGCCACGCAGACCGACAAATTTGGCGTCGCTTCGGCTGAATTCACCCTCGCCGATGAAATCAATCTCGGAACCTACCATCTTCACGGGCTCATGGGAGATGCGGAAGCTCCCGCAAGCACCGCCGAAATCGCTCTCAACGTTGAACGCTACGTCCTGCCGAAGTTCAAGGTGGCAATCGATTTCACCGAAAACGGCAGGACCAGGCACGGGTATCGTCCCGGTGACCACGTTTTGGGCGCCGTGCGGGCAAATTATTTTTTTGGCAAGCCTGTGGATGGCGCTGAAATCACCGTCAAAGCTTCCGCGATGGACGTTGCCGTCTTCGAGATCGGCCCCGTACAGGGGAAGACGGACCGCGATGGGGTTTATCACTTCGACCTATTGCTTCCGGAATATTTCGCGGGACGTGCGCTGAATCAAGGCGCGACCCGAGTTCTGGTGGAGGCCACAGTAAAGGACTCCGCTGATCACTCGGAAACTCGCGGAGAGCCGATTATGGTGACCGAGGCGCCGCTGCTTATCACCGCCGTGCCCGAAGGCGGCACGCTGATTCCCAACCTGGAGAACGAGGTTTTTGTCCTGACTTCTTATCCCGACGGGACTCCTGCGCGCACGGAAATCAAGGTGCACTCCTCCGGTGGTCTGGATCAACATGTGTGGACTGACGAAGGCGGCGTCGCCGAGGTGCGCATCATCCCAGGGAACAAGGCCGAAACCCTCGACATTGAAGCGCATGACAACGACGGCAACCTTGCCCACAGCACGGTTCCACTGCAGCCGCGCGCCGGGGAGGACCAGATTCTTCTGCGCACCGAGCGCGCTGTTTACCGTACCGGCGATCGCGTGCAACTGCGAGTCTTCTCCACCAAGAAAAAGGGAACGGCCTATATCGATGTGATCAAGGAAGGTCAGACGATCCTGACTCGCGACGTTGATCTGGAAGATGGCCAGGGCGTGCTGACTTTGACCGCCACGCCAGGAATGGCCGGAACGCTCGACTTGAACAGTTATCTTTTCGGCGGCGATGCCCGTCCCGTGGGCGACCACCGTTTGGTATTCGTGCAGCCGGCCGATGAGCTCAAGATTGAAACGACTTCCGACGCCACCGAATACAAACCGGGTGGCGAGGCACGGGTGCGCTTCCGCGTGACCAACTCGCGCGGGCAGGGCGTGCAAGCCGCGCTAGGAGTGCAAGTCGTGGATGAGGCTGTGTTTGCCCTGGCTGAAAAGCAGCCCGGCTTTGCCAAGGTGTTCTTCTATCTGGAGCAGGAAGTGATGAAGCCCCGGTACGAGATTCATTCCGTCGGCATGCCGGAGGTGGTCGACTCGATGGATGAGTCAAAAGTCGAGCAGAAGAATCGCGCAGCACGGGCGCTGTTTTCCGCCACGGAACTGGTTAACCCGAACCACTTCCAGACGGAGTTCGGGCGGAGCGTGCCGATGACGAAATATGGCGAGTACGCGGCACGCTACCGTTCGCGCTTCGAGACGCAGGTTCGCCAGCTGGCCGCGGATCTGGATCGGGCTTACCAGCAGAACCCTGAAAGAGGCGACCTCGCTAGAGTCTTTGCGAGGGTTGCGAAAACGGGCGGGCGTGATCTGCATGACTCGTGGGGGACGGAGCTTCGCGTGGAAGCTGCCGGTTGGGCTCGCAAAAATATGTATCTGGTTCGCAGCGCGGGAGCGGATCACCAATTTGACACCAGCGATGACATGACAGCGTATCTCGAGGTGCGCGCCGAAAAGGTGGCAAGCCATTCCGGGTCGGGCACCATAACTTTGACGATCGAACAAGATCGCGGCCCTTTCAACGGACTCGCGGAAATCGCAGGAAGCGTCAGTGACCCTGCGGGGGCGGCCGTGACGCTGGCAACCGTTACGGTGCGCGAAACATCGACCGGCAAGGTACGAACGGCCAGCCCGAATGTGGCGGGTAATTTCAGCCTGGCGGCACTACCTCCTGGGATCTACGAGGTCCAGGTTTCCGCGCCCGGATTCCGAGGCGCGTCAAAGAAAGTTACAGTTCGTGCCCGCGAACGTGCAGTCCTCACGGCAACCTTGTCGGTCGGCTCGGTGAGTGAGGTAGTGCTGGTGGAATCGATGAATGGCCTTGTCGGGGGAGTTGTCGGGGGAGTTCCCGGGGGCGTGCCCGGCGGCGCGATGGGAGGCGTCATAGGCGGGGTCCTCAAAATGGCCAAAGCTGTGCCCATGCGGATGCAAGTGGAGATGAAGGCGGAGAACAGCGCAACCGTCATTGAGGACGAAAGTGGTGGCTCCGACTCGGCCGCCGCCCACGTCCGCTCCTATTTCCCCGAAGCTCTCTACATCAATCCTGAGATCATCACCGATGACGAGGGCCGGGCCACGGTCATCATTCCAATCGCCGACTCCATTACTACCTGGCGTATGGCGATGCTGGCTTCAACGACGCACGGCGCACTCGGGAGTTCGACATCGAGCATCAAAGTCTTCCAGGATTTCTTCGTTGATCTCGATCTCCCCGTTACGCTCACGCAAGGAGACCGTGTCTCCATTCCGGTAGCGGTCTACAACTACTCCGCATCGCGGGGAGACGTGAATCTGAATCTAAAGACCGACGACTGGTACGCCCTGGTCGATGATGTTGCCGATAAAACGGTCAGCGCGGATTCGGCACGCGTCACCGGCTCGCAGTTTACTCTGGAGGCACGCCGGATCGGGAAGTTCAAATTGACCCTGTCTGCGCACATGCATGGCGAGGGCAATCGAGCCGACATCGTGGTGCGCGAGATTGAAGTTGTTCCCAACGGCCGGGAGCAGAGCCTGGTTTTCAACGGCCGCCTGGAAAACGAAGTGCAGCACGAACTGAATTTTCCCGCCGACTCCATTCCCGATGCCAGCAAGATCTTCGTTCGCCTCTATCCAGGACCGCTGAGCCAGGTTATCGAAGGCATGGACAGCCTGCTGCGCATGCCCTACGGTTGCTTCGAGCAAACTTCCTCCAGCACCTACCCGAACGTTCTCGCGCTCGATTACATGAAGCGGACCCACAAGCTGACTCCGGAAGTGCACGCGAAAGCCGAAGGCTATATTGCCAATGGATACCAGCGTCTGCTGACCTTTGAAGTTC
>Ga0209415_10018871_pt1 | contig 10854 bp, 11 predicted proteins | sample PeaSoiSIISIP2007_FD_187696 | JGI IMG/M metagenome (GOLD analysis project Ga0209415, IMG submission 187696) | Peat soil microbial communities from Weissenstadt, Germany - SII-SIP-2007 (SPAdes) (version 2) | ecosystem: Environmental > Terrestrial > Soil > Wetlands > Peat | place: Germany... | reverse complement strand
GCGGAGTTGATGTTGGCGATCTCCTGCGAGAGGATGTAGCTGCCCTCGGTGGTGATCACCTTGACGTTCTTGCACTGCGCCGCGGTCGACTTGACCGCCGCGTAGGACTCCGCTGACCAGGCGTTGAGGCCCAGTCCGTCCTCGACCGCCAGCGTGATCGGCTTGGTGCCGCAGAACTTGATGCTCTTGTTGATTCCCGATGTGGCGACCTCCTGGGCCTGGGTCGGCCACTTCGTCGCCGCCAGCGCCGCCGCCGCCGCCACGAGCGCGACGAGCGCCACGGCGATCGGGGCGAGCTTCCGCATTCGACCCGCCGGAGCGAGTTTCTGGACCCTTCTCATCTCTGCCTCCTCAACCCCGAGATTTGCTTGTTGTGGGTGGCGCGGCAGCGAGCGAGTCGCTGCCGCGATGCGCTTTGCCACCGCCGGCGCGGGGTAAGTGACACCGGTGGATGGCCGCAACGTTTGAAAGGACGATCGCGCGCCTCATCGGTCGTGCTCCGGGGTCGCTCCCGCAGTGGCACTCTGGATGACGGGTGCGCTCGGGCGCGCGCCGCGGCGCGCCCAAAGCCGCTGCCAGGGCACGACCCGCAGCAGCATGCCGAGCGCGATGATCGAGCCCTGGATGATGAACTGAATCGACTCGGCTGCGCCGTTGGCCGTCAGCACCTGACCGAGCTGGGTCAGGAACACGGCTCCGACCGCGGTCGCCACGACGCTTCCGGTGCCGCCCGCGAGCGAGGTTCCGCCGAGCACCACCGCCGCGATCGTCGGCAACAGATAGGTTGATCCGGCGCCCAGCCCGGGCGTCGGGAAGTAGCCGGCGATGAGGATCCCGGCAAGGCCGTAGGCGAGGCTTGCGCTCACATAGGTGGCTATCACGTAGCTGCTCACGCGGATGCCGGCTGCGTGCGTCGCGGCCGCGCTGGCGCCGACTGCGACGAAGCGACGGCCGGGAACCGTCGCCCTGATCAGCACGGCGACGACGATCACCGCGATCAGCGCGACAATCGCCGTGTTGGGAACGCCGAGCGTCTTGTGGGCGGCGAAGCTTGTGAGCGTCGAAGGACTCGACCCGGTCGCCTGACCGCTGGTGAGCTGGTACACGGTTCCCATCAGCAGCGCGTTGACGCCGAGTGTGGCGATCAGCGGCGTGATCCCGAACTGCGTGATCGCCAGCCCGCTGACGACACCCGACGCAGCACACGCGAGCACGACGAGCAGGATCGCCACCGGCAGCCCGGCGTTCGAACCGCCGGCGTGCTGGGTGATGATGACCGTCGTCAGCAGGATCATGCCGGGCACGGTCAGGTCCAGCCCGCGCTGCTGGATCACGAGCGTCTGCCCGATCGCCGCCGCCGCCAGCATCGACGCGAACGGCAGCATCGAGAGCAGCGCGCTCTTGCTCAGGCTGTTGGACGCAAGCAGCGGGCTGATCGCGAAGAGCAGCGCCGTCGCCACCCAGATCGCCGAATAGCGAGGCGGGTGCAGGCGTCCGAGCGCCGTCAGCGATCCGCGCGGCGGACCCCCGGCGCTCGGGGTCACAGGCGCCGCGTGTGACCAAGCGGGCTCGTCTTCCCTACCCGTTGGTGCAGCCACAGTCGATCGGCCGCGTCGTCGTCGCGTCGGTTGCCGGCGGAGGCGTCGAGCGCGCGCGGGGACCCGCCGCGGCGGCGTGGCACAGCGCCGCCCCGGCGTGCGCGGCGGCGACCGACCCATACCAAGAATCCCGCTCCGGGATCGATTTCACAACGGCCCTCCCTCTCACAACAGCTCTCCGCGCGCGGCCGCAGACGCTAAGCAATCCTTAGCGCCCTGTCAAACACGTGCGCACGCGTTTGCAAGCGCGCTGGCGCTATCAGTCAATCCCGCGTGCACTCTGAGTCAACCCGCAGGGGCATTTCAGAGCCGCGCGAACCCCGGTTCAGACCTTGAACTCCGAGCTCGGAGCGGGCGTCGGGAACGGCGCCGCGAGCGCATTCGCCTCGCATGTGGCGAGCAGCTCGGCCACCTCGGAGTCGACATGCGCGACGCGGTCGCTGCCGTTCTCGAGGTGCTCCGCCAGCCACGCACGGGACAGCTCGAGCGGGTCGCGCGCCTGCCACTGCGCGAGCTCGCCCTCGGGCCGGTAGCGCCCCGGGTCGCTGCGCGAGTGCCCGACGAAGCGGTAGGTGCGCGCCTCGACGAAGACCGGCCCGCCGCCGCCGCGAATCGTCGCGACGACCTCGAGCGCGGTGCGCCGCGTCGCGCGGACGTCCATCCCGTCGACGACGTGGGTCGGGATCTCCATCGCCTGCGGGCGCGCCGTTATCTCGCCGGCGGTTGACGCCGCCATCGGCGTGTACTCGCCGTAGCCGTTGTTCTCGCACACGAACAGCAGCGGCAGCGAGAGGACCTTCGCGAAGTTGAGGCACTCGAAGAAGTAGGCCTGGTTGGCGGTGCCGTCGCCGAAGTAGGCGACCGCGACGCGGCCGCTGCCGCGCAACGCCAGCGCGACGCCGGTCGCCGCCGCAATGCTGCCGCCGACGATGCCGAAGCAGCCGATCAGGCCGTGGTCGAGGTCGACGACGTTCATCGAGCCGGCGCGGCCGCCGTTGACGCCGGTCTCGCGTCCGAGCAGCTCGGCGACCAGCGCCTCCGGGGCGAGGCCGCGGGCGAGCGCGTGGCCGTGGCCGCGGTAGGTGCAGGCGACGCGGTCGTCTGGCTCGAGCGCGCTCGCGAACCCGACCGCCACCGCCTCCTGGCCCGAGTACAGGTGCGTCGTCCCGTAGACGTCGCCGCGCAGGAACAGCGCCTGGATCAGGTCCTCGACGCGGCGGATAGTGAGCATTTGCCGGTAGAGGTCGAGCTGCAGCTCCGCCTCGTGGGAGGCCGCGCCGACCTCCACCTCGTTCTCGACGGCGCTCATCGTGTCGGTCGCTCCATCGCGCTAATCATGCCTGGCCGCTCAGCGCGGCGTCGGCGTGGTGGCCGCTGCCGCCTCCACCGCCGCCTTGCCGTTGCCGTGCGCGACGGGGAAGTCGGCCCCGCGCACGTAGGCCTTGCCGGCGATCAGCAGCTCGTCGGCCGGGAAGCGCGTGATCACCTCCGGCCCGTCCGCGGTGACGATCACCTCCTCCTCGATCCGCGCGGCCGAGCGGCCGTCCTTCGCCGGGCAGTAGGTCTCCAGCGCGAAGACCATCCCGACCTCGAGCTCGACCGGGTCGCGGAAGGAGTGCAGACGCGAGATCATCGGCGACTCGTAGAGGCCGACGCCGAGGCCGTGGCCGAACTGCAGCCCGAAGGCGGCGCGCTCATCCGGCAGCCCGAGCTCCTTCGCCTCCGGCCAGGCGGCGGCGATCTTGTCGGTCGTCACACCGGGGCGGACGAGGTCGATCGCGGCGTCGAGCCACTCGCGGCAGCGGCGGTAGGCGTCGAGCTGCGCCGGGGTTGCGTAGCCGACGTTGAAGGTGCGGTAGTAGCAGGTGCGGTAGCCGTTGAAGGCGTGGATGATGTCGAAGAAAACCTGATCGCCGGGGCGCAGCAGGCGGTCGGCGAAGGTGTGCGGATGCGGCGCGCAGCGATCGCCGGAAATCGCGTTGATCGCCTCCACATGCTCGGAGCCGAGCTCGAACAGCAGCTTCATGGCCGCGGCGACGACGCGGTTCTCGGTGATGCCGGGGCGCAGCATCTCGTAGATCTCCTCGTAGACCGCGTCGACGATGCCGGCGGCCTGGTCGAGCAGCGCCAGCTCGTCCTCGCTCTTGATGCGGCGCGCGTCGAGCATGATCGGCTGGGAGTCGGTCAGGTGGATGCCCTTGCGCTGGAGCGCGAGGATCGTCGTCATGTCGGGCACGTCGGTGCCGATCGGCTCACCGGCGAGGCCGCGCTCGGTCAGCTCGCGGGCGACGAGCTCGGCGAGGTCGTCGGGGACGCCGGTGGAGTCAGGCATCGCGCCGCGCATCGGCGGCACCCACGCGCGCCAGCTCGTCTCCGGCAGCCACGGGCAGTACAGCTGATGGTGCTTGGCGGCCGAGCCGAAGTCCCAGAGGATCGGATCGTCCTCGCGAAACAGCAGCGCAAAGCGGATGTTCTTGTCGCGCTCCCAGGTGCCGATCGCGGTGCTCGTCACATAGCGCAGGTTGTTCGGATCGAACAACAACAGCGCTCCCAGATCCGACGCCTGCAACGACGCCTTGGCATTGGCCAGCCGGTGGCTGCGAAGCCGATTGAAATCGACGCGCTGCTCCCAGTCGACCGCCATCTTCGCCCCGCGTGACGCGATTGCCATGCCGCCTGCACCTCCGCTTTGGTGTTCAGTCATTCTCTACGACGGCGCCTGAACAGTCAATACGCCGCCCGCTGCCGCGCGTTCCCCTTGAGCCTACTCCCAGTCCACCTGCTGGCCGGCGAGCTCGATCGCACGCAGGACCGCCTTCGCCTTGGACTCGGACTCGAGGAACTCGCGCGGCGGCGAGGCGTCGGCGACCGTGCCGCCGCCGGCCTGCACGTGAGCGACGCCGTCCTTGACGACGACGGTGCGGATGTGGATCGCGGTGTCGAGGTCGCCGTCGTAGCTGAGGTAGCCGATCGCGCCGCCGTAGCCACCGCGCTTGACCGGTTCGAGCTCGTCGATGATCTGCATCGCCCGCACCTTCGGCGCACCCGAGAGCGTGCCCGCCGGCAACGTCGCGCGCAGCGCGTCCATCGCGCCGACGCCCTCGCGCAGGCGCCCGGAGACGGCGCTGACCAGGTGCATCACGTGCGAGTAGTGCTCGACGGCCATCAGCGTCTGAACCTTGACGGTGCCGTATTCGCAGACCCGCCCGAGGTCGTTGCGGCCGAGGTCGACGAGCATCATGTGCTCGGCGCGCTCCTTCTCGTCGGCGAGCAGCTCGGCCTCCAGTCGCTCGTCCTCGAGCATGTCGGCTCCGCGCGGCCGCGTGCCCGCGATCGGGCGCGTCGTCACCTCGCGCCCGCTCACCGTGATCAGCGGCTCCGGGCTCGCGCCCGACACCTGGAAGTCGCCGAAGTCGAGGAAGTACATGTACGGGCTCGGGTTGACCGCGCGCAGGCCGCGGTAGATCGAGAAGGCGCTGACCTCGACCGGCGCCGACCAGCGCTGCGAGGGCACGACCTGGAAGGCGTCGCCGGCGTGGATGTACTCGATGATCCGCTCGACGATCCCCTCGAAGCGCTCGCGCGTCATGTTCGAGAGAAACTGAGGCAGCGGCCGCAGCGGCCGTGGCTCGACTGCCGGCAGCGGCAGCGCGAGGCGCTCGCGCACCTCCTCGATCGCGCGCGCCGCCAGGGCATAGGCGGCGGGCGCGTCGACGCCGGCGTCGAGGTTGACGTTGGCGAGGATCATGACCGTGTGCTTGAGGTTGTCGAAGATCACCAGCAGGTCGCTGAGCATCAGCGCCATGTCAGGCAGGCCGAGCGCATCCGGCCCCGGCTGCGCGAGCGGCTCCACACTGCGCACGAGGTCGTAGCCGAAGTAGCCGACGGCGCCGCCTGAGAACGGCGGCAGCCACTCGAGCCGGGCCTGCGAGTAGCGCCCCACCGCCGCGGCGGCGAGCGCGTAGGGGTCGCCGCCGTCGCCCAGGTTCCAGCGCAGCACCTCGCGCGGGCGAAAGCCGATGAAGGAGTAGCGCCCGAAGCGCTTGCCCTGCTCGGCGGATTCGAGCAGAAAGGCCGGGCCCTCGCCGCGAAGCTTCAGGAACGCCGACACCGGCGTCTCGCAATCGGCGACGAACTCGTGGCGCAGCGGGATCAGGTTGTGGTCGCGGGCGAGCGCGGCCACCTCCTCGAGCGTCGGGCTAACGTCGACGCGCATCCAGGACCCGCTCGGCGTCGCGCAGGCGGCGGCGGCGGCTGTGCAGCAGCACCAGCAGGTGATAGATCACGTCGGCGGCCTCCTCGTCGACGCGCTCGTCGCTCTCCTCGCGCGCGGCGCGCGCGACCTCGTCGGCCTCCTCCATCACCTTCGCGCCGATGCGCGGCGGGTCATCGAGCAGCGCCACCGTGTAGGAGCCCGCGGGACGCTCGAGCTCACGCTGCTCGAGCGTGCGCTCGAGTGCCGGCAGCACCTCGTGCGGCGCCGGCGGCTCGAGCTCGCCGCGGTGAAAGCACGTGCGCTCACCGGTGTGGCAGGCCGGGCCGGCGGGCTCGACGAGCGCCAGCAGCGCGTCGCCATCGCAGTCGATCCGCAGCGCCCGCACCGCCTGCGTGTTGCCGGAGGTCGCGCCCTTGTGCCAGAGCTCCTCGCGCGAGCGGCTCCAGAGGTGAAGCTCGCCGGTGGCGCGCGTGCGCTCCAGCGCCAGCGCGTTCATGTAGGCGAGCGTCAGCACCTCGCCGCTTCCCCAGTCCTGCACGATGCAGGGCACGAGCCCGCGCTCGTCGTAGGCGATCTCGGAGTCCATCGCCTGATTGTCTCAGGCGAGGCGGTGGCGCAGGCTCTCGCGCTCGGTGGCCTCGATCTCCTCGACGGTCAGCGCCGGGTCACCGAGGTGTGCGCGCGTCACCTCGGCGGAGCTCGGCAGCGTCGCGGGATCGGGCCAGCTCGCGGGGTCCCACAGGCGCGCGCGGATGAACGCCTTCGGGCAGTGCGCGTAGACCTCCTCGGCGGCCACCACGATCGCGGCGCGCGGCGGTTTGCCGACCGCCGGCAGGCGCTCGAGCAGGCTCGGCTCGGCGCTGACCCAGGCGCGGCCGTTGACGCGCAGCGTCGTGTCGCGGCCGGGGATCAGGAAGAGCAGCCCGACGCGGCCGCCTGCGATCACGTTGGCGAACGTGTCGAGGCGGTTGTTGCCGGTCGCGTCGGGGATCGCGAGGTGGCCTTCGTCGAGCACGGTGACGAAGCCGGGCGGCCCGCCGCGCGGGGAGACGTCGGCGCGGCCCCGCGCATCGGCGCTGCCGATCACCACAAACGGAGAGGCGGCGATCAGCCTGACGCACATCTCATCGAGCCGGCCAACATCCTTTGCGAGGGCGCGTGCGGAGGGCTCGTCGAAACGGCCGCGCAGTTCGCCCTCGCTGGTGATCGCTTGCTCCTGCGCGTGCATCCGACGATCGTAGCCGCGCCGCGCGCTACTCGATGCCCAGGCGATCGAGCAGCCCGTCGTCGGCGCGCCAGTGGCGGCGCACGCGCACGATCAGCGAGAGGTGCACGCGGCCGTCGAGCTCGCGCTCGAGCTCACGCCGGGCGGCGGTGCCGATCGCCTTGATCATGCGCCCGCCGCGGCCCACCACGATCGCCTTCTGGGACTCGGTCTCGACCCAGATCAGGGCGTCCACGCGCGTCAGCGCGTCGTCACGCTCGTCGGGGGCGATCTCCTCGATGACCACGCCGATCGCGTGTGGCAGCTCCTGGAACGTGCGCCGCAGGACCTGCTCGCGGATCAGCTCGGCCAGCTGCTCCTCGCGGGCGAGGTCGGAGCGCTGGGCGGACGGGTAGAGGAACGGGCTCTCCGGCAGCTGGGCGATGAGGTGACGCACGAGCGCCTGCACTCCCTCGCCACTGCGCGCGGAGACCGGGAAGATCTCCGCCGCCGGCGGCGCGATCTCGGCGGCGGCGAGCAGGGCTTCCGCCTGACGACTCTTGCTCAGGCGGTCGACCTTGTTGACGGCGACCGTCACCGGGCCGGGCGAGGCGGCGAGCGCGGCGGCGATGAAGCGGTCGCCGGGCCCGACGGCCTCCTCACCGTTGAGCAGCATCAGCGCCGCGTCGGCGTCGGCGAGCTCGAGGCTGACGCGCCGGGCCATCCGCTGTGTGAGCGCGTCGCGCGGACGCTGGACGCCCGGCAGGTCGATCAACACGAGCTGCCAGCTCGGACCGGTGGCGACGCCGCGAATCGCACGGCGGGTGGTCTGTGGGCGGTCTGAGACGATCGCGACCTTGGCGCCGACGATCGCGTTGGTCAGCGTCGACTTGCCGACGTTCGGCCGTCCTGCGAGCGCGACGAAGCCGGCGCGCGTCACCAGCTCAAGAGCTCGCGCTGCAGCGCGAGCATCTCGCCGTCGTCGGCCTCGTGGTCCATGCCGACGAGGTGAAGGACGCCGTGGACGACCGCCTCGCGCAGCTCGATCGTGTGCTCGGGGCAGATCACCACGTCGCCGAGTTCGCGGGGACCGGCGGGCGGCTCCTCGGCGCCGTCGATCGGGAACGACAGCACGTCGGTTGGCGCGTCGCGGTCGCGGTGCTCACGGTTGAGCTCGCGGATCCGCGCGGCGTCGACGAACTCGATCGCGAGGTGGCCGTCGTCAACGCCCGCGCTCGCGGCGGCGAGCGTCGCCAGCCGTGCGATCTCCTTCGCGGGCAGCGGCGCGCTGCCGACGATCTCGAGCTCGAGCATCAGCCGGTGCGGGCGCGCGATGCCGCGGCGATCTCGGGCGCCGAGCGTTGCGAGTGCTCCTCGTAGGCCTCGACGATCCGCTGCACGAGGCGGTGGCGCACAACGTCCTCGCCGCCGAGGCGCACGAACTCGACGCCCTCGATCTCGCCGAGGATCTCCGAGACCACGGCCAGACCGGACTGCTGCTCGCGCGGCAGGTCGACCTGGGTGACGTCGCCGGTGACAACCATCTTGGAGCCGAAGCCGAGCCGCGTGAGGAACATCTTCATCTGCTCCGGCGTGGTGTTCTGCGCCTCGTCGAGGATCACGAAGGAGTCGTTCAACGTGCGCCCGCGCATGAACGCCAGCGGCGCGACCTCGATCACGCCGCGCTCGAGGTGCTGGGAGACCTTCTCAGGGTCGATCATGTCGTGGAGCGCGTCGAACAGCGGCCGCAGATAGGGGTCGATCTTCGCCATCAGGTCGCCCGGCAGGAAGCCGAGGCGCTCGCCGGCCTCGACCGCCGGCCGCGTCAGGATGATCCGATTGACCTCCTTGCGGCTGAGCGCCGCCGCCGCGAGCGCAACGGCGAGGAAGGTCTTGCCGGTGCCGGCGGGGCCGATGCCGAAGCTGATCGTGTTCTTTCGGATCGAGTCGACGTAGCGCTTCTGGCCGATCGTGCGGGGCGCGACGCGGGTCGCGCGGTGGCGCCAGATCACGTCGTCAAGCACCGCCGACGGCGCGCTGTCGGCGTTGAGCACGCCGATCACGGCGTGCAGCGTCGCCTCGTCGAGCGGGTGCCCGGACGGCACCAGCGCGCCGAGCTCGGCGATCACGCGCGCGCCGGCGTCAAGCGCCGCGGGCTCGCCGTCGAGCGTCAGCAGGTTTCCGCGCAGGAAGACGCGCGCCGCGAGCCGCTGCTCGAGCGCCTTCAGCATCGCGTCGTGATCGCCCGCGAGCGAGGCCGCGAGGTCGTTGGAGAGCTCGAACTGGCGTCTCACGCGGCCCCGAGCGCCGCTCGCACCTGCTCGGAGACGCGCTTGCCGTCGGCGCGGCCGTCGACCTCGGCCATCACGACGCTCATCACCTTGCCGAGATCCTTCGTCGACTCGGCCCCGGTCTGCGCGACGGCCCGCGCGACAAGCGCCGCAAGCGCCGAGTCGTCGAGCTCGGCGGGCAGGTAGGCGGCAATGATCCGCGCCTCCGCGGCTTCCGCGTCAGCCAGCTCGCCGCGGCCGCCGTCGCGGAACGCCTGCTCGGCCTCGGCGCGGCGCTTGCGCTCGCGCCGCATCACCGCGAGCTCGTCCGCGGAGCCATCTTTGGCGGCCTTCTGAAGCTCTGAGAGGACCAGGCGCAGCGTTGCGACGCGGTCCTTCTCGCCGGCTTTCATCGCGACCACGAGGTCGCCCTTGACATCTTCGGTGATGCTCATCCGATTCCTAAGGATACGCGGGCTCAGCCGCCTTCGAGCAGCAATGCCGCCCACTCTCCCTCGCCGCGGCGGGAGCGCTCGCGCAGGCCATGGCGCTCGCGGAAGGCGCGCGCCACCTCGTCGACCTGCTCGGTGAGCAGGCCCGAAGCGATCAGCGCGCGCGGCGGCGTGCGCAGCCTCGCTGCAAGCTCGAGCAGCAGCGGCCGCAACAGGTTCGCCGTGATCACGCGTGCCGGCGGCAGCTGATCGACGCCCAGGTCGGCTCGGCGCACGTCGAGTGAGACGCCGTTGGCGCGCGCGTTGGCGCGCGCGGCGAGGACCGACTCCGCTTCGTGGTCGATCGCGAGCACCGGATCGAAGCCGAGCTTGGCGGCGGCGATCGCGAGTACCCCGGAGCCGGTGCCGATGTCGAGCAGCGTCCCGTCGGCGCCGCCGCTCTCGGCGAGCTCCACCAGCAACTCGAGACATAGCCGCGTGGTCGCATGCGAGCCCGTGCCGAACGCCTGACCGGGGTCGATCACGAGGTCGATCAGGGCCTCGTCGGCCGCCGGCGCGTGCCAGGGCGGGCGCACGTAGAGGCGGCCCGACACCACGACCGGGCGGTGGAACGACCGCCAGCGGGTGGCCCAGTCATCCGCGATCTCGCTGGCTGAGACCTCGACCAGCGCGGCGCCGACACTGGCGCGCAGCGCCGGCAGCGCCGGCAGCTCTCCGGCGGCGCCGTAGAGCACGTACTCGATCGTGTCGCCGGCGCCGTCGAGCTCCTCGACCCCGGCGGGCGAGAACGCCAGCAACTCGGCAAGCGCGCCCGCCGCGTGCTCGCGCGCGACGCGAACGGCGAGGCGGATCACTGGTGGTGGTGGGGGCGCAGGGCGCGGCGCAGCTTGGCGAACACCGACTCGTCCGCGTGCAGGTTCTCGGGCGTGATCGTCGCGGCGAACTGCTCGAGCAGTGCCCGCTGCTCCTCGGTCAGGCGGCGCGGGACCTGCACGTTGACGACGACGCGCAGGTCGCCGTGGCCGTGGCGCTGCAGACGCGGCATGCCCTTGCCGCGCAGCACGATCACCTCGCCGGGCTGGGTCCCGGGCGCGACCACGACGGTCGCCGGTTC
>Ga0209415_10018870_pt1 | contig 10854 bp, 8 predicted proteins | sample PeaSoiSIISIP2007_FD_187696 | JGI IMG/M metagenome (GOLD analysis project Ga0209415, IMG submission 187696) | Peat soil microbial communities from Weissenstadt, Germany - SII-SIP-2007 (SPAdes) (version 2) | ecosystem: Environmental > Terrestrial > Soil > Wetlands > Peat | place: Germany... | reverse complement strand
ACCCCCAGGAGGTGGAGGGCGTGCTGCTCTCCCATCCTGCGGTCGCCGACGTCGCGGTCATCGGCGTCCCCGACGACGAGTGGGGCGAGCAGATCAAGGCGGTCGTGCAGCTCGACCCTGGCGCGACGCCGTCGGCCGCGCTCGCGTCGGAACTCATCCGCCACTGCCGTGACCGGCTCGCGGCGTACAAGTGCCCCAAGTCGGTGGACTTCCGCAGCGATCTCCCGCGCACCGATGCCGGCAAGCTGTACAAGCGCCGAATCCGCGACGAGTACTGGCGGTCGATGGGCCGGGCGGTCTGACGTGCACCGGGGACAGTCGGCGTGAGCGTGCTGTCGGCCGAGGAGCTGCGCGGCTTCGTCGAAAGCGCGACCGGGCGAGAGGTGCTGGAGCTGCGTCGCCTGCCCGGCGGTGGGAGACGCCAGGGTTGGGACGTCCGGGTCGGAGGCGAAGGCGCGGGCCGTTGCTTCCTGCGCTACGACCCGACCCCGCTGAAGCCCTGGGACCCGTACTCGCTGCGGCGGGAGGCCGACGTCTACCGGGCCCTGGCCGGTTCGAAGGTGCCGGTCGCCACCGTGCTCGGTGTGCACCCGGTGGCGCAGGCCGTCCTCCTGAGCCACCAGCCCGGAGTGCCGCAGTTCGCCGCCATCGCCGATGCCGCCGTCCGGGCCGCCCTCCAGGACCAGCTGGTGGACGTGCTCGTCGACCTCCACGCCATCGATCCCCGGTCGCTCGATCTCGGCTCGTTGGGCGAGGTGGAGGGCATCCGCGAGCACCTCGAGCGCGAGCTCGCGACCTGGGAGGGTCTCTACGACCGCGACGCCGACCCGGACCCCCTGCTCACCGCCGCCTTCCGGTGGCTGCGGGCCGAGGCGCCCGATGAGGACGGTCTGCCCAGCCTGGTCCAGGGCGACACCGGGCCCGGGAACTTCCTCCACGAGCACGGGCGCATCACCGCCATCGTCGACTGGGAGTTCGCGCACCTCGGGGATCCGGCCGAGGACGTGGCCTGGGTGTCCACCCGATCGGCGCAGGAGCCGCTGCCCGACTTCGCCGGGCTGGTCCGGGCCTACGGGGAGCGCAGCGGGCGGCCGATCACCGCCGCGCGCATCCGGTACTACCGCGTGTTCGTCGAGCTGCGCATCGCCGTCCTCGGCGCCCGACGCAGTGCGGAGCGACCGGCAGGCGGGGAGGTGGGCAACGGACTCGCGTTCGGCCACCTGCACCGCAAGCTCCTCGTCGAGGCCCTCGGCGCGGCGATGGGCCTCCCGCTGGTCGCGCCCGATGAGCCGGTGCCGCCCCCCGACGAGGATGACTGGTTGTACCGCGAGGCTCTCGACCAGCTCCGCGACGTGATCCTTCCCGCGGTGGACGATCCCTTCGCCCGCCTGCGGACCAAGGGCGTCGCCCGTCTGGTGAAGCACTTCCGCGCCACCGCGCAATGGCGCGACACCAATCGGGCCCGGACCGCGGCCGACTACGCCACCCTCCTCGGCCCTGCGTCCACCGATCTCGGCGCGTTGCGACTGGAGCTCGACCGGCGCCTTCGCAGCGGCGAGGTCGCGGTGGGGGAGGCGCTCCCGGTCCTGGCCCGCGAGGTGCGGCGGGAGGTGGCCCGCGCCTCGGACGTGATGGGTGTGCTCGCCCGACGAAGCTTCGATCCGATCGACGACTCCACCGACCCCTTCGATCCCAGCGACAACGAGGAGTAGCCGCCATGGCGAACGACACACCGGCACCGTTCCAGGTGGACCCCGCGCTGGAGGAGGAGTTCGAGCGGGCCATCGCGTACCGCCTCACCGACGAGGACATCGAGCGCGCCCGGCTGCTGATCGGCGTCAACACGGCGTCGCGGTATCGCGAGCTCTACTCGGTGGCGACGCCCGACGCGTTGCGCAACTGGGCGCTCGGTGTCGGAGACGACAATCCGCTCTACACCGAGGAGGAGTACGGCCCGACGACGCGGTGGGGATCACAGATCGGTCACGGCACGATGGTCGGCCACGTCAAGACGCCCATGCTGGGCGACCCGATCCCGGAGGACATCAAGAAGCAGACGAAGAGTCTCTTCCGCGGCGTCCACGTGTTCGTGTCCGGCGGGACGTGGGACTGGTATCGCCCGTTGTATCCCGGCGACCGGATCTTCTCCTTCGCCGGCGAGGAGAGCCTGGACGTGAAGGCGTCGGAGTTCGCCGGGCGCTCGGTCATCCAGGTCCGCCGCGACGTCGCCATCAACCAACGTGGCGAGGTCGTCGGCGTGTACCGCATCCTGCGCGTGCTCACAGAACGGAAGACGGCGCGGGAGCGGGGCAAGTACGCCGAGATCGAGGCCGCGCACTACACCGACGCCGACCTGGCCAAGATCGACGCGATCTACGAGCAGGAGGGGCCGCGCGGGTCGGACAAGCGGTTCTGGGAGGACGTCGAGGTCGGCGAGCAGCTCCAGCCCATGGTCAAGGGTCCGCTCACGGTGACGGAGATGATCGCCTTCCACGCGGGCGGATACGGGTTCGTGCCCTACGGGCTGCGGTCCTCACGGGTCGGCTTCAAGAACCGCCGCCGCATCGCGCCGTTCTACATCAAGAACGAGTACGGCATCCCCGACGTGGCCCAGCGCCTCCATTGGGACTCGAGCTGGGCCAAGGCCATCGGCAACCCGATGGCGTACGACTACGGGGTGCTCCGCCAGTCGTGGTTCTACCACCACGTCTCCGACTGGGCGGGAGACGACGCGTTCATCGAGCGCCTCGAGGATTCGATCCGCAAGTTCAACTACATGGGCGACACGCAGTTCCTGAGCGGCGAGGTGGTCGGCAAGCGGGAGGACGGCGGTCGGTACCTCGTCGATCTCAAGCTGCGCATGGTCAACCAGCGCGACACCGAAACCGCCTTCGCCGAGGCGACGGTGTCATTGCCATCGCGGACCGCCGGTCTCGCGCCGCTGCCCGCAGTGCCCGTGGACATCCAGCGTCAGGCTGCGACGATGTTCGCCCGCCACAACGAGTTGTCGGCACAGCGCGGCCCGAGGTCGTCGCGGTAGGGTATGGACTTCTCGTGGAGCGACGAGGACGAGGTGTTCCGGACCGCGTTGCGCGAGTTCCTCGACACACACACTCCCGGCAAGCCGCCCAAAGGGGCAGGCCCACGGCTGGCCTGGCAGAAGTCCTGGCACGCCACGTTGGTCGATCACGGCTACGCCGGTCCCAGTTGGCCGAAGGCGTACGGGGGCATGGACCTGACCTTCGGCCGCCAGGTCGTGTACCAGCAGGAGGTCGCCCGCGCCCGGGTGCCCGCCCATCCGGGCACCGGCGTGCAGATCGCCGCGCCGGCGATCATCAAGTACGGCACCGACGAGCAGCGACGTCGGTTCCTGCGCCCGATGCTCCGGGCCGACGTGGTCTGGGCCCAGGGGTTCTCGGAGCCCGAGGCCGGTTCGGACCTGCCCGCGCTGCGCACCACGGCGGTGCGCGACGGAGACCACTACGTGGTCACCGGGCAGAAGGTGTGGAGCTCCAGCGCCGACATCGCCGACATGCTGTTCACCCTGGTCCGCACGGGTGATCCCGGCTCGCGGCAGGACGGCATCTCGTACCTGATGATCGACCTGCACAGCCCGGGCGTGACCGTGAGGCCGCTGCGGGACCTGACCGGCGGCAGCGGCTTCACCGAGATCTTCCTCGATCAGGTCAGGGTGCCCGTCGACAACCGGATCGGTGGGGAGCATCAGGGCTGGACCGTCACCCGCACCAGCCTCGGGCACGAGCGGGCGGCCGGTGCCCTCAACCAGGCGGCGATGTACCGGCGGGTCGTCACCGAGCTGCAGACCCTCGCGCGAGCGCGAGGCGCGACGGCGGACGGCGTGGTCCGCCAGCGCCTTGCGGCGATCGAGTGCAAGGTCCGGATCATGACGCTCAACGCCATGCGCACGATCTCGGACATCATCGTCCTGGGCGAGCCCGGCCCGGCATCGTCTGTCTCCCGGCTTTTCAACAGCACCTTCGAACAGGAGCTGCACGTGCTCGCCGTCGACATCCTCGGCGTCAGTGGCGTCCTCGGGCGCACCGATCCCGACGCGGTCGAGCACGGTCGCTGGACGTGGGGCTTCCTCCGGACCCGGGCGTCGACGATCGGCGCGGGCACGGCCGAGATCCAGCGCAACACGATCGCCGAACGCCTGCTCGGGCTCCCCGCCGAACCGGTGCCGGCGCCTCGCTGAGCGATGCCGGCACGGTCCCGGTCCCACATCCGGATCACCGGCACTCCGACATAGGGTTGACGGGGGAGGAGCCGCCGACATGACCGATGACGCCCGCAGGGACGACGCCGACGGGATCATCACGATCACGTTCACCCGCGATCGCAAGCTGAACGCCGTGACGCCCGCGATGCTGGATCTCCTGGCCGGCGCCGTCTCCGACCTCGCCCATGACGACGCGGCGCGCGTCCTGCTCATCACCGCCGAGGGGCGCTACTTCACGGCCGGGTTGGACATCACCACCATGCCCGCCGACGTCGGTCGGGGGACCGACGGCATCGTGCGCGGCTCCAACATCCGCCGCCAGTACCGGGACAACGCCCGCCACGACCTGTTGGACGAGCTCGAACAGGTCGAGAAGCCCGTGGTCCTGGCCGCGCAAGGGCCCTGTCTCGGCGTCGGCGTCGAGATCGCGGTGTCGTGCGACTTTCGGCTGGCGTCGGACTCGGCCACGTTCGCGCTCCCCGAGCTGGCCAATCTGGCCGTCATCCCCGGCTCAGGGGGTGTCAGCCGCCTCACCCGCCTCGTCGGTCCGCACTGGGCGCGATGGATCGTCATGGCGGGACAGACGGTCGACGCCGCGCAGGCACGCGCCATCGGCCTTGTCCACGACGTCTACCCGGCCGACGAGTTCGCCGCCCGCGCCCGCGCCTTCGCCCTCCATCTCGCGGGCCTGCCCCGCGAGGCCCTCGGCCTCGCCAAGGTCGCGATCGATGTGGCCGCGACGGTCGACCGCCGCACGGCGAGGGAGTTCGACCGCGTGGCCCAGACGCTGCTATTCAGCTCCGACGACTACCGCAGCCGGATCGAGGCGTTCGGAAGCCGCGCGACCGAGCGCTGACCGGCGCAGGATCAAACCGCGGGGCGGCCGCCGCGGCAGACCTGGCGACGGGACCTCCGTGTACAGTCCTGTCAGATCTCGCCGGGCTGGAGGGGACGATGGCACGAATCGCACCGGTACCGTGGGACGAGCTGACCGACGAGGCGCGTGAGCGCATCGAATCGGGTTTGGCGTCGGGCATGTACAGCACGCCGGTGCCCGTGCAGATCATCGCCCACAGCCCGAATGCGCTGCGGAGCATGGACGAGAGCTACAAGGCGTTCTTCGGGCGCTCCGCCATCGGCCAGCGGATCCAGGAGCTCGTGCGCATCAGGAGCGCGCAGCTCGGCACCTGCGAGCCGTGCTCGATCTCGCGCAAGGACGAGTCGCTCTGCGACGCCGACCTCTCCGGGCTCGGCGATCCCGATGCCGGGTCCTATGACCGTCGTGAGCGGCTCGCCATCCGCTTCGTCGACCTGCTGGCCGTCGACCACCACGCCATCGACTCGTCCTTCGTCGCCGAGCTCGCTGAGGTGTTCACCGCGGAGGAGATCGTCGAGCTCGGATGGTTCATCGGCCAGGCCATCGGCACCCACCGGTTCATGCACGCACTCGACATCCTCGGCACGGACGCGCCGGTGGTGGGCGGGGCGCGCACGTAGCGCTCCGGGTGGCCGGCCGGCCGCCCCCGTTGCGGGGCGACTTCGAGACCGTCGTCGACGCGATGGACGCGGCGCGCGAGCAGTTCGGGTGGCGGGAGGCCTACGTCGAGGGCGACCGTCGCCTGACCTTCGCCGCGTGGATCGACGCCGCCGACCGGCTGGCCCGGGCCATGGTCAATCGCGGGGTCCGGCCCGGTGACGTCGTCGCCCTCACGTTGCCGGCCTCGATCGACTACGCCATCGTCTACGCGGCAGCGGTGCGGGCCGGCGCGGTCGCAACCGGGCTCAACCCGCGGCTCGGCCCGCGCGAGGTGACGGCCATCCTCGATCGGGCGGCGCCGGCACTGGTCGTCGGGGCGCACGGGGGGATGGCGCGCGACGAGCTCGCGGCCGCGTGCGCCGGTCCACCGCTCGGCGACGACCGAGTGCGGGGTCGGCGCGACGACCCGGTGGTCATCATCTGGACGAGCGGGACGACCGGTGCGCCCAAGGGGGCATGGTTCGATCACGACGGCCTCCGCGCCGCGGTGAGCTCCGCCGGGGCGATGTCGGCGCCGTTCGACCGGCGGCTGTCGGCGACCCCGTTCGCCCACGCCGGCTTCATGGCCAAGCTCTGGGAGCAGCTGGCCTGGGGCCTCACCCTCGTGCTGACCCCGACGCCGTGGACGGTGCACGACACTGTCCGTCTCCTGGCCGACGAGCGCATCACCGTGGCCGGCGCGGTGCCGACCCAGTGGGCCAAGCTCGTCGAAGCGCCCGGCCTCGGCGCGGCCGCGCACCTCCGTCTCGCCCTCAGCGCCACCGCCCCCGCCCCGCCCGCGCTTGTCGAGCGCATCGGTCGAGCGCTCGGTTGCCCCGTTGTCGTCCGCTACGCGATGACCGAGTGCCCGTCGATCACCGGCACCGAGCCCGACGACCCGCCCGAGGTGCAGTACCGCACGGTCGGTCGCCCGCAGGCCGGCATCGAGGTCGAGCTCCGCGACGGCGACGCGGCGGTGCCGGCGGGCGCGGTCGGCCGCGTGTTCGTCCGCTCGGCGTGCGCCATGCGCGGGTACTGGCATGACGCCGATCTGACGCGCGCCGCCCTGGGCCCGGATGGGTGGCTGCGCAGCGGTGACCTCGGCCGGTTCGACCGCGACGGCAACCTCGAGCTGTGCGGCCGGGTGGACGACATGTACATCCGGGGCGGCTACAACGTCTATCCGCTCGAGGTGGAGCACGTCCTCGCGGAGCACCCCGGAGTCGCGGACGTCAGCGTGATCGGGGTCGGGGCGCCCGTGATCGGCGAGATCGGCGTGGCGTTCGTCGTGCTGCGTGGTGCGGCTGCCCCCGGCGCGGACGCCCCCGGCGCGGACGCCCCCGGCGCGGACGCCCCCGGCGCGGACGCCCCGACTGCGGACGACCTCCGGGCGTGGTGCCGTGAACGGCTGGCCGACTACAAGGCGCCGGACGAGGTCGTCTTCGTCGACGCTCTGCCGCTCACCTCGATGATGAAGGTCGACAAGGCCGCGTTGCGCGACCGTCTGCGCTGAGCGCCCCTACCGGAGAAGCTCGGCCAGATGGTGGCGCCGGCGCCGAGACGTGACTGGAGTGTCAAGTCGTCCTTGACGACAGTGTCAACCGATTGCTACGGTCCCGGCGGGCCGGCTACCGCGACGCGCACGCGCCACGCGGCTGTCCCGATCGAGAGGGAGGACCGAGTTGACGCCCCGCAAGTTGTCCGCGCGCGTGGTGGTCGCGACCGCGCTGGCGGCCGCCACCGCCCTCGCCGCCTGCAGCAGCAGCAAGTCGACCTCAGCAGGAGGTTCGAGCGCGACCACGTCCGCGGCGGCGCCGACCACGTCCCCGGCGGCGCCGACGACGGCCGCCGCGACGCCTGCGGCCTTCGGGCCCTCCAAGCCGGCGACCGGGACCCCCGTCAAGATCGGCTACATCACCGAGGGCAAGTCGGCCAGCATCGACAACAGCTCCGAGGTCCCGGCGGCCCAGGCCGCGGTGAAGTACGTCAACCAGTACATGGGCGGCATCGACGGCCATCCCATCAGCCTCGACGTCTGCGACACCCAGGGCTCGCCGTCCAACGCGACCGAGTGCGGCAACCAGATGGTCAGCGACGGCGTGGACGCGGTGCTGAACAGCGTCGCCGGCGACGACGTGCAGATGTTCACGCCTGTCGCCGCGGCGAAGATCCCCTTCGTCGGCTACTCGGAGGGCGACCAGCCGCTGCTGCTGGCCAAGACCGGCTCCTACATCCTGACGAACGGCATCAGCTCGTCCTTCGCCGGCCCGGCCAAGATCGCCGCCACCCTCGGTGCGAAGCGGGCCGCGGAGATCGTGATCGACGTCCCTGGCGCGGCGGGGGCGGCCAAGCTCCTCGACCCCGCGTTCTACAAGAACGCCGGCGGCATCGCAGTCGACGTCGTCGCCATCCCGCCCGGCACGGCGGACATGTCGCCGCAGGTCCAGGCGGAGATCGGCAAGAACCCGGACATGTGGCACGTCATCGGCGACGTCGGGTTCTGCACGAGCGCGCTCAAGGCCATCAAGAGCCTCGGCTCGACCAAGCCCATCGTCGTCATCCAGCAGTGCATCGCCTCGGGCTCGGCATCGAGCATCCCCGGCGGCTACAAGGGCGTGATCGAGGTGACGACGGCGACGCTCGACCCGACCAACAGCGACGTCCAGCTCTACACCGCGGCCATGAAGCAGTGGTCGCCGGACACGCCGCCCTTCGTGAACGGCGTGACGTCCGAGGGCTTCGCCGTCGTGCTCGGGCTCGCCCGGGCCATGTCGGGTCTGACCAGCGATCCCTCTCCGGCGAGCATCGAAGCCGCTTTCGCGTCGATGAGCGCGCAGCCCCTCCCGTTCGCCGGCGGCGCCACGTTCCAGTGCAACGGCCAGCAGGTGACGCTGACCCCGGCCGTGTGCTCGACCGGCGTCCTCCAGACGACGCTCGACCAGTCCGGCAACTCGACCGGCACCTACACCCCGGTCGACGCCTCCGCGATCGAGCACCTCTAGGCGCGAACATTTCAACTGCGTGTCGGTTGGCCAGCCGTTGACCCCTTCGTCAAGCCGTCGTTACGCTTCGGCGGGGGACGGACGGGGGAGGCATGGAGGGGCTTGCCGGCCGACGGGTGCCAGTTACGAAAGTAGGTTAGTATTTCTGTCTGCGCCGGCCGGGGGTGAAGGTCGGAGTCGGACACCGGGGTCGATTGCCGAGCGTGGGCGCCCGGTCGGTTTGAGATGTCCAGGGGGTCGTGGCCGCCGGTCGGCGCCTCGACATTCGACTGGCCGCCCGCGTGCGGCCTGCACAAGGGAGACCGCCACGTGCGCTACATGACGACGACACGACGCATGGCCCTGGCCGCGGTGCTGGCGGGGGTGACGGTGCTGGCGGCGTGCAGCAGCAGCAAGTCGAGCTCGAGCACAGCGACGACGGCCGCGTCCGCGTCGGCGACGACCGTCGCCGCCACCCCGACGACATCGGATCTCGGCACGCCGAAGGCGGCCCCGTCCGGGACGCCCCTGAAGGTCGGCTACATGACCGACGGCAAGACGACCAACATCGACGACAGCACCGAGGTCCCCGCCGCCCAGGCCGCCGTGAAGTACATCAACGGCTACCTCGGCGGCATCGACGGTCACCCGCTCTCGCTCGACGTGTGCGACGACCAGCAGACCCCGTCGGGCGCGACCGACTGCGCCAACCAGTTCGCGACGGACAAGGTGCCGGTGGTGCTGTACAACGTGAGTGGCGAGGGTGGCCCCTTGTTCACCGGTCTGAAGACGGCGGGCATCCCGCTGTTCGCCTACGCGTCGATCGATCAGGGCACCTTGCAGGGCAGCGCGGCAACGACGTTCGTCGTCACCAACGGCCTGGCATCCGCGTTCGCCGGGCCGGCCAAGGTGGGCGAGGACGCCGGGATCAAGCACGCCGCTGAAGTCGTGACCGACGTCCCATCCGCTTCCTCGCCGGCCAAGGCGCTGGACCCCATCCTCTACAAGAACGCCGGGATGACCGTCGACGTCGTCGTGATCCCGGTGGCCGAGGCCGACCCGACGCCCCAGATCCAGGCCGAGCTGAGCAAGAGCCCGGGCGAGTTCCATGTCCTGGGCGCCGTCGGCCTCTGCACGCCGACCCTCAAGGCGCTGAAGTCGCTCGGCTTCACCGGCACGATCGTGGTCATCCCGCAGTGCATCGACGCGACGTCGGCCTCGGCCATCCCGGGCGGCTACACCGGGGTCAAGATGCTCACCGCGTCGACCAACGACCCGACCGATCCGGACAACAAGGTCTACATCGCGGCGATGAAGGCGTTCGCGTCGGGCACCGACCCGTTCGCCAACGGCGTGACCCAGGGGGGCTTCGCCGCCGTCCTCGGCTTCGCCCGGGCCATGACTGGGACGACCGGGGACTTCTCGACGACGGGCGTGGCGGCGACGATCGCGTCGATGAGCCCGCAGCCGATGCCGTTCGGGGCGGGCGTCATGTTCCAGTGCAACGGCAAGCAGGTCACGATCACGCCGCCGGTCTGCTCGACCGCCGTGCTCGAGACGACCCTCAACCAGGCCGGCCTCCCGACGGGCGGCTTCACCCAGGTGGACACGTCGGCGCTGCTGAAGCTCGGATGACCGGGCATCGCGGGTAGGCGAGATCGGCGCCATGACGCCGCACCTCGTCTTCCTCCTCCTCGGGCTGGCCAACGGCGCGGTGTTCGCGTCGTTGGCCCTGGCCCTGGTGATCACCTACCGAGCGTCGGGGGTGATCAACTTCGCCACCAGCGGGATCGCACTGGTGACGGCGTACGAGTACGCCTATCTGCGGCGGGGACAGCTGCTCGACCTGATCCCGGGTCTCAAGCCGACGGTGAAGATCAGCGGGTCGATGGGCTTCGTCCCCGCCCTCGTCGCCGCGCTCGTGTTCGCCGCCTTACTCGGCCTCGTGCTCTACGGGCTCGTGTTCCGCCCGCTGCGGACGGCGCCGCCGGTCGCCCGGGCCGTCGCCTCGCTCGGCATCCTCGTCGTGGCCACCGGCGACATCCTGCAGCGGGCGGGAAGCAGCCCGGTCGACGTCAGCAACATCTTCCCGACGCATGCCTACAAGATCGGCGGGG
>Ga0209415_10018869_pt1 | contig 10854 bp, 10 predicted proteins | sample PeaSoiSIISIP2007_FD_187696 | JGI IMG/M metagenome (GOLD analysis project Ga0209415, IMG submission 187696) | Peat soil microbial communities from Weissenstadt, Germany - SII-SIP-2007 (SPAdes) (version 2) | ecosystem: Environmental > Terrestrial > Soil > Wetlands > Peat | place: Germany... | reverse complement strand
CCCCAGCCGCTGCGCAGCTGGCGCTCGCGCCGGCCGTAGTAGGCGGAGTCGACGGTCAGCGCGATCGCCGCATAGCCGGCTCCCAGCACCCGTGCGATCAGCTCGTCGGCCCACGCCGCGTCGCCGCGGATGTAGAGCTGGCTGACCTTCGGCCCCGGCGTGGCCGCGCCGACCGCCTCGAGGCTCGGCTCGGTGACCGAGCTGATGATCGGCAGCACGCCGAAGCGCTCGGCCGCGCGGGCGCTGGCGATCCCGCCGTCGGGCGTGATCGTCTGCAGCGCCCCGATCGGGGCGAGCACCACCGGGATCCGCAGCGGGTGGCCGAGCAGCGTGGAGCCAGTGTCGATGCTCGACACATCGCGCAGGACCCGCGGACGAAGCGCCAGCGAATCGATCGCGAGCCGGTTGCGGCGCGCCGTCGTCTCGGTCTCGGCGCCGCCCTCGATGTAATCCCAGACGTCGTCGTCGAGGTTGGCCCGCGCCGCGTCGATGATCGCGTGCGTCGTCATCGGGGCGGCGGGCTCGTGCGGCACGCGACGATCGTAGCGGCGTGGATAACATGGCATCGCGATCCACGCCCGGACGCGCCCGCCGCGCCGGGGCCGCCGCGGCCCCACAGCGAAAGGAAGTGTTAACCGGATGGCCAACTCGGCGAGCCACGCGACGCTCGACTACTCCGCCCGCGACCGCGTCGCGTACGCGGCGTTCGCACGCCCCGAACTCCAGAACAGCCTCAACGAGCAGGCGCTTGACGACATCAACGACGTCGTCGCCCGCGTCCAGGCCGACCATCACCTGCGCACGCTCGTGCTGCGTGGCCAGGGCGAGGCGTTCTCGGTCGGGCTCGACACCGAGCTGATGGCGACCGCCTTCGCCGACCTCGAGTACTACGAGCACGTGCTGACGCGGGTCGCCGCCACCTGCCTCTCGCTGGAGGCGCTCGACGTGCCGGTGATCGCGGCGGTCAACGGGACCGCCAGCGCCGCCGGCTTCGAGCTGGCGCTCGCCTGCGATCTGATCGTGATCTCCGACGAGGCGCTGATCGGCGACGGCGGGGGCGTGTACGGGCGCGTGCCCGGCGGCGGAGCGACCGTCCGCCTGCCGCGCACCGTCGGCGTGCAGCACGCCCGCGAGATCGTCTACTCGGCGCGGATGATGACCGGCAGCGAGGCGGCGGCGATCGGCCTGGCGCTGCGCAGCGTCCCGGCCGGCGAGCTCGACGCGACCGTCGACGCGCTCGCGGCGAGCTTCGCGAGCCGCTCACGCCGCGCGCTGGCGACCGCGAAGCGCCAGATCAACGGCGGTCTCGGGCTCGACACCCCGAGCGGCGTCGAGCACGAGCGCAGCGAGTTCATCAAGTACCTGCGCGAGCCGGGGTCCGACGCGATCGAGGGGTTCAACGCCGAGCAGGAGAAGCGCCCCCCGTCCTGGGCGTGAGCGGCGGCGCCGCGGCGCTCAGCCTGCGGCGGTCTCGATCACCACGCGCCCGCGCACGCGCCCGGCGAGGATCTCGCCCGCCAGCTCGGGCACGGACCCCAGCGGCCTGACCGTCGTCATCGCATCGAGGCGCTCCGCCGGCAGGTCGCGCTCGAGCCGGCTCCAGGCCGCCCGGCGCAGCTCGCTCGGGCACATCACAGAGTCGACGCCGAGCAGGCTCACGCCGCGCAGGATGAACGGCAGCACCGTGGCCGGCAGGTCGGTGCCGCCGGCCAGCCCGCACGCCGCGACCGCGCCGCGGTAGCGGATCTGGGCGAGTACGCTCGCCAGCGTCTGGCCGCCGACCGAGTCGATCGCGCCGGCCCAGCGTTCGGCGCCAAGCGGCCGGCCCGGCTGGTCGAGCTCGCTGCGCGCGACGATCGACGAGGCGCCCAGCGAGCGCAGGTAGTCGTGGAGCGGCTCGCGGCCGGTCGCCGCGACAACGCTGTGCCCGAGCCCGGCGAGCAGCGCGACGGCGACGCCGCCGACGCCCCCGCCGGCGCCGGTGACGAGCACCTCCGCGCCCTCCTGCGGCTCGAGCCCGGCATGTTCGAGCGCCAGCACGCAGAGCATCGCCGTGAGCCCGGCGGTGCCGATCGCCATGCATTGCGCGAGCGAGAACCCGGCCGGCCGCGGCGTCAGCCAGTCCGAGCGCACGCGCTGGCGCTGCGTGTAGCCGCCGGGGTGCGATTCGCCGAGACCCCAGCCGGTGGCGAGCACCTCGTCGCCCGCGCTCCACTGCGGCGAGTCCGACGACTCGACGACGCCGGCGAGGTCGATGCCGCAGACCAGCGGGTAGCTGCGGATCACCTTGCCGGTGGCGGTGACCGCGAGCCCGTCCTTGTAGTTGAGCGAGGAGTGCGACACGGCGACCGTGACGTCACCCTCGGGCAGGTCGGAGTCGGAGAGCTCGCGGAGCGTTGCCGGCGACCCGGCCTCGGGCGCGACGATCGCCTGGAAGCTCATCGGCGGACCCTACCGCTGCTCTCGACATCGACGCGGCCGCGCGCGCCACGCCGCCACCCAAAGCCTGTGCCCGAACCGGTGTTAGGGTGTTGCCGCGATGAACACCAGCGTCCCCGAGGCCGTGATCTACTCGGGCCATCCGTCATGGCGCTCGATGCTCGACTTTCACCTCGCGGGTCTGGTCGCCGCCGCGGCCGGCGGCGCGATCGCGCGGCTCGCGACCAAGAACTGGGGCCTCGCGATCGCGGTGTTCGCCGGCATCCTGGCGCTGTCGGTGCTGATCGGCTTCATCCGCCGCGTCGCCACGCACTACACGATCACCGACCGCCGCCTGCACATCCGCCGCGGCATCCTCACGCGAACCGAGCAGCACACGACGATCGATCGGGTCCAGAACGTCGAGACCCGCCAGTCGCTGCTCGAGCGCGTGCTGCGGATCGGCACCGTCGACTTCGACACGGCCGGGACCGACGACTCGCAGTTCTCCTTCGAAGGCGTCGCGACGCCGAAGCAGGTCGTGGCGGCCGTTGACCGCGCCCAGCAGCTGATGCCCAGATCGGATCCGTTGAGCCGGGGATGACGGCGATCGTCAGCGCCAGGGGGCTGACGCGGCGATACGGCGAGGGGGAGGTCGCGGTCGACGCGCTGGTGGACGTCAGCGTCGAGTTTGACGCGGCGCGTTTCGCCGCGATCATGGGGCCGTCGGGCTCCGGCAAGTCGACGCTGATGCACATCCTCGCGGGCCTCGACCGGCCGACCAACGGGACGGTCACGCTCGACGGCACCGAGCTGGGGACGCTCGACGACCGCGCGCTGACGCTGCTGCGGCGCGCGAAGGTCGGCTTCATCTTCCAGACCTTCAACCTGCTGCCGATCCTCGACGCGCGGGAGAACATACTGCTGCCGCTGTCGATCGCCGGCCGCAGCGTGGACCAGGAGTGGTTCGACAAGCTGATCGACGCGGTCGGCATCCGCGATCGCCTGCACCACCGGCCGGCGCAGCTCTCCGGGGGCCAGCAGCAGCGGGTCGCGGTCGCGCGTGCGCTGGTCGCGCGCCCCGCCGTGGTGTTCGCCGACGAGCCGACCGGCAACCTCGACTCGAGCGCGTCGGGCGAGGTCCTGGCGCTGCTGCGCCTGGCCGTCGACGACTTCGACCAGACCGTCGTGATGGTCACCCACGATGCGCACGCGGCGTCGAACGCCGACCGCCTCGTCGTGCTCGGCGACGGGCGGATCGTGCGCGACGGCGATGCGCTCGACACCGACGGGGTCCTGGACCTGATGAAGTCGCTCAGCTGATGCGGGCGGTCGTCGTCCGCGGGTTCTTCTCGCGCAAGCTGCGGGCGGTGCTGACCGGTGTCGCGGTCGCGCTCGGCGTGGCGTTGATGTCGGGGACCTACATCCTGACCGACACGATCGACCAGTCGTTCGCGACGATCTTCGCGACCGGCGCGGCCGGGCGCTCGGTCGTCGTCGTGCCCCACCAGGGGCTCGGCGCGAACGCCGCGGTGCAGACGGCGCCGATCAGCGACGCGACGCTCGGGAAGGTCCGGGGGGTCCCCGGCGTCGCGGTCGCCAGCGGGGAGATCTTCTCGATCGTCTCGCTGTTCGACGCGCACGGCACGCGCCTCAACACGCGCGCGCCGAGCTTCGCATCCTCGACGCTGCCGGCGCGCTTTGAGAACTTCTCCGCGGTCGCCGGCGCGCTGCCCGCCTCCTCGATCGACGTCGCAATCGACCAGGCGACCGCACAGCGCTACTCACTGAAGGTCGGCCAGACGCTGCGCGTCGCCGGCGCCAGCGCGTCGCGGATCTACCGGATCGCCGGGATCGTCAAGTTTGCCGGCTCCTCCTCGTTCGGCGGCGCCGGGGTGGCACTGCTGACGCCGGCGCAGGCGCAGTACATCGCCGGTGAGCCGGGCGCCTGGGACGAGCTCGTCGTCGCCGCAACCCCGGCGGTCAGCTCGAGCGCGCTGCGCGCGCGCATCCGCGCGGTGCTGCCGCCGACGCTCGACGTGCGCACCGGCCTTCAGCAGGCGGCGAAGCAGACATCCGACCTCGAGAGCCAGCTCGGGTTCCTGCGCACGTTCCTGTTGATCTTCGCCTACGTCTCGCTGTTCGTCGGCGCGTTCATCATCTTCAACACCTTCTCGATCACGGTCGCCCAGCGCACGCGCGAGTTCGGGCTGCTGCGCACGCTCGGGGCGACGCGCGGGCAGGTCGTGCGATCGGTCGTCGCGGAGGGGGGGATGCTCGGCTTCGGCGGAGCGGCGGTCGGCCTGCTGGCCGGGATCGGCCTGGCCCCCGGTCTCGATCAGCTGTTCAAGGCGTTCGGCGCCGATCTGCCCGACAGCGGCACGGTGATCGAGTTCCGCACGGTCTGGGTGTCGCTGCTGGCCGGCACGGGGGTGACGGTGGTCGCCGGCCTGCTGCCGGCGCTTCGCGCCGCCCGCGTGACGCCGATCGCGGCGATGCGCGAGGGCGTCCCGCTCGAGCAGAAGTCGCGGTCGCGCCGGCGCCGGCTGGCCGTCTTCGGTGTCATCGCGGTGCTCTTGGTGTTGCGGGTCGTGGCCTCCGCTGCGTCGGGGGCGGGGATCGTGACGATCCTGGTCATCGTCGCGATCGTCGTCGCGACCCGTCTGCCACAGGTGCGCGCGCGGCTGCGCGTCGTGTTCTCGGCCGCGGTCGTGGGGCTCGCGCACATACTCGCGCGCCCGCTCGCCTGGCGCGGGATCACGGCACGGCTCGCACGTGACAACACGATCCGCCATCCCGGCCGCACGTCGGTGACCGCCGCCGCGCTGATGATCGGGCTGGCGCTGGTCAGCTTCGTCTCGATTCTCGCCGCCGGAACGAAGGCGTCGATCAACCAGGCGATCGACGCCTCGTTCGCCGGCAACCTGATCGTCCAGAACTCCGCCACCGCCGGCAACGAGGGGATCCCGGCCGAGATCCCGGCGGCGCTGCGGCAGATCCCCGGCGTGCGGCACGTGACGGCGGTCGCGTTCACCGAGGGGAGGGTCACCGTCGTGGGAAAGGCGAAGTCGCTGAAGGGCACGCAGACGATCACCGCGGTCGAGCCGGTGAGCTTCTCGAGGATGTATCGGATCGACTGGAACAAGGGTTCGAACGCGGTGCTCGAGGCGCTCGGCTCGGGCGGCACGGTCGTGACGAAGACCTTCGCCTCGGCCAACCACATCAAGGTCGGGTCCGAACTGTCGGTGCTGACCCCCTCGGGGCGGCGGATCAAGCTGGCCGTGCGCGGGATCGTCGTCGACAACGCGGGCCTGCTCGCGGACCTGACGATCACGCTGCCGCTGGCCCGTAGCGCGTTCTCGCAACGCACCGACGCGCTGGACTTCGTCAGCTACGCGCCGGGTGTGGGCAACGCCCAGGTCCAGCCGGCGGTCAACCGCCTGCTGTCGGCGCGCTACCCGCAGGCCGAGTCGCAGACCGCCGCCCAGTTCAAGGCGTCGCTCGCGAGCCAGGTCAACAGCTTCCTCGCGCTGATCTACGTGCTGCTGGCGCTGTCGGTGATCGTCTCGCTGTTCGGCATCGTCAACACGCTGGTGCTCTCGATCTTCGAACGCACGCGCGAGCTCGGGATGCTTCGCGCGATCGGCACCTCGCGCGGGCAGATCCGGGAGATGATCCGCTACGAGGCGATCATCACTGCGCTGATCGGTGGCGTGCTCGGGATCGCCCTCGGCATCGTGCTGGCGCTGATCCTCACCGCCACGGCGCTGTCGGGGTCCGGCTTCGTGCTGGTGATCCCGGTAATCACGATGATCGTGCTGTTCGTACTCGCCGGCGTCGCCGGGCTCGCGGCCGCGGCGTGGCCGGCGCGGCGGGCCGCGAAGGTCGACATCCTGGCGGCGATCGCGACGCAATAGGGGTGCTCGGCATCGCTTCGCGATGCCTGCGCGCCGGCTTGCGGGGTGTTGGGTTGGGGCGGGGCGGTGTGGTTATGCGGGGCGGTGTGGGGGGCGGGGCCGGCGGCGCGTGGCCGCGGGGGTTTACCGATGCGAGCAGCGCAGCTGTCGCGCAGCGACGGCGAGCAGCGCAGCCGCATGAAAAGTTGCCGAGTGCGAGTGGGCGTGCAGGGGTTGGTGGATCCTGCCGAGGGGGATTGAATGGCTTCGATGTCCGCGATCAGCGCGCCGACGTGGTTGGAGGGCTTTGGCGAATGGGCCTGGCCCGGTCTGAAGCCCGTCGTCGAGGTCGGGCCGGCGCCGTGGGTCCCGACGCTGCCGCGGCGGATCGAGCCGCCGGCGGTCCGGCTGCCCCGCGAGCGGCCGCGGACGCTGCCGCGACCGCTTAGGCTGGCGCGCCTCGCAGTCCTCGTCGCGGTCGCCGGCGCGACGCTCGCGATCGGCAGCGGCCTCGCGCGCTCATCGCAGGCGAGCGTCGCGACGATCACGACCACGACCGCGCGGCTCGCGTTCTCCTCGATCACGCATCCCTTCGCCGTCCCCGGGACGCAGGCGACGCGGACGGCGGTGGCGGAGCGGCCGGTGGGGCCGCCGGTGCCGCTGCCGGAGCCGGTCACGATCAGCAGCGATGCTGCGGGCAGCTCGATCGCCTCGATCACCTACACCTCGCACGCGCTCGGCTGGCGCGATCGCTACCTCGTCTACCTGCCGCCCGGCTACCGCGCGAGTGGCACCCGCCGCTACGCGGTCCTCTATCTGCTGCACGGCGACAACGAGCCGGCCAGCTCGTTCCTGCGGCTCGGCCTGCAGCCGACCCTCGACCGCCTGATCCGCTCGCACGCGATCGCGCCGCTGATCGCGGTGATGCTCCAGGGCGCCGGGCTGACGAACAACTGGCGCAACACCTACGGCTCAGCGGGTCGGACGGGGCCGCAGTACAACGCCTACATCGGCGAGGTGCAGCGGCTGACCGACCGTGTGCTGCGCACGATTCCGAGCCGCGCCTCGCGCGGCATCGCCGGCTATTCGATGGGCGGCTTCGGCGCGATGAACGTGGCGCTCAGCCAGCTTGGCAGCTACTCGGTCGTCGAGAGCTGGGAGGGCTTCTTCAACAACCTCTCGGGCCAGCTGGCCGCTGACCGCCCGCTGCTCGCGCGGATGCCGCTGCACGCCTTCGTCTACGGCGGGCGCTCGGACAGGGTCGCGGGCACGTCGCAGAACGCGCCGTGGGCGGCGGCGCTGCGCTCAGCCGGCGCCGATGCGCAGAGCGCGCTCTATCCGGGCGGCCACACGTTCACCCCGCTCGAGCAGCACCTGGCGCAGATGCTCAGCTTCGCGGGTCGCGCGCTGCAAAGCTGACCGCGTCGGCGATCACGATCGCGTGGTCGAAGGCGAGCGCCGGCAGCGCGTCGAGTGCGAACCAGCGCGCCTCGCGCGCATCGTCGCCGCCGCGGACCGCCAGCTCGCCGGCGGTCCGCAGCACATAGACGACCGACACGGTCGGGCCGCGCGGGTCGCGGCCCGGGGTGTCGTAGACCCCGAGCAGCTCCAGCGCGTCGCTCTCGATCGCCGTCTCCTCGCAGAGCTCGCGCGACGCCGCCGCCACGACGCGCTCAGCGGCCTCGACGAACCCGCCGGGAAGCGCCCAGGCTCCGGCGAACGGCTCGTTGGCCCGCTGGATCAGCAGCACGCGCTGCGGCGGGGCTCCGGCGAGCGCGACGACGTCGACGGTCAGCGCGGGGCCGCTCACGCGCGCCCGTAGACCGGGATGTGCGCGCCGGCGGTCGGCGCCGAGTCGTCCGAGCACAGGAAGCGGATGACGCCGGCGATCTGCTCGGGCGTGACCCAGCGGGAGTGGTCGGCGTCGGGCTGGGAGGCCCGGTTGGCCGGCGTGTCGATCACGCTCGGCAGGATCGCGTTGGCGCGGACGCCGTCGGCGGTGTACTCGGCGGCCAGCGCGTCGACGAACGCCAGCACGGCGGCCTTCGAGGAGATGTAGCCGGCGGCGCCCGGGAACGGTCGCAGCGCGGCGCGCGTGGAGACGCAGACGATCGAGCCGCCGCCGCCCTCGATCATGCGCGGCAGCGCGGCCTGGCAGAGCAGGTAGGCCGGGCGCAGGTTGAGCCGGAACTGGCGCTCGAAGTCCTCGATCGGCGTCTCGTGCACGCGGCCGCCCGACGCGAATCCGCCGACGAGGTTGACCAGCGCGCCGAGCCTGCCGCTGGCCGCCGCGACGACCGCGGTCGCGGCCTGCTCGTCGAACAGGTCGGCGGCGATCAGCTCGAGGTTCGGGTGGGGATCGACGCGTTCGAGCTCGTGATCGTCGACGTAGGGCACGACGACCCGCCAGCCCGCCTCGAGCAGCGTGCGCGTGACCGCGCTGCCGAGTCCGCCGGTCCCGCCGCTGACCACCGCGCTCGCGTCCATCCGCATACCGTAGTCGTCCGCGGTCCGGGCTACCTTCAGAAGATGCTGATCCGCGAGGTGACCGACGGGACCGATCTGGACCAGGTGCTGCTCGTCCGCGAGGTCGATCAGCGCGTCAAGCGCGACGGCGGCGAGTTCCTGCGGCTGACGCTCGGCGACCGCTCCGGGCAGGTTGTCGCGATGGTCTGGGACGGCGTGCGCGACGTCGCGCCGCTGGTGGCCGCGGGGCAGCCGGTGCGCGTGATCGGGCGCTACGTCGTGCACCCGCGTTACGGCGCGCAGGTCAACCTGCGCGCGCTGCGCCCGGCTGAGCCGGGAACCTACGAGCTCGACGATCTGCTCGACGGCCCGGCCCGCGACGCGGACCAGATGGAATCCGACCTGCGCGAACTGATCGCAACGATCCAACAGCCGCAGCTGCGCGCGCTGCTCGAGCGGCTGATCGGAACGCAGGCCGAGCGCTGGCCGGCGTTCCGCGATGCGCCGGCGGCCAAGTTCTACCACCAGGCCTACCGCCACGGGCTGCTCGAACACTCGCTCACCGTCGGCCAGGCGGTCAGCGCGATCTCGGCCACCTTCGCCGGCATCGACCGCGACGTCGCGATCACCGGCGCGCTGCTGCACGACATCGGGAAGCTCGAGGCCTACACCGACGATGCGGCGAACATCGACCTCACCGATGACGGGCGGCTGCAGGGCGAGATCGCGCTCGGCTACTACCGCGTGCGGCGCGAGATCGAGCAGATCGACGGCTTCCCGGCGGACCTCGCGAAGGCGCTGCTGCACATCATCCTCGCGCACCACGGCACGCTCGAGCACGGCAGCCCCGTGCTGCCGGCGACGCGCGAGGCGACACTCGTGCACATGATCGACAACCTCGGCGGCCGCCTGGGGAGCTTCGACCGCCTCGAGAAGGAGCTACGCGACGGCGAGCGCTGGTCGGGATTCGATCGCGCCCTCGGCGGCGGCGCCTTCTTCGGCGGGCCGCCCCCTCCGGCGGACGCGCCGGTGGCGTTCGACGAGCCCGAGCAGGCGGCGGCGTAGCCGCGGGCGGTCCGTCGTCCTCAGACGATGCGGGCGACGTCTGAGAACGCGAGCCGTGGCCGCCGCTCGGAATAGCCGTCGGCCGCGCCCACGCCGACGTTGACGATGAGGATCGAGCGCCAGCGGCCGTCGGGGAAGAACTCGCCGTCGACGCCGGCGCGGTCGAAGCCGCCCATCGGGCCGGCCGCGAGCCCGGCGGCGCGAACGCCGATCAGGAAGTAGGCGGTCAACAGCGTCGCGCTCAGCCGGGCAAGCCGCTCGCGCGCGTCGGGGTCGTCCTCGAGCCGTTTCGCCGCGTCGGGCCGGTCCGGGGTGAGCGTCGCAAGCAGCTCGTGGTAGCGCGTGTCGGCGGCCGTGACGACGGTCACCGGTGCGGCCAGCGTCTTGGCCCGGTTGCTTTCGCCCATGTGCGCGACGAGCCGTTCGCGAGCCTCGGGCGAGCGCACGACGAGCAGGCGCCCGGGATTCGCGTTGCCGCCGGTCGGCGCCCAGCGGATCAGGTCCCAGATCTCCTCGAGCTGCTCGTCGGAGACAGGGTCCGCGGTGAAGCTGTTGGCCGTGTGTGCCTCGCGGAACAGCAGGTCGGCGGCCTGGTCGTCAAGCTCGAGCATCGAAGCGCACCTCGGGGGTTGGACGGCAGTTGCGCCCGCAACTATACGATGCGGCCAAAACCGCGCAAATACGGGGTCGCCGGTGCCGCCGCAACGCACGCGCGCTCTATGGTTCATCGGCTGATGGCCAAGGACACCGAGAAGCTGATCCGCCAGCTCTCCCTGATCTCCTACCTGATGGCCGAGCGCCGACCGGTCACAGCGCTCGACATCAAGCGGGATGTCGAGGGCTACAGCGGAATGAACGAGGACGCATTCGCCCGGCGCTTCTACGCCGATCGCGCGGAACTCGAGTCGCTGCGCATCCCGCTGACCGTCGAAAAGCCGCTCGACGGCGTCGCCGAGCAGGAGAACTATTCGCTGCGGCCGGAGAACTTCCACCTCCCCGCGATCGAGTT
>Ga0209415_10018868_pt1 | contig 10855 bp, 7 predicted proteins | sample PeaSoiSIISIP2007_FD_187696 | JGI IMG/M metagenome (GOLD analysis project Ga0209415, IMG submission 187696) | Peat soil microbial communities from Weissenstadt, Germany - SII-SIP-2007 (SPAdes) (version 2) | ecosystem: Environmental > Terrestrial > Soil > Wetlands > Peat | place: Germany... | reverse complement strand
CCGCGCCTTGGCTGCGGCCGCTCCTGGGCCGGCGCCAAGCCCACCTAAGTCCGTGTGAACGTCGGCCGACCAAGGACCCATGAGCCCCGCTGGACGGATGAAGACCCTCGCCCGTCGTGGCCTCATGCCACTGATCCGGCCGCTGAAACGGCTCGCCCGGCCCGTCATCGCCCGCCTCCACCTCCGGGTGGTCTACTGGGCCCGGGAAGTGACCGATCGGCGCCTGGACAATCTCGAGGTCCAGCTGGCCGCCGCCCGCTCGGAGCTCGACGGACTCGAGCGGTACATCCCGTTGATCCTCAACGCGATCCAGTCCGAGAACGCGACCATCCGTGCCGACGCCCGGCCCGAGGAACGGCTCGTCGAGCTGGCCCAAGAGGTCCTCGAGCGGTTCCAGTTCGTTCGCAACGAGCTCTTCTACGAGCTTCGCTACGGGAACCACGAACGTCAACCAGAGGTTGGGCTCGAGCCAAGGGTGCTGAACCCCGCCAAACTCGACGGGGCACGGGGGGACCTCCGACTGAACCTGGGTTGCGGGCACGTCGTGCACCCGGGGTACATCAACGTTGACGCCAGGCCACTCGACGACGTCGACGTGGTGGCCGACGTGCGCGACCTGCCCTTCGAGCCCGAGTCGGTCTCCGAGATCTACTCGGCCCACCTCTTGGAGCACTTCCCGGTCGAGGAGCTGAAGCGGACCGTCCTTCCCCACTGGGTCTCACGGCTGACCCCTGGTGGCCGGTTGGTCTCCGTCGTCCCCGACGCTACGACCATGATCGCGGAGTACGCCGCCGGCCGGTTCTCCTTCGACGACCTGCGCGAGGTGACCTTCGGGGACCAGGAGTACGAGGGTGACTTTCACTACAACATGTTCACGACGGAGTCCTTGAGCACGCTCCTGGAGGACGCCGGCTTTGAACACGTCGCGGTGACCACGATCGGGCGACGCAACGGGGTCTGCTACGAGATGGAGATCGTCGGCCGCAAACCCGAACCAGCGGACCGTCCGACTTGAGCTCGCCTCCGAGCGACCCGACGCCGACAGTGAACTCACGTCGATTCTCGGTCATCGTCAACACCGACGACCGGGCCGAGAGCCTCGCCATCACCCTCGACTCTCTTCGCTACCTCGACCACCCTTCGTTCGAGGTGATCGTGGTCCGGGGGCCCACTCCCGACCCCACCGATGAGGTTCTCGCTCGCTACGAGGGAGAGGTCAAGGTGGGCCACTGCCCCCATCGCAATCTCTCCGAGTCACGCAACATCGGCATCGCCCTGGCCGGTGGCGAGATCGTCGCCTTCATCGACGACGACGCCTACCCGGACCCGCAGTGGCTGAACCGCCTCGACGAGGCCTACGACAACTTCGAGGTGGCCGGGGTCGGGGGTCCGGTGTGGGACTGGACGGGCGCTCGCCTGCAGGTCCTCTACTCCATGGCCAACCGTCTCGGGGATGTCTGGGTCGAGAACCGGCCCGGGATCGACCCGAGCTGGCTCCTGTCGCGGCCGGGCACGGCCGAGTTCACCTATCCGATCGGGACGAACACCTCGTTCCGCCGACAACGGGTCATCGACATCGGGGGCTTCGACGAGCGGTTCGACTACGGGTGGGACGAGGTCGACCTCTGCCACCGTCTGATCGAAGGCGGTTGGGTCGTCCGGGTCCTCGAGGACGGCTTCGTGTACCACAAGTCCCTCCCCAGCGAGATTCGCGGCGAGAACCGGGCCACAAAGAACATGCGAGTGCTGCTCAAGAACAAGGCCTACTACACGTTCAAGCACGGCTCGGGGGTCGTCCCGCTCTCCGACATGGTCTCGAGCTTGGCCCGTTACGCCGAGCACTACCGCAAGGAGATGAAGGACAACATCGCCAAGGGCCTGTTGACCGAGTCCGATCTCGCCCAGTTCGAAGAGGACGTTGCGGCGGGCTTTGACCTTGGACACGCCGCCTGGCAATCGGGCCGAGATCGCCGTCGCCCGGCCTCGTGGTTCACCCAAGCCGAGCAGCGCTTTCTCCCCTTCCCGACACTGCGTCCGCGATCCGAGAAGCTGCACCTGTGCTTCTTCTCGGTGGAGTACCCGCCGGTGCCGCTCAACGGGATCGGGCGGGTCGTCCACGAACTGGCCACCGGGCTCGGACAGATGGGCCACGAGGTGCACGTCTGCACCATGGGGGAGGATCTCGACCGGATCGACTTCGAAGAGGGCGTGTGGGTGCACCGCATGGTTCCCCGCGCCCATCCCCTTCCCGAGGGCATCGAGGTCCCCCCGGGGCTCTGGAACTACGCCGCCACGCTGTGCGACGAGGCTCTCCGCATCCACGCACACCGCCCGCTCGACCTGGTCCAGGCGCCGAACTGGAGCACCGAGGGCATCGCCGTGCTGCTCGACGGCCGACTGCCACTGGTCGTGGGTCTCTACACGCCGCTGGCGACGGTCGCCGTGATCGACCAACCGATCGCGGCGGCGCGGCGCTCCGGCGACCCCGAGATCGTGAGCCTGATCGAGCTGGAGCGGTTCACCTACCAGAAGGCGCCCCACTTCCTGGCGTGCGGCCCCGCCATCGTCGCTGAAATCGAGGCCGCCTACGACGTGACCCTCGGCGAGGACCGATGCGGCTTCGTGCCCCATGGCATCGCCGAGCTCGGCGCGACGGTGGAGCCCACCACCTGGCCGGGCCGGATCAACGTGCTCTTCGTCGGACGGCTCGAGGACCGCAAGGGCATCGACACCCTGCTGGCCGCGGTTCCCGACCTCGTCGGGCGCCACCCCGAGGTCGGGTTCACCATCGTGGGCGAGGACACCCGTCCCATGACCGACGGCCTGACCCACCGGCAGCGGTTTGAGGCGTCGGCGGCATGGCCCGAGGTGGCCGACCACGTCCGGTTCCTCGGCCGGGTCGACGACGAGGAGCTGCACGGGCTCTACGCGGGATGCGACATCTTCGTGGCCCCGTCACGCTTCGAGTCCTTTGGTCTCATCCTTCTCGAGGCCATGATGTTCGCAAAACCGCTGGTGGCCAGCGACATCGGCGGCATGGCCGAGATCGTCTCGGACGGCGAGAACGGCATCTTGGTTCCGCCCGGCGAGGCCGGCCCGCTCGGTGACGCGATCGACCGGTTGCTCTCATCGGCAGAGCTCCGCCAGCGGTTCGGCGCGGCGTCCCGCCTCCGCTACGAACGCCTGTATCGACGCGACGCCATGGTCGTTGGCGTGCTCCGCTACTACGACGCCATTCTCGGACGCCGGGTCGCCGACTACGGAGGGAACCCTGGCCAGACCACCGGGCACCCGCCCCCGCGATCGGTGCTCCGCAAGCCTGCATCGGCCCCCGGGGCCACCCCGGCAGCACGTCGGCCAGCCCCCGGTCCCGCTCGGCCCGGGGCCGCCACCCTCGGCCCGGGTGCGACCTTGTCCGGACTTCCCGAAGAGCTCGTCGAGCGCTTGCGCTGCCCGCATTGTGGGGCCCGGATCACCGTCGTCCCGTTCTGCGTCACCGGCAGCGGCGACGTGAAGACGGGCCAGCTCGGTTGCTCGGGGGCCGACGGGATCGTCGGAGGGATCGAGCAGTTCAAGTACGACTTCTTGGACCGACCGGTCGATGCCGAAGCGCCGGAGAGCCCGCTCGTCGTCCCCGACCTGGGCGAGCGGAGGATCACTGCGGACGACGAGGACGTCGAACGCCAAGGAACGTGGAACCCCTACGCCCCCGGCTCGCTCTGGTCTGCCGGGGTGGTCGGTGACTCGCTCGTGCTCGACGCGCCGTTCACCGACGCCCTGGTGCGCATGCGATGCCACCCGGCCGGGGGGATCGCGGACATCTTCGTCGGCGCCCTGCCGGTCGTGACCGTCGATCTCTTCCAGCCCGAGGGTTCCGAGATGCGCACGGTGCGGGTGGCTGGCGACCTGGGCCTCGCCCGGCGCCGGCTGGCCGTGCGGGCCCGCGGTACCAGCCACCCCGAGGCGCTGGACAACCAGATCATCGTGGAGGAGTTCGTCCTCTACGGCCCGGCCGGCCCCGACGGCAGCTTCGGTCCCCCACTGCCGCTCAATCGCGGCAACCCCTACAGCCCCTACCTGGACCGTTGGCTGGACGACCTTCCCCCGGGCGAGCTGGTGCTCGAGTTCGGGGGCGGGGACCGACGCCTGTGCCGGCCCGGGCAGATCAACGTCGAGTTCTTGAAGTTCGAGCTGGCCGACGCCTACGCCGACATCCACGCCATCCCCTTCGCCGACGACACCTTTGGCGCGGTGTGGAGCCAGGCGGTCTTCGAGCACGTCGCCAACCCGTTCGCCGCCGCCGCCGAGCTGGTCCGGGTCACCCGCCCGGGTGGTCTCGTGCTGACCGAGGTCGCCTTCATGCAGCCCCTGCATGCGGTGCCCTACCACTTCTTCAACATGACCACCTGGGGCGTCCAGGAGCTGTTCAGCTCGTGCGAGGTGCTCGAGTGCGACTGGTTCGGAGATCTCTCGACCACCGTCGAGTGGCTGATCCGAGCGGTCGGCCTTCCGGCCAAGGTCGCTCCATCCGAGCTGGCCGAGCTGACCGAGAGGTTCCGCTCCTACGACTCGCTCATCTCCCACGAGGACCTGCGCCCGGCGGCCTCGGTCGTCTATCTCGTGGCCAGGAAGCGCAGCTAACCGCCGGCCCGGGCGATCGCCCACGGTGGCTCCTCGAGGCGGCGACCCACCGTCGCACAAGTTGGATCTCAACTAGAGGTTAAGGCTTTGATCGTGGTGGTCCGGCCGCCGGGCCCTACCTGACGCCGGCCAGCTCTGACGCCCGGACCGAGATCGCCTTGTTTACCCCGGGGCTCGGCCCATGGGGAGACTGCGCGACGAGGTCACCCAGCAGGGCGAGGAACTGCCGTTCGAAGTTGGCGGCCGAGTACCCCGCGAGGTGCGCCTGGACCGCCTCGAACCAGCGCTCCTCGCCCATCTCACCCAGCAGGGTCGGGAGGCGGAGCGACCCGCCTCTTCGAGCGCCGGCCAACCCATCGGCGAAGCGCAGCACCGCCTCTTCCAGCGCATCGACGTCGCCGGTCGGGACCAGCAGGCCCAGCCCGCCCACGATGTTGGGCAGGTTCCCGGCGTCGTACGCGATCACGAACCTTCGGAACGAGAACGCCTCCACCACCGGAACGCAATACCCCTCGTGGAAGGAGGGGATGACCAGCACGTCGGTGCGGTCGAAGAGCTGCGCCAGGGCGCCGTCGCTCGGTGCGAGGACGAGCTCGAGGCTTCCCGAAGGTGCGCTCTCCACCCGGTGCTCGATCGCGCGGAGCATCTCGGGATCCGAGAAGCGCGGATCTCCGGCCAGGGTCACCTCGATCCCCCCACCGCCTCGGGCGAGAAGACGGTCCACCAGCTCCAGCATGTCGACGATGCCCTTGGCCCGCACGAACCGCCCGAGATAGAGGACCCGCACCGGGCCGGAGCGCTCGGCCATGCTGGCCGGCGGGGCGGAGGGGGTGATAGCCGGCGGCAGGTGGAGCACCGACAGGCGCTCCTCGGGTATGCCGACCGACCTGACCAATTCCAAGTTGAGCTCGCTCACACACGCGACGTGGCGGGCCAGGGCCAGGTTGTGCCGTTGGACCAACGAGCGCTCGCAGCTGGCCTTGGACTCGGGGATGTCGACCAGCTCCGGCGGGGTGGTGTTGTGGTCGATCGCCAGGATCGGGCGGTCCGGGGGAATGACGAACACCGAGTTGAACAGGTCGTAGTACATGCCCTCCTCGAAGATGTGGACGTCGGCGGACCAGAACTCCTCGTGGGCGATCAGCTCGTCCACCGTCTCGACGACGTGGACCTCGGCGACGACGTCGTCACTGGCCTGGGTGAAGACCGTGATCTCCAGGGGCGCGCCGAGCTCGACCAACCGATGCAGGGCGTCGAGCTTGTGGCGAAGGCTGTTGGAGACCGCATCTCGGTGGACGAAGATCCCCGCGTACAGAGCGATCCGAAGGGGGGTCTCGGCGGTCATGCCTCCGTCGGCGCCCCGCCGCGACTGGACGCGATCAATGCGACGGTGCCTTGTCCGGCTTGATGCCGACGATCTCCATCTCGTAGCACAGCCCGTTGCGCCGAGCCGAGGCGCGTACGTCGACATCGGTCAGACCGGCCCCCTCCAACAGGGCGGTCAGCGACGCTTGCGAGAAGCCGTTGAAGTGGAAGTCCCCTTCGTACTCCTGGGTGCCGTAGGCCACCTCGCGGAACTCCTCGAACTCGAGGCGGCCGGCCGCGTACTCCGAGATCATCGTTTCCATGTCCGGGACGATGGCCACGAACTGTCCGGTGGGCTTGAGCAGTGACACCCAGTAGGGAACCAGCACCGTGCGCAGTTCCTCGATCGGGAAGTGCTCCAACACATGGGCGGAGTAGATCTCGGTCAGCGACTCCTTCTCGAAGGGCAGGTCCCGAACGTCCGCCACCACGTCGATGCCGTCGAGGGCCCGACTGTCGACGTTCAGGTACTCGGTGCGGCTGAGATGACCGGCCCCAAGGTTGAGGCGGATCTCGCCCTGCATCCTGGCCAGCTTGGCCGTGTCGACGACGTGCGGCTCGGTCTCGGCCCTCAGGGCGTCGCCTTGGCGCTCGGGGTACCGCAGCTCGAAGAGCACCTCCTTGCGCACAAACTCGAGCCGCTGTCCCAGCTCGTCGATCCTGCGTGCGACCTGCCGCTCGGCCGCACCTTGGGAGGAGAGCCCGGCCACCATCGTCGGAATCGCCCGGTTGAGCCCCTCGACCTGGGCCTTGAGGAGCGCCACGGTCGCTTCCATGCTGGCCAGCTGGGTCCGGATCCGTCCGTCGATCCGGGCCTGGGCTCGCGCCAGCAACGGTCCCATGAACGGACGAAGCAGCCTCTTCGCCACATGCTTGCCCGTCATGGCCGGCCCTCCGCCAACGTGTCCCCCGCCCGCCAGGGCCGGGGCCGCCGAATCTCCCCATATCGGCGACCAGGAGACTACCATCGCCCAGTTTTGTCCGGCCCGGGCCGTTTGCCCTGGTCCGCCGCGGATCGACCCCGGTTCGACCCGGCGCTGACCCGTCTCCTCGGCGTGACACACCCGACCAGGGGCGCTCTGTGCCGTCACGAGCGGTGTCACGAGTGTCCCTGGATTCGAGCGACGCGATGGTAGGGTCGTGGTTCCCGAACACGACCTTGGCCCTCTTTGGTTGTCCCAGCCATCGCTCATCACTCGCTCGGAGAGAAGGCTCACCTCATGTCCAGAGGCCCGCGATTTGCCGGCGCGGTCGTAGCCATCATCGCTGCCGCAGGTTCGTTCGTCGCGATCACCGGCGCCCCGGCCGCCTCCACGGGCGGAGGCGCCCAGCCAGGGACCGCGATGCCGCTCCAAGAGTTCGTGAACGATGGCGCTGGTGCACGGACTTGGAACGACTACAACCACCAGTCATCCAACCCGGCCAGCCCCCCGATCGTCGGGCGACCCAGCCCCATTGGATACGGCCCGACCGTGCACGTCTATGCCCGAATCGCCAACGGCGACCTGACCGAATCGGTCAACGACGGCGCCGGTGGCCACCTGTGGAACACCTACGACCTCACCCAGATCACCAGGGGACCGACCATCGCCGGAGATCCGGGGGCGGCCTTCTTCGGGGCGATCGTCCACGTCTACGCGGAGGCTCCCGACGGCGACCTCATCGAATTCGTCAACGACGGCGCCGGCAGACGGTTGTGGAACTCCTACGACCTGACCCAGCTCTCTGGTGGACCCACCCTGGGCGGTGATCCCACCCCGCTCGTCACCGGCACCGTCGACACCATCTTCGCCCGCACCTCGAGCGGCGACCTGGTCGAGTACGTCAACGACGGAGCCGGCGGACAGCTGTGGAACGCCTACGACGTGACCCAGGAGTCGAGCGGGCCATCGATCGCAGGGGATCCCAATCCCGTCTACATGGGCTCCACCATCCACGTCTACGCCGAGGCGACGAGCGGCGACCTGGTCGAGTACGCGAACGACGACGTCAATCACCGCCCGTGGAACGCCTACGACCTGACCCAGGAGGCATCGGGCTCGGTGACCATCACCGGCCGCCCCAGCCCGGTGGTGAACGGCGGCTCGGCCGAGATCTTCGCCAGGGGCTCGGGTGGCCATATGGTCGAGTTCGCCAACGACAACGCTCATGGGCGGCCGTGGAGCTCCTACGACCTGACCCAGCTCTCCAACGGACCCTCGGTCGCCGGTGACCCGTCGGCCGTGCCGTGGGGCGCCGCGACCTACGTGTTCATCCAGGCCAACGGCGGTGATCTCACCAGGTTCGTCCAGGCCGGGTCCGCGCAGACCTGGCAACGGTCCGACCTCACCGCCATCTCGGGCGGCACCGCGATCGGCGGCGACCCGGGGGCACTCCTTTATGGCGGCGCTTCCCTGCACGTCTATGCCGGTGGACCGCCACCGGCGACCCCGCCCGCCGGAGTCGGCCTGTACGGCCTCGACCCGGGCGCACAGACCTCCCAGGCGATCGAGGACGACTGGCCGATCATCGGCGACACCGGGGCGCTCGGGACCCAGACCGCCCCCTACACCGGGTTCAGCCTGAACGCCGACCTGAACACCGGCCAGGACATCGCCGCCTCGGGCCGGCGGGTCACGTGGCTCTCGCTTTGGACGGTCAGCGGGCCGGTGGCGAGCGGGGCCGGCCAGACCCCCTGCTACACGCCGGATTGCTACTACTCCGACGGGTATGGGGCCGGCCAGTACGTGGCCGAGACCATCGACGCCTACCCCAGGAGCGGGCTGAACCTCAAGCCCGACTGGGTGATCCTGGACCCGGAGGGCTACCCGGACAACCACTCGGGCCTCGACAGCGGGGACGGCGCGACGGCGGCCAACTGGTCCAGCTTCCTCACCGGCTGGGCCAACGGCCTGGCCTCGGTGGACCCGGGCCTCCACGCCGGCTTCTACGCCGACCAGTACGAGTACAACACGTTCGACCTGGCGTCCATCCAGTTGCCCGCCTTCGTGGCGGTCGCCTTCCCGGGGCCGGTGAACATCCTGCAGAACCCCACCAACGTGGCCGGCTTCATCGCCTTCGGCGCGACCTGCGCGGCCGCCCCCGAGGAGCAGACCCTCAGCGGGGCAGGATGGAACGGTTCGTACAACACGCTGCAGTTCACCGGCGGCCAGTACTGCGGGCCCTGACCACGCACGAGAGCCCACCAGAGGTTCACCGCTGAAGCCCCGTCGCGCCCGGTCTCTGGCGGTCACGGGCGCTCTGGCCCTCCTGACGGTGGCCGCAGCCTGCTCCTCCTCCCCGGCTCCACCTGGGGTCACCACCACCACCGGCCCCGTCAAGACACCCCCGGTCGCCACCGCCGCGACGACCGCCCCGACGACCTCCCCGACCTCGACCGCCCCACCGGAGCGGTCTTCGGGGGTCCAGGTGCAGATCTCGGGGGCATCCGCGATCGTGGAGTTCACCAGCGCCAGCCTCACCGGCTCGCTCTCCCCCTCCGCAGGGGTCTTCAGCCAGGGCGGAACCGTCTTCGCCTTCACGGTGAGCGGTGTCGCCTACTCCGGCGCTCCGGTCACCACGACGGCGACCGGCGGCCTCATCGTCTCGGTCGAGGTGAGCGCCGCCCCCACCGGGGCCGCGGTGAGCGTCAAGCTCTCCGGCCCGGCCAGCCACTCCCAGTTCGCCATCGGGCGCTCCCAGGTGGGCGTGGCGCTCTCCTGACGCGCTTGCGTCTGTGAGCTGGGCGTTCGTCGCGCTCCGGGGGGAGATCCCAATTGCTAGAGTGGCCAGTTCATGCGACGGACCGCTCCGCTCGGGGCATTGATCTCCGCCGGCCTCCTTGTCGGAACCCTGGCAGGCTCGGCCCCCGCCGGGGCCGGCCCCCCCTCCCTGGCCAACCGGCTCCTCTCGGCGTCCGCCGCCAGGCACCTCGGTTTCCCTTCATTCGCAAGAAAGGCGTTCGTGACCCACAAGACCGGCGACAAGGGCTGCGGCACGGGAGCCCAGGTCGTCTACCAGAACAAGACGACGCTGAAGGGGCTCATCCTTGAGGTCTTCGCGTGCAAGTCGCCGTCAGCCGCGAAGTCCCTGATCCGTAGCTATGAGACCACCTACGCTCCCACCCCTGCCTTCACGCCCCCCAAGGCACTGGGGCTGGGGCCGCTCGCCCTCGGCAGCGGCGCCGGGGCGCCCGTGTACGCCTACTACTGGCCCCGGGGCTCCTACGGGGCCTTCGTGGCCGTCGACACCGACGCCACCAACAACAAGGCCCAGGCGGTCGCCCACGAGCATGACCCCCTGACACCCGCCCTCGAGTCCTCCCTGCAGCAGGCCGCCGTCGAGCTGAACGCCAAGCTGGGTTAGCGGCCGACCACCGGGGCAATCCGCTTGGATCCCCGCGGCGTCCAACGGTCCCGTGGCCGTGCGGGCACATTGGACGCGGCCTCGTGAAGCGTTCCCGGTCCCGATGGGCGGGCGAGTTCACAGGGCGCCGCACACCGATGGGGTGGGCCTCGTGGCGCCCCGGATTCGAGAAACGGGGAGTGTGCTGCCCACCTGTGGTGCCGCCGCTGAGCTGGCTTCCCGGGCCAGCTCCGACCTCCTGCCCGCCCGGAGGGCGGTGCCCAGAACCTCAGACTGTGTTCGAGCGGGTCGCGAGCCCCCTCCAAACGCCAGGGTCAGAACCGAACGAGAGGACCCATCCGCGGCTGACCCGGAGGCAGGGTGCGAAGATCCCGCCTTTGACGGTGGGCCGAACGCCGTCGGCCTCGACGGGACGGTTCCTCTGTCGTTCTTGGTCGGACCCGACCGCCAGACGTGGAGAGGGGCCCCGAAGGGCCCCTCTCCACTGTTGCGTCCGATCCTCCCC
>Ga0209415_10018867_pt1 | contig 10855 bp, 6 predicted proteins | sample PeaSoiSIISIP2007_FD_187696 | JGI IMG/M metagenome (GOLD analysis project Ga0209415, IMG submission 187696) | Peat soil microbial communities from Weissenstadt, Germany - SII-SIP-2007 (SPAdes) (version 2) | ecosystem: Environmental > Terrestrial > Soil > Wetlands > Peat | place: Germany... | reverse complement strand
GAAGGTGCCGGGGCTGACCAACTTCGGCTGAGGCCGGTTTTGGTCATGGACGGCCCAGGGATGGTGCTCGTCGGGGGCATCGCCGTAAAAGGGCGAGCCGGTATTCGCGGCGCGGCCGGCCGAGACCAGCGAAAGGACGGCCCAGAGGGCAGCGAGCCGCGAATGGGTTCTCATAGTGTTGTCAAACATGGCGAGCATGTTTTAGGCCATCGCCACGCAAAAGTCCAGTCTCCGGTGCAGAAAAAGCGGAAGAGCGCCGCCGCCCGAGCGCGGCGTAGCGCAGACTTCCAGTCTGCCGTATCGCCGACTTCCAGTCGGCAGACCGCTGGGGGAGTCATGGCACTGGGGGCGGAGGAACGGGTGGCGGATTGGAAATCCGCGATACGGCAGGTTGGAAACCTGCGCTACTATGTCGGCCGCAGAAAACTGCCCCTTGCCGCTGCGCGGGCGCGCATGGTATAACCGGCGCATGAAATACAATCCTACCCGAAGGACTTTCCTGAAACGATCGGCGGCCGCAGCCACGCTCGCGGTCCCGCTGGTGCGGAGCCTCGAGGAGTATGCCCTGGCCGCGCAGGAATCGGCCCCGCCCAAGGCTGCCACCGCGCCCGGCGCCGCCATGCCGTCGGGCGTCATCGGCAAGGTCCGCATGAGCCGGCTCTTGTGCGGAGGCAACCTGATTAGCGGCTACGCCCACAGCCGCGATCTGATGTACGTCTCCCCGCTGCTCAATCATTACTTTACCGACGAAAAGATTCTCGAGACCTGGGCGATGTCCGAGCAGCATGGCATCAACACCATGATCCTCAACCCGTCGGACACGCGCGCGAGCGCTCTGTACGAAAAGCACCGGGCCCGCGGCGGGCGCATCCAGTACCTCGCCCAGCTCGGCCCGTCAAAAGACGACCTCAAGACCCCGGTGAAACAAGCCAAGGACGCCGGGGCCACGGGCGCGTTTCTGCTGGGCAACCTCGGGGATGCGTGGACGCGGGAGGGTGATGTGAAGTTGATCGGCGAGTTGCTCGCCAACATTAAAGGCGCGGGCCTCATTGCCGGCGTTGCCGGGCATGAGCTGCGCACGGTGATGGCGGTTGAGAAGGCGGGCCTGGCGCCGGACTTTTACATGAAGACCCTCCATGATGCCAACTACTGGTCCAAACGCCGCCCCGACCAGATGAAAGAGGTGATCGATAACTACGGCGTGGACAACTATTGGTGCATGGACCCGAAACAAACGGTGGCCTACATGTCCGAACTCAAGCGCCCGTGGATCGCCTACAAAGTCCTGGCTGCCGGCGCCATCCACCCCCGTTCCGGCTTCCGCTTCGCCTTCGACAACGGCGCTGATTTCCTGGCCGTGGGCATGTTCGACTTTCAAATCGCCGAAGACGCCGCCGTGGCCACAGAGACCTTCAACGCCGCCCGGAACCGCGAACGCGAGTGGTTCGCGTAAAGGGGTTATGAACCGCAAAGAAAGCAAGGCACAGAGAATTGAACCGCTAATCTGCGCTAATCTCCGCTAATCTTTATTATTAGTGCAGATTAGCGGTTCATTCGGTTTTTCTTTGCTTCTCTGCGTTCTTTGCGTTCTTTGCGGTAAAAGTGTTTTCTCCAGGATCAACGCGGCTACTCCGTGCCAACGAGTTCATAACCCACGAACGCCACGGATCTGCTGTCTGGGGACCAGGAAGGGACGTTGATCGTGCCCTGGCCGCCAAACAGGCGCGCCAAGTCCTGGATGGGGCCGCCCGTTGCGGGCATCAGGCGCAGCCGCACCGGTTGATTGGCGGGATGGCCGGTTACGCCTTTTTCATAAGAAAGAAACACCAGCCATTTGCCGTCGGGCGACGGGTGAGGGAACCAATTGTTGAGGTCGTCGGAGGTCACCTGCTCCTGGCGGCTGCCGTCGGCCTGCATCCGCCAGATCTGCATCGAGCCCGTGCGCTCGGAGTTGAAGTAAATCAACTTCCCATCCGGCGAGTAATCCGGGCCGTCATCCAGGCCCTCGGCAGTTGTGAGTCGCTTTTCCTCGCCGCCTTCGACGGGAATGGTATAGATGTCGAATTCCCGGTTGCGCTCGCCACAGAAGGCCAGGGTCGTGCCGTCCGGCGACCACCCGTGCCAATAAGAGGGTCCCCGGGCGGTGATTTGACGGGGCGCGCCGCCGGTGGCGGGCAGCACGTAGATCAACGATTCGCTGCCGCTTGATTGGTCACTGATGGCGAGTTGGGCGCCGTTGGGCGAAAACCCGTGATCGTTGTTGCAGCGGCCGGCAAACCCGGTATCCACCGGCTCCGGCCTGCCGCCGGTGACGGGCAATCGGTAGATGCGGCCACCGGAGTTGAACAGGAAATACCGCCCGTCCCGAGACCAGTTCGGCGCTTCGATATGGTCCAGGGTATGGTAAATCGCCCGGCGGTCTTTGGAAGCGATGTTCACCGTCTCGAGCGTGCAATGCAGGACCCCCTTAGCAGAATTCACCCGCCTCGTCAGCAAGAGGTAGCTGAATTTCGCGGTCTCAAGGACTTTATTATCGTGGGCGCACACACCGATACCGACATAGAGAGGGTCGGCCAGTTTCACGCGGATGAAGGCGCCCGCCGGTTGGAAGCGGATGATGGGGCCGCCAGTTCCGGCCTCGGGCGCCGTCAAAGAGAAGACCTCGCCTTGCCGTTGGAGGCCGACCCGCAGGGGGAATGCAATCGGTCCCGGCGCCCCGCCCGCGCTCCCCGGCCGCGCCTGCTGGCCGGCAAGCAGCAAGTTGGCTTGGACCTCCCGGGTCGTGCCGCCCGGGAGGTCGCGGTATTGGAGCGAGATCAACCCGTCTCCATGCACCGCGACGTCCACATAGGGCGAGTCCGGCTCGAGACCCTGGCGAGCGATGAGACAGGCCTTGCGATGGGCGTTGCCACCGCTCCCGAGCCACTCGATGGCGGCGCTCAAGTCGAAATCGCCCGACACCCGCGTCCAGGCAAAATGGAGAGCATCATTAGTGAACCACATATTCTCTCCGCCGCCGTTCACCAGATAGAAGGAGTGAGCGGCATGGAACGTGGCCGACCCCGCCTTGCCGACGCTCCCGATGTCCCCCTGCTCTGGAAAAACCCCCACCTCACCGGCGTGGGCAGCTCCCATGGCCTGGAAGACCAACCCGGAAAGGGCACACAAGGCGAGCCGGGCAATCCGTGCCCAGGCCGCATAGCGGCACCCAGCCCAATCAGCAGCGAGAGTGTTCATGCCCAAACCAGCCTATTTCAGGCGCCAGTGGATGGTGTAACGCCAGTTGTCCTCCGGCTTGTAGGCCTGTGCCCCTCGTTCGCTGACGGTAAACTCACCCGTGCTGTGGTTGTCAGCCGCCTCACCACAGGCATCCTCGTCCACATCGTCGAGCTGCAACTTGAAACTGCATTTTTGACCGGCCTTAATCTTCGGCAGCTCCAAGGCCACAGGAATGGTGACCCGGTTCTGCTCGTAGCCCTTGCCTTGAACGTGGTAGGTGCGGGTCACGCCTTCGACCGTGGCCTCAAAACACAGGAACCAGGTGGCGCTTTGCGGCGTATCCGCCACCTCAATCTCATCGATGACCAGGGTTGTCGTTTCGGCGGTGGTCTTGACACGCCGGTAAGTGTCCAGGCTCGGCCGCAGTTGTCCGCGCTCCTTGTCAAAATTTGCCGCTAGCGTCCAAGTGTCCCCCTCCAACCGGTAGATCGAGACGAATTCGTCGTCCACGTCTTGGAGGTCGGAGGCGGACGCGCCACCGCGAATCCTCAGGAAATGGACGGCGTTGAACGGGCCAGCCTTTTCCAGTTTCAGGTCGCCCTCGGCGTGCAGAAACACTCGGCCTTCGCCGCTTAGAATCTGGAAGACGAATTTGTCCTTTTTGACCGTGATCGTTTGCGTGTAGGCCTGGCCCTGTTCGCTGACCTTTTTGACCGACCATTTGCCCGCCAGCGCTTCCGCGTCGTCCATCGCCCGGACCGGGTGACTCAGAAGGGCGGCGGCCAGGGGGAGGCCAAACATGATTGGTTTGATGCTCATGGGATGCATGGTGATAGTTTCGCGCCACATTCCTACGGTGCCGCCGTGATGTCAATAGAATGTGGCAGCCGGCGTGAGGGACCGCAAAAGAATAAAGTCCGAGGTTGGGGCGTGATTCCGAAATCTCAACCGTTTTTTCATCAGCGGAGATTAGCGGAGATTAGCGGTTCACTCCCTGGAAAAGCATTGATCCCGCTTCCAACCCGGTTTATCAAGGGTCCAATCGCGGCCTGGAAATGAAAAAACGCCTGCTTTGGATGGTTCTCGTGGCACTCGCAGCCCTGGGTCTGCTGCTGCTGGCTCGTCCTCGAAGCCGTACGGAAGGGTTTGAGCGCCTCATGGCGTCAGGCCGGGGCTACTTTGAACGAGGCGAGGCCGCCAACGCAGTCAGGTTCTACCAGCAAGCCGTAAAGGCCGCGCCCGAGAGCCTTGACGCGCACCTGAACCTGGCGAATGCATTGCTGCTGGCAGACGACGCCCCGGGCGTCGTTGGGGAATGCCAGCGGGCGATCGAGTTGGACCCAAACGAGCCGGCGGCATACTACCTCGAGGGCTGTGCTTACCTGCGCCAGAACGAGCCGGAGAAGGCGGTCCAGGCCTTCCAACAATCGCAAAAGATCGATCCCGCGGTGGACGCGCTCGCTTTTGAGCTCGGGCTCGCGCAGGAACGCGCCGGGCATACCGAGGCGGCGATTCAGCAATTTGAAACCCTGCTCCAGTTTCAGCCGGACCACCCGTCGGCCCATTATCAACTAAGCCGCCTTTACCAGCAAGCCGGGCGGGCGCCCGAGGCGGCGGCGCAGTTGGCCCGGCACCAGGAGCTTCAGGCCAAAAACCCCGGCGCCTCCTTGAGTCCCACCGCACTCGAGCGCTGCAAATACACCCAGCCGCGTGTCGCCTTCTCACTGGCGCAACCCGAACGCCGGGGCGTGACGGTGAGGTTCGTCGAGGCCACCGCGCAGGCCTTTGGGGCTGAGGCTTCCAGCTATGGCGGGCCCCTGGGAGTGCTCGATTACAATCATGACGGCCGCAACAGCTTGTGGGTGCGCCAGGGAAACGGGTTTCGCCTGCTCGACAACTCGAACGCCGTATTCACTCCCCTCGGCGCGTGGGTTCCCGGGACCACCAACGCGACCTACCGGCGTTGCCTGGTGGGCGACCTGAACAACGATCGATTTGAGGACGTGGTGATGCTCGGGGAGCAGGCCTCGCACGTGTTTCGTTTTGCCACCAACGGCGTGTTCCGAGAGGTGACGGCCGCGGCCGGACTCAAGAATCTAAAGGCCAGCGACGGCGTGTTGGCCGACCTCGATTTCACGGGCAAACTGGATTTGCTGACCATCGACCCAGGCGGGCAAGGCTTGAGGGTCTATCGAAACCTGGGGAGCTTTTATTTCAAGGAGAACACTGCCAATTCGGGGCTGCCGGCCGTGCTGGGCGGGCTCGAGCATCTCACCGTGGACGATTGGAAGAACGAGGACCTGCCGGCGGTCTATCTCACCCGTTCGGGCGAGGCGCCGGGATGTTACTGCAAAGAGCGCGCCGGCCCCTTTGTGCGGACGAACCTTGCCGCGAAGCTGCCGGCGGCGAAACTCGTCGCGCTGGGTGACTTGAATAACGATCTCCTGCCGGACCTCGTGCTGGCCGGCGAAAAGGAAATCACGATTCTATACGCGGGCAGCGGCGAGCGGGTCGCGATTCCGCTCAACGGCCTCGAGCCGAGCGGACTCCTGCTGCTGGATTATGACAATGACGGCTGGCTGGACCTGCTGGCTTTTGGCAGCGGGGTGCGCGTGTGGCGCAATGTGGGCAAGCGCGGGTTTGAAGAGGTCACGGCGGCGCTGGGGTTGGACAAAACCGGACCAGTGGACGACGTCGTGCCGGCGGATTTTGACCAGGACGGCGATACCGACCTGGTGATGGCCTCCGGAACCGGGCTGCGGTACTGGCGCAACGACGGCGGTAACGCCAATAAACAACTGAAGCTGCGCCTGGTCGGCAACCGCTCGAACGCCTCGGGCCTGGGCTCTCGCGTCGAACTCGTCTCCGATCATTGGCGGGCGCTCCGGACCTTGAAGCAACTCCCCTTTGAGATCGGCGTCGGCAAGCGGGACAAACTCGATATGCTTCAGATGCGCTGGTCCGACCTGACGACCACGACCCTCGAGGTCCCCGTGCAGCCGCAGGCGCTCGAGTTAGTCGAGCTGGTGCTCCCGTCGGGTTCGTGCCCGTACCTTTACGCCTGGAACGGTCAGGGGTTCAAGTTTGTCACGGATATTCTCGGCGCCTCTCCGCTGGGGTTGCCCGCCGGCGAATCGCGTTGCGTCGAGGCGGACCCCCAGGAGTTTCTGGCCCTGGGCGACGAGCGGCAATTCCCGCCCCGCAACCGCGAGTACGAGCTTCGCATTACGGAAGAACTCCGCGAGGTGCTCTACCTGGACGAGGCCAGGCTGGTCGTCGTGGACCATCCCGCCGGGACGCTCGTGGCCTCCACGAGCAAAATGCTGGCCAGCCGTCCCTTTGCCCCGCATGAACTTTGGACCCTGCGCCCGCGCGCCGCCTTGAAGCGAGCCCTCCGGAGCGATGGCCTCGAGGCCACCGAACTGCTGGCCGCCAACGATGGGCGCCTGGTGGGGCCCGAGCGCCTCCGCGAGCCGCAATTGCGCGGGTTGGCCGAGCCGTTCGCCATCACCCTCGACTTTGGCGAGCTGCCGGTTGCGGAACCACTGGTCCTGGCCCTCAACGGCTGGCTGCGCTTTGGCGGAGGCATGGCCAACGTGGCCGGTTCGCTGGACCCAAACCTCCCTTTTCCGTTCCCGATCCTCGAAGCCGAGTTGCCCAACGGTTCCTGGAAGCGGGTACCGGTCGAGGTCGGGGTCCCCGCGGGCAAGACCAAGACGATACTCGTGGACCTGGAAGGCGAGCTGCCCCCCGGCGCCCGGCGACTGCGGTTGACCACCGCCTTTGAACTCTATTGGGATTCCGTTTCGCTCTGCGTGAAGAGCTCCGCCCAGCAGAACCGCGTCACGACGCTGCGCCCGAACCGAACCGACCTGCATTGGCGCGGTTTCAGCGAATTCGCCCCGCTGCCAGCCTGGATGCCGCTCACACCGGAATACGAACGCCTCAGAGATGCGCCACCCTGGCGGCGCACCCCGTATGGCTGGTGTACGCGGTATGGCGCCGTCGATGCCCTGCTCGCAGAAAAAGACAACGCCTTGGTCCTGCTCAATGGCGGGGACGAGTTGGCGCTGGGCTTCGCTGCCGAACAAGTGCCTCCCAAACCGGAAGGATTCGAGCGCGATTTCTTCCTCTACGTGGTAGGCTGGGATAAAGACGCCGATTTCCACGTCGGGCAGGGCTGGCAGGTCGAGCCGTGGCCTTTTCACGGCATGGATGACCAGGCCTACGGCCGCCAGCCCAGGCCGGCCAACCTGCGCGACCCGTGGTGGTCGAAGTACAACACTCGTTGGGTCGGGCCGTTAGTCCTGAGCCAGAAACAGAAATTGCCCGTGCAGAATAAGTTGGACGACGGTCCAGTTGCGGGTCAACTCAAACCCCGCTAGCCTGGATTCACCCGCCATGAGCCACTTTCTGAACTCTCCGGGATGCAGACGCGCGCCGTCGCCGGACCGGGGGTCTCGCTGCGCTTCGACCCCCGGCCACCCTCTTTCATCCCTCCGGGATGGAACCGAGCCCCGCCGCGCGGTTACAAAAAGGCTTTGTTCCAAAAGCGACGCAGCGTAAGGTTTACCGCGTCGACCTAAAACACAAAACGCCCTGTATGCACCAATCCATCTCGACCATCTCGAACCAAACTATCGAACGCGTCGTCGACCTGACCGAGCCCGCGGCCAACCGTATCCTCAATATGAGCGTCGAGGAAGCGCGCGAGCGCATCCGGCGCGGCCCGGCTGAGGCCATCAGGGTGATCGAGGGCTCCTTTGCCCTGGTGGCCAAACAAGGAAAGGTCGTTCGCCTGGCCCGCTCTCTGGACCGGCCGATGCGCTACTTCCTGGCCAAACGCCACGAAGGCCCCGCCCTCGTCGTGGCCCACCGCATCGACGCGATCTGGGACTGGCTGAAGCCGGAGGGGTTGGCGGCCCAGTTCCATCCCAGCTATACCCGCATGGTTCCGGCTCATCACGTCGTGCAGATTCATCTCGTCGGCTGCCCCGATCCTGACCCGATTTACGAACGTTTCTTTGCGCCGCAGCGCGAGGCCTTTCCCGCCGACCTCGAGCAGTTGGGCCAAAACTACGTCGGTGCGCTGGCGCGCGAGATCCGGCAGTGGCTCGGCAGCTTGCCGGCCAGGGAACCCATCGGCGTCTGTTTCTCCGGCGGGGTGGATAGCGGCGCCGTCTTCCTCCTCGCTTACCATAGCCTCCTCAAGCTGGGGATGAACCCCGCCCGCCTCAAGGCCTTCACCCTCTCCGTTGACAACGGCCCCGACCTCGACCAGTCCCGCACCTTCCTGGACCGCCTCGGCCTCGGGCTCTTCCTCGAGGTTATCGAGGCCGACCCGGCTTCGCTCGACCCGGTGGAAACCATTCGCATCGTCGAGGATTACAAATCGCTCGATGTCGAGTCCGCCACGATGGCCCTGGCGCTCTGCCGCGGCATCCGGCGGCGCTATCCCGACTGGAGGTTCCTCATGGATGGCGATGGCGGCGATGAAAACCTCAAGGACTACCCCATCGAGGAAAACCCGGAACTGACCATTCGCAGCGTCGTCAACAATCGCCTCCTCTACCAGGAGGGCTGGGGCCTGGGCACCATCAAGCATTCCTTGACCTACTCCGGCGGCTTCAGCCGCTCCTGCACCCGCAGCTATGCTCCCGCGCGTCATTTCAACTTCGAAGGCTTCAGCCCCTTCACCCGCCCCGCCGTCATCGAGCAGGCCGAAGGCATCCCCTTCATCGCCCTCACCGGTTATGAGGTCGAAAAACTCTACCGCCTCAAAGGCGAAGTCATCAGCCGCGGTGTCAAAGCCCTCACCAGCCTCGAGATGCCCGTCTTCCCCAAACGCCGTTTCCAGCACGGCGCCGTTTCGGCCGAACGTTTCGGACAGCGTCTCGCCAGGCCGGAGCCCGAATACCGCCAGCGCTTCCTGGCGAGTTACGTGGGAGCGTGAAGCGTGGAGCGTGTGGAGCGTGCTGCGATGTCCTCACGCTCCGACGCTCCGACGCTCCCACGCTCCACGCTCCGACGCTCCACGCTCCACGCTCCGACGCTCCACGCTCCCAAATGACTTCCCTCTACCCCGAGCGAAACCGGTCGGCCTGGATCATTGCGCAACGCCCGCCACGGGCGGCCGCCGATCCTCTCAAACCCAACGGCTTCTGGCTCGAAGAGGAGCGCTCCGCCTCCAGCCGGGTCGTGAGTTCGGCGGTGATCCTCCTGACCAACAAAGAATGCCCCTGGCGCTGCCTGATGTGCGACTTGTGGAAACACACGCTCACCCGCTCCGTTCCGCCCGGCGCCATTCCCCAGCAGATTGATTACGCCCTCAGCCGCTTGCTCCCCGCCCGCCCGGCACAGGTGAAACTCTACAACAGCGGCAGCTTCTTCGACCCCGCCGCCGTCGCCTTGGCCGACTACCCCGCGATTGCCCAAAGGCTCTCTCTCGCCAGCCATCTGGTCGTGGAATCGCATCCGCGGCTGGTCGGCGAAAGCGCCGTGAGGCTGCAAGACCTGTTGGGCGCATCGTTGGAAGTGGCCATGGGCCTCGAAACCGTGCATCCCGACGTCCTGCCCCGTCTGAACAAGAATCTCACTTTGAGCGCTTTCGCCAAAGCGGCCGGCTTTCTGCGCTGCCGCGGCATCGCCGTCCGCGCTTTCGTCCTGGTGAAGCCCCCTTTCTTGAACGAAGCCGAGGCTTTGGAATGGGCCGTCAAATCGGCTGAGTTCGCCTTTGCCTGCGGCGTCGACGTGGTTTCCCTGATCCCCACCCGCGCCGGCAACGGCGCCCTGGACCGGCTGCAGGAGGCCGGTGAGTTCGCCCCACCCCGGCTTTCGACGCTCGAACGCGCGCTGGAATCCGTCCTGGAACGCTGCCAGGGCAGGGTCTTCGCCGATACCTGGAACCTCGAGCAATTCTCCACCTGCCCCGCCTGCTTCGAGCAACGCCGCCAACGTCTGCACCAAATGAACCGCACGCAGATCGTCCCGCCCGAGATCGCCTGTCCAGAATGTAGGAGCCGACGTGAGGAGGCTCACTTTTCAAAAAGAGCAGAAATCGGAGCCTCCTAACGTCGGCTCCTACAGATTCTTGAATCAGCCATCCGTGAACCGCATGGCGCTATTTCCTTTCACGCCGTGAAATAACTTATTTCATGGCATGAACAACATTCCTCGAACAGGACGGGAAACTGGTCGCGCTGGAAATCAAAACCGGCAGCACGGTGACCAGCGCCGACGCCGCTGGCATCCGGGCCTTTCGCGCCTCGCTTAAAAAGAAATCCGCGCTCGTGCGCAGCGCGGTGCTCCACGCCGGTCAAGCCCGCCCGCTGGACATCGGCATCCTCGCGCTGCCTTGGGGCTGGATGGCGGCCGCAAGCTAAGAGAATCGTGAAGGGGTGTTTAACCCGGACAGCTTCGTCCCGGCTGCTGGAGGCGATCACAGCTCATCACCCGGCATCGGCGGGACATCGGGCGAAGCGGCCAGGTATTTCTCAAAATCCTCCCGGCGTCCGGCAGCGGCCTCCCGGCGCAGATAGTCCATCGTTAGCACCACCGCCAGCTTTTCGCCGGCGGCGCTGGCCACGAATTGGCTGGCCGAATAGCCTTCCTTTGCGGCCAGCGCCTCGATGGTTTT
>Ga0209415_10018866_pt1 | contig 10856 bp, 9 predicted proteins | sample PeaSoiSIISIP2007_FD_187696 | JGI IMG/M metagenome (GOLD analysis project Ga0209415, IMG submission 187696) | Peat soil microbial communities from Weissenstadt, Germany - SII-SIP-2007 (SPAdes) (version 2) | ecosystem: Environmental > Terrestrial > Soil > Wetlands > Peat | place: Germany... | reverse complement strand
CCTGCCGCGATCACCTTACCGCGATTCGAAAGACGATGCGGGATGCCGTCGGCGTATCCAGCCGCTAGAACCGCGATGCGAGTCGGCCGCGCGGGGCGATGGATGCCTCCGTAACCAATCAGGGCACCCGCTTCCAGATCCTTTACCGCCAGCACCGTCGCTTTCCAGGTCAGTGCAGGACGAACTTCGAGTGCCGCCGGCGGGACTGGCCCGCGCCCTGGCGAAACGTAGCCATAGATCGCATGGCCGGGCCGAACCAGGTTGCCCCACGCTTCGACGCGGCGGTACGCGACCGGTATGGAGCTCGCCATGTGGACATAGCGCGGGGTCACGCCGCTGGCGCGAAACGCCGCGAGCACCGCTTCGAAATACGCGATCTGTTCATCTGTCTGCGAGCTTTCGTAATTCGCGGATGAAGCGAAGTGCGTCATCAAGCCTTCCAGTGGCGCGGGCGCCGCACTGACATGACGCAGAATTTCCCCCGGCGCCGCGCGAGTCCCCAGGCGTCCCATCCCGCTATCGATCTTCAGATGATAAGGAACGTGGACGCTCGCGAGATCTTCGAGTGTGTGAATCACGGGAGTCAGTCGGAACAATTCCAGCGCGCCGCGATCTTCGGGCAGAAAATCTGCCATCACCAGAATACGAGCCGAGATGCCGGCCTCCCGCAGCGCGATGCCCTCTTCGACGCTCGAAACCGCGAGCCACTTCACTCCTTCGCTCTCCAGAACCCGCGAAACTTCCACAGCGCCATGGCGATAAGCATCCGCTTTCACCACCGGCATCACTTCGACCGAATCGCCGGTCAGGGCGCGCACGGCGCGATAATTTTCGCGAATGCGGGAGCGCGAAACTTCCACCCAGCTCCTCATTTCGCAAGGCCCGTCAATAGATTTTCGTACGCATCCGTCACCGCATCCCAACTGTAGCGCGACCGGACCCGTTCCACGGCTCGCGAGCGCCACTGGTCGCGTTCTTGTTCGGACATTTCGAGAACGCGCTGTAACACCTCGGCCAAATTCGAGTGATCGAACGGGATTCCCGCACCTTCGGCGACTTCTGCGTTCTCCGGAGTGTCCAGATATAGCGTCAGAGCGCCTCGTCCCATGGCTTCGATCAGCGCCGGGTGCGTGCCTCCGACCTCGGTCGCGTGGATATACGCGAAACAATGCGACTCCAGCTCGCGGTAGCCCTGCCCGTAGATCGCTCCCGGAATCACAATGCGCGGATCACGCGTGTCGCGCACCTGGCGGATATAGTCGGCCGCATAAGGTGCGTCGCCGATCAGAGCGAGCTTCATCGGCGTGGACACGCGCTCGAACGCCTCCCGGACCAGCAGCGCGTTGTTCTCAGGCTCCATGCGGCTGACGTAGAGGAAATACCGGCGAGGCTCGAACCCCGGGCGATCGAGCGCTTCAGTCGTCTCGATTGGCCCGATCTCGGCGCCGTACGGAATCATGATCGAATCGCGGTGGTAACGCTCGCGATAGTATTCGGCGATACGCGCGGCATCCGTGATCACTACCGTCGGCATCCATGTCGCCAGCCATTCCGACATGCGATACCACGCTCGTGCGGCGCGATTCCACTTTTTGCGATTCCGCTCGAGTCCGTCGACGTTCAACGCCGTCGGCATTCCGAAGAGGCGAGGCATCCAGGTGAACACTGCGTTAGCGGCATTGCAGTACAGAACCGCGTCCTGGCGGGTGGTCAGGACGTGCAGCGTCGAAAGAAAAGTATGGACCACGGTGTCGAGGTACTTGTGGCGTATCGTAGGAAGGTACTTCAGGTGGACGCCGCGATATTCGGGTTCGGTGTAGCGCTCTCGCCCATACACCAGTAGCCGATGGCCGCGAGCGGCAAGGCGCGTCGCAATCTCCTCGGCGAAGGTTTCAAATCCACCGTAGCGTGCAGGAATACCGCGGGTGCCGACGATCGCGAATCTCACTCCTCAGCGCCCGGGGCCTCAGCCCCGCGCCGCGCGAGCTTTGGCCAGCGTGCGCGCAGTCGGCTTCGGAGCCGGACGGCTGACCGGTTTGTACGAAAACCAGCTCGCGATATAGTCGTCTTTCGCTCGCCGGCGCCGCATGATCTCGCCGCGCTTGGCCACCACGCGCCGCCAGTTCCGCGCCAGGTACCAGAAGGCACGCAACGATGAATGCTCCCGCAAAATGCACGCCCCGACCACGACTAAATCCCGCGCCGTGATCGAGAGCCAGTTCCGCCGGTACAGATCCGGAGTCATGTTCTTGATCCGCAACAGGAACCGGTTCTTCACCGAGTGCATGTTGATCTCCGGCGGCAGGGCGCGCCGGTTTCCGGGCAAAACATTACGGACGTGATAGCCCCGGGCGAGCGGGGTGTAAATGCATCGCCAGGACATAAGCTGCGCGCGCCACGCGACGTCTGCATCCTCGCGGTACACGAAAAAATCGGGATCGAAGAATTCGCCCAATATCGAAATATCGTCGATCATTTGTCTTCGATACAGCGCCGCCGCGGCCGTCGCGCCGAAAACGTATTCAAAATTCAGGTAGTGCCCGTTGTCGATTTCCTGGCTGCCGCGATCCAGATGGCGCAGCATGGGCGTGAAATAAATTCCCGTGGAATCCACCAGTTGCTTATCGGGCAGGTCGAACGTGGCCCGGATGGTCAGCAGCTTCCCGCACACCGTCCCCACCTTGGGATCGATCTGCCCAGCCTCCACCAGCGCCTGGATAAAGTTCGGCAGCAGCAGCACGTCCGGATTCAGGGTGAGAACCCATTCGCCCGAGGACAAACCGATCGCCTGGTTCTGCGCGGCGGCGAACCCGATGTTTTCGTCGTTGTAATAGATACGACACTGATTCTCGAACTGTTCGAGCAGATCCACCGTTCCGTCGGTCGACGCGTTGTCGACGACGATCACTTCCAAGTTCGGGTACTTTTGCTCCAGCACCGATTCCAGGCACCGCTTGATGAATCGGCCGCTGTTGTAGGTCACGATGGTGACGGATACCAAGTCGTTATAGGCCATGCGAATGGATTAAGAATTCGTCGAGACTGCTCCGCGCCCTCTGGACGAAACAAGGCGCGCGCCTGCGTAACGTACAATCCTGCTATATACAAGGATGGGTTCTAAGCTTCGCTGTTGAATCATCCCCGCGACCATCCGCGGAAACGAACTGAGCACCACGGCCCCGCATAATGCCCGGTAAGCCAAGGGACTGAAGTGCTTGGATGCATACTTTAGAAGGCTAACACACCAATACCATGCCCGGCATCCCCGGCCCAGCCGGCCGATTGAATGCCCGCCCCGATGGCTTGCCACAACTTGCGGAACATACTGAATTTCAAAGCCTGAATCGATGGCGCGACGGCAGAAATCGACATCCTCAAACCAAATGGGCTGAAACGTTTCATCGAAGCCGTGGAGTTTCTCCCAAACCTCGCGCCGGAACATCAGAAACGCACCCGCCGGCTGTTCGACGCTTCCGGGTTCGTCGAGCGACCGGTCGAGATAACGATAATTGCGGTTCACCGGATTCGAAGGCCACAAACGATTGATGCCAAACAGCTCGAAAATCAGGGCCGTCGCGGTCGGAAATCGACGTAGGGAAAATCCGGTCTGCGAGCGCCCGTTCAAGTCGGTCAGCTTCCCGGCTGCCAAACCGTAGCGCTCGCTCGCCTCTACCAGCGCGTCAACCGAAGTCAGAAGTTTCACGTCAGGGTTCAGGATAAGAACGAATTCGGCGTCCGTCGCAGCCACGCCCTGATTGACGGCGGCAGCGAATCCGCGATTTTCATGATTTGCGACCACCTTGGCCATGCCGCCACGGAAGCGTTGAAGTGTGCCGTCGGTCGACGCATTATCCACTACGATCTGGGCAAGGCCCGGAGCCATTTTATTGAGAGCCTCCAGGCAAGTCTCGATGACTTCTTCGGAATTGTGCGTTACGATCACCGCCGCAGCAGCCAGAAGTATGCCCTCCAGTACCAGTCGAAACCGGTCTGCTGCTCCAGCTCGAAAATCGCCTGTTCACTGGACTCGATGATGGCTCGGAGCTTGTCTGGTTGCGTGTCTTTTTCTGCACTACTATCCCCGTAGTCGCTGTCAGCCAGCCCGGAAAGCTTGCCTCGTAGCCAGGCTATACCTCCTGCGTGGCGAAAGGCTAGCACTCCCCATAGCAACTGACCAGCCACAATCGGCCAACGAGGTTGAGTCCGGAAGTGCTTTCGTGCCAGTAGTACCTGGTTACGCGCAATGAGCCGGACCGTGTCCGAATTCCACGCTCCCAGGGTGGCGCTGCCGCGATGATAAGCGACGGCTGCGGGAACAAAGGCGCCGGTGTGGCCGGCGAGTGCGGCCCGCAGTCCGAAATCCACGTCTTCCAGGTACGAACCGAACCTTTCGTCCAGGTTTCCGATTTCCACGAAGAGTTCGCGGCGAAACAAGGCTGCCGTCATCGAAGCGAAGCGGATTTTCCGCGGTTGGTTCCAGACCTGGGAATCGGGTTTCCCGGATCCGCAACGGCAGGAGCATGCTCCCCGGGAAATCTCGTCGAACGTTCCATCGATGATCGAAGGATTCCCAGTACGCAGAATTTTCCCTGTTATGAAAGAATTACCGCCGGAGGTAGCCACCAGATTCGCGAGCCATCCAGAATCCAGTGTCACGTCATTGTTTAGTATTGCGATCCAATCGGCGGTCGCAACTTCAATCCCCCGATTCACGGCCGCGGCGAACCCGAAATTCTTCTCCAGCGCCACCACCCGCGCCCCCGCCCGCGACGCCATATCAACCGACCCGTCCGTCGACCCGTTATCCACCACGATGACTTCATCGAAGGGAACTGTCTGAGCACCCATACTGGACAGCAACTCCCCGAGCAGGTCTCGGCGGTTCCAGTGCGGAACGACGGCGGCAACGCTCATGTGAAGCGCTTTTTGATTAGAAACCAGAGGTTATAAAGACCGTCGCGCCACGGATTCAGCTTGATTTCCCCCAGCCGCGACGTGTACATAATCGAGATTTCGGCAAAGCGGATATGCCTCTTCAGCGCCTCAATCTTGATCTCTTCGGAAAAAGCCATGCCGTCCGCCACCAGCTTCATTTCCTTCAGAATCGACCGCCGGAACACCCACATGCCCGACTGCGAGTCCCGCACCCATCGGAAATATAACAGCGACATCGCCAACGACAGCATCCAATTCCCGAATTTATGCTTGAAGCTCATGGCCCGCGGATCCCGCACCGGAAAACGCGACGCGTTCAGAAAATCCACATCCAGGTGGAGAAACGCTTCCAGCAAATACGAGATCGCGTCCGGAGGATAACTATGGTCGCCGTCCAGCGTGATAATCAGATCGCCCGACGCAAATCCGAAACCGGTCTTGTAACTGCGCCCATATCCGCGCACGTTCTCGCGGATCACTTTGGCGCCGAAGCCCTTCGCGACCTCCGAAGTCCGGTCGGTCGACCCGTTATCGACCACAATCACCTCGTCGACAAACTCCGGCATCCGCCGCAATACCGACTCAATCCCCTGCTCCTCATTCAGACACGGAATGATGACCGTGATTCTCTGCGCTTTGTACATTCAGCCAATGCACCAGAATAACGTAACGGCCTCCTGTGTATCATTGAATCTATGAAGCTGTTTGTAGCGATGCTGGCCGCCGCGATGGCGCAAGGCGCGGCCGGCCCCGAAATCGCCGATGTGAAAACCGTCTATGTGCTGCCGATGGCCAACGGACTGGATCAGTTCCTCGCGATCCGCCTGACCACCGACAACGTCTTGCAGGTGGTCACCGACGCTCAGAGAGCCGACTCGATTCTGACCGACCGCATCGGACCCGCGCTCGACGCCAGGCTAGAGGAGCTCTACGCCCCCAAAACGCCGCCGCCCGATCCCGCAAAAAATTCCGATAAGGACGCTATGTCCGCCCCCGCCAAGCACATTGTCCCAACGTCCCACGCGCGCGGAACCATATTTCTGGTCGATCGCAAAACCCGCAACGTCCTGTGGAGTCTTTATGTGCTCCCCAAAAACACTTCGCCCGGCGAAATGAACCACGTCGCCGAACGAATCGCCGGCAAATTATCCAAGGACCTGAAGGGCAAATAAGAGTGTTAAGCGACCGTTTCGAGCAGGCTCTGGTCTACGCGGCTCGTTTGCATGGAAACCAGGTTCGCAAGGGCTCCGGGATCCCTTACGTCTCGCATCTGATGGCCGTTTCCGGTCTGACGCTCGAATACGGAGGCGGCGAGGATGAAGCTATCGCCGCGCTGTTGCACGACGCGGTCGAGGACCAGGGAGGTGAGGCCACGCGCGCAGAAATTCTGCTCCGCTTCGGGCCTCATGTTACCGCGATCGTCGACGGATGTACCGACACCGATGAAGTCCCGAAGCCACCCTGGCGCGTTCGGAAAGAAGCCTACATTGCTCGCGTTCGCCCCGAGCCTCGATCCGTTCGTCTGGTCAGCGCGTGCGACAAATTGCATAACGCCCGATCGCTGGTGAAAGAATACCACGTCCACGGCGAGTCTCTGTGGTCCCGTTTCAAGGGAGGCCGCGAAGGGACTCTCTGGTATTACAGCGCCGTGCGCGACGCCTTAGGCACGGACGGAATCGCCGAAGTGATCGGCGAACTCGATCGTGTGATCGCGGAACTCCACTCTCTATCCCGGTAACTTCAGGAGCGCATCCGTCGCACTTCCTGCCGATACGACTCCACCAGCCGTTCCGTCATAGCCCGCATGTCGCGTTTCTCAACGACGTAAGCGCGCGCGCGCCGCGACATCTCGGCAGCTTCCACCGGGTTTTCGATCAACTTCAGCACCCGTTGGGCGAACTCGTTCTGATCGTCGGCCAATGCGCAAATCTCGCCGTCGACGGTCGCCAATCCTTCCGCGCCCAGCCGCGTCGAAACCACCGGAATCCCTGCGGCAAAGGCTTCGAGCAATTTCACGCGCACGCCGGATCCGCTCAGGATCGGACAGACGAACGCGGCGTACCGAGCCAACGGTTCACGAACATCTTCCACAAATCCGATCAGCTCGATGGCATCCGCTTCCGGCAGAGAGTGCCGCGGCGGTGGCTCTGCTCCGATGACGACCAGCCTCACGCGAGGCTCCGCCCCGTGCACAAGTGGCAGAACGCGGCGCACGAACCAATCCAAAGCTTCGACATTTGGCAAATGGCGAAAGCTTCCCAGAAACAAGAGCGTGAACGGCTCGCGGCCGTCAGGTTTGAAATCGTACAGCGATGTATCGATGCCGGCTCGAAAATCGGCGTCAATCCGGCCGTGTAGCTCCGGCAGGAACGACTCGAGATAATTTCCGTTGTCGGCGCTGCAAACCTGGATGCGATCCGGGTTGGGAAGCATCCGCAGCTCGTATCGCAGCGATCTTAGGTACTCCCATCGCGCCTGCGTCCGCTCCACCAAGTTCTTCATGTACGGAAGGCGCCGCGCGATGGATTGGAAATAAATATCGTGTTCGAACAGAATACTGGGGATATGTTTAAACTGTCCCGCGTACTGCCCGAGGACCGTGTATTCAAGCTGCAACACGTCAATATCCCGTGTATAAATCTGCCGGTGGATCAGCCACGCTAAGTCCGGGTTGCGGAATTCGCGAACCGCATGCGGTTCCGCTGAGCCGATGGCCTTCTGCCGCCCTTCCATTCGCACAATGTATTCAACAGAGCCGCAGATCCGCTCCAGCTCGGCATGCGCTTCGCGCTCGTGTGGATAATCGAGCAGCACGATGAGATGCAGCTCGCACAATCGCGCCATCTCGCGGATCGTCTGATACATAAACACCCCACCGCCGTGCACCGGAGGGCAGATCGGATACGGGGACACGAACAAGACTTTCAGACGATCCGAGTGCAAGGGACCGAAGGTGTCGCGAAAGTATCCGCCTAGAGGCCGTCGGAACGCCTCGTCATCCGAAATCACGGCTAGCGATCGCGCATGGATGCGGGAAGCCATCGCTCGCGGAAGTTGCAGCGCAGCTCGCGCGATCCCGTCGAAGCTGGCGCGTTCCGGAGAGTCTCCAAATAGCCAGCTCAACATCGCCCCTGCCCATGCATACAAGAGATGCGGAAACAACAGCCGCCAGTCGTGGATGTTTTTCCACGTGAAGAGGAGAAAGTTCTTCTTGAGGATCGATTGAATGTACCCGTCGCTGAACTTGCGTCCGATGGTCCCGCGATGCTCGTGGTACACGATGCTCGCCGGTTGATACATGACCTTCCAGCCACGTTTCCACGCGAGATAACCGAGATCCGTGTCTTCCAGGTAAAACGGGGCGAGCAGCGCATCGAATCCACCCAGTTCCAGAAACTTGCGCCGGTCGAATGCACACGATCCGCCGCCTCCATAAAAGCAGGGATACAACTGCTGGATCGCCGGTTCGATCCGATGCCGCACGCGAAGGCCGCCCTGTTGCCACCAGCCCTCAGTCAGCCCCGTTTCTTCACGCAGCTTGCCCGGGTCGGAGAAGAAGATCTGGCAGGCGACCGCAAACACGTTTTCGTCGGTGAATCCATCCAGCAGCGGCTGCAGGAAATCGCGTTCCACGCGCATGTCGCTGTTGAGCAGAACAACCACGTCATTGCGCGCATGTTCAAATCCGGTATTCGAGCCACCGCCGAATCCAAGATTTTCTTCGAGCGCGATCAGCCGGACCGTCGGGAAACGCTCGAGCACCAATTCCGCGCTGCCGTCGGTGGACGCGTCGTCTACCACGATTACTTCGCTGCGCGGGCAGTGCTGCGCGGCGGCGACCACCCCGGGCAGATATTTTTCGAGCAGATCCCTCCCATTCCAGTTGGGAATCACGATACTGGCCGAGCGCGTGGCGGGTTGCGTAGAGGGAGGGAGGTGCTTTCGCGGCCGAAGTTTCGCAATGAGATCGCTCAAGAAGAGCGCTGCCGCTGCCAGGATTAACAAAATGGGCGCGATCAGTGCCAGCGGAAGAGCCTTTAAAAGCCGCCATAACGTCGCCAGCGTCCGCCGCATCAACCATCCACCTGCGGACCCAGACCAAACCTGCGCCCGAGCTTGATCCAGCGCGATTCGCGGATCATACGGACCTGCGCCTCGGCATGCTCCAGCCGTTTGTGGAGCTGCTGAGCCCACAGGGTCCGCTCAACCACGGTTGCTTCGGCGGTATCGAGGAGTCGAACCGCTTCGGCGAGGTCATCGCTCTTCTTGGCCAGTTCGCCCGTGAGCCGGCGTTCGGTCTCGAGCGCCCATTCAGTCCTGCGAAGATTCTCCTGCTGAAGTTCGGTGACGGCGCGCTCATAACCCAAGGCGACTTCAGCGCCAGCAGCCTGCTCAGCCTTGAGTTCCTCCTGAAGCTGAACGATTCGTGCGAGCGCCGCGCGCCAATCCTGATCGAGTTTCAGCGCCCAACGATTATGTTCCTCCAGGTGACGGGTCTGCTCGGCGTGAACATCGAACAACTTTTTGTGGTCGGCGATCACGGCATCCAGCCATTGTTTGGTTTGCCGCAGTTCGTCCTCAAGCAGACGAATATGCCGTTCCCGTTCCCGGAGCAGATTGGACGCGCGCGGAACATACAAAAAGCTGCGAGGGTCGAAGCGATTGTTAACCGAGCAGACAGCGACGAAGAAATGCGCTTCCTCCGGCGGTCCAGGAGTTCCGTCGTTCCGTGTGTCCGGAGGTTGCGGCGGACGATCCGCGGGCGAAAACAAAAAAGACTCCAGACGGTTTTGCAAAAGAATGCTGACGTGCGGATAGAACCCGAAAAGAGAGGCTCGAAAATCCGCAAATTCAAATTCGTGCGCATGAAAAGGATTCGGCCCATCCTTCGCCCGCGATTCGGCATAGTACAGCTTGTTCGGCGTCGAGACCAGAAAGATCCCATCCGGATGCAGCACGCGCCGGGATTCCGTGAGTAGCGCGCGCCAGTCTTCCAGATGCTCGATCACTTCAAAAGCCGTAATCAAATGAAAAGCGCAATCCGCAAACGGCAGCGCTTGAGCCGATGACCGAAGAAAGCTCGCATTGGCGATTCGGTAGTGCGCACGCGCATAGGCTATTGCGTCCGCGTCTGGGTCGACCCCGGCAGCGAAACTCCCATGTCCGGCGAGCTCCGCCACGCCGTATCCGGTCCCGCAGCCGATATCGAGCGCACGGCCACGCCCGGCATAACGGGATGCGAACGCGTACCGCGCCAGGTGTTCCGCCCAGAGATCGTCATTTACTTCGCCGGGAATGACGCGCTCGCCGGTGAATTCAATCACAAGTCCATTTCTCCGGAGAGCGCCCCCGACATCGCCTCAGCGGTAATCCTGGAATTCACCTCCACCCGGCACGGAATGTGAAGCTGGCCGTAAATGGGCGTATCGGAGGTCGCCATGTGAAGCGCGACGGCATTGTCGATCCAATCGCACATTGAGTAATGGTCCAGCGTGCCGTCCGCGACAGCGGGTGAAAAGGAGAACGTCGAAGCGTACAAAGCCGGCAGGTCGAGGTAGAAATCCACAGTGCAGGCCTCGTCCGCAGCCAGCGCGAAATCTTTCGGAAGAAGCCCCCCGGCTCGCTGGGATAGGGCAAGCGCTTCCCTGAGGTCGCCGAGGTCCAGCTCTATTCCCTCGAGGATTCCAGCAAGCGCCGGATTCTCCGGATCGCCCTCCAGGGCGCTCCTTGCGACCGCGAGCGCGAGCGCAGCGGCTTCGGGACTCCTCGCGGCCTGGGAGGCCTCATCGATTTCCCGGGCCATTCTCGCCTCGTCCTCAACGTGGGTAAGCTGCCCGGTGAACGGCGGCTTCCGGACAAGGACGTCGATCCTTAGAAGCATCGGCAGCCTCTCGTGCCCGGTGTATGCTAGCGCATCGGCG
>Ga0209415_10018865_pt1 | contig 10856 bp, 12 predicted proteins | sample PeaSoiSIISIP2007_FD_187696 | JGI IMG/M metagenome (GOLD analysis project Ga0209415, IMG submission 187696) | Peat soil microbial communities from Weissenstadt, Germany - SII-SIP-2007 (SPAdes) (version 2) | ecosystem: Environmental > Terrestrial > Soil > Wetlands > Peat | place: Germany... | reverse complement strand
CCCGCCGGCCGCGACCGCGTACCCGCCGGCCGCCACTGCGCTCTGCTGCGGGTCGGGGCCCGGCTGGTAGTACCAGGTGCCGTTGCCGTCAGGCGCGGGAGAGCCGTGCCACGCGGCCACGGTGGTCGGTGCCTGTGCCTGCGGTACCGTCTGGGCGGTCGGCGCCGGCGTGTTCGCGGCCTGCGGCGCGGCAGCCTGCTGCGCTCCGGCGGCCTGCGGGTTCCCCGTGGCCTGCGGCATCGCAGGAAGCGGGGGAACGGGCAGGAACTGCTGCGCTGCCGGCTGCTGCTGGGCCGCTGGCAGTTGCGGCCTGCCGGGAAGCTGCATCTGCATCTGCATCTGGGGGGCAGTACCCGCCGCGGACGGTTGCGTCCCCGGCCCTGCCTGCGCGGCGGCTGGCATCTGCTGCCCGCCCGGCATCTGCTGCCCGCCGGCAAGCTGCTGCATGTCAGCCAGTTGGGGTACCCCGGGGACGCCGAGTGCGTTAGACGCGCCAGAGACACCGGGCATGCCCGGGGCGGCGCCCAGCCCGATGCCGTGCTGCCCGGCTGCCGCCGTCGCCTGGTATGCTCCGGTCACCGGCTGCTGCGGGCCGGGCGCGGCGGTCGGCTGCGACATCGCCGGGGGGAACTGCGCCGCGGGAGGCTGCGCTGGCCCGCCGGGCGGGAGCTGGCCGCGGATCCGTGGCGCTGCGCCCGCGGGACCATTCCACACTGGCATCCCGCCGGATCCCTGTCCGTTCTCGGCGGCACCTACCGGGCGGCCCGGTCCCATCATCCCGCCGGGCACAGCGGCGCTGCCGGCCCCGATTGCCCCGATTGCCCGGCCGGCGCCCGCTGGCGGCGCGTTTCCGCCCGCGCCCGCGTGACCGGCACCCGTCCCGTTGGGGCCGGTCACGGGGCCGCCAGCAGCGGAGCCCCCGGCACCAAGCGCCCTCGGCAACGCGGAAAGCAGCAGCGCGACCGGGAACTCGTGCCGCTCCTCGGCCAGGTCGGTGATTTCGTACCGGGGCACGACGACCTCGAAGACGCCGCGGTCAACTTCCCAGTAGCCCAGTTGAGCGGCCCGCCGCTCGTCCATGCCCAGGTAAACGATGTGCAGCCGGTCGCCGAGATCATCGAGCACGAGGCACGGCTCACCGTGGTAGGACCCGATGGGCCGCGATTCCCACAGCGTGTCGAGATCGTCAAGTCGCACCTGCTTACGCCAGATCCCGCCAGGAGCCGGGGAGAAGCCGTGCTCTTCCGGTGGCGGCGGGGCCGCGAACAGCGTCACGTCACGGTCGGATGGGCCAACCGCTGCCTGATACGAGGCACCAAGGTAGGAGGCCATAAGTCGGTAACGCACGAGCCTTACCCCTCCCTTGGCCGCCGCCAGGCCAGTCCGTCATATCGGGCTACTGGTTCCTCGCCCGCGTCCGCCAGCCGGCACAGTGTCGTGCCCACCGGGATCTGGATCGGCTCCAGGTAGAACTCCACCCGGCCGGGAACGCCACGCGCGCTGACCGGCACGTAACCGTCGATCTCCCGCGCCTGCCAGCACAAGAAGTACATCTCTGCCATGTCGGGCTTGAAGTCCGACCCCTCGTAGCCTAGGCCGAGCGCGTAGTACGCGTCTGCCGGGTTCCTGAAGACGACATCCCTGACCCGGTGCACGTATCCCGCGATCACGCCGCGCTGGCCACTCGTGTACGGCCCGACCATCCGTGGCGGTACAACCTTCCGCATCGGCGTGCCGGGAAGTATCCGCGCGGCTTGTGCCGGCTCGCGTGCCGAACCCACGGAACTGCTCCCTCCCGCTAGCGCCGCAACCTCTGGTCCGCACATACCGGTCTTCTAGTCCGGAGGCCTGCGCGTCGCCGCAGGTCACGAGACTCCCATATCCGGTATGTGCGCTCAACTGATTCTGCCGTGGAGACTGACGATACCCACCGCTAAATACGGCTTTCATGCATTTCACTACATTGTGTTAGCCGGCCGGGCCCGCCAACAGCAATACTCACGAGTCCCGCCCGCACCGCCGCAGCCAGGACCGGCCGCACGTCCTGACCGGCACCTTTGGCTTGCTCATCACGGTACTGAGTCCATCGGCGGTAGGGTCGCTTCGTGCCAGTAACCAGACCAGCGGGGGACACCGGCGGCGCGGACCCAGTGGTTGCCGCGACGCTCGCCGCCTACGCGGCTGGCGGGGCGACCGAGCTCGCGGCGCTCACCGCCGTCGCCGCGAGCCGCCTCCTCGTCCCCGTCGTGGCGCTCCTCGCCGAGGCCAACGCGGACGGCACGGAGAAAGAGACCGAGATGGCGCTGCCAACCCTGATCGGCAACGACGGCCGCAAGGCGGTCATCGCGTTCACTGGTACCGACACGATCAGGCGCTGGCGCGCGGACGCCCGCCCGGTCCCGGTCCCCGCCGGGCGGCTATGGCCCGCCGTCGCCGCCGAGCAGGCCGATGCGGTGGTCATCGACGTGGCAGGCCCGGTCCCGCTGATCATCGAGGGCGCCCGGCTGGCGGCCCTGGCGAACGGCGAGCCGCCCCCGCCCCCGCACGAGGACCCCGACATCCGCGCCCAGGTCGCCGCGGTCACCCCCGACTTCACCCTCGGACCGGGAACTCCTGACGCCGAGCTGACCATCACCCTGAAAATAGAAACGGCGAACTCGGCCGAGGCCCACGCCGCCGCCGAGGCCATCGCGGCCCGCCTCGCCCCCCGCCTCCGCCGCGGCCTGGCGATCCGCCTCGCGACGCCAGCCCCGTGATCTGCGTGCGCCGTTGGGGCGGAGCCACGCGCTCGTTCTGACTGATCCAGGGAAACCCACTGATCGCAGCGGCGAGGCGCGGCCTGGCGCGGGCTGTAGCCGACGCTGACGATAGGGTGAACAGCATGTTTCGGTGGCTGACGGCGGGCGAGTCGCATGGGAAGGCCCTGGCCGCGATCTGTGACGGAGTGCCGGCGGGAGTGCGGGTTACCAGCGAGGACGTGGCGGCCGCGCTCGCAAGGAGGCGGGCGGGCTACGGGCGCGGCGCGCGGATGAAGTTCGAGCAGGACGAGGTGGAGCTCACCGGCGGGGTGCGGCACGGCGTCACGCTGGGCGGGCCGGTCGCGATCCGGGTCGGCAACACCGAGTGGCCCAAGTGGGAGACGGTCATGTCGCCCGACCCGGTCGCGCGGGAAGAGCTCGACAGGCAGGCGCGTAACGCCCCGCTGACCCGGCCGCGGCCAGGCCATGCCGACCTGGCGGGCATGCAGAAGTTCGGGCACGCCGACGCCCGGCCCGTCCTTGAGCGGGCCAGCGCACGGGAGACCGCCGCGCGGGTCGCGCTCGGCGAGGTCGCGCGGAAGCTGCTCGCCCAGGCCCTCGGCGTCGAGATCGTCTCGCACGTGGTGGCGCTCGGCTCGGTCACGGTGCCCGACGTCGCGCCCCTGCCGGAGCCGGCCGACCTGGCGCGGATCGACGCCGACCCGGTGCGCTGCGCCGACCCGGAGACGAGTGAGCGCATGATCGCCGAGGTCGACACCGCCCGCAAGGACGGCGACACCCTTGGCGGCGTCGTCGAGGTCGTGGTGTACGGGCTGCCGCCGGGCCTCGGCAGCTTCACCCAGTGGGACAGGAAGCTCGACGCGCGGCTCGCCGGGGCGCTCATCTCCATCCAGGCGTTCAAGGGCGTGGAGTTCGGCGACGGGTTTACTACGGCCGGCCGGCGCGGCTCTGGCGCGCATGACGAGATCTACCTGGGTCCCGCCGGGGTGCGCAGGCGCACCAACCGGGCCGGCGGCATCGAGGGCGGCATGTCCACCGGCGAAGTGCTCCGCGTGCGAGCCGCGATGAAGCCGATCTCGACCGTGCCCCGCGCGCTTGAGACGATCGACGTGGCGACAGGCGAGCCGGCCAGGGCGATCAACCAGCGCAGCGACGTCACCGCCGTGCCGGCCGCCGGCGTGGTCGCCGAGGCGATGGTCGCCCTGGTGCTCGCCGAGGCGGCCACGGAGAAGTTCGGCGGCGACACGGTGGAAGAACTGCGCAGGAACGCGGAAGGCTACCTGAAGAACCTGGTGATCTCTTGACGACAGAAAGCAGCTCAGGCACGGCCAGCCGGACCCCCCTGCGGGGGGCCGGCAGGGGAATCGTGCTCATCGGCCCGCCGACCGCGGGCAAGTCGTCCGTGGGTGAGCTACTCGCGAAGACACTTGGCGTCCCGTTCGCGGACACCGACACGCTGGTGGCCAGGGCCGCGCGCAAGCCGGTCAGCGACATCTTCGTGGACGACGGCGAGCTGGTCTTCCGCGAGTTCGAGCGGGGCGCCGTCGCGTCCGGGCTGGACGCGGTCCGGCGGGATGGCGGCGTCCTCGCGCTCGGCAGCGGCGCCGTGCTCGACCCGGACGTGCGGCGGATGCTCGCCGGCCAGCTGATCATCTACCTGGAGGCCGAGTTCGCGACCGTCGCCAAGCGCACCGGCATGGACCGGCCCCGGGTCGTGATCCCCGGCAACCCGCGCGGGCAGCTTCGCGCCATGCTCGAAGAGCGCCGCCCGGTCTACTCCGAGCTCGCGACGCTCACCGTGCCCACCGACGACCTGGCCCCCGAGGAGGTGGCCGCCGACCTGGCCAAGCGGCTGCGCGCATGACGCGCATTCCGGTGGGCGGGGACCAGCCCTATGAGGTGGTCGTCGGCTCGGGGGTGCTGAGCGCGCTGCCCGGCCTGGTCGGCAAGCGAGCGGAGACGGTGGCCGTCATTCACGACGAGCGGCTCGCGACGGTGGCCAAGGCGGCCTGCCGTGCCCTCGAAGACGCCGGGTACCGGGTGGCGGTGACCGGCGTGCCGGCCGGCGAGACGGCCAAGGACGTCGCGGTCCTCGCGCGGTTGTGGTCCTGGCTGGCGGACACCAAGGTGACCAGGACCGACTGCGTGGTCGGCATCGGCGGGGGAGCGGCGACCGACCTGGCCGGGTTCGCCGCCGCGACCTGGCTGCGCGGCGTGCCCGTCGTCTTGGTGCCGACGACACTGCTCGGCATGGTCGACGCGGCTGTTGGCGGTAAGACCGCGATCGACATCGCCGCCGGCAAGAACCTGGTTGGCGCGTTCCACCCGCCCGCCGGGGTGCTCGCCGACCTGGCGACCCTCGAAAGCCTCGACCACGGCGATTACGTGGCGGGCCTCGCCGAGGTCATCAAGGCCGGGTTCATCGCCGACGGAGAGATCCTGCGCCTGGTCACGGCGGACCCCCGTGGCGCGGCCCAGCCCGGCGGCGCGCACACCCGTGAGCTCGTGGAGCGCGCGATCACGGTCAAGGCCCGCGTGGTCGCGGCCGACCTGCGCGAAGCCGGGCCTCGGGAGATGCTGAACTACGGGCACACGCTCGGTCACGCCATCGAGAAGCGGGAGCGGTACGCCTTCAGGCACGGCGACGCGGTCGCGATCGGCATGGTATTCGCGGCCGAGGTGGCCCGGCTGTCCGGCCACCTCACCGAGCGGGATGTCGCGCTGCACAGGGAGCTGCTTGCCGCGGTCGGCCTGCCGGTGACCTACCGGAGCGGCGCCTGGCCGGAGTTGCGCGCGACCATGTCCCTGGACAAGAAGACCCGCGGCGCGCGGCTGCGGATGGTCGTCCTGGACGGCGTGGGCAACCCGGTCATCTACGACAGCCCGCCCGAGGATCTCCTCACCCGGGCATACCAGGCGGTGGCGGCATGACCGGCTCGACCGGGCGCCGGGTGCTCGTGCTCAACGGGCCGAACCTCGGCCGCCTCGGCAAGCGCGAGCCATCGGTCTACGGCACGGCGACATATGCCGATTTGTCCGACCTGTGTGACCGGACGGGCAAGGAGCTCGGCCTCGACGTCGACGTCAGGCAGACCGAGTACGAGGGCGAGCTCGTCACCTGGATCCACGAGGCCTGCGACGGCGCCGTGCCCGTGGTCCTCAACGCCGGCGCGCTCACCCACTACTCTTACGCCCTCACGGACGCGGTGAAGATGCGGACCGCGCCGCTCGTGGAGGTGCACATCTCCAACATCGCGGCCCGCGAGGGCTTCCGCCACGAGTCAGTGATCACCGGCGCCGCGACCGGGATCATCGCGGGCTTCGGCTTCCAGTCCTACGTCCTCGCCCTCCGCGCGATCGCGGTGCTAGCCCGGGGGGACGACCCCCCGGAACCCCCCGGTGCGCGTCCGATGGCAAAACCCGCCATCGTATCGGACGCGCGGGAACTGGACGCGTCATGATCGTCGTCGTCGGGTTCATGGGCGCGGGCAAGACCACGGTCGGCCGCCTGCTCGCCGCGAAGCTCGGCGTCCCTTTCACCGACAGCGACCACGTTATCGAGGCCCGGGCAGGCAAGCCGATCCCCCAAGTCTTCGCCGACGACGGCGAGCCCGCCTTCCGCCAGCTGGAGCACCGGGTCATCGCGGACCTGCTGAACGGCGAAGACACGGTGCTTGCCCTCGGCGGCGGCGCGGCCGTCCACGCGGGCACCCGCGCCCTCCTCGCTACCGCCGCCGTTCCGGTCGTCTACCTCCGGGTCAGCTATCAGGAAGCGATGAGCAGGGTCGGCGGGGACCGGAGCCGCCCTATGCTTGCCCGCCCCGACGTCGCCAAGCTCCACCAAGACCGCGACCCGCAGTACGCGCAGGCGGCGACCCTCACGATCGACGCCGGTGATTGTTCCCCGGAAGAGCTCGCTCTCGACATCCTCGCCCGCCTGGACGCAGCCGGCTGACCCCGCTCGCCGCCGCCCGCTCGGGATCCTTCAGCCCGCGCTCAGTAGAGGCGTTCCGGCTGCCCCGTCGCCTCGATGACCGACATCCACAGGTCGCCGTTGGGGTCGACCTGGTTGCGGCTGCCGGTCGCGACGGGAATCGGGATGTGCACGAACCGGCCGTGCCAGCGGCCGACGACCATCGCGGTGCGCCCCGCCATCGCGGTGCGCCCCGCCATCGCGGCGTGCACCGCTGCCTGCGCCAGCCGGTCGAAGTAGATGTATTCGCGGGGCCCGCCGGGCTCAAGCGAGGGCAGCTCGGCGACACCGCACAGCCGTGCCTCCGCCCCCTCGATCGTGTCGTCGAGCAGCACCCGGTCCGATTCGTGCACGTAATGCGGCGAACTTGCCCGGCCCTGCACGAGGCCGGCCATCGGGGACAGGATGCCCGGCTTGCCGAGCCGGCTAACGCGTAGCGCCGCGGGCGTGATGGACAGCGGATCAGCGGTACTCACCATGTGCACTAGCTTGCCGCCTCCGTGTTACGCCGGCGGTCTGCCGGAATGGTCTAGACCACGTGCTAACGGTACCGAGCCAGGATGTCCAGGACACGCCCCGGGGATAACCGCCGCACTACGCTCGGGTTAAATGGACATCCGGTCACGGGACCGGTCGGCAGGGAGGCCACAACATGCGCGTCGGGATGAAGCTCAACTACTCGGGCGGGTTCACCGAGACGGTCGCCGAGCTGGCCGACTTCGAGCGGGCCGGCCTTGAGATCGTCTCCGTCCCCGAGGCGTACAGCTTCGACGCCGTCAGCCAGCTCGGCTTCATCGCGGCGCGTACGACCACCGTGGAGATCGCGTCCGGCATCCTCCCCATCTACTCGAGGACCCCGGCGCTGACCGCCATGACCGCGGCCGGCCTCGACTTCGTCTCGGCCGGCAGGTTCACGCTCGGCATCGGCACCAGCGGCCCGCAGGTGATCGAGGGCTGGCACGGGGTGCCCTACGACGCCCCGGTGGGCCGCACCAGGGAGCTGATCGAGATCTGCCGGATGGTCTGGCGGCGCGAGCGCCTCGAGTACCACGGCAGGCACTACACGCTCCCGCTGGAAGGCGGCACCGGCCTGGGGAAGCCGCTTAAGCTGATCAACCACCCGGTCCGGGCGAGCATCCCGATCGTGATCGCCGCGATCGGCCCGAAGAACGTCGCCCTCGCCGCCGAGCTCGCCGAAGGCTGGGAGCCCATCTTCTACTTCCCGGAGAAGGCGGCCCTCACCTGGGACGCGCCGCTCGCCCAGGGCAACGCCAGGCGCGATCCGCAGCTGAAACCGCTCGATGTCATCGCCGCCGCCCCCCTGGCCATCGGCGACGACGTCGCGCCGGTGCTCGACCTCATCCGCCCGATGTTCGCGCTCTACATCGGCGGCATGGGCGCGCGCGGCAAGAACTTCTACTACGACCTTGCCTGCCGCTACGGTTACCAGGAAGCGGCAGGCAAGATCCAGGACGCCTACCTGTCCGGCCGCAAGGACGAGGCCGCCGCCCTGGTCCCCGCCGACCTGGTCGAGAAGACCTCCCTCGTCGGCCCGCTCGGCTACGTCAAGGAGCGCCTGGCGGCCTACCGGGAGGCCGGCGTCACCACCCTCAACGTCACCTCGCTCGCCCCGACCCACGAGCGCCGCGTCAAGGACATCGAAACGCTCCGCACCCTGGCCGGGTAACAGCAGCAGGCGCCCCGCGCAACCCGCCTACCGGTACGCGAGGCTACCGGATCGCGGCGGCCGTAACGGCACATAGACGGGGGCTGCATCGCTGATGACGGCGTCGGGGCCGTAGTTCTCGTAGAATGGCTCGAAGATGACGATCTCGTCGCCGGCGTTCACCACCGCGAGCAGCGCGGCGATCATCGCCTCGGTCGATCCGCAGGTCACCGTCACTTCAGTCTCGGGATCACAGGGGATCCGGTTGAAGCGCTCCATCTTGGCCGCGATGGCGGCGCGCAACTCGCGCGTCCCCCAAGTGATGGCGTACTGGTTGTAGTCGTCGTTGATGGCACGCTTTGCCGCCTCTTTCAGCTCGGCGGGAGCGGCGAAGTCAGGAAAACCCTGGGCGAGGTTGATGCCGCCGTGCTCTTCGCACAGCCGCGTCATGCCGCGGATCACCGATTCGGTGAACCGTTGTGATTTTCGCGACACACTACGCATGGAGAGAGCAGGCGCTCAGCTGAACCGACACGCTACCGGTTACGACTTCTTGGTGACCAGCTCGATGAGCGTTCCATCTGCAGCATCCGGATGGAGGAACGAGACACGCATGGAGTCGCCTTCGCGTGGCTGATGGTCGATCACCGGGACGCCGGCCTGCTCCATCTCCGCGACGGCGGCGTCCACATCGGCGACCCGCAGCCCGAAGTGGTACACGCCGGGGCCGCGCTGCGGCAAATGTTGCTGCATCGTGCGGTCCCAATCCGCGGCTTCGATGAGCTCGAGCTGAACGTCACCGACACGCACGCGCACGATGCGCAGGCCGTGTTCCGGCTTGTCCTCGATCGGATCAGCGGGCAACCCGAGCGTCTCCGTGTAGAAATGCAGCGCCGCTTCCAGGTTGCTCACCGCGATGCCGATATGATCGACCCCAAGGATGCGTGTTTTCATTGGTTCTCCGATCCTCCGAGCACGACTCACGAGCACGACTCACGACTCGCCGGTAGCGGGCACGACTCGCCCTCGCTGACCGGCGCCGGCGCGAGCGAGAACGTCTGTGAGACCGACCAGGTCAGGCCGAAGGTGCAAAAGTTGAGCGCATGGTGCCCCGACTCGCCGCCGGCCACGGCGATCATGAACTGCTCTGGAGTGGCGCACAGCGGTACGGTGCCGTTCTCGATGTAGCCCCGCTCCTCCAGCTTCTTCCAGTGGTTGCGATGCCAACGCTCGATGGGTGTCCGGGTATACTCGTACAACATCCGTTGCACCTCGGGCACGGACAGACCGTCGCGCGCGATCTTGTGCGCGAAGTCGGGGCACAACAGGAGCAGCATCTCTCCATCCTTTTGGGGGACGAGGACCTTGTTGTTGCCGATCCAATCGATCGAATGTGCCAACACCCAAATCAGCTCTTCACCGGTTTCGGCCCAGACGTCGGCAATGTCCTGTGTTCCTGTTGCGCAGTGCGCCGTGACCACGTTTTCGTCGCGCTGGAAACCGCGGCGGACGTGGAACGGTTCCCAGGGGCTCTTTTCCTCCCACTCGCCGAAGCACAACGATACCCGTCCGGGCTGGCCGAACACGGACTTGCTGACACCGCCCGGAATCGAGCCGCCGACGTTGCGCATGATGAGGCGGACGGCACGACCGATGGTGGCATTGGCCCGACCGTTTTGGCCGAGACAGCTGTAGCCGCATTCGATGCCCAAGGCCAAGCGGGCCGGCCCGTTGATCATGAATGCCGGCGTGGCGCAGCAGGTGGTCGTGTTCAACGCGTAGAGATTGAACTGCGGCTGACACACGGCGCGGACCGCGGCGACGACGGTTGGGAAGTACTCGGGTTTGCACCCTGCCATGACCGCATTAACGGCGATCTTCTCGATGGTGGCCTCGCCGCGGCGCGGCTCGACGATGCCGATCACCGTTTCCGGCCCCTCCGCCATGCCGTCCAACATCGCCTGCACCCGCTCCGCCGTCGGTGGGACCAGCGGCAGGCCGTCCCCCCAACCTTGGCGCTCGGCAAATTCGAGGAACGCTTCCGTATCGCCCGGAACGGCATGGGTTTCTGAGAGCAGTGTGCCGCGCATAGGCCCTTCCGTCCTTTAGCGGAAATTGCCGGATAGCGGAAAGGGTGCTAGAGACCGTCGTTCCGTTGCCCAGGCCTGACAAGTGTCCCGGACCGAAGCGCGAGGCGCAACCTGGCACGTGCTTGGTTGCGGCTCCCAAGGGGAGGGAAACAAGAATTGCCTTGCAAAATGAAACTTATGCAACGTATTTTGGACTTTGTCGCCAGTCCATTCGGGAATGATCCCGGTGGGAGACGCGACGAGAGAATTCAAACGTGGTTCTTTGGCGCAATCGGGTGCTGGGTTGTGGCCGGCACGCTCGTGATCTGTTCACCCAGCTGGGGAAGCCCCTTGTTCGGTGAACCCCGCGCGTATCCAGTGGGTACGTC
>Ga0209415_10018864_pt1 | contig 10856 bp, 7 predicted proteins | sample PeaSoiSIISIP2007_FD_187696 | JGI IMG/M metagenome (GOLD analysis project Ga0209415, IMG submission 187696) | Peat soil microbial communities from Weissenstadt, Germany - SII-SIP-2007 (SPAdes) (version 2) | ecosystem: Environmental > Terrestrial > Soil > Wetlands > Peat | place: Germany... | reverse complement strand
ATGAATCAGATTGCCGCCAAGGTCGCGCCCGCGCTTGCGGCGGGATGCACGGTAGTGCTCAAGCCGAGCGAGATGGCGCCCCTGTCCGCGTATTTGTTTGCGCAGATCCTCGATGAGGCGGGCGTTCCGCCCGGGGTGTTCAATCTGGTGAATGGCGACGGGCCGACGGTCGGAGCGGCGATCGCGGCGCATCCTGATGTGGCCATGGTCTCGTTCACTGGCTCGACGCGGGCCGGCGTGGCTGTGGCCCTGGCAGCTGCCCCTACGGTGAAGCGGGTCACGCAGGAACTCGGCGGAAAATCCGCCCACATTATCCTGGAAGACGCCGACCTCGAAACTGCCGTCAAAGAGGGAGCACAAGCCTGCTTTCGCAATAGCGGACAGTCCTGCAACGCGCCCACGCGGATGCTCGTTCCCCGCGCCAAGATGACGCAAGCGATGGCGGTGGCGAAGAAAACCGCCGACGCCACGAAGGCCGGCGATCCTCTTTCAGAGGCCACTCACATTGGCCCACTCGCCAGCCAGGCCCAGTTCGACAAGGTGCAGCGCTTGATTCATGTGGGCATTGCGGAAGGCGCGCGGGTGATTGCCGGTGGTCCGGACCGTCCCGAAGAAATGAGCAAAGGTTACTTTATAAAGCCTACCGTATTCGCCGATGTTCGCAACGACATGACCATCGCGCGCGAAGAGATCTTTGGCCCCGTGCTGTGCATGATCCCTTACGAGGACGAAGAGGACGCGGTGCGAATCGCCAATGACACGCTTTACGGTTTATCCGGATTTGTGAGCGCGGGAGACTTGGAACACGCCCGCCGCGTCGCCAAGCGGATTCGCTCTGGCAACGTGCACATCAACAATGCGAGGGTCGACTTCGGCGGCTGCTTCGGAGGGTACAAACAATCCGGCAACGGGCGGGAATGGGGCGAGGCCGGACTGGCGGAATTTCTCGAACTGAAGGCGGTTTTCGGCTATACACCGCGCGCGAAGTAACACTCCGCGTCATGGCCCGCTCGTGTAATTGACGGCCTAAATCCGGAAACGTACGATCGAAGGCTCGGGAGGCACGAATGGCTGTGGGCACCGGGTGGTCCAAAACCTGGACGTATTTAGATGGAGAGTGGCACGAAGGCAACGTGCCCATCATGGGTCCACGCACGCACGCGGCGTGGCTTTGCTCGATCGTATTCGATGGCGCCCGCTACTTTGAGGGCGTAACCCCCGATCTGGAACTCCATTGTGCGCGGGTCAATGATTCGGCCCGAAAACTCTTCCTCAAGCCGGCGGTCCCGACCGAAGAGTGGGTGCGGTTGGCGCGGGAAGGGATTGCCCGCTTCGACAAGGATGCCGCGCTCTATATTCGGCCGATGTACTGGGGCGAAAAAGAAGGGCCGTGGGTGCAGGCGCACGATCCCGAGTCGACCCGGTGGTGCCTATCGATCTACGAAGCGCCGATGCGGCCACCCAAGGGCTTCTCGCTCACGCTGTCTCCTTTTCGGCGGCCGACTATCGAGACGATGCCCGTCGATGCCAAGGCGGGATGTCTTTATCCCAACAATTCGCGGGCTCTTTTCGAGGCGCATGCGCGGGGCTTCGATAATGCGATCGTTCTGGACATGCTGGGCAACGTCGCCGAACTCGCCACCTCCAACGTGTTCATGGCGAAGGATGGCATTGTGTTCACGCCCATGGCGAACGGAACCTTTCTGGCCGGCATCACGCGGCAGAGAGTGATCGGATTGTTGCGGCAAGCAGGCGTGACTGTGATCGAGAAGACTCTCACCTATCAGGACTTTGAAAAGGCAGACGAAATTTTCTCGACAGGAAACTACTCCAAGGTGGTCCCAGTGACGCGGATCGGCGACCGTGCGCTTCCCTTCGGCCCGCTCTACACCAAAGCTCGAGAACTCTACTGGGCGTTCGCGCATTCCTAACGGACAAAACCTTGCAGACTGTCGACTCCCACACTCCATGCGCCACGACCGTTGAGACACTGACCGAGATTTGGCAGCGCGTGTTTCAACGGACCAGCATCGGTCCCGAAGATGAGTTCCGTGATCTCGGCGGCAATGATTCGCTCGCCGACCGAATGTTTGCCGAGATCGCGCAGGTGTTTGGCCGCGAACTGCCGAGCGCTACCATCACCCATGCGACGACCATCGCGGCATTGGCAGAACTGCTGGAGCGGCCCGACCTTCCGGCCTTTCCGCCTCTGGTGAAACTGAAATCTGGCGTCGAGAAGACTCCGATATTCATTGCCCATGGCCTGGATGGACGCGCGCGATTCGTGGAACTTGCCAAACACATTCGCAGCGAGCACGCGATTTATGGGCTGCAAGCCAAAGGCATTGATGGGTTGGGGAAACCATTTGAATCCATCGAGGAAATGGCGGCGTTCTATCTCGAGGCCATCGGCGAACTCCAACCCGTTGGCCCCTACATACTGATTGGTTACTCGTTCGGCGGGCTGATCACTCTGGAGATGGCACGGCGCCTGGCCGAGGCCGGGAAAGAAGTCGCGCTGCTGGTACTCGTGGATGCGTACCCGCATCCACGCTATCTTTCTCCGGGATCGCGTCTGCGGCTCGCGATACGTCGCGTCTGGCGCCATCTGTCCGAGATGGGGAGCAGGCCCACTGGTGACGCAGTTTCCTATCTCATCGGAGGGCTTAAACACCGCCTGAATATGGCCGGAGTTCGCGATGACGATGGGCTGGCTGCAGAAACGCCTCCTCTATCGTATGCGCGAACCACGGTGCGGGTTCGCAACAGTTCCTACGAGGCCTATGGGCGCTATCGCCCGCGCTTCTATCCAGGTAAGATCAGCTTCGTACGAGCCGAGGCAAGTTCTTATTTTCCCGACGATCCGACGGCCATCTGGGGCAAGCTGGCGGCGGAATTCGAAGTCGAGACCGTGCCCGGAGATCATCTGGACCTGGTCGGCTCCGGGTTCGAATACCTCGCCAATGCGCTGACTGATTATCTTCGTCGAGCGCAGCGACAACACGAATAAGTCGTGGCTATTCTGTAAAATCGATTCGGCTCGTCCATTTACGCCTGTGTCATTTGCGGCGTGTATGATGTGCAGCGTGAATCATGTGTAGCGCGAATCATAAGCCGACATACTCCATGAGCGAGACGCTGCTCCCCATTTGGCACAGGGTGCTGCAGCGGACTTCCATCGGCCCGACCGACAATTTTTTCGATCTGGGTGGTACTCCTTCGTCTGCAACCCGATTGTTTGCTGAAATCGCAGAAGAGTTCGGCCGCTTTTTTCCAGCCGTGACCATCTGCGCCGCGCCGACGGTCGAGACCATGGCTGGGTTGCTGGAGAAGCCCACGCCCCCGCGGATTCCTCCGCTCCTGCTGCTCAAACCTGGAACCAGGACTCCGCCCGTGTTCATCACGCATGGCCTGGGTGGGGATGTGCTCGGCCTGGTTGACCTCGTGGGAAAAATGGACTCCCGACGTCCGATTTACGGGATGCAGGTCCGGGGGATCGACGGTATCGACGATCCCCTCCCGTCGATCGAAGAGCGGGCGCAGTATTATCTTGACGCGATACGGCAAGTGCAGCCGCACGGACCGTACTTCCTGATCGGCTATTCGCTGGGAGGGCTGGTCACGCTGGAAATGGCCCAACGCCTGTCTGCGACCGGAGAAAAGATCGCGCTGCTGACGCTGCTGGATACCTACCCGGACAAGAGATATCTGTCCCCGGTGCAACACGCGCTCTTATCTGTTCGGCAAACGAAACGCCGCGCGCAGAACAGGATCGCATCCGCTTTTGCGCGAAAGCCATCGCGCTCCGAAGGCGACGACAAGATTGAACGCTACCTGCAGGGCGCGTCTATCGCCCGGGTGGCGCAAAGAATGAGGGACGCAGATTGGGCGGCATCGAGAGGATATGATCCCCGGTTTTACCGCGGAAAGGTTAAGTTCGTGAAGGCCGAGATCAGCAGCCATTTCCCGCACAATCCGACCGCGGTGTGGGCCCACCTGATGCAGGAGTTCGAGCTTGAGACGACGCCAGGAGATCACGTGGGCATGCTCACCACGCACCACAAGGATCTGGGCGCATTACTGTCTCGCTACCTGGATGAAGCCAATTCCACGATCGTCGCGTAATAACGCGTCGCAAGCCAGGAAGAAATCTCCCGCCATCACGACAGTTTCTTGACTCTTGTGCGAACCTTTTCGAACTCGTACGTGCCCAGTCCGCGCTTAGCAGCCATCTTCAAGTAAGGCAGAGAGTCGACCTCGAGATTCCAGTAGGCCTTGGCCACATACGCATCGAGCGCCACAGGATCTGTGCCGGCGACCAGAGTTTTTTTGAGCAGCACGTCTTCCAGATTGCCTCCGGTGGGGCCGTTGCGCAGGAGAATCCGATAGCAATCGATGATGGTCAGGGACGGCCGCACAAAATCGGCAAGGTCCACGAGGCTTTCGTGAATCTTCTGGTGCAATTGATTGCGCGGCCCGCCCAGCATGCCATACCAGTTCTTCATGCCCAGAGTCGTGCCGGTGAGGCCGTGGTGCTTCGCGATCGGGATATTGATGACCTTGTCAACATTCAGAAAAACGTCGAGGACCGGCCAGGCGTGCAGGACATCGCCTTGGAGATCCACTTCTTTGAATCGGGAAGGATCGGGAAGGATAACGTCGGCACCGGCGCGCTGCGCGGCCTCCGCGATGCCGGAGCGTTGAAAACAGCGGCGCGCGTCGTTGCAGCTCGCGTCGGTTACGATGACCTTCTTCGCTCCAGCGTTCAAACATTGCCGGACAATTTCCGCGACCACGTCAGGATTGGTGTTGGCCGCCTGTTCTGGAGTGCGATCCCATCCGATGTTGGGCTTGACTAGAACGACGTCGCCGCGGGCGATGAAGCGGCGCATGCCACCCAGTTCGTCGACTGCCTGCCGGGCGAGCTCGGCGGGTTCCCCTCCCTGGATGATGGCCATTTCCGGCAGCTTCGCGTCGGCCAGTACCGTGTGGCCGCGCTTGGCCGTCATGGCCAACGCGGTCTCCGGACGCCAACTGCGCTCGCCGAGCCAGAGACCCAGCCCGGCGGTTCCTGCGCCCGCTCCTGCAACGCGCAGCAATTTGATTAACGCTTCACGACGGCTTAACACTGCATGATCTTCCATAGACGCTCCGTAGAACGATCGAACTCGAACTAATACTGCGCCGACTCTTTATTTGCAGTGATCCGAGACACATTTCGGTGCTTAATCACAGTCAAAGTCGCCGCTCGATCTCGCGGCCCAAATCCTGCAGCGCCGTCGCCACCTCCGGCGTTTGTTTGTAGGCGACGATCCGCACCAGGTGCGATCCTTTGCAGAAAACCAGGCTTCCCGCATAGAGCTGTGCGCGGTCACCGATCTGGACCGATTTCGCCCCGCTTCCCTGCTCCGACTCAAGAATGGTCCGGGCCCCCGCCGCGCTGCTCATCGTGTAAACATCGACCACCGCGTCGAACTGGTTCTGGAAGTTGTAGTCGGCGGTAGAGGTCGTCTGTACCCCTGCCTTTACGTATCGTTCTGCATCGCCGTCGATGTAATTCCAGAGTTCTGTGGAAGAGAAGTTGCGGATGTCGCCGGTTTTCGCCCAGCCAGCGACTTCGTTGGACGCCGGGAACGGCGAGACTGGAACTCGAGCCGGCCGGCTGCAGGCGGCATCAGCCAACAGCACTACACAGAGCGCGCCCACAAGCAGGACGCGAAGGTTCGTAATTTTCAATGTCACTACCATTGCTAATCCTTTCTTCGGTTCAGCAGAATCTGATTGGTGTGGGAGCGGCTTTCGCCAACGCTGGTGACATACACCGCAGGACGATCCTGCACCGGGCAGGCATGCTCGCAGGCGCCACAACCGACGCAGCGGGAAGGATCCAGATACGGCTGCTTGACCTGCCTGACGTTGCCCGCGGCGTCGATGACATCCGCCGGGCGAAGGTAGACGGCCTTGGGCGATGTCGGACACCATTCTTCACACACGATGCAATCCGTTGCCATGGCCCAGGGCAGGCATCGGCCCCGATCGTAGAATGCCGTGCCCAGCCGGATCGGTTTTGCCGCGCTCGCCAAGTCGACTGACCAGCCTTTATCTTTGGCCGTAATTTCCCAGATCGCGCCGGTGGGGCAAACCTGTGAGCACAGCACGCAACTGGTCTCGCAGTATCCAAGACGCGGCACCAGAACGGGGGTCCAGAGACCGTCCAGCCCGGCTTCGGTGAACGTTGGATGCAGCGCATTATTAGGACAGACCTTCATGCATTCGCCACAGCGAATGCAGCGTGACAGAAAACATTCTTCGTCGAGCGCGCCGGGCGGCCGGAGTAAACGCTCGTGGCGTTCGGCGGCAAATCCTGGAGTGCTGCGCGCCAGCGGCACAAGCGCAGCGCCTGCCGCCAGTCCGGTGAGGACTTTACGCCGCTGCAGGTTTGCGCCCACCACTTTCTGTTGAGGAAAGAACTTGAATTGCAGTCCATGTTCAGGACACTCATCCACGCAATTCATGCAGAGATGGCACTCGGGTTGATGCCAGGGGACGCCGCCGACCGGGTCATCGCCGCCCTGGCAGCGCAGCAAGCACCGATTGCAATCGTTGCAGTGCTCGGGATGCTTTACCAGTCCGAGCACCGACCAGCGCGACACGATACCCAGCAGCGCGCCCAGCGGACATATCGCGCGGCACCAGAACCGGGTGATGCGGAAATTCAACGCAACCAGAAAGATGAAGATGACGCCCAGCCACACACCCTGCCGGAAATACGGCTGCTTGAAACCGAGCAGCAGCCCTCCAAGGATGAAGTGCAGAATAACGCCCGCGGTTTGAACGGACGCGAATCGGCTGTGGTCGAGCACGCTGAGGAACGCCCGCAACCCGTAGCCCGTCGCAGGCAAAATCGACAGGCCCATCGAGCGCACCAGCAAAGAGAACGGGTCCAGCCATCCCACAATGCCCGTACCGAAAACCGCCGCGACCAGCGCCACAATCAGCAGGTAATACTTCGTGGTCTGCCAGCGCTTGTAGCGATTCGATTCAATCAGTTGTTTGCCGCGTTTGCGTTCCGATTTCAAGCTGCTGAAGAAATGATGGATGGATCCGAGAGGGCAGATCCACCCGCAGAAGAAGCGCCCGAGAAACATCGTAGGAATTAGAACGATGAGACTCCACAACAGTCCGCGATAGAGCGCATGACTGCCTAGCGCGTTCGACAACGCGACCAGCGGATCAAGCTGGAAGAAGAGTCCGACCGGATAAGGAAGCCGGATTTCGACTCCCGAGGCCGTCAACGTTCCCCGAAATTCGGTGCGTACCAGCAGGAACAGAAAGAGCAGAAAGAAAACGATCTGCGAAAAGCGACGTAGCTTGGCCGGCTTCGGGAAGTGCACAACTCCGCCTCGATCGCAGGAATGGACGGCTTCTTGCCTCGGAGCCGGATCGGGCCCTCGCGAATCGAACCGTGGTTGCTCCGCGACATCTCATGTTCGGTCTCGGCCTGTACTTGTTCCGTGACGCGGATCACACTCTGCCGTGTGGCTGGCACGTCCCTGCGCGTTAGCGCTCTCAAATCGTTGGGATTATTCCGAGCACCAGCCCGTGCGCCGTCATGTCGGTGAAGTGCTAAAATCGGGCCGCCATGCAGCTCTTACCGATCGCAGCCTGTGTACTCATATCGAGTGCTCTTATGGGGCAAATCTCCAATTCCTCTCCCGAAGCCAACGCCAGGTTCGCCAAGCTCAGTGAAGAGTTCATTCACGAAACGCTGGCGCTTTCGCCCTCCACCGCCTCTCAGGCCGGGTACCACCAGCACGTCGACCCTAAGACGGGGAAAATTATCGCGCTCGATGCGCTGCTCGATGACGTGAGTTCCGCCGGCATGGCGGAACAGCGCCGCGTCTATGCGCAGTGGCGCGAGCGCTTCCGCGCCGAGACTCCGCTGGCCGCGCTCGGCGTCGAGGATGCTGCCGACTGGCAATTGATCGACGATCAGATCGCGCTCAACCTGCTCGAACTCGACCGCATCCAGAATTACAAACACAACCCGACGGTCTACGTAGAACTCCTCGGGAGCGCTCTGTTTCAGCCGCTGACCGATGACTATGCACCCCAGGAAGTCCGTCTCGGCCACATTCTCTCCCGCATTGCCGCGACTGCGCAGTTCCTCGACCAGGCGCGCAGCCAGTTGGTCGATGCCGACCCCATCTTCATCAAGGTTGCCGTCGAAGAAAACGATGGCAACATCGACCTGATCGAGAACACGATTGCCCCAGCAATTCCCTCGGGATCGAAATCGAAAGCTCAGTTCGATGAGGTCGCGCCTAAGGCAATCGAAGCTCTCAAGAAGTTTTCCAGCTGGCTGCAGGACGACCTGGCGAAGCGCAAGACCGATCGCACCTGGCGCCTGGGCAAAGAGTTGTACGCGGAGAAATTCCGGCTGGTGATGGAAACCCCAGTCACACCCGACCAGATTCTGGCGCAAGCGGAAAGCGAACTCAAAAAGACTCGCGCCGAGATGCTCGATATCGCCCTACCCCTGCACAAGCAATACTTCCCTGACCACGACGACCACGCTAGCCTGGGCCCGCAGGAGCGCGAAAATAAAGTCATCGGTGAGGTGCTGCACACGATTTCCGACGATCGCCCCAAGCGCGACGATCTGATGCAGACGGTGAAAGACGATCTGGCCGGCATCCGGCAATTCATCATCGACAAGAAAATCGTGTCGCTGAAATCGCGCGACAATTTGAAGGTCATCCCAACGCCGCCGTTCATGCGCGGCATTTTTTCGGTCGCCGGCTTTCATTCGGCCCCGCCGCTCGATCCCAGCGCCGAGGCCCAGTACTGGGTCACGCCCATCGATGCGAAGATGGCCGACGACAAGGCCGAATCGAAGCTGCGCGAGTACAACAACTGGGTGCTGAAGTGGCTCACCATTCACGAGGCGCTGCCCGGGCACTACGTGCAGGCCGAGCACGCTAACGACATTCAGCCTGTGACGCGCCGCCTGGTCCGCGGCCTCTACGGCAACGGAGCGTACGTGGAAGGCTGGGCCGAGTACATTGCGCAGGTCATGATGCAGCAAGGCTTCGCCGACAACGATCCGCGTTACCGCATCAGCTATCTGAAAGTCTGGCTGCGCGCCCTGGGCAATACCATCCTCGATGTCCGCATGCAAACGATGCAGATGACGGACGACCAGGCCATGTCATTCATGATGAACGATGCTTTCCAGACGCGCGCCGAAGCCGAGGGTAAATTGCAGCGCGCCAAACTCAGTTCGACACAGTTGCCGACATATTATGTGGGCACGAGCGAATGGTGGCGTCTGCGCCGCGCCTATGAAGCGGCCAAAGGCAAGGACTTCACGCTCGCCGAGTTCCACGACCGCGCTCTGGACCAGGGCGCGTTGTCCGTTCCGTGGCTGGGAAACATTCTGTTGCCCAAGTAACGCCGTTGCTATGTGAGCGACCAATGAACACCTTCCCGATCCTGCTGGGCGCGCTATGCGTGTATGCGCTGGCCTACCGCTACTACAGCGCGTTCATCGCGGCCAAGGCTCTGGTACTGGACGATCGGCGCACCACTCCCGGACACATTCACGCCGACGGACACAACTATGTGGCTTCGCCGCGGTGGGTGCTCTTCGGGCACCACTTCGCGGCCATCGCCGGAGCCGGGCCGCTGGTGGGGCCAACTCTGGCGGCACAGTTCGGATTTGCTCCGGGGCTGCTCTGGTTGCTGGTGGGTGCGGTGTTGGCTGGGTGCGTACAGGACTTCACGGTGCTCGTGGCTTCGGTGCGTCATCGCGGCCGCTCGCTGGCGGATATCGCCCGCACCGAAATCAGTCCCTTTGCCGGCTTCGTGGCCATGATCGCGGTGCTCTTCATTCTTATCGTGTCGCTGGCCGGCCTTGGCATCGTAGTGGTCAATGCGCTCTCGAATAGCCCGTGGGGTGTGTTCACGATTGGCATGACCATCCCCATCGCCATCATCATGGGATTGTGGATGTTCAAAAGCCATGCCGGAAAAATTGTCGTGAACGGCCCCAGCATCTTTGGCGTCATCTTCTTAATAGGCTCCGTAGTTGCGGGACATTGGGTCGCCCAGACCAAGTTTGCGGAAGCGCTCACGTTCACGCCCCATCAGATCACCTTCCTCATTGCTGCGTATGGCCTGGTCGCTTCGGTGCTGCCAGTGTGGCTGTTGCTGGCGCCCCGCGACTACCTGTCGACATACGTTAAGTTAGGCACGATTGCCGTGCTGGTCGTCGGTGTCTTCGTGGTTCGCCCGAACCTTCGGTTCCCAAACTTCACCCAGTTCGTTCATGGGGGTGGGCCGATCATTAAAGGAAGTCTCTTCCCGTTTCTCTTCGTGACCATTGCCTGCGGTGCGATCTCTGGCTTTCATGCGCTGGTCTCCTCCGGCACTACGCCCAAGATGCTGGATAAGGAAACCGACGCCCGCTTCATCGGATATGGAGCCATGCTCTGCGAGTCGCTGGTCGGCGTGCTGGCTTTGATTGCGGCTTGCTCGTTATATCCGGGCGATTATTTTGCCATCAACACGACGCCACAAGTCTTCAGCCATCTGGGCCTGAGCACGGTCAATCTGGATATGTTCTCCCGCGAAGTCGGCGAGAACCTAGCGGGGCGAACGGGCGGGGCGGTCTCGCTGGCAATCGGCATGGCGCAAATCTTCCGTGGCCTGCCTGGCATGGATCGCCTGATGGGCTACTGGTATCACTACGCCATCATGTTTGAAGCCCTGTTCATCCTGACTACGGTGGACGCGGGAACCCGAGTGGCCCGCTACGTACTACAGGAACTTATGAGCAAAGTGCATAAGCCGTT
>Ga0209415_10018863_pt1 | contig 10856 bp, 6 predicted proteins | sample PeaSoiSIISIP2007_FD_187696 | JGI IMG/M metagenome (GOLD analysis project Ga0209415, IMG submission 187696) | Peat soil microbial communities from Weissenstadt, Germany - SII-SIP-2007 (SPAdes) (version 2) | ecosystem: Environmental > Terrestrial > Soil > Wetlands > Peat | place: Germany... | reverse complement strand
CTGCCGGGATCAACGTCCGTAGGCCGATCCGGTGCCTGGCTAGGCGGTGGTGGCGGGCCCGAGGTCTTCGGCCGCGTGCTCGAACTCGCGCTCGAGGTCGGTCAGCTGCGCCTCCTCGCCCATGATCCGCGGTCCCTGGAACCGGGCGCGGGCGTAGCCGAAGTAGTAGATCAGCAGAAGGACGACCGTCCCGACCATGAACGGCCACGAGATGTTGCCCGACGTGGGGAAGGAGAACAGGACCATCAGGACGACCACCCACAACAGGGCCACCCAGGCCACCGGCTTGGAGTAGCGGCCCAGGCTCCAGACCCGCTCCTTCCGCCACGCGTCCGTGGTCGCTCCCAGGAAGACGCAGATGCCGTACGCCGCGTACAGGAAGATCGTGGAGATGGCGGTGACGATGATGATCGCGGTGCCGCCGCCGACGATGCCCGCGGCGACCGTGAAGAGCCACGCCACGACGGAGATCGCCACGAGTGCGTTGACCGGTGTGCGGTAGCGGTGCGAGACGACCTTCAGCCACCGCGAGCCGGGGATCCCGTCGTCGCGGCTGAAGGCATACAGCATGCGCCCGGCGGCGGCCAGTGAGGCCAGGCCGCAGAAGAACATGGCCATGGCGATGCCGGCCGCCAGCCAGTCACCAAGGCCGATGTTGAGCAGCACCACGCTGTTCAGGTTGTACTCCAGGATGGAGAGGACGGCGATGCCTCCGCCGAAGTAGTACTGGCTGGCGTGGGAAAGATCAGTGGGAAGCGTCGCCGGGAACAGCTGGCTGAGGTCCGGCAGGTGCGTCGTCAGGGCGACCAGGAAGATGTAGCCCACCACGGCGGAGACGGCGACCGAGAGGAAGACGCCCCACGCGCTCGACTTGCGGGCCCCGACCGTCTCCTCGGCCACGTGGGCCGACGCGTCGTACCCCGTGTACGTCCAGTTGGCAAGCAGCAGGGAGAAGAGGAACGCGAGCACCAGCGGGTACGAGACCGCCGGTCCGTACTGGAGGTTCACGAAGCCCAGGTTATTGTTCCAGCTGCCGGCCTGATCGAGCGGCTGGATGGCGAACAGCGTGAGGTGCGACTGGTCGGGCCGGCCGATGAGGAAGATGAGCACCACGACCGCCACGACGATGCTGATGTGCCACCACACGCTGACCTGGTTCGCCAGAGCGACCAGCCGGATACCGGCGATGTTCAGGGCCAGCTGGATCAGGACGATGAGGCCCATCGTCACCAGCTGACCGCTGAGGATGCCGCCCAGGAAGACGCTGGTGTTGCCGTAGTCGATGCCGAAGGTGGCCAGGATCGGGGTGATGACGGTCGCGTTGAGGAACGCCGCCGCGGCGAAGTCGATGCCGGCCACGATGGCGAACTGCCCGATCAGGTTGAACCAGGCGGTCCACCAGCCCCAGGCCTTGTTCTGCATCTTGCTGGCCCAGTAGTAGAGGCCGCCGGCCGTGGGATAGGCCGACGCGATCTCGGCCATCGACGCGGCGATCAGCAGGACGAAAACGGTGACGAGCGGCCAGCCGATCATCACGGCGGCCGTGCCCGCCCAGGCCAGGCCGTAGTCGTACAGGATCACGGCGCCGGTGAGGATCGAGATGATGCTGAAGCTGATGGCGAAGTTGCTGAAGCCGCCCATCGAGCGGAACAGCTCCTGCGCGTAGCCCAGCCGGTGCAGGTCTTTGATGTCCTGCTGGATCGTGTCCTCGCGCGATGGCGCCTGGGTCATCACGAACCTCCCTCTGCCGCCTCGCCCCCTGGGTGCGTCCCCGCAGGGCGCACCGTGCGCGGATGATAGTGGCGGGCTTCAGGCGGTGGAAGGCCTTTCTGCATCGACGTGGCGCGTTCGTTGCGCGGGTCGGCGCGGCGCGTGGACCTCAGTAGATCGAGCGGACGTCCGACGAGACGTGGAGCACGAAGACGTCGTCGCTGATCGGCGCGTCCAGCTCCAGGCTGGTCACCTCGGCGTGCCGCGTCAGCTGGTCGCCCACGTGTTCGGCGAGCAGGAGCAGCAACCCGGAGAGGCGGTCGACGGCGACTTCCAGCCAGCGGTCGGGCCGATCGGTCAGGACCTCCGTCGACCGGGGGTGATCGGCGCGCAGCACGTAGACCTCGCGGTCGCCCAGGCGGGCGGTGCCGCGCAGCGTCAGATCGGCCGTCGCCAGCACGTTGCGGCAGAAGCCGTGCGGGTGGACGAAGGTGTCGACGAGGGTGTCCGCCGGCAGCTGGGTGAGCGGCCGGTAGGCCCGGCCGAACGGCGGCAGGTGCGGGTCCTCGATGCCCACGGCGCGCTGCCGCACGGGCCGTGTCGTCGCCTTGTGGCTGCGGCCGTCGTAGGTGCGCACGATGGAGCCGTCGCTCACCCATACGAGGCCGCTGCCCGCGGGCGCGTCCGGATCCGGGTACGTGACCACCTTCGCACGGCCGGGGTGGTGGAGCCAGACCTCGTCCGTCGTGACGGTCTCGCCGGCGGCGGACTGGAGCCGCTCGACGAGGCGCATCCGCAGCGTCTCGAAGCGCCGCTCCGCGTCGCGCATGAAGGTGAACAGCTCCCCCAGCGACGGGGCGTCAGGAGCCGGTGGCAGGACCAGGGCCGGCGCCACGGATGCCTGCGGGGCGCGGAGGGTCAGGGCGCCCGGGGAGGCGCCGTCGGCGGGATGGACCATCGGCGCGATTGTAGGGGAAAGGAAGAGGCCCCCGGCGCTGCCGGAGGCCTCTTCGGATGCGTCTTGACGGGGGCTACGGCGCCGGGACGTCCGGCGCGATGAAGGGACTGATGGCGTTGACGACGGTGTCCGAGATGACGCCCGTGCCACCGAGCACGAAGAGTTCATCGGGCGCCAGGTCGGCCAGCTCGCTGCTGGTCGCGGCGGGTACCGCGTCCGCCTGGACGAGCAGGATCGGGCCGCCGGTGAAGCCCGCTGCGGCGCTGCCGGCCATCGCGTCGGGGAAGTTCGTGCCGAGAGCCACGTAGGCCGTCGGAGTGCCCGTCCCGAAGCTGGCAGCCAGATCCGCTGCCGTGGCATACCGGTCACTCCCGGCCACCCGGCTCACCTTGTTCGAGGGGAGACCCGCGGCGGTCTGGATCTGCGATGCCATGCCGGCGGAGATGCTGCCGGTGCCACCGACGATCACGATCGCCGCCGGTGCAAGGGTAGACAGCGCGTTCTTGACGGAGGTGGGCAAGGTCCCGGTCGCGGGGGCCAGGAGCAGCGCGCCGTGGAAGTGACTGGCTGCCGGGCCGGCCGCGAGGGCATCCGGGAAGTTGGCCCCGGAGGCCACGTAGACGACCGGCAGCGGGGTGTCGTCAAGGACCGTGTCGAAGATCGTCGTGGCCACCTTCGCCGCTGTCGCATAACGGTCGGCCCCTGCGATCGAGGTGACCGGCGCGATCGCGCCGAGGGCGGTCAAGGTCGCGGCGGACAGCGTGCCCCCCACCGCGTAGATTTTGGCCGGATCGAGTCGGGTGAGCTCGGCGGTCACCGACGCCGGGATCGGCCCCGTCGGGGGCACGAGCAGGACTGGCCCGCCCATGGCCGCCGCGGCCGGCCCGGCGGCGAGGCCGTCGGGGAAGTTGAGGCCGGACACGACGAATGCCGCATCCACCCCGGGCGAGAAGGTCGCCTTGCTGATGGCGGCAGCGGTGTCGTACCGCGTCGCTCCTGAGAGCCGTGTCGCGACCTTGCCGATGGGCACCGTGTCGGCCTGGGACGCCCCGTTGGCGTCGTCCATGGTCACGACCAGCCAGCCCATCGCCGGCGTCTGCTTGATGAGGTTGTTGTCGACCTGGAAAGCGAGGTCGGCCGAGTCGCCGGAGCCAAGGCTGATGTAATCGCCCGTGGACAGGGCCGGCGCATAGGCGTCGAACCAGGCCGTGCCGTTGACGATGTCGGTGCCGCCGGTATCGAGGTCCTCGGCTGCCGCCTGGTAGCTGAACTTGCCGTGCCCGGCGCTCAGGCCGAGCGAGCTCGCCAGCACCGGCAGCTCCACCGTGGAGCCGTTGGACGGTGCGTCGGCGTAGAAGATGGGTCCAAGCTGGCCGCCGTGCTCATCGACGAGCACGGCTGCGAGGATCCCGTCGGCCGCACCAGTGGTCATGAGGCCGAGATCCTCACCGAGCAGGGAGGCGTCGGGGATCCCGTCGCCATTCGTGTCGAAGTCGATCTCGTAGAAGTTCGTCGCCTCCGTGGAGGCCTGACCCCACGTGTTGATCGCGAAGACGAGCCCGCGGTCGCTCTCGTCGGACCCGAGGGCAGCCCCAGGGAGGACCTGGACACCCACGTCACGGATGTCGACCGTGTCGCCGGGCAGGTCCTGCGGGTCGGTCAGACCCCAGGCGTAGACATCGGCGTTGCCTTCGTGGATGCCGCTGTTCGTCAGCAGCGACGAGGCGGTCGAGACCGTGCCGTTGCTCGCGTAGGCGGAACGGGCGGAGGCGGTCACGTCGGAGATGCCGCGCGGCACCAGGTTGAACGGCACGTGGATCGTGCCGACCCCGGGTCCACCGTCTTCCGGCGCCAGGATGATGTTGCCGGCGGTGCTGACCACGGCACCGAGCGTCCCATCCTCCGCGGGCGGCAGGGCCGCCACGGCGTCGGGATCCAGGCTCAGGGTCACATCGACCTCGGCGGTGCCACCCGCCGGCACGGTGACCGACGGATCGCCACCGTTGATGTCGATCGTCACGCCCAGGTCGGGCTCGGCAAAGGCACTCGAGAAGTCGTACGTCTGGTCGGCGCCACTCTGGTTGGTGACGGTGAAGGACTTGGTGGCGGACCAGCCGTCGTTGAGGGGCTGGTAGCCGTAGGACAGGGAATCGGTGTGATCGGCCGTCGTCGCCACGACCTCGGCGATGCCGGCCGCGTCGGCGTTGGCGACCCCGGCACCCGCGAGGCGCGGGTCGTAGGGCGAGACGCCGTGCGCATCGCTGCTGTCATCGGCGTTGTTCATGATGGCGGCCTTGGCGTAGTCGGCCCGCGTGGCCACGTTGGTCCATCCCGGGTGCGCCTGGAGGACGAGCGCCGCGATGCCGGCCACGTTGGGCGTGGCCATGGAGGTGCCGGACAGGGTCTCGCCCTGGTTGCCCGTCCCGACACCGGTCGAGACCACGCTCACGCCGGGCGCCGCGACATCCGGCTTGAAGCCGCTGTCGCCGTTGCGCCAGCCGGCGGACGAGAAGCTGGCCACCTGCTGGTACGTGGGATTGACGATCGACGTCGTGGTCATGGTGGCGCTCACGCCGGTGTTGGCCAGCAGCGCGTCGCCATCGGCCGGGCTGACGCCGATGAAGGGGATCGAGACGTCCGGGATGGCGCCCTCGAAGGGCGGCAGGCCGGGTCCGTTGTTGACCATGATGACGGCCGCGTCGCCGGCCGCGTCGCCGAGCTGGGCCCGGAGGACCCGGGCGCAGGTGCCGCGGAGGGTGACGACGATGTCGCCGGCGGTACCGTCGTAGTCGCTCGGGTCACAGCCCAGGCTGATGCCGCCTGCGCCGTCGCTGAGGACCACGAGCGGCGCGGTGATGCCGCCGCCGAGGCCGATACTGTCGTTGAGCGCGCCGTCGACCGTCGCCGTGCCGGCGACGATATGGGCCCCCGGGAGCATCGGGGTGGTGCCGTCGATGGCCGCCACCGAGATGACGCGGTTCGAGGCAGCCGGCACGCCGGTGACGTAGGCCCCCGGGCCCGCGTTGCCGGCCGCCGCGACGACGACGATGCCCGCACCCGACGCGTTGTCGGAGGCGATGACATCCGGATCGTCGGCCAGCGGCACGGACGCGAAGTCAGAGCCAAGGGACATGCTGATGACCGTCGCGCCGTCCTCCACGGCCTGGTTGATGGCCAGCGTGATCAGGTTGGACGAGCCCACGCAGCCGAAGACGCGGTAGGCCAGGATCTGCGCGAGAGGCGCCACGCCGGGCCCGATGGTGAACGTGTTGTCGGCATACGTGGAGCTGTTCCAGGGGCCTTCGAAGGTCGTGCCGTTGGACAGCACGCCGAGGCCGGCGGCCGTGCCGGCCGTGTGGGAGCCGTGCCCGTCGCCGCCGTTGGCGATGCTGCAGTCGAGCGGGTTCGGGTCGGGGGCCGGGATGTCGTTGAGCGGATCGTCCGCGTTGTAGGCATTGCCGGCAAAGTCATAGCCGCCGATGACCTTGGCGTTGGGGAAGGCCACGGTGGTGGCGTCGGCATCGTAGGCCGGCACGGTCGTGTCGTGGGCCTCGCCGTAGGTGTAGTCGGCCGTGTTGCCCGAGCCGCCGAAGTTGGCGTGGTAGAAGTCGATCCCGGTGTCGATCATGGCGATGGTCTGGTTGCCGCCATGGATGCCGGTGTCGTCCCAGGCCGCCGGCACCTGCGTGTAGGGCACGGCGTTGACGTTATCGGGCACGTAGGTCGTGACCGAATGGACCTTGACCACGCCGGCGAGCCCCGCGAGCTTGCTGATCTGGCTGGACTTGATGAAGACCTGGATGCCGTCGTAGGCATCCTGCATCGTGCCGATGACCCGCCCGCCAAGGCCCTTGATACGCGCCGCGAGGAGCGCCTGCGGGGCCTTCAGCGAGGCGCGGATCGAGCTCTTCTCGGCCGTCGAGAAGGCGCGGCCGGCGGCTGCTTCGCGCACCGTGACCGGATCGCCCGCCAGCTGCACGATGACCATGACCTGCTTGTTCGGATCCCGCATCGCCGCGAGCAGGTTCGTGTCGATCTTCTGCCCGTCCTGCAGCGTCACCCGCTTGAACGTGGGTCGCGCGGACGAGGCGGCGGGCGCCGCCGCGGGGCTGCTGCTCTTGGCGAGCACGCCTACCGGTAGCAAGGAGGTGAGCAGGAAGAAGCAGACGGCCACGACGGCCAGCGCACGTCGACGCATGGGTGCGGATCCCTCTCTCAGGCGATGCCTGACTCCCTCAGTTCGGCCTGGCGACGCGCCTGGCGGTGTCCCCTGGGACCAGGCGAGCCGATGGGTGGTCGGCGGCTCCCTCCGTCGCCGGCAGATACCACAGGCTACCGAGGTCGGGCCCGCCGGTCAATCCGAATCTGGGGCCCGGTGCCTCGCGTCAACGGGGCCGCGTCATGGCAGCCGGGTCGACCAGTTCGTCATACTCCGCGGCGGTGACGGCGCCGCTGGCGAGGGCCGCCTCACGCAGCGTGAGGCCCTCGTGATGGGCCTGCTTGGCGATGGCCGCCGCGCGGTCGTACCCGATGCGCGGGGTCAGGGCCGTCACCAGCATCAGTGAGCGGTCGACGAGTTCCGCGATGTGCGCCGCGTCCGGCTGCAACCCCTCGACGCAGAACTCGCGGAACGTCCCGCAGGCCTCGGCCAGGATGGTCGTCGAGTGCAGGAAGTCGTGGATGATGACCGGCTTGTAGACGTTGAGCTCGAAGTTGCCCTGCGAGCCGGCGAACCCGATCGTCACATCGTGGCCCAGCACCTCGGCGCAGACCATCGTCAGGGCCTCGCACTGGGTCGGGTTGACCTTGCCGGGCATGATCGACGAGCCGGGCTCGTTCTCCGGCAGGCGCAGCTCGCCAAGGCCCGAACGCGGACCGGAGCCCAGCCAGCGCAGGTCGTTGGCGATCTTGATCAGGTCGGTGGCCAGCGTGCGGATCGCACCATGCGCGGCCACCAGGGCCCCGTGCGACGCCAGGGCGGCGAACTTGTTGGGCGCGCTCGTGAAGGGCAGGCCCGTCGCCGCCGCGAGCCGGGCGGCCACGGCCTCCCCGAAGCCCGCCGGCGCGTTGAGCCCCGTGCCGACGGCGGTCCCGCCAAGCGCCAGCTCATACAGGCCCGGCAGGGCCGCCGCCAGGCGCTCGAGGTCAGCGTCGAGCTGGGCCACGTAACCGGAGAACTCCTGGCCGAGGGTCAGCGGCACCGCATCCTGGAGGTGGGTCCGGCCGATCTTGACGATCCCGCCGAAGGCGTCGGCCTTCGCCGCCAGGGCGTCCCGCAGGGCGCGCACGGACGGCACCAGACGGCGCGCCACGGCCTGGGCCGCGGCGAGGTGCATGGCCGTGGGGAAGGTGTCGTTGGACGACTGCGACATGTTGACGTCGTCGTTGGGGTGGATCGGGATCTTCGAGCCCAGCGTGCCGTCAGCGAGTTGGATGGCCCGGTTGGCGATTACCTCGTTGGCGTTCATGTTCGACTGGGTGCCCGAGCCGGTCTGCCACACCGAGAGCGGGAAGTGTTCGTCCAGGCGGCCCTCCTCGACCTCCCGCGCTGCCCGCTCGATGAGGGCCGCCTTGTGGGCCGCCAGGCGACCAGCGGCGGCGTTCTCCTCGGCGCAGACGCGCTTCAGCAGACCGAAGGCGTGCACGACTTCGGGCGGCATCCGGTCGTGGCCGATGGCGAAATGGTGCAGGGAGCGCTCCGTCTGGGCGCCCCAGTAGCGGTCAGCCGGCACCTCGATGGCGCCCATGCTGTCCGTCTCCGTGCGCGTGCCGGCCATGGCCACAGCTTACGTCGCCCCGGTGCCCGGCTTCCAGCGCGAGGTCGTCAGACCGCGCCCGACCGGCGGAGCTCGGCGACCTGCGCCGGCGTGTAGCCCAGCCAGGCCAGGATCTCCGCCGTGTGCTGGCCGGGGAGGGGCGGCGCCTCGCGGACCGTGGCGGGCGTGCGCGACAGCTTGAACGGCACGCCCGGGAGGCGGAGCGGGCCGACGGTCGGATGGGTCACCGTCACCACCATGTCGCGCGCCGCCACCTGCGGGTCGGCGAAGGCCTTGGCGAGGTCGTTCACCGGGCCGCACGGCACCTCGGCAGCGGCCAGGGAGGCGAGCCAGTCGGCGCGCGATCGTGCCGCGAAGGCCGCTTCGAGGATGGCCCGCAACTCGGCCCGGTGGGCGACGCGCGCGGCGTTGGAGCTGAAGCGACGGTCCGCGGCCAGGTCCGGTCGCTCCAGCGCCGCCGTGAACCGGGCCCACTGCCGCTCGCTGCCGACGGCCACGGCCAGTTCACCGTCCGCGGCGCGGAACGTCTCGTAGGGCGTGATGTTGGGATGCTCGTTGCCCATGCGGCCCGGCGTCACGCCCCCCATGAGGTGGTTGGCGGCCTGGTTGGCCAGCCATGAGAGCGTGGCCTCCAGCAGCGACAGGTCGATCCGCTGGCCCCCGCCGCCCCGATGCTGCGGGTCCGTCTCACGGTCTGCGCGACGGGCGAGGAGCGCGGCCAGCACGGCCACGGCGCCGAGCATGCCCGTGGTGAGGTCGCTGATGGCCACGCCGACCTTGGTCGGTCGGCCGTTCTCGGCGTCGGCCTGGCCGGTGATCGACATCAGACCGGAGACGGCCTGGATGACGAAATCGTAGCCGGGCCGCTGGGCCAGCGGGCCGGTCGCGCCGTACCCGCTGATGGCCAGGTGCACGAGCCCGGGGTTGAGCCGGTCGAGCTCGTCGTCGGGAAACCCCAGGCGGGCAAGGCCCCCGACCCGCGCATTCTCGATCAGCACGTCCGATCGACCCAGGAGCCGGCGGAGCACCTCGCGTCCCGCCTCGGTTCGCAGGTCCAGGCGCAGGCCGCGCTTGTTGCGGTTGATGGACAGGTAGTACGCCGATTCGCCGGGGTAGGCGGGGTCGTGCCGCGGGTCCTCCGGACCGTAGGTAGCGCCGGGCTCGGGCGTCCCGACGAACGGCGGGCCCCAGGCGCGCGTGCCATCGCCGTCCGGCGGCTCCACCTTGATGACGTCCGCGCCGAGGTCGCCCAGCAGCATCGTGCAGTACGGCCCGGCCAGGACGGTCGAGAGATCGCACACGACGAGGCCGGCGAGTGGTCCGGCCGGCCGTTCCACGGTCAGCCCGGCGGGCGGTTCGGTCACGCCCCAACGGTAGCGGAGGCGCCTCCGCATATCATGCGCCGCATGGCCCACCGCTTGACCCTCATGACCGTCCACGCGCATCCCGACGACGAGACCATCACCACCGGCGGGGTCATGGCCCGCTACGCCGACGAGGGCCTGCGCGTCGTCTGCGTCACCTGCACCGGGGGCGAGCTCGGCGAGATCGTCGTGCCGGAGATGGACACGCCCGAGAACCACGAGCGGCTGGGCGAGATCCGGGCCGGTGAGATGGCAGGGGCGCTCGCCGCCCTGTCACCGGACGGACGCATCGAGCATCGCTGGCTGGGCTACCGGGACTCGGGGATGATGGGCACCGAGGGGAACGCCGATCCGCGCTCCTTCTGGCAGGTCGACCCCGCGGAGGCGTCGGCACGTCTCGAGTCGATCGTGCGCGAGGTGGAGCCGGACGTCATCGTCGGCTACAACGACTTTGGCGGCTATGGCCACCCCGACCACGTCCGGGCGGCGCTCGTGGCCAAGTCGGCCTTCGAGGCCACCATGGGCCCGTCCGGCCCGGCGAAGCTCTACGAGTCGGTGCTCCAGTGGTCCCGCATGGAGGCCGTCCAGGCGGAGCTGGCGGAGCGCGGCATCGAGTCGAGCTGGGCGCCCAAGGCCGACGAGACCCCTGAGGAGCGGGCGGAGCGGGAGGCCTTCGGGACGAAGATGGCCGCCGCGACCGGGCCGGTCACGACCCTCGTCGACGTCACCGCCTACCAGGACCGCAAGATCGCGGCCCTCCGGGCGCACGTGACGCAGATCTCGTCGACCAATCCGTTCCTGGCGCTGGGGGCGGACGCCTTGCGGCGCTACCAGCCGACCGAGGATTTCACCCTGCGTGTCTCGCGCGTCGGCGTGCGCATCCCGGAGTCCGACCTCTTCGCCGGCCTGCGCTGAGGGCCACCCGGCGCCTGGTGGCGACCGGGTACTTCGGCGGGCGGGGGGAAGAGGCTGGCGGACCCGACCGGATTCGAACCGGCGATCTCCAGCGTGACAGGCTGGCATGTTGGGCCGCTACACCACGGGTCC
>Ga0209415_10018862_pt1 | contig 10857 bp, 7 predicted proteins | sample PeaSoiSIISIP2007_FD_187696 | JGI IMG/M metagenome (GOLD analysis project Ga0209415, IMG submission 187696) | Peat soil microbial communities from Weissenstadt, Germany - SII-SIP-2007 (SPAdes) (version 2) | ecosystem: Environmental > Terrestrial > Soil > Wetlands > Peat | place: Germany... | reverse complement strand
CGCCTCATCGGGTTCGAGACCGACCGCAAGGGACGCGTGCTCGCCCTGCTCTCCCCCCAGAGGCTGCTCGGCTCGACCGACGACGGCATGACCTTCTCGCCCATCCCGCTCGCCGGCACCGGCGCCGAGTCGCTCCGCCGCGACGCGCACGGGGACCTGTGGCTCGAGGGCACGTTCGACGGCGTCTGGGCGCGCCTCGACGACGGCAAGCTCGTGCCGGGCGGCAAGCCCACGGCGTTCATCACGTACAAGCCGAGCGGTCCCAAGACCGACGGCGACTTCCTCCTCGGCGATCGCTTCGCCAACTGGATCACGTGGAAGGGGGACCGCGGGCAGTGGAAGATCACGCTCGGCATCTGGCCGTTCGACGGTCCACGTGGCGAGCAGCAGACCATCGTGGAGGGCGAAGGCCAGTGGACCAACGCGGCCGGATACCACGGGACGATCGTCATCGCGCGCACCGTGAAGGCTGACGACGCGAAGCCGGAGGCCGACGCGAAGGTGGAGGTGTTGCAGACCACCGACGACGGCAAGACGCTCACGCCCATGGGCACGCTCGACGGCGAGCCGCGCAAGCCGCTGAGCCTCCTCGCGGGCCCTCAGGGATGGGTCATGATCAGCCCCATCTGCAAGCCGAACGAGCCGTGCCAGACGCCGCAGGTCCGCGTCGGCGGCGAGTGGAAGCCGGTCACCAAGGACGTCTCGCTGTCGATGCCGGCGTGGGACGAGAAGAACGGGCGCGTGTACGCGTGGAACGCCGCGGCCCGCAAGGTGCAGTGGCTCCGCGCCACGGGCGGCGAGGTCGAGGACGTTCCCGTCACCCTCGACAGCCCGCCGTTCGCGATGACCGTCGACGACGCGGGGACGCTCGAGATCGTGCACGGCTCGCCGGCGCGCATCACGCGCGCCCCAATGGGCGGCGAGCCTCTCCCGCCGTCGTACCTGCCGTTCATCACCGGGGTGGTGTCGTTCGCGGGGCAGCGTGGGTTCGCGCTCGGCAGCGAGTCGGGCTGGGAGACCATGGACGGCGGCGAGCACTGGACGAAGGTGGGAGGCGCGGTCGCGGCCATGAAGACCGGGGGGTATCGCCTCGCGTGCGCGAGCTGGGGTTGCTCGGGCGGGTCCGCGATCCGGATCGGCTGGGATCTGCCCGCGCTCGCCGGCGAATCGGTCGCCTGCACCGACAAGCCTCCCAAGGACGAGGACGTCGACCAGCCGCCGCCGACGCCGCCGAAGGCCCCCTCGGCGAAGCTCGCCTGTGTCGTCGACGACAAGCGCACGTCGGTCGCGGGATACGTCAACTCGGGGCTCGGGCTGTCCGGAGATGTCCGCTGGGAGGCCTTCGACTGGCGGACGCACCAGGTCACCGTCGGCCGCGGCGGCGCGGCGCCCCGCTCGTTCCAGGCGGGGGTCCCGTTTGTCATCCCTCGCGGCAAGACGCCGCGCTCCTGGTCGCAGAGCTCCGCGCTGGGAACGATCTCGGGCTACTTCAGCTACGGCGCGAAGGGTCCCGACGGGAACTACGCGCCCGTCGACGCCAACCTCGCGTGGTACGACGCCGCGGCGAGCAAGACCGGACGCGCCAGGATCCCGGCGCTCAAGCCCTTCCGCGTCGGCTCGACCGCCATCAACGCCACGGTCGCGATCACCGACGGCGGCCTCCTGATCCTCCCCGGCAACGACCAGGCGCCCATCACCTTCGCCCACCGCGACGGCAAGGTCGAGTCCTTCCCGCGGCCGCCGGCCGGCCTGACGCACGACTCGTTCTCGGAGATCGTGAAGGTCGGCAGCCGGATCGTGCTCCTCGGAACAGCGGCGGGCTACGGACCCGACGCGCACAGCTACGAGCTTGCCTGGACGAACGACCTCGGCAACACGTGGGGCGCGACGGTCTGGTCGCTCGGGGGCCTCGCGGATCTCGCGGTCGCGGGCGGCGTCCCCGTCCTCGTGGTCCAGCGTGACGATCACGTGCTCACGCAGCTGCGCCTCGACGCACCCGGTCCGGACCTGCCGCAGTGGAAGCCTGTGTCGAGCGTCGACGCGGCGCCTCTCGCGGCGTGCAGCGCGGCGACGCTCGGCGACATGTCCGAGGCGAGCATTGCCTCGGGAGGCGTGGAGATCACCGTGAGCTCGAAGTCCGGCAAGGGCTCGCCGGTCACGCTCACGGGGTCGAGGTGGGTCCGCATCGGCCCCGACGGCACGCCGTGCACGGCGATCGTCAGCGCGCTGTCGGACGCGATCGGGCGCATCGTCATCGCGCCGCACGATCTGCGCAACGGCTACGTCCTGCGCGAGGACAAAGGCAAGACGACGTGGTCGGCGCTCAGCTGCAGCGCGCAGTGACCGGCCGCGAGGGCTACCTGCTCCCGGGCTCCTTCGGCTGTCGCCGGAACACCCGCCTCGCGTCCGCCAGCGAGACCCCGCGGATGTAATACGCCTTCGCCGCGGCCCCGATGGCCATCGTCCCCGTGAACGCGATGGTCGCCGACACGATCGACCCTCCCCCCGGCGCGATGATCTTCATCAGCTGCCGGAACCCCTCCCGCAGCCCGAGGGCGAGCCCCAGGTTGGCGCTCAGCGAGCCGATGAACTCCGCCGTCCCCTTCCGGTCGGCCGACCGACCGCCGATCCACGCGATGCCCGCGACGAGCCCCGTCTGGAGCGCCGTCAGCGGGATCGCGTCGGCGAACGGGATGGGCGCGGCCCCGACCCCCGCGCAGACCGCAGCCGTGGCCTGCGTCAGCGACGAGGCCAGGTCCTCCTGGATGACACGCACCTGCGTCGCGCGAGCCAGCTCGGCGCGGCTGGCGTCGGGCAGGTGACGGAAGAGCGTGACGGCGAGGTCGTCGACCCGCCAGCGCTCGTCGGAGCGGAGCGCGCCGTCGCTCTTCCACGACATGTACACCGACGTCCCCAGCGTCGCGACGAGGCGCGGCCGCAGCTTCTCGCGCGCGTCGATCTTGCGGGCGAGCGCCTGCTCGGCGGCCGCCACGTGGCGCTTCTTCTCGTCGACCTCCGCCTCGGGCTCCTGGGCCGCCGCGTGGAGGCGCGTCGCCTTCGGCTCCAGGAGATCGCAGTGCGTCACGACGGCGATGAGCGGCGGCTCCAGGCGGTGCGCGCGGCGGATCTCGTCGTACACGTGCTCCAGCGCGTCGAGGTCCGCGTCGATGGCCGCGTCGACCTCGCTCGCCTTGGCCACGAAGACCACCACGTCCGGCGCCTGCGCCCTCAGCTCGATGGCGATCGACTCCAGCGCGGTCTTCGCAACGTCGGCCTCGGCCGGCACCGACCCCTCCTGCACGCCGCGCGTGTCGAGGATGGACATCGCCCCGCCGCCGCGCTCGTACCTGTACCAGCGGCCTTTCCCCGTCTGCGCCGTCACGTGCCCCAGCTCCGCCACCTTGGCCCCGAAGAGCGCGTTCACCACGGACGACTTCCCCGCGCCGCGCCGCCCGACGAGCACGAGCGCGGGAGGGCGCTTCTCGAGCAGCACCATGCGCAGCGTCGCGATGCGCACCCGCGCGTCTTTCGCCACGTCGAGCGGGAGGCGCTCGAGCAGCTGCTCGATGCGCTCGATCGTCCGCGCCAGCGTCTTCAGGGCGTCGTCGTCGGCGGGCATCCTCGACGATCACTCTGACACGGCCCTGCGAGAAAGGGCGACTCAGCCGTCGCGCGTGATGCGGGCGATCTCTTCCTTGATGATGGTCTCCGCGAGCTGCGGGACCACCTCCCACACGACCCGCTCGACCACCTCGCGCGAGAGAGCCAGCACCGCCTCGACCTGCCCCGGCGTGAGCCCGAGATCGCCGAGCTTGCCCGCCAGCTGTCCGTTGACCGCGGCTGCTACCGGCGCGGCAGCTTCCGGCGCCGAAGCGCGGATCACCGGCTCGACCGCGCGAGGGGACGCCGCGTGCGCGACGGGTGCCGCCGGGGCCTGCGGGGGAGGAGGGGCGGCGTGCGGCGCGTGCACGATGGGGACGCCCGACGGCGCGGTGCGGGAGATGGGCGTGACCGGGTGGGCGGGCGGCGCCGTCACCGGGGGCGGGTTGGGGGAGGAGCCCTCGAAGGACAGCGTGTGCGTGCGCTGCGTGGGGAAGTTGGGGCGCGCGCCGGGGGAGACGACGGGCGGGCGCGGCGCAGCGAAGGGCGGGGCGGCGTGGGGCGCGGGGGCAGGAGCGGCCGCGATGGGCGGCGCAGGGGACGTCACCGCGGGAGCGACGACCGGCGCGCCCCTGCCGGCTTCGCGGGCGAGGAGGGCCTTCTTCACCTTGTCGATGATGGCCTGCGAGTCGAACGGCTTGTCGATGAAGTCGTCGACCCCTGCGTCCTTGCCGCGGTTCGGGTCGTAGGGGGCGTAGCGGCTCGACAGGAGCACGATGACGGCGCGGGCGTCGCGCGAGCGCACCTCCCTCGCCAGCGCGTATCCGTCGCCTCCGTCGGGGAGCGACGTGTCGATGACGACGGCGACGGGCTCCTCGCTCATCTTGTGGAGCGCGCCCGCCGCTCCGTCGGCGGTGATGACCCGGAAGTCTTCGCCCGCGAAGGTGATCTCGAGAACCTTGCGCATCGTAGCGCTGTCGTCGACGGCGAGGAGGGTCTTGGGCACGGGCTTCTCCGATCCGCACACCACGCGGACGGCTCGATTGTGCGGACCGAGCGCATTCACTGTCAAGCAAGTGCTACAAAGGCCCCCGGCGCATGGGCAAGGCCACCTCTATCCCATCCATCCAAGAAGCCATCCTCGTGCCGCCGGACCTGGCCGGACCTCTCGACCGGGCCGTGCGGGGGCTCTTCGGCGTCAGCTGGGGAAAGGCGCGCGCGTGGATCGAGGGGGGCAAGGTGCGGGTCGGTGCCGAGCGGGTGACGGAGGCTACGGCCCGCGTCGTGGCCGGGGCCCTCGTCGCGGTGGACGAGCGGGCGGCCCGGTTGCGTCGGGGGGAGCTCGGCGACGACGACATCGTGCACGTCGACGCGCAGGTGGTGGTGGTGGACAAGCCGCCCGGGGTGAGCACGGTCCCGTACGACGAGGGCGACGTCGACACGCTCGAGGCCCGGGTCCGAGGTTGGCTGGAGCGAAAGGGCAACGCGCGGGGCGGGCGGCCGACGGTGGGCGTCGTGCACCGCCTCGACAAGGAGACCAGCGGGCTCGTCGTCTTCACGCGAACCTGGCTCGCGAAGCAGAGCCTCACCGCGCAGTTCCGGCAGCACACGGCGTATCGCCGCTACCTGGCCATCGCCCACGGGGACGTGCGCTCGCGTACCGTCCGCAGCTTTCTCATGGAGGATCGGGGTGACGGGCTGCGGGGGAGCGCGCGCGGCACGCCGGGGGCGAACGCGCGCGAGGCGATCACCCACGTGGAGAAGCTGGAGGCACTCACCGGGGGAACGGCCGCGACGCTCGTCGCCTGCCGACTGGAGACGGGACGCACCCACCAGATCCGCATCCACCTGAGCGAGGCGGGGCACCCCATCCTCGGCGAGAAGGTCTACATCCGGCGCTGGGCCGGGACGCTCCTCGAGGCCCCGCGCCTCATGCTCCATGCCGCGGAGCTCGGCTTCGTGCACCCGTCGACCGAGCACGAGGTGCGCTGGGAGCGACCGATGCCCGCCGACATGGCCGCGGTGCTGGAGCGCCTACGACGCCGCAGCGGGTGAGCGCGCGGCATCGCGTGCACGGGCGCGGCGGACGTAGACGAGCATCACCCAGAGGATGGCGATCCCCAGGAACGTCGCGAGGGCGTCCATCCCCAGCATCCCCGCGCGCGGCGCCCACGCGCTCGTCGGGGCGAGCTTCTTCGCCCAGTCGTAGCTCGCGCCGTCGAACCAGGTCACGTAGGTGATGGCCATGTTCGAGGCGCCGACGTAGAGGGCGAGCTGCGTGGTAACGCCGCGGGTCTTGCCGAGGAGGTCGAGGAGGAACGCGTAGAACGCGGCGTAACAGAGGCCGTTGGCGAAGGTGTACGCCAGGCACCCGACCGTGAAGGCGGTCGGCGTGGCGGAGACGAGCATCATCGCGACGGCACACAGAGCGGTGATGCCGCCGAAGACGACGTAGGCCAGCCGGCGGTTTACCCGGTCCACGATGTAGCCCCCGATGAGCGCGCCCGCGGCGTTGACGATGCCCCCCAGCAGGCCCGTCACGATCACCACGAGGCGCTCGGCGCCCGCGTCGTCCGGGGCGTAGTCCTTGGCGAGCGCGCTGAAGAGGTTCGTGAGCGCGCCCGTGCCGACGGGCGACAGGCAGATGAGCATCCCCGTCCAGCCGTCGCGCGACTTCAGGACGCGCCCGATCTCGCGCAGGAGCTCGACGATGAGGCGCCAGGCGCTGCGGCGCGGCGGCGCGATCTCGTGGATGAACGCGGCGGGGATGGCGCACAGCGCGCAGATCGTCGCGAGGGTGATCGCCGTGGTCGTCGTCGACACGTGCCCGATCATCCAGGCCACGAGGCCTCCTCCGCAGGACATGCCGGCGAGGTTGCCCGCGGTCTGCCACCCCGAGGCCCGCCCGCGAAGCGCGTCCGGAACCGTGACCGCCATGAGCGCCAGGACCGCCGACGCGCTGGTGGCCACCGCGGCCTGCGCCACGAAGAGGACGCCCGTGTACACCCAGAGCATGGGCACCGGGCCGAGGTGCTCGGTCGGGCTGGGTGAGATGAGCGCGGTCGCCGCGAGGGCGAGCGCCGTCAGCGCGATGGTGGCGAAGAACCAGCTGCGTCGCTTGGGCCCGGAGTCGAGGGCCGGCGACCAGAAGGGCTTCACGATGTGCGGCAGCTGCGACACCTGCGTGACGGTGGCGATCAGCGTCATGTCGACGCCCCGCGCCCGAAGCACGAAGGGGACGGCGATGCTCGCGAAGCCGACGCTCAGCCCGAAGGGCAGCGTGAGGATGGCCCAGAACGGCGGCGCCAGGGAGCGCGTGGGCTGCGTCGGCTCGTCCGGCACCGAGGCTATGTAACAGAGAGCGCCCCGGTTCAGTGCACGACGAACCAGGCCACCCCGGCGGTCACTTCCAGATGGAAGTGATTGCGGTGGGGCCAGTTGTAGTCCGGCGTCAGGGCGACGTTGAAGAGCCGCGCCTCCGCCGCATCGCACACGATGCGCCGCAGCTCCATGGCCTCGGGCGTCGCGGGGTGCGGGCCCGTGCCGGTGCAGGTGGTGGCGCCGATGTGGCCGTGGAAGTCGCGCTCCACCTCGAGCCGCGTGCCGTCCTTCTTCACGAAGGACCCGGCGTCGATGGCCAGCGCGCCCGGGTGCCGCGAGGCGATCTTGCCCTCCGGCCAGCTCGAGACGGGCGGCCGGTAGACCGAGAAGTGGATGACCTGCGTGACGTCGTGCGTGGCGAGCTGCGCGGCGAAGTCGTCGAGGGCGAGGGCCAGGCGGCAGTCGACGATCTCCCAGGGGGTGGAGCCCCGCTTGGCCTCGGGCAGCCCGGTCCGGAAGGTGACGCCGTGGAGCGCGCCCCGCAGCCGCACGGGGGCGAGGACGCCGCGGGCCCCATCGACTCGCGAGAACGGGATGCCGCGCCGCTCGAGCTCGTTCTCGCAGGTGACACGGTCGAGCCGCCCGTAGCGGAGCGCCGGGGCCGGGCCCGGAGGGGGGACGTAGTCGGGCACCACGGTGGGAACGCCGAACGCGGCGTTCGACGCGGGCGCGACACATGCGATGCCGAGCCCGAAGAGGGCCGCATGAAGCCGCATTGCCCCGCTGCGCATGAGGTCCTGACCGTAGCGCCCCCGGCGGCGGAGCGCCAAATGTCGGGGCCCGTTGCAGGTGTTAGGCTTGAACGAGGACATGCCCGAGCTCAGCGCCCGCGCCCGGCAGGTGCTCTACCACTGCGTCACCGAATACGTGGCCACCGGCGAACCGGTGGGCTCGCGCACGCTCTCGAAGAAGGCCGGCCTCGACCTCTCGCCCGCGAGCATCCGCAACGTCCTCGCCGACCTCGAGGAGCTCGGCTACCTGCGCCAGCCGCACACGAGCGCCGGCCGCGTGCCGACCGATCGCGCCTTCCGCCTGTTCATCGACGGCCTGATGCAGGTGCGCGAGCTCACCACCGACGAGGAGGTGTCCATCCGCGACCGCTTCGCGTCGATCGAGCCGGGGCAGAACGTGATGCGCGAGACCGGCAAGCTGCTCTCCGAGCTGACCGGGACCGTGGCCGTCGTCCTCGCGCCGCGGGCCGAGACGCTCGTGCTCCACCAGCTGCGCTTCATCCGCACCTCCGGCGACGAGGTGCTGGCGGTGCTGGTGATGAAGAACGGCACGGTGCAGAACCGATTCCTGTCCGCGACCATCAGCGAGGCGGAGCTGCAGCGCATCCACAACCTGCTCGACGACGTCGTCGAGGGGCGGTCGCTCGGGGATCTGCGGGAGCTCTTCGAGCGCCGCCTGCAGACCGAGAGGGTGCAGCACGACGACCTGCGGCGCACCGCCTTCTCTCTCGGTGGAGCCGCGATGAAGGAGGCGGCCGGGACCGTGACCGATCTCGTCATCGAGGGGCAAGACCGGCTGCTCGACAGGCCGGAGTTCCACGACTCCGGCGACGTCCGGCGCCTGATGACCGCGATCGATTCGCGCGAGCAGCTGGTGAAGCTGCTCGACCTGGCGATGGGGGCGAAGGGCGGGCACGTGGTCGTCGGCGAAGAGGTGGGGGACATCGGCGGCGGTCAGCTCGCCGTGGTGGGGGCGGCCTACATCTCGCACGGGCAGGCGTCGGGAACGGTCGCCGTCATCGGGCCGACGCGCATGGACTATCCCCGGGTGATGCCGCTGGTGGCGGCCACGGCGACCGCGATGAGCGAGTTCATGGAGCGCGCGGAGAGCGGCCGAAAGGACTCCGAGGAGGAGTGATAGGCTAGCGCCGACGCCATGCGTGCCTCCCCGCCGGACCTCCCCGGCGCCCAGACGAGCAACTCCCCCATCGACCGCGCGCTGACGCTGCTGCTGGCCGACGAGACCGAGGCCGCCCTGCGGTGGAGCGCGGCGGTCGTCGAGCGCGACCCCTCGATGCCCAGCGCGCTGGTCATCACCTGCCGGCTATTGCAGCAGATGGGGCGCACCGAGGCCGCCGTCGAGGGCTTCGGCCTGGCGGTGAAACGGGCCATCGACGCGGTGAACTTGCCGCTGGCGATCGCCGCCATCGGCGACCTGCGGGCGCTGGGCGAGGACGTGGGGGGTTACCTCGATCAGGTGGCCGCCGCGTTCTGCGAAGGCTCGCCCCGTCTCCAGGAGGGGGAGAATCCGCCCCCGCCGCTCCCCCAGGTGGACGACTTCCAGCCGCTGAGCTCTTTTCTCACCGGCCCCGCGCTCACCTCCAAGGCGACGCAGATCGTGCACGCGGCGACCAGCGCCTACGAAGAGCTGGCCGACGGCGCCCAGCCGGTCGCAGCGCCTCTCCCCCTCTTCAGCGCGCTCCGCAAGGAGGCGCTGCGCGAGCTGGTGGGGGCCTTCGAGATGATCACGGTGCCGGCGGGGCACGTGGTCATCGAGGAAGGGCAGCAGGGATCGGAGGCGTACATCGTGGCGCGGGGCGAGCTCGAGGTGTCCCGGCGTGCGGCCGACGACGAGGGGCCGCCGGTGACGCTGGCCCGCCTGGTCAGCGGCGCGCTCTTCGGCGAGATGGCGCTCCTCTCCCGCGCGCCCCGAGCGGCGAGCGTCGTGGCGACGCGACCGACCATCCTGCTCAGGGCGACGCGCGAGGCGCTGGAGATCGTGGCCGGAAAGCGACCCGAGGTGGGAATCGAGCTGGCCGCGCACTGCCGCCGGCGCATGGTGGCGAACCTCGCTCGGACGTCGCCCGTGCTCGTGTCGGTGCCGCCGCAGGAGCGGGTGATGCTGGTCGAGCGCTTCCAGACCCGCATCTACGAGAAGGGCGACAAGCTCGTCAGCGAGGGCGAGGAGGCGCAGGGGCTGCATCTGGTGGCGTCGGGCGGCGTGGCGGTGGTCGCGCACGAGGCCGGCGAGCCGATGGTGCTGGCGACGCTGGCGCCCGGCGAGACCGTGGGCGAGGTGGCGCTCGTGCTCCGCCGCCGCGCGAACGCCGACGTCATCGCCCTGCACCCCACGGTGACCTTGTTCCTCCCGCGGGACGAGTTTCTGTCGCTCGTGCAGGACCACCCCGCCATCCTGCACGGCCTCTACATGTCCGCGGTGCGGCGGGACGACGAGACCACGCTCGCGCTCGACTCGGCCCCCGCAGCGATGGCGGACGACTACGTCCTCTTGTAAGCCATCGTCACCGAGAGTGGACGCCGCCGACCCCCACGCCAAGGGCCACCACGGCCACGCGCACGACCACGTCCACGAGCCCCCGTCGGCGCCGGTGGCCCACGGCGAGTTCACGCCGGGGGAGGCCAAGCAGGCACGTCGGCTCAAGATGGTCCTGGCGCTGGTCGGCGCGTTCTTCGTGCTGGAGCTCCTCGGCGCGCTCTGGGCCGAGAGCGTGGTGCTTCAGGCCGACGCGCTGCACCTCTTGATGGACGTCCTGGCGCTCGGGGTGAGCCTCCTCGCGATGCGACTCGCGGTGCGACGGCCGACACCGCGCTTCACGTACGGGTTGCGTCGCGCCGAGCCGGTGGCCGCGATCTTCAGCGCGCTGCTGGTGCTCGCGACGACGGCGGGGATCGTCTTCGAAGGGGTCGAGGCACTGCACGGGCGGGCGTCGCCGCGCGCCGGGATCATGCTGGGTGTCGCGCTGATGGCGCTGGTGGTCAACGGCTTGAGCGCGTGGCTCCTGCACGACGCCATCGGCCATGCCCACCCGCACGCCCACGATCCGGACAACCCCGACGACCACGACCCCGACCCCGACCCCGACCACGACCCCGGCCACGACCACGACCCCGACCCCGACCCCGG
>Ga0209415_10018861_pt1 | contig 10857 bp, 7 predicted proteins | sample PeaSoiSIISIP2007_FD_187696 | JGI IMG/M metagenome (GOLD analysis project Ga0209415, IMG submission 187696) | Peat soil microbial communities from Weissenstadt, Germany - SII-SIP-2007 (SPAdes) (version 2) | ecosystem: Environmental > Terrestrial > Soil > Wetlands > Peat | place: Germany... | reverse complement strand
CCCGGGGCGGCACCATCCTGGGCACCAGCCGGGACAAGCCGCACAGCATGCCCATGGGCGGCCGGCTCATGGACATGACCGACGCCGCGGTGGAGAACGCCCAGAAGCACCAGATGGACTGCCTGGTCTGCCTGGGCGGCGGCGGCACCGCCAAGAACGCCTTCCGCCTGGCCCAGCGGCGCGGCATCAACGTCATGACCCTGCCCAAGACCATCGACAACGACGTGTTCGGCACCGATGTCTCGTTCGGCTTCGACACCGCCGTGAGCATCGCCACCGAGGCCATCGACCGGCTGCACACCACCGCCACCAGCCACCACCGCCTGATCGTGTGCGAGGTCATGGGCCACCGGGCCGGCTGGCTGGCCCTGCACGCGGGCATCGCCGGCGGCGCCGACGTGATCCTGCTGCCCGAGCTGCCGTACGACCTGGAAAAGATCGCCGAGTTCCTGCTGGAACGGCGCCGCCACGGCAAGCGGTTCTCCATCATCGCCGTGGCCGAAGGGGCCCTGTCGCGCCGGGAGGCCGACGCCCTGGCCGCGGCCAAGGCCGCCAAGGACAAGGAAACCAAGGAGACCAAGGAAACCAAGGAAAAAGACAAGGACAAGGAAAAGGACAAGGACCGCCGGAAGACCCGGGACTTGGACCGGCCGGACAAGGGGGAGGGCTTCGGCGAGCTCAGCACCGAGGCGGACGATGTGGACGCCTTCCGGGCCGACCTGACCCTCAACGTCAGCCGCCTGCACGACGAGACCATGGCCTACCACGTGGTGCAGGAGCCCATGGCCTCCCGCCTGGCGCGGCACCTGCAGGCCCTCACCGGGGTGGAGGCCCGGGTCACCTCCCTGGGCCACGTGCAGCGGGGCGGCGTCCCCACCGCCTTCGACCGCACGCTCAGCACCATGATGGGCGCCAGGGCGGCGGAACTGCTGGCCGAAGGCCAGTACAACGTCATGGTCGCCTACCGCAACGGCGTCTGCGTGCCGGTGCCGCTGGCCGAGGTGGTGGGCCGCAAGAAGCTGGTGCCCGCGGACCATCACCTGATCCACTGCGCCCGCCAGGTGGGCACCTGCTTCGGAGACTAGCCGGATGCTGCCGCCCGAACCCCTGATCACCAGCCGGGCCAACCCCCGGTTCAAGGCGCTCCGGGCCCTGGTCGCCCAGGGCGGGCCGCGCCGCACCCACACCCTGCTGCTGGGCGAAAAGCTGATCCTGGCCTGGAGCCAGGCGGCCCCGGCGGTGCGCCGGCGGTTCCGGGCCGAGCAGTGGCTGCGCCTGGAAGGCGCCGCCCCGCACCCCCTGGAGCGGCTGGCCCCCGAGCTCCAGGTGCTGGGCGAGGCGCTGCTGCGCGATCTGGCCGACGCCGGCAGCCCGCCCGAGCACAGCCTGCTGGTGGCCCTGGGTCCGGACCCGGACGGCGCCCTGGCGGACCGGGTGATCGTGCCATGGGGCATCCAGGATCCCGGCAACCTGGGCGCCATCCTGCGCAGCGCCGCCGCCTTCGGCTTCCAGGAGGCGGTGCTGGGGCCCCAGTGCGCCGACCCGTTCAGCCCCCGGGCCCTGCGCGGCAGCATGGGCGCCGCCTTCCTCATGCCCCTGCGCCGGGTGGCCAGTCCCGCCCTGGATGCCGGCCGCTGGCTGGCCCTGGACGGCGGCCCCGGCGCCATCCCCCTGGCCCAGGCCGATCTGGGGGCGCCGCTCCGGCTCCTGGTGGGCAACGAAGGCCACGGCTGGCAGGGGGCGGAGCTGCCGGAGCGGGTCCAGCGGGTGGCCATCCCCACCACCGGCGTGGAAAGCCTCAACGCCGCCGTGGCCGCGGGCATCGCCTGCTACGAATGCGCCCGCCGGAACCCGTCGTGACCCGAAGGGCCGCAACCCGGCCGCCCAGGCCGCGCCTCTTGCCCCGATGGCTGGAAACCCTGGCGCTGGCCGCCGTGTTCACCCTGGCCTTCCGGTTTCCCGCGGCTTCCGGCCATGGCTACCTGGAGGCCGCCGCCGCCCTGCTGTTCCCGACCCTGCTGTTCGCTCGCTTTCTGCAGCCCGACGGCGCCCGCCCGGGCTGGATCTATCTGGCCCTGGTCCTGGGCCTGGTCGCCATCTTCTACTGGGTGCCCGGCACCATCGCCGCCAAGGCGCCCATGCCCATGGCCATGGCCCTGGTGGCCGGCGGCCTGTTCTATGCCTACGAAGCCCTGGGCTTCCTGCTGGTGGCCCTGGCCGGGCGCTGGGCGTACCGGCGCGGCGGTCCCGCGGCGGCGGCCTGCGCCGCCGCCCTGGCGCTGCTGCTGTGGGAATGCCACGGCTTCCATGTGTATGCCTGGAGCTGGGGCGCCCCCCTGGGCGGGGTGCCCTGGATGGCCCGGTCCGCCGCGTTCCTGGGCAGCCACGGCCTGGCGGCGCTGCTCTGGGGCTGCGGCGCCTGGACCGGGGCCGCCCTGGCCCAGGGGCGCCGGCCCAGGCGGGTCCTGGCCGGCCCCGCCCTGCTGGTGCTGCTGCTCCTGGCCGGCAGCGGGCTGTGGCGCGCCCTGCCGAGGGGCCCCCGGCGCGTGCTGGACGTGGTGATGGTCCAGCCCAACTTCGAGGCCGGGCTGCGCCGGCCGGGCATGGAGCAGGATCTGTGGCGGCGCTCCGACGCGGAGCTGCGGCTGCGCGGCTGGCCCGAGCCCGGGGTGGCCACCCTGCTGCTGTGGCCGGAAAGCTCCGTGCTGGGCCGCAACGATCTGCTGCCCAGTGCCCGCCTGCGCTCCGAGGCCCAGCGCCGCGGCATCGCCTGGCTGTTCGGCACGGAAGGGGAGGACTACAACCTGGTGCGGGGCGAAGCGGCGGGCCAGCCCAGCTTCATCCAGGCCAAGATCGAGCCCATGGCCTTCGGCGAGCGCATGCCCGGACCGCCCTGGCTGAGCCACTGGCTGGACCAGCGCCTGGGCTTCATCTCCCAGCAGGCCGGCACCCTGGGCCCGGCCAGCAGCTTTGTCTGCCCCACCCCCCAGGGGCCCCTGCGGGTGCACCCGGTGATCTGCAGCGAGGCCCTGCGCAGCGAGCGGGTCCTGGCCGGCCTGCGCCTGGCCGGCGGCGAACTGCTCAGCAACCACACCAACGACGGCTGGTTCGAACGCAGCCCGGCCACCGACCTGCACGCCGCCCAGATCCGCCTGCGCGCGGTGGAGGCCGGGCTGCCGCTGCTGCGGGCCACCCTCACCGGCAAGTCCGGGGTGTTCCGGGAGGACGGTTCCTGGGAGCTGTGGGGCGAGCCCATGACCGAGGCCGCCTACGGGTTCCGGCTCGCCTGGCGGCCCATCGCCACCCCGGTCCGCAGCCCCTGGCTGCTGCCCGGCCTCATGCTCGCGCTGGCCCTGGGCCTGGCCGCCGCATGCCTGCGCGCGCGCAGGTCCGGCAGAAGGGCCTGAACCATGCCGCCGCCCCCATGGTACCAGGCCCCCCTGTTCGCCACCCTGCAGCCCGCCCAGCGGGAGCGGCTGGGGGCCATGGCCCGGCCGCGCAACCTGCAGGCGGAGGAGACCCTGTTCCTGGAGGACGATCCCTGCACCGGGTTCTATGTCCTGGTGGAGGGGGCCATCCAGCTCACCCGGGCCGCCGACCTGCCCGGCGCCCACCCGACCCTGGCCGTGCTCATGCCCGTGACCAGCTTCGCCGAAGCGGCCCTGTTCGGCGGCGAAGCCTTTCCGGCCACCGCCACCGCGCTGAAGCCCTCCCGGGTCCACCACTTCCCCAAAGGCCCCTTCCTGGCCGCCATGCGCGAGGAGCCCGACCTGGCCCTGGCCATCATCCACGCCCAGGCGGTCTGGCTGCGCCGCCTCACCCGCACGGTGGAGCAGCTCACCGGCTCGGACAGCTCGGAACGCCTGCGCACCTGGATCCGCGAACACCTGCCCGATGGCGGCGCCCTGGTCCTGCCGGTCACCAAGAAGGTCCTGGCCGCGCAGCTGGGCATGACCCCGGAAACCCTGTCCCGGAGCCTGCGGGTCCTGCAGGACCAGGGGCTGCTGCGGGTGACCGGCACCACCCTCCGGCGCCTGCCCGGGCTGTAGCCCGGCGCAGGCGCGCCGGGACCGGGAGGGTCCCGTTAAAACCTACTCGTTTGCCTGTTTTTTCCGCACGTTTTCAAGGTCCGGGAAGGCCGTAGCCGCTACCAGGCGACCGTTCATGGATGCAAGCGATATTTATCACATTTTTTATTGCATAAATAGATGATGATCGTATCCTGAATTAACCAGGGGATTGAAAATGCTCTTTTCTACTGCCACCGGTTACGCCTTGCGAGCACTGGCAGCGATGCCGGAAAACGGCAGCTACAGCCTGGCCAAGGATCTGGCCAGCCAGCTGGGACTGCCCGGGCCATATCTTGCGAAGATCCTCCAGTCCCTGGCCCAGGAAGGCCTGCTGCAGTCCGTGCGCGGCCCCCGGGGCGGCTTCCGTCTGGCCCGGCCGGCGCACCACATCACCGTGGGCGCGGTGGTGGCGGTCATGGATGGCATGGAATCCATGTCCGGCTGCGTGATGGGCTTCACCAACTGCCAGGGCACCGGCCAGGGCAAGCCCTGCCCCCTCCACGGCGCCTGGCAGGAGGTCAAGGACCACCTGGAGCAGACCATGACCACGGTCACCATCCGGGACCTGCAGCTGCTGGATCTGCGCAACCAGGACGGCGCGCCCTGGCTCCGGGCCATGGACCTGCGGCCCGCCCCGGCCCGGCGCGTGCCGCCGCCAAGCCTGGCCAAGCTCGGCTAGCCCCTTCCCCGGTACAGACCTGCGGGCCGCGTGAGCGGCCCGCAGGAACGTACGGGCTGCGGCTTCAGGCCCGCCGCTGCCGTCGGTAGGCCACGGCGCCCCAGGCCAGGAAGGCCGCCTCCAGCCCGGCCACCAGCAGCATCCAGGCCACCACCGGGGTGTCGCCCATGCCGTAGGCGTGCTTGCCCGTGGCCAGCACGAAATTCACCCCCAGGTAGGTCATCAGGATGGTCTGGAAGGCCACGACGCTCACCGCCGCCACCCCGAACCGGCCGATGACCCGGTCCAGCCTGGCGTGCAGGATGCCCATGTAGGCCAGGAAGGCCACCAGCGACCAGACCTCCTTGGGATCCCAGCCCCAGTAGCGGCCCCAGGAGGAGGCCGCCCACATGGATCCGGTGATGATCCCGGCGATGAGGAACAGGGTGCCCACCAGGATGTACCAGTAGAGCAGGTCGTACATGCGGTCGGCCCGCTCCGGCCGCTCCGGGGCGAAGATCGTGAAGCCGATCTGCAGGTGCGCCACCACCAGGCCCAGGGCCAGGATGGCGTAGCTGACCATGATGATGGGCACGTGGATGGCCAGCCAGGGCGTGCCGGCCAGCACCGGGGCCACCGGGTGGATGAAGCCGTCCATGGGCAGCAGATCGGTCAGCATCATGGTCAGGGCGGCCATGCCGGCGGCGTTGGCCACCACCAGCCGGTTGCGCAGCAGGGCATAGCCGATGAGCGCCATCAGCCCCACCCCCCAGGCCAGGAACAGCATGGATTCGTACATGTTGGCCGCCGGGATCCGGCCGCCGGCGCTCCAGCGCAGCTGGATGCCCCAGCTCATCATGGCGAAGCCGGCCACCAGCAGCCCCAGGGCCAGGGTGTCCAGCCTGCGGCTGTTCCGGCGCCCGGCCAGCAGGGACAGCCCCAGGGCCGCCAGCAGGAGGATCCAGGCCAGCCGGCCCGGATGCAGCTGGTTGTAGAACACCTCGGTGTCCATGCGGGCCGGATCGGGCCAGTCGGCCGGTCGCGGACCCAGCATCAGCTGGGTGAAGCTTTCGGCGCTCACGGGGACCGGCAGGTTCCAGGTGGCCTGGGGCTGGCCCGGCACCGGAAGCGGCCGGGCGATCTGCTGGCTGAGGATGGTCTGCATGAGCGAGATCCGGTGATCCAGTTCCTCGGCCGCATGCAGCTGGCCCTGGCGCGGCCGGCCTTCGGCCTCGGCCTGGCGGCTGGCGCGCACCAGTTCCAGCAGGCGCGGGGTCTGGACCAGGGTCAGGAAGGCGCTGTGGGTGGTGCCGGCCGGCAGGCCCAGTTCCCGCGCGAAGGCGCGCGAACCCACCTGGATGCAAGGGCTGCTGGCGCCGGCGGCGGGATCGAACAGCCAGCCGGTGAAGGTGGCGGCGGGATCCTGGCCGGCCCAGGCGCTGGCGCCGGTGACCGTGTGCACCGCCTCCCGGGCCAGGGTGTCCAGGGGCATGATCCGGCCGTCGTGCTGCACCGGCATCCGGCGCAGCAGGTCCGGCAGCGGCACCGCCCGGACCGTGCCCGCCCCGGCCAGCAGCAGCAGCGCCAGCAGCGCCTTGCGCCCGGCCCCGGTCGCGCTCCCCGCCGCGCCGGGGCCGGCGCCGGACTGGGCCGCGCGGGCCTGGCCGATGCGGGTGGCCAGGACGATGATCATGCCCGCCAGCAGGGTCAGGTAGCCGGTGAACACCAGGTTCTGCCCGGGGTCCTTGGCCACGGCCAGGACGGTGCCCATGCCGCCGGCCTCCTGGCTGTAGCTGGACTGGAACAGGGCGTAGCCGCGGTAGTGCAGTTCGTGGTTCATCCAGATGGCCGCCGGGAAGCTGCGGCCGTTGCCCAGGTCGGTGATCTCCACCTCGCTGCGGAACCCGGACGGGCGCATGGTGCCCGGGTAGGTCTCCAGCACGAACCGGTCCAGCTTCACCTCGAAGGGCAGCTGGTGCTGGGCGCGGACCCCGCCCTGGCCGTCGTGCTCGGTGATGACCGCCCCGCGCTCGCCTTCGCCCAGCGCCAGGTTGCCTTCGATCTTCAGGCAGTAACTGGTGGCGGCCCCGGCCAGGATCAGCAGCAGCGAGGCGTGGGTGACCACGAAGCCGATGCGCTTCCGGGTCCATGGGAACAGATCGGCGATGGACAGGGCCAGGTTCAGCCCGAACAGCGCCTGCAGGCCCAGGAACCAGGGCGCGTAATAGACCAGCCGGCCGGCGGTATCGGCGCCGGCCCGGGTCTCGATGATGGTCCCCGTGGCCAGTCCGGCCAGGAGCAGCAGCAGCAGGATCACCGCCAGCCGCAGGGAGGCGAGCAGGGAAAACAGTTTCTTCATGGCATCATTCCTGACGGGGTGGCCTTATTTCTGGGCGGGCGGCATGGTCATGATAAGGCCCCGGATCATCTGGAAGGTGGCCAGGGGCATGACCTTCCTGGTCACCAGCTTGGCCTTGGAGAGGTAGGGCCGGTGGGCGATGATCTGGTCGGCAAGGGCCGGGGTGATGCCCGGCAGCTTCACCAGCACGTCCTTGGGGGCGCTGTTGACGTCCACCAGTTGGCTGGTGGATTGCTTGGCCGGCCGGGGCCCCTTGGCGGCGACGGCAGGCGCATGGGGACTGGCGGCGGTCGGGGTCTGCAAGGCTACGGCAGGGGTCAGGCCCCAGACCATGGCCGCCAGCAGGCAGGCGGTCTTGACGGGAAGAAGGATCATGGCTCACCTGGGGTGGCCCGGGCTTCGGGCCTCAACGAAAAGGACCCGGACGCGGTTGGGCATCCGGGTCATGGTGCTTGGCGGGATGCGGGCTTCCGGGGCGGGCTGGTGCCCGCCCCGGAAGGGGGCGTCAGTAGTTGGCGTGGACCACCGCGATGTCCTCGGCGGCGCCGTGCCCGTGGCAGGAAAGGCAGGCTTCAGTGGACCTCAAGGAAGAGGCGAAGCCGACCCCGTTGGCGGTGACCGCCCCAGACGTCAGCGTTGCGGCCCGGGTCTTGTAGTAGACGCCTCCCGCGGTTCCGGACGTCATGTGGGCAATGTTGTTCGCACTGTCGTGGCAGCTGGCGCAGGCGGCCGTGATGGGCGACACCACGAGGGTGGAGCCGGTGGGGGTCGCGGAGGTCGAGCCGGCCGTCGTATTGGTGACCACACCGCCGGAGGTGGCGGTACTGATATCCGCCTTGGGGGTGTTGGTGATCGTAGCACCGGAGGTGCTCGACCAGGCCAAGGCTGCGCCGTAGGTGTAGCCCGGGGTGGTCAGGGGGGCGATCCAGTTCGCATTCACGCTGGCCGCGGGAATGGCCGCGCCGGTGGTGTTGGCTGGGGCGACGACGCCGACGATGCTGCCGGCCGCGACAGTTCCGTTAGCCGGAGCGTTGTAGCCTCCCGCCAGGCCAACCGGGCCGGCGATCGTCTCCCAGAGCATGTTGGGAATCTGGGCCGCGTTGGCGCTGTTGCTGAAGTCATACGAGCCGGCCACATGGCAGGATTCGCAGTTGTTCAGGATCCCGGGGAAGGTGATGCTCGGGAAGTTCGCCTGCCCGGTGTACGGGTAGGTCCTCACCCCGGCGGCGTGCAGCGCATGCACCCAGACCTTGGAGTTGATGCTGTAGCCATTAGCGTTGGCATGGGCGGTCGTGTGGCAGACCGAGCAGGATGTGGCGTCATTATTGGTCTGGGCGTGGAACGCCTCGCTGGTGAACGCGCCCAGGTTGCTGTGGCAGGTATTACAGGCGTCCTGGCTGACGATGGTCCGCCGGGCGACGCTGTTGACCGAGCCGCCGTAGGTGACCGCGAAGCTGGCCGCCTTCCATACGGTCGGGAAGGGCACGACCAACCCACCGGTTCCGGCCGAACTGCTGGTGGGGACGTAGGTGAGGTCCGTGGTGGGATCCGAGGTCGGATTCGGGGCCCCGGTCGACAGCCGGCCCAGGTTGGTCTGGACCAGGCTGCTGCCCTGGCCGAAGCCAGCGATCAGGAGGTTGGTGCCGGTGGGAACCACCAGGTTCGGGAACGTGATGGTATAGACGCCCGTGGCGGGGCTGGTCAGCGTGCCGGCCATCTGCCCGGAGGAGCTGAGGTTCCAGATGGTCACCAGCTTGGCGCTGCCCTCCCAGTTGTAGTCCGCCGGGGCGATGCCGTCCTGGGGGATGCCCATGGCCACGAACAGGCTGGGGCCGCCACGGAAGATGGAACCATCGGCGAAGGTGGGGATCATGGACACGTTGCCGGCGGTGGAGACGGTCGGAGCAGTGTTCAGGACCAACGGAGTGGTGCTGTTGTCGGCATAGAGCGAGAAGGTGATCTGGGGGTTGCCCAGGTCGGTGGTGTCGCTGTTGATGGGCACGACCGCCACCGAGCTGATCTTGGCGGAGAAGCTGTGCCCGCCGGCGGGCAGATTGTTCGGGTTGGTCGCCTGAATGAAGGTCGCGGTGGGCTGGCCGTAGCCGGTCACCGGGGTGCCGGTGAGGCTCGGCAGGTGCTCCACCTGGATATCACCCGGGGCATGGCAGCCGGCGCAGGCCGCATCACTCAGCTGGGGCAGGTTGGCGGGCCCATGGCCGGCGCCGGTGGCGAAGTTGACGCCGTCATGGCAGGCGCCGCAGGCAGCCACACTGGGCACGGTCTGGTAGTTGCCGCTCTGGGGCGTGCTGCCGGTGTGGCAGGTGGTGCAGTTGCGCACGTCCTGGGGGTAGGTGATGGCGTTGAACTTCACCCCGGCAAAGCTGTAGCCGGTCAGGGTGAGGTCGCTGCCCATGTGCAGGCGGTGAATGAAGCCGGTCATGTTGCCCACGGCCATGCCGTTGAGCTTGACCGAACTTGAGGCGGTGATGGCAGTGCCCGAAGCCGGCAGGGCATCCACCTGGCCATACTTCTGCTGATCGGTATGGCAGGTATCACAGTAGCGGGGGTCGTTCATGGCCCCGCCGGTGTGGAAGCTCACCCCCAGCTTGGTGTGGCAGGCCTCGCAGGCCGCCTTGTCCACCACCACCTTGGTGGCGGCGCTGGCCGCGACCTGCCCGGTGGCGGGCACGAAGTCGTAGATGAGATTGGCGGAGCGGTTGGGATACACGGCCGCAGTGCTGGACGCGGTGCCGTTGGCGGTGTTGCTGCCGGTGCCGCGGAACGGACCGCCCACCGAGATGCCAATCCGGTGGGTGAGGGTCGGCTGGTAGCTGACATCGCCCAGATCGGACTGGATCTGGTTCTTGGAGGCGGAATACGTGGCGGCCTGCAGGAAGGCGGCGGCCTGGGTGATGTCCCGGTAGAACGTGTAGGTGTAGTTGCCCAGCCCGTCCTCGGTCAGGGTCCCGGTATTGTCAGAGCCCGGGTGCGCGGGCACCGCGGCCGCGGTGCTGCTGGGGGTGCTGCTGACGATGTAGCTGACCCACTGGCTGTTGCCACCAGAGCCGGGCACCAGCTTGGCGATGGTGAAGGCGAAATTGGGGTACGAGACCAGGGTCGCCCCGGTGGACAGGGTGGTCGAACTGGCATTGGCGGAAAGCCCGGCGACGGGGTTGCCGTCATTGTTGGTCACGGTGAAGGTCACCTGGGGCTTGCCCTGGCTCATGTTCACGGAGGTGACCGTGCCCGTGAGGTTCAAGCCGGCCCAGTCGGTGGCGCTCAGCGCGGAGGCGCTGACAACGGGTACGGCAGAGGCGCTGGCGCCGGTCTGGCCCCGGCTCCCGTTGCAGCCGACCAGTATCAGGGTGGCTAGGCCGATCCCGATCATGGCGCCCAACCTCTTCAGAGGTCTTCGTTCCATGCTATTTCTCCTTGCTTGAGTGGACGTTTCCATTGGGTTGAATGCAGAGACAGGCATCGGGAGATTGACGATTCGGATCAGCAAATTGGGCACCTCCAAGGAGGGTGGGGCCTGGACACCCCCACGCCGGTTCGCGCCGGCACGGGGAGCAGCCCTGAATCAGCCGTTGGCGCTGTTGACATTGCCATGGCACATGGTGGCGTTGAAGCAGCCGGGCTCAGCGTTGGCCGCAGGGGTGGTGGTGGTGATGCCGAGGGTGACATTGATGGTGCTGCCGGCCGCATGGCACTTGAAACATTCGGGCGCATTGGAGATGTCGGTCACGTCGTGGTTGGAGGTGGTGCCGCTG
>Ga0209415_10018860_pt1 | contig 10858 bp, 8 predicted proteins | sample PeaSoiSIISIP2007_FD_187696 | JGI IMG/M metagenome (GOLD analysis project Ga0209415, IMG submission 187696) | Peat soil microbial communities from Weissenstadt, Germany - SII-SIP-2007 (SPAdes) (version 2) | ecosystem: Environmental > Terrestrial > Soil > Wetlands > Peat | place: Germany... | reverse complement strand
GAGCAGATGGGCAAGCAGGGATTGCTTGGCGGTGGCGGCGGCGGCACCGATCCGGCTTACAGCGCTGAGGGGCGGCTCGGTTCGGGCCTGATGCCGGCGGTGTTCGGGCAGGCCGGGATCGAGCATATGCGCAAGTACGGCACCAAGATGGAGCACTTCGCCAAGATCTCGGTGAAGTCCCATCAGCACGCCACCAAGAATCCGTTCTCGCAGTATCGCAACGAGGTCACGCTCGAGGACGTACTCAACGCGCGCATGATTTCGTATCCCAACACGCTCTATATGTGCTGCCCCACTGGCGACGGCGCAGCCGCGGCGATCCTGGTCTCGGAAAACAAACTCAAGCAGCTCGCCGCCGGCCGCAAGCGCGCGCGCGTGGCGGCCTCCGTGTTGACCTCCGACCCGTGGACCGACCGTACCGCGGCGCTGCCCGACGTGAGCACGCTCACCCGGCGCGCCTCCAAGCAGGCGTACGAGAAGGCGGGCGTCGGCCCGAAGGACATCGCGCTCACCGAGCTGCATGACTGCTTCGCCACGGCAGAGCTGGTGCACTACGAGAACCTCGGCTTATGCGGCGACGGCGAGGCCGGCGCGTTTATCGACTCGGGCGGCGGCAAGCATCCGGGACTCGGTGGCCACGACCCGGTGAACGTCTCGGGCGGCCTGCTCAGCAAGGGCCATCCGCTGGGCGCAACCGGCGTCGCCAACATCTGCGAGGTGGTGTGGCATCTCACCCAGGACGATCGCGCCAAGGATCGCCTGGTGCCCAACGCCAAGGTCGGACAGGCCCACGTTATCGGGCTCGGCTCGGCGTGCACGATTCATGTCCTGACGATTTAGTTCTGTTCGTCCAGGACGGCCGTCGCTAAAGAGGCCGCGGATTTTTGCTGAGACGATAAAGGGCCGCCCGCGAGGCGGCCCTTTTTCTCGTCCGCCTGCGCGGATAGATTCTATGGATTCACTGATGGCGCGCCGCCGACAGGGCGCCCCTGTAACCGTTTGGATACTCAACTGGCTTAGGTCTCTGTGCAACTGACAAGGCTTAGAGGATTTCAGGATACGATCGCCGCGCAGGCACGCAGTCTCGCCGCGGTCGAGGACTGCGCCCGCAAGGTAGTCGAGCGCCACAACGTCGGCGAAATCCGTATCCCCGTGCTCGAGCGCCTCGAACTCTTTCAGCACTCCAGCGGCGAGACCTCGGACGTGGTGGAAAAGCAGATGTACGCCTTCGTCGACCGCGACGAGGCCGAGACCACGCTGGCGCTGCGGCCCGAGGGCACGCCCGGCGTGGTGCGTGCCTATATCGAAGCCGGGATGGACCGCAGCGATCCCGAGCAGCGCTTCTACTACGTCGGTCCGATGTTCCGGCGCGAGCGCCCACAGAAGGGCCGCTTTCGCCAATTCTCGCAGTTCGGGGTCGAAATTTTCGGCCGTGCCGACGCCGCCACCGACGCCGAGCTGATGCTGATGATCGATGAGCTGCGGCGTGACCTCGGGCTCGAGCTGAGCTTCGAGATCAACTCGCTGGGCGATGGCGAATGCCGTCCGCGCTTTCGCCAGGCGGTGCTGGAATATGGCCGCGCGCATCTGGCCGAGCTGTGCGAGGATTGCCGTCAGCGCCTCGAGCGCAATCCGCTGCGTCTGCTCGACTGCAAAATCGACGTTAAGCTGGCCGAGGCCGCGCCGAAGAGTCAGGACTACCTGTGCGATAACTGCCGCGCGCATTTCGCGACCGTGCGCGAGCTGCTCACGGACGCCGGTGTGCCGCACGTGGTCAATCCGCGGCTGGTGCGCGGGCTGGATTACTACTCGCGCACCACCTTCGAGGTCATTTCGACCGCGGTCGGCGCGCAGAGCGCGGTGGCGGCGGGCGGCCGCTACGACGGCCTGGTCGAGTCGCTGGGCGGCGCGGCGGTCGCCGGGACTGGCTTCGCGATCGGCATCGATCGCCTCGCGCTGGCTCTGGACGCTGCCCGATTCGTGTCGCGTGCCGACGTGGCGCTGGCCGCCCTGGGAGAGCCCGCGATGCGCCGCGGGATGAAGCTCGCGGCCGAGATGCGCGCGGCGGGATTGCGCGTCGAGCTGCTCTCCCCGGGGCGCGGCCTCAAGGCGCTGCTGCGCCGCGCCGACAAGATCGGCGCGCGCTACGCGGTTATTGTGGGTGATCAGGAATTGAGCCGCGAGGTCGTGGTGTTGCGCGATCTCAAACAGAGCATGCAACGCGAAGTGGCGCAGCACGAGATCGTCGCGGAACTCGGCCGGCTTTGCGCCGAACCCGCTATTCCGTAGCCCATCCGGCGCAGGTATTCTTCCACCGACGTAATTTGATGGCCGCCCCACACGAATACTCACCGCTGCCGCCCTGGCCGCGCACGGACTATTGCGGCGCACTGCGCGCCGCCGACGCCGGGCGCGAAGTCGCGCTGTGGGGATGGGTGGCTTCGCGCCGCGACCACGGCGGGCTCATCTTCACCGATCTGCGCGATCGCGAGGGTCTGCTCCAACTGGTTTTCAATCCCGCGCAGGCCCCGGCGGCGCACGAGGTTGCGGGGAGCGCACGCTCGGAGTACTACCTGGCCGCGCGCGGCAAAGTGGTGCTGCGCTCCGAGGGCACCGTCAACGCGGAGCTGCCGACCGGCGCAGTGGAAATCGCGGTAACCGAGGCGCATATCCTCAACAGCTCGCAGCCGCCGCCGTTCCCGGTCGATACCGACACCACTGCCGAAGACGTGCGTCTACGCTATCGCTATATCGATCTGCGCCGCCCCGCGATGCAGCGTAATCTGCGCCGGCGCGCGCTGGCGGTGCAGGCCACGCGCTCGTTTCTCGACGGCACGGGCTTCGTCGAAATCGAAACGCCGATCCTGTGGCGCGCAACGCCCGAAGGCGCGCGCGACTACCTGGTGCCGAGCCGCGTGAACCCGGGCCGTTTCTACGCGTTGCCGCAATCGCCACAGCTTTTGAAGCAGCTACTGATGGTGAGCGGCTTCGACCGCTACTACCAGATCGCGCGATGCTTTCGCGACGAGGACCTGCGCGCCAACCGCCAGCCCGAGTTCAGTCAGATCGATATCGAGATGACCTGCCCGCGGGTCGACGACGTGGTGGCGACGGGCGAGGGCATGATGGCGGAGATCTACCGCCGTGTGCTCGGGATCGAGTTGAAGCCGCCGTTTTTGCGCTTGCCCTATGCCGAGGCGATGGAGCGTTTCGGCATCGACAAGCCCGACCTGCGTTTCGCGATGGAGCTCAAGAACCTCAGCGCCGCGTTCGCCGGCACGCAATTCAAAATTTTCGCCGACGTGCTCGGGCGCGGCGAGAGCATCTATGGAATCGTGCTTCCCGCGGCGTATCAACTTAGCCGCCGCGAGCTTGACGAGATGATCGAGGGTGTGCGCGCGCGCTACGGGCTCGGGCTCGCATACGCCAAGGTCGCAAGCGACGGATGGCAGGGGCCGATCGCACGCCATCTGGGCGACGCCGAGCGGACGCGAGCCGCGGAAGCGGCTGGCCTGATGGCGGGCGACACGTTACTGATGGTGGCGGGAGTGGCCGCGCGCGTGCGTCCGATCCTGGGCGATTTGCGCCTCCAACTCGGTGGCAAATTCAAGCTGCGCGAGACGAGCGAGCTCAAATTTTTGTGGGTGGTCGAATTCCCGCTGCTCGAGTACAACGAAGAGGAGAAGCGGATGGTCGCAGTCAATCATCCGTTCACCGCGCCGCATCCCGACGACCTCGGCCTGCTGGACTCGGCCCCGCTCAAGGCGCGAGCGCTCGCCTACGACATGGTACTCAACGGCGAGGAATTGGGCGGCGGTTCGATTCGTATCCACCATCCCGAGCTCCAGCTCAAGGTTTTCGAGCAGCTCGGGTTTTCGCGTGACGAGGCGATGCGCAAGTTTGGCTTTCTGATCGAGGCGCTCGGCTACGGCGCGCCGCCGCACGGTGGAATCGCGTTCGGAGTGGAGCGAATATCGATGCTGCTGTGCGGGACCGACTCGTTGCGCGACGTGATGGCGTTTCCCAAGACGCAGAAGGCGGTCGATCCGATGAGCGGTGCGCCCTCCGAGGTCGACGCGCGTCAACTGCGCGAACTTTCAATCAAGGTGACATCGTGAGAATTCACTTGCCGGCCGTGTATGCGATCGCGCTCGGCCTGGCGCTGATGGCGCCCGGATGCGGCAGCAGCAGTAGCAGCAACAGCAGTTTTTCGCCCAGCCAGATGTGGTCGGGCACGGTCGAGTCGCTGCCGGTGGTCGGAAAAGATTCGTCACTCGAGCTGCATTCCGTGCGCGAAATCCGCACCATCAAGGTGCATCGGGTTGCCGTGATGCCGATCATTGACCATCCCAACGCCACCGGCGAGCCGATCGAGGACGGTGCGGCCGAATCGATCACCGCCGACGTCTGGGGCCGCATGACCCTGATCTCGGGATGGGAAGTGGTGCCCGAATCCGACGTGCGCGGTGTGATGCAGCAGATGCCGCCGACCACGCTGGCCAACATGCAGGACAACGCAATGAAGCTCGGCCGCCAGGTCTCCGCCGACGCCGTGATCTACGGCACCGTCACCCGCTACGAGGAACGCGTGGGCAGCGACTACGCGGCCAAGAGCCCGGCCGCGGTCGCCTTCGCGCTCCACCTGGTCGACATCCATAACGGGGTCGTGCTGTGGACTGCGCGCTACGCCCGCCAGCAGGAGGCGCTGACCCAGAACATCTTCAACGTGGGCAACTTCCTGGCCAACCGCGGACGCTGGGTGCGCGCGCACGATCTCGCCGAGCGTGGCGTCGACGAAGCGCTCGACGATCTCAAATCCAAGCTCGGCTACACGCTTCCGGTGTCGCCGCAGGGGATGCCGCCGACGATGAACGCGGATTAGGAAGTTTCAACGACCCAGGCAAGAAATTTGTATCCCCTTTCCCGCAGCGGGAGAGGGTGTCTGATAGATACAAGAAATCGCTCCGCGTCGATCCTTCACTTCGGCAACCTTCGTTTAGGATGACAACGAAAACGGCTCTCTTTCTGTCATCCTGGGCGTCAGCGGAGGATCTCCGCGAAGCGACGGATCTTTTTCCCGGCATTTATCAACAGCCTGCGCGAGAAGGGGCGGAGTTAGGCTATCCTCGGGTTCTAATCCCACGGCGAGCGCGGTTTCATGCGCAGCGCGGCGGCCACCGCCGGATGAGCGATGTGTCCTCCGTAGGTGTTGAGCCCGTTGCGTAGCGCCGCGTTGCGGGCGCCGGCTTCCAGCACCCCGCGGTCGGCCAGTTCCAGCGCGTAGGTCAGCGTCGCGTTGGTCAGCGCGTAGGTCGAGGTGTGCGGCACGATCGCCGGCATGTTGGTCACGCAGTAGTGCACGACGCCCTGGGCGACATAGATCGGCCGCCGATGGCTGGTCGGGTGCGAGGTCTCGGACAACCCGCCCTGATCGATCGAAAGGTCGACCAGCGCCGCCCCGCGCTTCATCCGCGAGACCATCGCACGCGTCACCAGCCGCGGCGTGCGCGCGCCGGCCACCAGCACCGTCCCGATCAGGAGGTCGGCGTTCAGCACCTCCTCCTCCAGCGTCGCCCGATTCGACATCAACGTCGTGACATGTCCACCCAGCAAATCGCCAAGGTAGCGCAGGCGGGTTGGATTGACGTCCAGGATCGTCACTTCGGCGCCGACTCCGGCGGCGACCCGCGCTGCATTGGCGCCTGCGATTCCGCCGCCCAGCACCGCCACGCGGCCCGGTCTCACCCCCGAGGCTCCGCTCAGCAGCACACCGCATCCGCCGTTTTGCGCCTCCAGGCACCATCCGCCGACCTGCACCGCGAGCCGTCCGGCCACTTCGCTCATCGGTGCGAGCAGCGGCAGGCTCTGGTCTTCGAGCTGCACCGTTTCGTAGCCGAGCGCGGCCGTGCCGCGGCGCACGAGCTCGCGCGCGAGCGCCGGTTCGGCGGCCAGATGGAGATAGGTGAATAGCACCAAATCGTTGCGCAAGAAGGTGAATTCCGAGCGTTGCGGCTCCTTGACCTTGAGCACCATCCGTGCGCGTTCCCATACCGCGGCGGCCGAGCGCACGACCTGCGCGCCGGCCGCGCGATACTCGCGGTCGCTGAAACCGCTGCCCGCGCCGGCGCCGCTTTGCACCAGCACGCGATGGCTGTGGCTGCGAAAGGCGGCGGCGCCGGCCGGCGTCAATGCAACGCGCCGTTCGTCAGGCTTTATCTCGGTTGGTACTCCAACGATCATGTCGAGCCAATCCTTTCACCGCGCCCTTGCGGACGGGTTCTCGACCGCATTTTCGCGCGGAGCGCGCGTGCCATAAAACTTCGGAACATAAAAGTTCGGAACGTAAAACTTCGGAACAAAAAAATTCCGATGACCTCACGCCGGAACTTGACAAGCCGATTTCCGCCGGGCGTGATTAAAGTACGTGGACGCGAGAGCCACACACTGCCCCGTCGCGTCGCCGGCGCGCCGAAGGCGGGTTTCAGGGGGTGGACATGGAAGTTCCGCCGGGACTCAAGTACTCGAAGGAACATGAATGGGTTGCCACCGAAGAATCGGTCGCGACGATAGGTATCACTGACCATGCGCAGGACCAACTCGGGGAGATCGTCTACCTCGAGCTGCCGTCGGTCGGCGAAAAGATCAGCAAGGACGATCCCTTCGGAGTAGTCGAGTCGGTCAAGGCCGTCTCCGACATCTATGCGCCGGTGAGCGGCACCGTAGTCGAAGTCAATGAGGGCCTGCCGGAAAGTCCGGAGGTCATCAACGAAGACCCATACGGCGACGGCTGGCTGATCAAGGTTCGAATCAGCGACCTCAGCGAACTGGAGGACCTGATGGACGGCGAAGAGTACGAAGAGATGGTCGCCAAGGAGAAAGAGTAGCGCGCTAGCCACCCTCGGTGGCCGGCGGAGGCGCCGCGGCAGGGTCGGCGCTTACGACTCGCAGTTGGAAGTGGCCGGCATCCGCGGGTGGCGCGATGAACACGATCACGAACGGCGCGGTCGCCTGCGGCGCAAGGGTGAAGCTTTTGGGGGCGTCCAGCTTCTCGAAAAACTCGATCTCATGCGATGTCATCTCGCCGATCATCTTCGACGACAGGCTGTTGCCGCAGTAGACCGCCTGGCTCCGCAGCGGCTGTGGGTTGGATGCGGTCAGCGCCGCCTCGATTCGCACCGCGCCGAGCGCGGCCGAGGTCAGGTTCTCGACCGTCCCGCTGATTACCAGCGCCGTCTGGTTGCCCTTGAGCTTTGCGTATTGCGCCTGGACCTGGCCCAGCGCCACGCGCTGGGCGGCTGAGATCGGCGGCTCGAGACCCTCGCCGACAATAGGCAGCGCGCTCAGCAGTCCGGCAATCGCGATCGGCGCGCTCTGTATGACTACCGTCACGATTCCGAAGCCGAAAATCACCATCGCGAACAGCCCGATAAAATAGCCGGCCGAGTGAAGCTTGTACGACCGGCCGCGCAGGTCCGCTTCGAGACTGTGCGCCTGCGCGCTGACTTCCTCGGGACGTATGCGCTCGAATTCGTGCACCGCGTCACGGTCCAGCATCGGGCCCGGAAGCGGGTCTCCCATGTCATCGTCGATGTCGGAGATGCGGATACGGACCCTCGGGCGGGGCGGCGGTAGAGAAGGAACGTCGGCGTCGCCGACCTCCCATTTGTCCTCCGCGAACTTGTTCTCCGCGTATTTGTCCTCTGCGTGCCCATGGGAGGTTGGACCCAGTGTCTGCGGCTCGTCGTTGAAGTCGAAGGCGAGACTTTCTCCCCGTTTGTCGGCTTCATCGTCGGGGATGTCTCTGAAGCGGCGCTGGAGCAGGTCGTCGGTGTCATGCCGGACCGGCGGGGGCTCCTCGCGTTGCGCCGGTGGCTCGGCGATGGGCGCCGGCTCCGACGCGCGCGCCGCCGAGGGCGGCTGCATCGCCGCGCGACGGCCGGCTGTGCCGGCCTGGCGCGGCCTCGACGCCGGCGGTTGCGCAGTGGCAGGAGCCGCCGCCGCGTCTGCGGCGGGCGGTGCCTCCTGCTGCTGGAGAGGGGGGGACGGGTTTTCCGGGGCTGCCGGGGGCGGCGGCTCCTCCGCCGCGTCGGCGGCGGGGCGTGACGCGGATTTCACCGCTGCCGCGCCGCGGGTGCCCTCAGCGCTGGTGCGCCGCGACGACCGCTGGCGGGGCCTCGACGCCGACGCGGGCGCTAACGCGGCAGAATCCGCCGCCGCGTCGGCGGCGGGCGGTGGCTCCTGTTGCTGAAGCGGCGGGGACGGGTTTTCCGTGGCCGCCGGGGGTGGCGGCGCATCCGCCGCCTCGGCGACGGGGCGTGACGCGGATTTCACCGCCGGCGTGCCGCGAGCGTCCTCGGCGCTCGCGCGCCGCGGCGGCTTCTGGCGCGGCTCCGCGCTGAAGACGTGCCCGCAACGCGAGCATTTGAACGTCGGAGTCTCCTCAGGCAGAATCCGTTCGTCGATTCGGTACCGGGTCTGACAACTTGTGCATTGGATCTCTATCATCGCCTCCTCACCTCCCCTTCCGCTTGACAAAGCTAACACAAGGATGCTGGTCAGGCATCCCTCTAGCCGGCGGTCAAATCCGTCGCGTACGGCTGCGCATTCGCGGAGCGGTAGGCCACATTCGGCCGAGCGGGCTGGGCAGGGAAGGCTGCCATGCGCGTCGGTAAGAGCGTCATGCGCGTAGCATTGATCGCGCGGCGCTTCGACCCGGGCGGTGGCGGCACCGAGCGCGACCTTATTGTCACCGCACAATGTCTCGCCGACGCGGGACACGACATAACTGTCTACACCGCGGAGGCGCGCGGGGTGTCGGCGCGATGGCGCGTGGTCCAGGTGGGCTCGCGATGGTCGGGGCGTCCGCTGCATTTGATGCGCTTTGCATGGGAGGCGCCGGCGCAGGCGCGCCGCGATGGCGCGGAATTGGTGCTGAGTTTTGCGCGGGCCGTGGGCGCGGACATCCTGCGCTCGGGCGGTGGGGCGCATAGCGCGTATCTGCGGGCGGCGCGGCGATGGCGCGGGGAATGGGCGGCGGCCGCGATGCGTCTGCGGCCGTACCATCGCGCGCAACTTATAGTCGAACGCTCCGCTTTCAAATCTCCCACGCTGCGCCGGGCGATCGCGGTGTCGCAACTCGTGCGCACGCAGTTGATCGACGAGTTCGGCCTCGAGGCGGACAAAGCGGTGACGCTGTACAACGGCGTCGATCTCGAACGCTTCCATCCCTGCGGCACGGCCGAACGTGCGCGCTTGCGGCAAAAGTTCAGCATCGAGACCGGCGCCCCGGTGGTCGCGTTCGTAGGCAACGGTTTCGCGCGCAAGGGGCTCGGCCCGCTGCTCGAGGCGTGGCCTGCGATCGAATCGCGTCCCTACCTGCTAATCGCCGGCGCCGACCGCGCGGCGCCCCGTTATATCCGCCTCGCTCATCGGCTTGGAGTTGGCTCGCGCGTGCGGTTCCTCGGCGCGGTGAGCCAGATCGAGCAACTCTTTCATGCCGTCGACGCGTTCGCGCTGCCGTCGTTCTTCGAGCCGTTTGGCAATGTCGTGATGGAAGCGATGGCGAGTGGGGTCGGCGTGCTGACCAGCGCGCAATCGGGCGTCGCAGAGCTGCTGCCGGCCGCGATGCGTCCGTTCGTCGTGAGCGACCCGGCCAATCCGGCTGAAATTGCCGAGCACCTGACGGCGCTGCTGCAAACGAAGCATCAGTACAAGGAGATCGTGCGCGCCGCCGCCGAGGCTCATCCGTGGAGCGGCTACTCGGCTGGGCTGCTCGAGATAGTCGACTCGCTCAAAGTCTAGCTGCGGCCGTGCGAGCGCAATCCGTCGAGCATCCCGTGCGCGACCGCCAGGCGCCGCTCCTCGCGCGCGAGGCGCTGCGGCCCGGCGCCCACTATCCGTGCGGCCCACACTCTCAGCGCCGCGATCGCGTTGTCCGCGAGCACTGCCAGCGCGCGATGCGATTCGTGGATCATTCGGCATCGTCCACGTTCGCGCGCGATGCGCAGGAAGCGTGCGCGGTCGGCGCGCGCCGGGTCCACGTCGTGATAGACCAGGGCGCGTGGCGCGTAGCCGATCCTGAATCCGGCGCGTGCCAGGCGCGCCGACATCTCGGTTTCCTCTTCGTGGCCGGCCGCTCCCGGTCCCAGGCGCTCGTCGAAGAGCCCGACGCGGGCGAGGGCGGTGGCGCGAAACGCCATGTTGGCGCCCAATACGCCGCGCACCTCGACAATTTCCTCGCCGTGGTCGACGATCGGGAGGTCGAGCCATACGGCGGCCTCGACGCCGACCTTGGCCGCGGGATCCTCGGCCGGCAGGATGCGCCCCTTCATCGCGGCGAATTCGGGATGCTCGGTGAAAAACCGCTCGACCTCGTCCAGGTAGTTCGGCGCGGCGACAAGGTCGTCGTCAAGGCATACGACTATGTCGCCCCTGGCATGCCGGATGGCGACGTTCTGGATTCGGCATTTGCCGGGACGCGGGTCGTGCAGATGCTCGAGCGGCGGCGCCATCGCGGGCAGAATCGAGGGCGCCGGTGTGCCGTTTTCAGCCAGGAAAATTTCGCGCGAAGCTCTGCCCGCCGTATGGGCTACCTGGGGCGCCAGGCTGTCGAGCAGGCGTTCGAGTAAGTCGGGACGCGCGTGAGTAGCGATTATGACCGAGAGCTGCAAAATAATTTTCTCGCAAAAACAGCCTGCCAATGCGGCGTGAGAGCCGACTCCAACGGATCGGTAGCTTGAATTCGCTCTCCCAGCCGATTAAACCCTTTCACTTACCGGCGTGCGAGAGTGGCGGAACGGCAGACGCGCAAGGCTCAGGACCTTGTGAGCGCAAGCTCGTGGGGGTTCAAGTCCCCCCT
>Ga0209415_10018858_pt1 | contig 10859 bp, 14 predicted proteins | sample PeaSoiSIISIP2007_FD_187696 | JGI IMG/M metagenome (GOLD analysis project Ga0209415, IMG submission 187696) | Peat soil microbial communities from Weissenstadt, Germany - SII-SIP-2007 (SPAdes) (version 2) | ecosystem: Environmental > Terrestrial > Soil > Wetlands > Peat | place: Germany... | reverse complement strand
GACTCGATTCAATACACGCACCGGTTGGTCACCGAGACCATGGTGGCGATCATCTCGTGCTGCCGCCGCTCCAGCGGTAGCTCAGGTGACATCAGCGCGCCAAACGTACAGAAGGCGTGATAAAGCGCCTCCGGGATCAGCGTATGCGACCCCACAATCGAAGACGCCCCCGACGGGTCAGGATGCACCGGCTCGGCATACTCCTTCGGATACAGCAGCTTCTCGCCCTCAATCGCCTTGCGCAGCTTCTCGTCGGCCTCAGCCAGTGACACGGTTCGAATCCAGGTCATATTTGTTGTTGTCCTCTACGCGACGTAGCATTTTAGAGCGGCCTTGCCGGGAAAAATAGAGCATTGAAGGTATTCCCCGCTCCCCGGTACACCTTCTGCCCCCTGATTCCCTTCGTAACCCGTTCGTACACTCCCTTTCGGTAACCCTTGGTAACCATGCGGTTCATGACCCCCGGCCTTACAATTGGCCTTGTCCGGACGGCCATTTGCCCAAAGCAGAATCGGCCATTCGGACGCTGTGATCCCGGGTGATCCTAGCCGGCCTGACAGCGAATTGCAGGGTGTTTCAGTCAAGACCAGGTTCTGGAGTTCGCACTCTTATGGCGTTGTTCGGCTTCAATAAGCAGAAGGTTCTGGCCAATGCGGAGAAGTATGTCCAGCAGGGCAAACTGCAGAATGCCATCTCCGAGTACGAAAAAATCCTCAAGCACGATGCCAAGGACCTGACGGTTACCAACACCGTCGGCGACCTCTACTCACGCCTCGGCGAAAGCGATAAGGCCACCGAATTCTTCAAGACCGTGGGCGATGCCTATGCCAGCCAGGGCTTCACGGTCAAAGCCATCGCTATGTACAAGAAGATCAGCAAGCTCAAGCCCTCGCTCGAGAGCCTGCTGAAGCTGGCCGAACTCTATACCCAGCAGGGCCTGTTCAACGACGCCCGCGCTCAGTATCTGCAGGTTGCAGAAGAGTTCATGAAGGCGGGCGAACTGGAGAACGCCGTCCGCATCTTCCAGAAAATTCTGGAGATGGACCCGGAAAACACCACCATGCGAGTGCGCCTGGCGGAGGTTTATGTCCGCCTCGGCAAGAAGAACGAGGCCTGGCAGATTTTTTCCGCCGCCGCGGAAGCCATGCGCTCCAAAGGCTCTCTGAGCGGCGCGGACGAGGTTCTGCAGCGCATGCTTGTCCTCGATCCCGGCAACACCTACGCGCTGCTGCTGCAGGGCAAGAACCAGATTGATGCCGGAGACGCCGCCGGCGCCGTCACCACCCTGCAGAAAGTCGCCGACATCGATTCCAATCCCGACGGCCTCCGCGACCTGCTGAAGGCGTACCTGCGGGCGGGCCAGCTCTCCGAGGCAGGCACCGTCGCCGGCAAGCTGCTGACCGTCCACAATGACCTGTCCGCCATTGCCAGCTTTGCCGACGCTCTCATGCAGGCCGGCCAGTATGAGAACGCGCTCCAGGTTTACGATCAGCACGCCGAGCGCCTGCTGGCTGAGAACTCCGACAGAGTTCTCGAACACTTGCACAGCATCATCGGTCACGTGCGGGAGAATCCCGACTCGCTGCAGAAACTCCTCGACCTTTTCCAGATGGCGGGTGAGACCACACACGTCAGCGAAGTGGTTGAGCTGCTCGCCCATGCCAGCGTGCAATCCGGCGACTTGCCCCGCGCCCGCGATCTCTACCAGAAGCTGGCCCAGATCGAACCGCAGAACACCCTGCACATGCAGAACTATCAGCAGGTGGTGAGCCAGCTCAGCGGCGTTTCCGACGCCAAGCTCATTACGCCCGAGGAAGCCGTCGTCCTCATCGACGATCTCGAAGCCACCGCGCCTTCGGTCCACCAGCACTACACCGACGAAGTTGCGCTGGCCGTCCGCTCTGCTCTGACCGATGCCGAGCTGTTCATTTCCTACAATATGCCGGCCAAGGCTCTGGGGCCGCTGGTTGGTGCTCTGCCTCTGGCGCCCAACGACCTTCGCATCAACCAGCGTCTGGCCGCGCTGCACACTCGCGCCGGCCGTTTCGCCGAAGCCGGGGTGTGCTGCCGCACCCTGCAGACTCTTTATTCCGATGCGGGATATCCCGAGGAAGCCACGCGTTACGGGGAACTTTCGCAGCGCTATGAAGAGCGTACCTCCACTCCCGCGCCAGGCAAGTCGGAGGAAGATGCTCATATCTTCCTGGATGCTCCCCCGAGGGCGCACGCGCCGAAAGCGGCTGAGGCCGAATTTTCGGTCGCCGAGCCGGCGGTGGAAGCGGTCGAAGACCTTCATGCGGCGCACCCAGAGCCTTCCGAAGAAGCCGCTCCGGCTACTGCCCCCTGGCCCGCCGATGCCGCGGACGAGATTACCATCGAGCCGGTAGACCAAATCGAACCTGGGGTGGTTGAGGAAGCTCCCGCCCCGGCCGTTGAGGCCACCGCAGACTCCGAGATAGACCTTTCTCTGGAATGGGATGAGGCGGTCACCGTAGAAGGCGATGCGCCAGAACCAGCCCCCGTCGAGATCACCGCCGTCGGCGAACACGAAATCAACGACTCGACGCAGGTCAAAAAAGAGGCTGCCGAAGAGAACCAAGAACAGAACGAAGAAAAAGCCCGGGAAACGATCGAAGAGATTCGCTTCTATCTCGCCAACGGCATGCCCGAACAAGCCATGGCAGGCCTGGCCAAGCTTCAGACTCTGACCACCGATCACGAAAAGCTGGCCGAACTGCACGCTGAGATCGAGGCTGCCTGTCAGAAAGTATCGGAAGAAGAAGCGCCAGTCGAGGTTGAGCCTGTCGTCGAGGAACTCACGGCGCACGACATTCCCACCGCCGTAGTCCCCGCCCATCAGGCCCCGGCCCATGAGGTGACGAGCAAGCATTCTACGAACGACGCGCCTTCAGAGCCCAGGGTGGAAGCCCCCGCCCCAACTGCACCCGAACCCGGAATCGCCGAGCCGGAACCCGCAGTGGCCGAGGCAGAACCCACTCCTGCCGGCCTCGAAGAATTTGTCGCCGATCTGGAATCTTCTCTGGGCAGGGAGTTCCTGCCGGAAACTGTCGTCGGACCGGAGCCCTCGCACGTGGATCCTGTACCTGCTCCCGCCGCCCATGCCGAGCCGGCAACTGAGGCCGAGCGTGCCGAAGCAGTCCTGGGCCAGTTCGTTGCCGATATTGAAGCGTCGCTGGGCGAAGATTTCCTGAAGTCCGCCCCGGTGGCCGCGCCCGAGCCCCAAGTTGCGCACGCGGTGGAACCCTTCGCGCCTGCTGCCGAACCGGCGGCTGAGATCACAACTCCGCCCCTGGCCGCCAGCGCTGCAGCTTCGGCGTCGGCTTCGGCCACATCCCACGTCGCACCTGCGCACCTGAATTCGCCTGCATGGCATGGTGCCATTCAGGAGGCTTCCACTCACAAGCCGCCGGGCGGGCCCGCTCCGCATGCTCCGTCGCATGCCGCAGTGCCGCCCAAGAGCTCTCCATTCGGCGAAGATGTCGGCGTAGATCTTTCCGAAATGTTCGGCGAGATCAAGCAGGACCTCGAAGCCGGCGTCGCCGCCAATGACGAAGATCCGGAAACCCACTACAACCTGGGAGTCGCTTTCCGCGAAATGGGCCTGCTCGACGAAGCCATCGGAGAACTGCAGAAGGCTTGCCAGTGCTCCGATCGCGGCAGTCCGTTCCCCCAGATTCTTCAGACCTACACCTGGCTGGCCCAGTGCTTCCTCGAGAAGGGCGTTCCCGAAGCCGCGGTCCGGTGGTTCGAGAAGGCTCTCACGATTCCCAACCTGGATGGCGAAACCCGCGTCGCGCTCCATTACGAACTGGCCGCAGCCTACGAGACCGCCGGCGACAAGCCTTCCGCTCTTCGGCATTTTATGGACGTCTACGGCACCAACATTGATTACCGTAACGTCGCCGAGCGCATCAAGGCCCTGAAGTCGTAGAATAACGCGATGGGTTCTGTGCCCAACTCTCTCCGCTCGGAATTGTGTGCGTATCGTGACCGCCTCGCGATTTTCCCGCAAATCTGGCCGGCTTCATCTCCCCAGGGGGACGATGCAGACAGGGGTCGCGCAGAATGACCGATCCCACTCCAGTCTCCAGCCTGCCGAGCAAGGCTGCGCCACCCTCGCCGCCGCCGTCCGAAGCTCCCACGGCGCTCCTCGATCCGCCCGAGACCGCGCAGCCTTCAGGCCATCGTCGCGCCGAAGTTTGGACGCACCGCGTCTCCGTTTTCCTGTTTGTCCTGATCAGCGCAGTGGCGGGAGTATTGCTGATCATTCTTCCCTGGACGCCGGAATGGACCGACAACTATTTGCTGCTTTCGTTCCCCAGCCTCCGCCCGGTGTTTGCTCATGGCTTCTTCCGCGGCGTGTGCAGCGGCCTGGGACTGCTCGACATCTGGATCGGTTTCTGGGAGGCGCTCCACTACCACGAACTGCACTAGCCGTGGTCGACCCTTCGGGAAAAATGAGCAACCCCCGAAGGGGCAAAAGAACTTACGGAATAAGGCACTACGGAAAAAAGACGAGTTCGCATTCATGACTGACAAGCTCAAATCCGCTCCCGTCGCCTACCAGAACGAACCGTTTCTCGACAGCCCCGACGGCCGCATCCTGCGCATCCTGTCGGAATACCAGGAGCCTCTCGCCCGTTTCCGCCGCGAGCAGATTCAGGACACGGTCGTCTTCTTCGGCTCCGCTCGCTTCCAGGGCCGCACGGACGCCGAAAAGAACCTCACCGCGGTAAAGAACAACCACACTGCCGTTCCCTCAGCCCGGCTCCAGGAAGACCTCAAGCTCGCCCAGGCCGGCATTGACATGGCCCGCTACTACGAAGACGCGCGCAAGCTCGCGCACCTGCTGACCAAATGGTCCATCCAGATTCCCGCCCGCCGCCACCGCTTCGTCGTGACCACCGGCGGGGGCCCCGGCATCATGGAAGCCGCCAACCTAGGCGCGCACGAAGCCGGGGGCAAGACCATCGGTCTCAACATCCAGCTTCCCTTCGAGCAGCATCCGAACCAGTACATCACCCCGTCGCTGAACTTTCAGTTCCACTATTTCTTTATGCGCAAGTTTTGGTTCGCCTATCTCGCCAAGGGACTGGTCATCTTCCCCGGCGGCTTCGGCACCATGGACGAACTCTTCGAAATCCTCACCCTGGCCCAAACCGACAAGCTCGCCAAGAAAATTCTCGTCATCATCTACGGCAGCGAATATTGGAACAAGATCATCAACTTCCAGGCCTTCGTGGACGCTGGCGCAGTCTCGCCGGAAGACCTCGATCAGTTCAAGTTTGTGGACAATCCGGAAGAAGCCTTCGAATTTCTCCGCGACGGCCTGACCAAGTATCACCTCGGCGGCACACCGAAGAAAGAACGCGAAGTCCTGCCAGAGATCGCCAAGACGAGGCCGTGAACAAGATGCCGCGCGCGCCGACAAGCCCCATCGCAAGTACCTGCATGTCTACGCGATCGTGAGATTCGACTCATACATAAGCACTCTCGATCAGGCCGCGACAGTCGTGAAAATACTTCCCTCGCTAGAGTTGGCTGAAAAGGAAGCGGAAAGACTAAGGCTGGTCAACAAAGGGAAAAAATGCACATACCTCGTACAGACCACAAGATTGGTCGGCGCATCGCTGATAGCTGAAAGCTGATGGCTGAAACCTGCCTTCTCTACTACATCACCGACCGCACCGCCTTCGCCGCTGACGAACCCACCCGCCGTCGCCGCCTGCTCGACAAAATCTGCGAAGCCGCCCGCGCCGGCGTGGACTACATCCAGCTCCGCGAGAAAGACCTCCCCACGCGCGACCTCGAATCCCTGGCCAAAGAAGTCGTTCGCGTAATCCAGGAATCTGCGAAACTGGCCCCTAACCCCCGTCCCCTGACCCCTGCTCTCCTAATTAACTCCCGCACCGACATAGCCCTGGCCACCGGAGCCGACGGCGTCCACCTCCGCTCCGACGACCTCTCCCCAAAAGATGTGAGAAAAATCTGGCAATGTGAGCCGGGCCCATGTGGACCCAGCCCATGTGGGGCGGGCACTCCTGCCCGCCAACTCTCACCACAAGCACCGCTGATCGCAGTCTCCTGTCACTCCCCAGCAGAAGCAGCCCAAGCCGCCGCCAACCGAGCCACCCTCGCCGTCTTCGCCCCGGTGTTCGAAAAGAAAGATGCTCCGGTCACGCAGCCTGCCGGCCTCGATCAACTCCACCAGGCCTGCCAGGCGAATATCCCGGTCCTCGCGCTCGGAGGCATCACGCTCGCCAACGCCGGATCCTGCCTCGAAGCCGGAGCCGCCGGCATCGCCGCCATCCGCCTCTTTCAAGAGAATGACATCGGCGATATCGTTCGCCAACTCAGTTAGGCCTCCAAAGTACTTGCGAGTTGGAGGGATCTCATGGAGAATTCTGGGTGTATGAAGTGTGCACTCTGCCTCTTGGCGCTGGCCATGACGCCGTTGCTTTCGGCCAAAGACCGTGTTTGGCAAGATGCAACAGTTCTCGAGATGAAATCGGAGCAGCGCGGGACCTATGCTGCTCTGGGAGCGAACGTGCCCATCGTCATGACATGGGTTTATTTCGCAACCGACACTACGATCTATGCTGTCCCGTGCAAGATTGGCCGGCGTCATCCCTGCCCAGATGTGACCGTGAATGGGCATACTAAAATTGCGGTTGAGGGCAGAAATCTCCGCATCCTTCAGGATGATGGAAGCGAAACAAAGTTCCCCATCGTTTCAAAAATTGCCCGCCCCGCCGCATCGTCGCTGACTTCAACGACTCCCGCAAAACCGCACTAGGGTCGGCCTTCGCATTCCTTCGCGATGTGGGTCTTACCCCGTCCACCTCCTGCCGCTCTTCAGAACGTCCATCACCCTCGCCACCCGCCGCTTCTTGGTCTCCTCCTGCTTCGCATCGCGAATGCAGCTCGCCATCTCCTTCTTGTGGGAGAACGACAGCTTCTCCCAGCGCTCCTGCGCCTTCCTGCTCTTGGCCAATTCTTTCGCCAATTCCGCGGGCGCTTCGACCGTGCGCTCTTCCGTGTCCCGCTCCATCACCACCTCCACGGTATCTCCCGGTTGCACGCCGGCCCCCTGGCACAGAGTCTTGTTCACCGGATCATGCGGCAGCCGCCCATCGGCATCAGCGACGAACGAAACGCAAAGCCGTTGATCGTGCCGCGAATAGGCACGCGGGCGCGCGTCCCGAACCACTCGATCACATCCACCGGCGGAGTGATCGCCGCTACCACCCCCGCTTCTCTCCCCTGAATCTTTGCCTGGAACCGCAGTTTTTTCTCAGCCATTGCCATCCTCCCCGCGTCGCGCTTGATAAACTCTAATGCTGCACAGAAAACTCGGTCAACATCAATGACGCTTACGCAACCACAAACGCGAGCGGCGGCTGGCCGCACAGTTGCGATCGAGTCGACTCTCATCCTCATCCCCGCCGCCTGGTTCCTCATGGGATCGAGCTCTGGACAGGACTGCGAACGCCCCATCCACCGCGTCTGGGTTGATGCCTTCCTCCTGTCCGCGACGCAGGTTACCAACACCGAATACGAACGTTTTCTCCGCGCGACCGCAACCCCTCCGCCCCCATTCTGGAATGATCCGCTCTTCAATCACCCGCAGCAGGCGGCAGCCGCAGTCTCCTGGTACGAGGCCACGCGCTACTGTGAATGGCTGACCACCGAAGCCGGCCGCACTTACCGCCTGCCCACTGAAGCCGAATGGGAACACGCCGCCCGCGCCGGCCTCGAACAAAAGCATTTCCCCTGGGGCGACGCCCCACCGCAATCTTTGCCTGATTACGCCACCCGCTGGAAAAACGGCCCCGAGCCGGTCGCGATCTATGCTCCCAACGCCTTCGGCCTTTTCAACATGTGCGACAACGTGCACGAATGGTGCAGCGACTGGTACGATCCCAACTTCTACACAGTCTCACCCGAACGCAATCCGAAAGGCCCCGGCCAAAGTCCGACGCAGCCCGCACGCAAATCTTCCAAAGGCGGCTCCTGGCGCCACCACATCAAAGTTGCCCGCTGCTCCGCCCGCTCCAGCATCCCGCCAGATTTCCATTACGCCGACTACGGCTTCCGAGTCGCGTGTGACCTGTAGCGCCCTCGCCTATAATCTGTTATTCCGAACCGGCGCGAAGCGGCGGTGAGGAACCTGCTTTCCGTTTGCAGCGCACACAATGTAAAGGATCACATGTTCCGTTCCGATCTTCTCCACCATAAGCGCATCCTCATCACCGGCGGCGGCACCGGCCTCGGCAAAGGCATGGCCCAACGCTTCCTCGAACTCGGAGCCACGGTCTACATCTGCGGCCGCCGCGAAGAGGTCCTCAAAGCCACAGCCGCCGAACTCTCCCCCAAAGGCCCCATCCACGCTCTCGCCGGCGATGTCCGCAATCTAGACGCGGTCGAAACCATGATGGATTCCATCTGGACCACCGGCCCGCTCGACATCCTCATCAACAACGCCGCCGGTAACTTCATCGCCCGCACTGAAGATCTCTCACCCGGCGCATGGAACTCCGTCATTGGCATCGTGCTCATGGGCACGCTCAACTGCACCATGGCCTGCGGACGCCGCTGGCTCGCCGCCAAAGAGCCGGGCACGGTCCTCAGCATCTCCGCTACCTATGCGCCCGTGGGCTCGGCCTACGTCGTCCCCTCGGCCGTTTCCAAAGCCGGTGTCGAAGCCCTGACCCGCAGCCTGGCCGTCGAATGGGGAAACCGCGGCATCCGCCTGAACGCCATCGCACCCGGCCCCATCCCCACTCAAGGTGCCTTCTCGCGGCTCCTCCCTCATCCCGGACTCGAAAAGCTTGCCCTCGACCGCAACCCGCTGCACCGCTTCGGCACGGTCGAAGAACTCGCCAACCTCGCCGCCTTCCTCGTGAGCGACGGCAGCGGCTACATCAATGGCGAGGTCATCCGCATGGACGCCGGCGAACTCCTGCAGGGCGCCGGCGAATTCAGCAACCTCGGTCGCCTCCTGAAAGAAGAAGACTGGCAGGCCATCAAGCCAAAAGGGAAGGGCACGAAGTCATAGGTGGGGTTGGCACGAACGGGAAGGGCACGAGCAGCGCCAAGATTGCCAACAGGAGCACGAACGGGAAGGGCACGAGTTCACTCGTGCCGATCGAGGCTTTAATGATGAATCGCGCTTCAGCACCTGAGGGCAACTCCATCCTCGTTCGACGTGACGGCTCACCCTGCGAGATACTGTTTCCCTTCTGAGACCACCGGGTCGGGCTCGCAATGAGCTACACCAAGCGCAAAATCCGCGGCATCAACTTCTCCTTCCTGCTGGCAGGCCTCATCTTCGCCTGCTGGGCGCTGGTTTGCGCCTGGTACGGATGGCCTCGCCATCTTCGCCACGGAAGCTCCGCTGCCTTCGGCCTGTTCGCCGCTGCCGCGCTGTTCTTCATGGTCTTTCCCGTGATCTGGGCGTTCTTCCCCGAAAAGCATCCCGTAAATCACGAACTCGCCCGCTACGGCAATCGTCGCGAGGTCTCCGCGCGTCTCGACACCGAAATGACCGGCAACGTGGAAGTTTTCGGCCCCTTCCGCTTCACCGCCACCCTGCTGGTCTACGACTCCGGCCACGAATTCCAACTGATCCCCTACGACCAGATCGCTGCCGCGGAACTCGACCGCCTGGCCGACGACGATCCCTCCGCGCTCATAGTCCGCACCCGCAAGGGCCGCCGCTACCACTGGTACCGCACATGGATGCAAGGAAGATTCAACCCCGAGCAAGTGCTCAAGAAGATTCGCGCCGCCGCCCACCTCGACGAATCACGAGAACCAGAAGCCGTCTGAGTCCGGACAGCAGATTCGCAACCAGCCGCGAAGCGGGGCGAGGCGCGGGTGGGAAGTGGGAAATGAACCAACCCGAAGGGGCGGAAGAAAAGCGCCCGCAAACAACACTACTTCTCATCCTTCCGCGGCAACAAGAAAGCCTTCAACACCATGTTCACCAGACTCAAGACAATCGCGCCCACAAACGCTGCCAGAAATCCGCTGACGTGAAATCCGGGCGACAACAAAGCCGACGCCAACTCCAGCATCAGCCCGTTGATCACCAGCCAGAACAGCCCCAGCGTCAGTAGGGTCAGAGGAAAGGTAAGAACCTTCAGCACCGCGCCAATCGTCGCGTTGATAAATCCGATCACCAACGCCGCCACCAGGGCTGCGACTGCGCCTCGCACCGAGATCCCCGGAACCAGTTGGGCCACCACCCATACCGCCACTGCGCTCAGCACCCAATTCAACAGCAGCCGCATCGTAACCCCCTCTGCATCAAAGCACTATAGGCAATTCGTTCTGTAGATAGCAACCCAAGGGTGCCCCGTTTCTCGCGCGCTCTTGGCGCGAGAAGTGGGGGTTTTGACTCACGGAACCGGCAGCCCGATCCCGACGTACAATTAATTGAGCGCGAGAAAGAGGTTTCGGTATGATCAAGTTCCTGCTCTGGTGCATTCTCTTCGTGCTCTGCTGGCCCTTGGCCCTGCTCGCGCTGGTTGCTTACCCATTCATCTGGCTGCTTCTGCTGCCGTTCCGGATCATCGGCGTCGCCGTTCATGGCGTATTGGAGGTCATTTACCTGGCCATCACGCTCCCCTTCCGCCTGCTCGCCGCCCCCTTCCGAATTTGATCATGTGGCGCGGGCGCCCTCGCCCGCGAAACGCATGCACTAAAATGAAAGCCGAAGCCAACACCATGCCCCTGCTCCTCACCGAAATCGAAACCCGCGTCCTCGGCTCCCTGATCGAAAAAGACATCACCACGCCCGACTACTACCCGCTCTCGCTCAACGCCCTGGTCAA
>Ga0209415_10018857_pt1 | contig 10860 bp, 6 predicted proteins | sample PeaSoiSIISIP2007_FD_187696 | JGI IMG/M metagenome (GOLD analysis project Ga0209415, IMG submission 187696) | Peat soil microbial communities from Weissenstadt, Germany - SII-SIP-2007 (SPAdes) (version 2) | ecosystem: Environmental > Terrestrial > Soil > Wetlands > Peat | place: Germany... | reverse complement strand
CGAAGATCACGGTGACGCCTGCCCCTACGTTCTCGGCGTCGAGCCGAAGGTGCCGAACAAGTTTCTGTTCCGTGGGCGAATTTGGGTGGACGCCAGGGATTTCGCGGTGTGCCGAATCGAAGCGGAGCCGGCCAAGAACCCGTCGTTTTGGATTAAGAGCACGGCGATCCATCATTTCTTCATGAAGGTTGGGGATTTTTGGCTTCCCGCGGAAAACAGCTCCGCGTCGAACATACGGCTGGGGGGGCACGCAACCCTAACCATCAAATACGAAGACTACCAAGTGCAGGCAGCGCCCGGGCTGGAGGCGATCGCCATCTTACCGCCGGCGTCCAATTGACCCCCGCGCGGAGAAACTTCCCGCCGTCTTCTTAGCTTCACTTTCCCAGGTTAGCCTCATTTCCTTGGGCCTGTTTTCTCGGCCTCACAAAGTTGAGCGCCCGTTGACGGCGCGCGTGCGTGCTTCGTCCGCGTAAATCGGCTACGATGGCGCTTGTGTCCGATCTGTTCGAACTGACGCCTCCTGCGAACTCCGCAACCATCGAGCAACTGAACGCCCAACAGCGCGCGGCGGTGGCACACGGTGAAGGGCCGCTGCTGGTCGTGGCCGGCGCCGGCACGGGCAAGACGCGCGTCATCACGGAGCGCATCCGCCACCTGCTCGAATCGAACCCCGAATTGCCCGGCGAGTCCATCGTCGGCCTGACGTTCACGGACAAGGCGGCGGCGGAGATGAAGGGACGCGTCGCGCGCACGGCCGGCGAGCGCGGCCGCGCCGTCTTCCTGGGCACGTTCCACGCGTTTTGCAGCGCGCTCCTGCTGGAGCGCAACCCGAAGTTGCAGACGGTCGAAGACGTGGACCACTGGATTCTGTTGCGCCGCAATCTCTCCGCATTGTCCCTGGATTATTACCGGCGGTTGGCCGAACCGGGGCAATTCCTGGGCGACTTCGTGAAATTTTTCTCGCGTTGTCAAGACGAGCTGGTGGCGCCGGAGGATTACGAGCGCTACGTCACGGATCTGGCGGAGCGCTACGCCGCCGAGCGCGCGACGCTGCCGGAAGATGAACAGCACCTGCGCGAGGAGGAGATCGCGCGGCAGCGAGAGATTGCCAGAGCCTACCGGGCCAGCGACCGCTTATTGCGCGAGAGAAACCGGCTCACCTTTGGAATGCAGTTGCTCGATGCCGTGCGGGCGCTCGACGAAGATGCCGCGCTGGCGGCCACGCTGCGCGAGCGTTACCGCTACATTCTGGTGGATGAGTTCCAGGACACGAATGTGGCCCAGATCGAACTGCTGTGGCGGCTGGCGGCGGACCACCGCAACATTGTCGCCGTAGGCGACAACGCGCAGGCCATCTACCGATTCCGCGGCGCCTCCTTCGGCAGCTTCACCATCTTCCTCGAACGATTTGCGGGGATCCCGCGCGGCGACCGCGCCGCCGCCATGCCGTTTATCCAGCCGCTGATCGACAACTACCGATCAGCGGGGCGCGTTCTGCGCGTGTCGGGACAAGTGGCGGGTTTCATCGAGCACTCGCCGCTGGTGCCCAAGAAAGAGCTGGTGGCGCACAAGCCGGAAGGGGAGAAGGTGCGCATCGTCGAATTCGGCTCGGCCGCGGAAGAAGGCCGCTGGATCGCGGCCGAAATTGAACGACTGCACGGCGCGGGCCAGCGCTGGCGGAACTTTGCGGTCCTTTACCGCATTCACAACCATCGCTACGAACTGGTCGAGGCGCTCGAGGAGCGCGGTATTCCCTTCGTGATCCGCAATCTGACGATCCTAAACCACCCGCTGGTGCGCGATCTGCTGGCCTATCTGCGCCTGCTGGCGCGGCCTTCGGACAACGTCGCTTGCGCGCGTGTGCTGGCGGCGCCGGCCTGGGGATTCGAACCGAGCGACCTGGTGCGGCTCTGCGAGCGCGCGGCGAAAGCCAAGACTTCGCTGTGGGACGCGCTGCAGTCGGCGCAGGGCGAGTTACCCTTCAGCGGCCAGCCGCGCCAGACGGGCGTGCTCGTGGCGGGAATCACGGAATTGCGCAAGCGCGCCGGCCGGTTGACAGCCGTGGAGCTTTTCGACCGGCTGGCCGAATGGCTGGATCTTTTCGTGGTGGTCTCGCCGGGCGACCGGCGCTACGTGGACCGCCTGGCTACTTTCATTCGCGAATGGCAGCCCAAGAGCGAAACGTCGCGCCTGGCGGAGTTGGTCGAATATCTCGACTATTTCGCGCAGGCCGGCGGGCAAATCAATCTCGAGCAGGACGCCTCGGAAGACGCGGTGCAGTTGATGACCGTGCATGCGGCCAAGGGGCTGGAGTTCGAACACGTCTTCCTCCTGCGCCTGACGCACCGCGGCTTCCCGATGGCGCCGCGCACGAGCGTGCTGGAATTTCCGGAAGCGCTGATGAAGGAGGAGTTGCCCAAGGGCGATTTCCACGTGCAGGAGGAGCGGCGCCTATTCTACGTGGCGCTGACGCGCGCGAAGGAGCGGCTGACTCTGACCACGGTGCTGCACAAGCGCTCGAAGCCGTCCGTATTCCTCGACGACATCACGAGCTCCCCGCAACTCACGCGGCAGCACGTGCAGCGCCTGGTGCCCGGCGCCGCGGACCTAATGCGTCCGCCGCGTCTGCCGGCGAGCACGTTCATGTTTCCGGAGGCGCGCCTGCGCGCGCGGGTCTATTCACGCATCGGAGAGTGGGCCGAGACGTACCGGCCGCCGGTCTTCGAGCCCTTGCGGCTGAGCGCCTCGGCGGTAGACTCCTACCGGAACTGTCCGCAGAAATATCTGTTTGGCGCGGTCTGGGGCATTGCCGGAGGCCCGCGCGCGGCGACCACCTTCGGCAACGTGATGCACACCACGATCAAGCAGTTCATCGAGGCGCTGCGCAAGGGACGGCGGCTGGAGTTTGATGAGGTCGAGACCATCTTCCGGCGGGAGTGGTCCTCGGCCGGCTTCGAGGACACCTATCAGGAGGAATGCTACCAGCGCGACGGAATCGAGCAACTGCGCGCGTTTTACGAGAGCTGCATGGAGGCGCCGCCGGACGTGATCGCGCAGGAGAAGCGGTTCGCGATCGAACTCGAGAACAACGTGCAGATCACCGGCCGCATCGACCAGATCAATCGACTCAGCGCGGGCGAGGTGGAAGTGGTGGATTACAAGACCGGAAAGCCAAAGACAGCCGCGCACGCACGCAACGATTTGCAGCTGGGCATTTACGCGCTGGCGACGCGCGAGGATCTGGAAGTCGAGCCGACGCGACTGGTCTACTACAACCTGGAAACCAACGAATGCGTGGCGGCGACACGCGACGCCAAGCAGATCGAGGAGATGCGCGGCACGATCCAGGAAGTGGCCGCCGACATTCGCGCGCGCGAGTTTCCGGCGCTGCTGGGATTCCATTGCAGGAGCTGCGAGTATCGTTTTATCTGCCCCGCGCAAGAGCCGCGACGCGGCCCGGCCGATGCGGAAGCGGCGCCGGAGGCGGCAGCAACTGCCGCGACGAGTGCGGCAGCGGGACTTGCCACGCCGCGCGCTGTTTGAACCAACCACAACATTCTTCTTTGGGTGCCGCGTCGCAGGGCCGTCATCGTGGCACAGGCTTCAGCCTCTGCACAGTGGGCGTGCCGCAAGACAAACCGCACAGCTATTGCGCAGAACGGGTCAAGCGGGATTCGCGATGGGGCGATCGCCGAGGCCCTTACGGGCGTGCTATGCCGCTCGGATAGTAGCCGTCGCGCGTGAGCAGGCTCAGCCCGGGACGTTTGATGCGGACTTCAATTGAGTGATACGGCTTGCCGTGATCGGTACCCGTGGGCAGATAGCCGATGGTGTACTGGTGGCGCGCCTCCTCGCTCACCTGCGCGTACAGGTTCGGTAAATCCGATTCGTGCGCGGCGTAGTACACATCGCCGCCGGTCGAATGCGCGTAGCGGGAAAGGTCCGTGGTGCCGCGAAGCAGGACGGCCGAATCCAAGCCAATCGCATACACGGAAATATCGTTGGAGAGCAGCAGCTTCAAGGCCTCGGCGGAGGTGTGCGCGTTATACCGCGAGTTCGTGCCATCGGAAACGATCACGATCACCTTGCGGCGCTCGCGGCCGCGCGTGCGCAGCATTTGCGCCGCCGTGTACAGGGCGTCGTCAATGTGCTTGGTGTTGGTGACGTGAAAAGGGTTGTTCGTGGGCACCGCGCCTGGAGCCCGCTGATCGCCGGCGCTCGGATTCGGGGGCAACGGTCCGGTTCCCGTAACGGTCGTCGAGACGGACTGATTACCTAGGTCCACGCTCTTGAGGGCGGTGATCAGCTTGTCGTTGTCGGCGGTGAAGTCGAGGACCGGCGTGTAGAAGGCGTCGAATCGCCCCAAGGCCACTTCGTCGGATTCGCCAAAGGCCGCGGAGATGGTAATCAGATTCTGCTTCACGCGCTCGGAAGTCTTGGCTTTCAGGCCATCGTCGAGCAAGACCACGGCCGAGAGGGGAAACGGGTCCGCGGAGAAAAAGGAAATTTTCTGCTCGACGCCATCTTCGAGGACGCGGAACTCATCGTCGCGAAGATCGTCGACCAATTCGCCAGAGGCGTTCTTTACGGTGACGGGCACGACCACGAGTTCCACGCGGGCGCGAATGACGCCGCGGGGATCCGCTGGCTCAGGCGACTGTTGCTGCGGCGGCGGAGGCTGCTGTCCCTGTGGCTGCTGCGACTGGGCGGAAGGCGGTGGCATCGATGGCGCTGCCTCGCTCAAAGTGAGCGCGAGCGCCGCCAACAGGCCCAACGCCAGGATTTTCCGTGGACAAATCATTTCCAGACCATCACCATATCCGGTCGCGGTGCAGGGGCGCGCATCCCCGCGCCGCTAAGGTGCATCGAACAGCACGAGCACCAGAGACTCCGCCGGAGATTATATGATGCGAGCTTGCGGGTTCGGGTTAATTTTTTGCGTTGCCGCCCTGGCCAGTCTGCGCGTCGTTGTACCGGGGGCCCAAGGGGCGCAAGGCGCGCCACCGGCACAAGCAGCCCCGGCAACCAGCGCCCAGCAACAGACCCAGCAACCCATCCGCGTACAAGTCAATCTGGTGAACCTGTTCGCGACGGTCCGCGACAAAAAGAGCAAGCGAATCGTTTCGGACCTGACCAAGGACGACTTCAAGATCAGCGAAGACGGCAAGGACCAGACGATTGTGTCGTTTTCGCGCGACTCGACTCTGCCGGTGACGCTCGGCGTGCTGATCGACACCAGCGGCAGCGAACAATACATGCTCCCGGCCGAGCAGGACGCCATGAGCCGTTTCCTGGCCCGCGTCATGCGCAAGAACGACCTGGCCATGGTGATGAGCTTCGACAGCGATGCCGACCTCTTGCAGGACTTCACGGACGATCAGGAGCGCTTGAGCCGCTCGATCCACCGCGCGCGGATCAACGCGCCCATCAATCAGGGACCGTTTCCGACGGACATCCCCGGCACGGTGTTTTACGACGCCGTGTACCTGGCGTGCCACGACGAGCTCGCGGACCAGCCCGGCCGCAGGGCCATCGTGGTAGTCACCGATGCGCAGGATGAAGGCAGCAAGGTCAAGGTGCAGGACGCCATCGAGGCGGCGCAACGCTCCGACACCGTGGTTCACATATTGCTCGTCGCCGATCCCCGCTTCGGCGGCGGAAACGAATCCGTGGCCAAGAAGCTGACGGACGAAACCGGCGGGCGCACCATCGTCGTGCGCAACGAGAAAAAGATGGAAGAAGCCTTCGACGAGATCAGCGAGGAGCTTCGCAGCCAGTACACGATCGCGTATTACTCGACCAACACGCTGCGCGACGGCACCTACCGCAAGATCAAACTGGACACCACGCACAAGGACCTGGACGTTCTGACCCGCCGCGGTTACTACGCACCCAAAGATTAGCTGGAGACGCAGCTCCGGAAGGATGGACCGGAGATTTTACAACGGCTGGCGCGCTATTTCACCGCCGCCGGCAGGGCCGCGCCGAGAGCCGGAGCCGCGGCCGCCAGATAGCCTTTGCGCGCGTGGACCTGCAAACCCTTTTCGCCCACGGCGATGCGAATGGAATGGAATTTGCCGTCGGTTAACTGCCCATTGGGCAAGGTATAGGCCAGCGAGTACTGGCTGCGCAGCTCGTTTCCGATTTGCGCGAACGACTGCGCCAGATCATCGACGCGATAGGGGAAAAAGGCGCGGCCGCCGCTGTCTTCCGCGAATTGCTCGAGCACCTTATCTCCCGGACCCTTCTCGAATTTACGATCGAAGCTGGTGGAGGCTTTGGTCTCCTGATCGGTCACGATCCAGTCCGTGTTGCTGCTGATCGTGTAGATGACGATTCCGGCGCGCTGCGCGATTTCCAGAGCCTCGCCGCGCGAATGGTGGCTGAGGGTGTCCTCGCCGTCGCTGATGACCACCAGGACGCGGCGGACGTCATTGCTGGTGTTGGTAAGCGGCGCATGCTGGAGGAGCTGGGTGCAGGTCTGAAAGATGGCGTCGTAAAGAGCCGTGGCGCCGCCGGCTCGCTGCCGCTGAATGGCGTTGCGCAGCATATCCATGTCGCCGGTGAAATCCTGGATGACCTCGGGCTGGTCGTCAATGGTCACCAGGACAGCCTCGTCCTTGCCCCTGCGGATCACATTGAACAGAAAATCGATGGCCGCCTCCTGCTCGAACTGCAGGCGCTGGCGAATGCTGTTGGAGGTGTCCAGCAGCAAACCGACGCGCAGCGGCAGATCGGTCTGCTGGCTGAAGAAGCGGATCTCCTGGGGCTTGCCGTCGTCGAAGACCGTGAAATTTCCCTGGCTCAGGTCGGAGACCATTTTGTTCTTGCGGTCCACGACGGTGAACAGCACGTCGACGAGGTTTACGTCGGTGCGAATTGACTGGTTCGGCTGCGCCGGCGCGGCCTGCGCGGGCTCCGGAGGTGTTGCGGGCGCAGCCGGGGCCGCGGGCGCTTGCGCCCACACGGAGGGCGCGGCAAGAACAAGCGTCAGAAGGAAAGCGGGAATCCTCCAAAAACGCATTGTGAGAATTATAGGTAGCCGCGCAGAGCGGCGTCAACCTGCGGCGGCGTCAACTCGAGCGCGCCGGCCAGCTGGACCAAGTAGTCGCGGAGAGCGCGATCGAGCGGCGCGCGAACCTCGATGGGCTGGCCGCTGCGAGGGTGCGCGAAACCGAGGCGAGCCGCGTGCAGGAAGACGCGGCCGAGCGGCGGAAGCAGCAGGCGGCCCGCGCGCGCGCGCTGCGCCGCGCCGTAGAGCGTATCGCCCACCAACGGGTGGCCCGTGGCCGTGAAGTGCGCGCGAATCTGATGCGTGCGGCCGGTGCGGGGCTCGGCTGTGACCAGGGTGAAGTTTCCCAGGCGCAGCAACACGCGCCAGTCGGTGCGCGATTCCCGCCCCGTGCGCAGCCGCGCGGTCATGCGCGTGCGCCGGCGCGGGTCGCGGGCAATCGGCAGCGCAATGCTGCCGGCGTCGCGTGCCAGACGGCCATGCAGCAGCGCGATATACGTCTTGTGCACCGTGCGCGCGCGGAACTGGTCGGCCAGCGCGCGGTGCGCAGCGTCGTTGCGCGCCACGACCATGGCGCCCGAGGTGCCCCGGTCGAGCCGGTGAACGATGCCAGGGCGAAGGGCGCCGCCCGCCTGCGAAAGCCCCCCAAGATGATGGAGCAAGGCATTCACGAGCGTTCCGCTCCTGGCTCCTGCGGCAGCGTGCACAACCATCCCGGCCGCCTTGTTCACAACGACGACATCGTCATCCTCGTAGAGAATTTCGATGGGTATCTCTTCCGGCGTTGCGGCCAGGGGCGGACGGGGCTGGACTTCCACTTCAATGGCCTCGCCGGCAGCGATGCGATGAGCGCTGCGAGAGAGCCGCTGTTCCACGCGGACCTTGCCGCTATCGATCAGCTCCTGGATGCGCGTGCGGCTGAGCTCGGGGAGGCGCGAGGCGACATAAAGGTCCAGGCGGCGTCCCGCGTCCACGGAGGAGACGGTGAAGCGGCGAACGTCGATGGAAGTTTCCGCGGACATGGGAAGCGGAGCTACGTCCGCTGCTGGGCGGAATGCGGTTCGCTGCGAAGCAGCTCGGCGAGAATCAGGAATGCGCCCACGGTAACCGCGGAATCGGCCACATTGAACGCCGGCCAGACAAAGCTGCCGGCGCGCAGCTCCATAAAATCGGTCACGCCGCCGTGAATCACGCGATCGAGGAGATTGCCGGCGGCCCCGCCAGCAATCAAGGCGAGACCCGCCTGGGTGAGCTCGCCGCCCGCGCGTCCCGTGAGCAGCCACCAGACGAGCAAGATCACGACCGCAGCCGCAATTCCCATCAGAAAAATGGAGACCCACTTTGTCGAAGACTCATTGAGCAGGCCGAAGGCCATGCCGGTATTTACGCTGTGCACCAGCGCGGCAAAGTGCGGCACCAGTTCGAGGCGAAAATAGGGAGACGTCCATCGCTCGACGCACTCTTTGCTGACGCGATCGGCGACCAGCACAGCGAGGCTGAGCCACAGCCAACGGGCGCGGCGAAGTTCGCTCATGAAGGCCCGTTCATCAAGAGCCTGCGGAACCGCTTTGCGAACCGCCGCGCTCGATCTCGTCGAGAGCCGCCACGCAGCGCTCGCAAACGGTGGGGTAGTCGGCGCTCTCACCGACGCGCGTTGAATAGTTCCAGCAGCGCTCGCATTTTTTGCCGCTGGCGCGACGCACCGCGACGGCCAAGCCCGGCAGCGCCTCCGAGCGAACCGCGTCGGGGGGAGCCTGATCGACGAGTTCCACCTGGGAAACGATGAACAGCGCGGGGAACCACCTCGCGTACTCTCTCAGCAGCTCGGCCAGCGTGCCGTCGGCGGCCAGCTCGACGCGCGCCTCGAGCCCGCCATTGATCGTCTTGGCGTTGCGCGCCTGCTCGAGAGCTCCGAGCACCGCGTTTCGCACCTTGACGAGCTCGCTCCAGCGGGCATCGAGCGCCTCATCCGGGAAGCGGCGGCATTCCGCCGGCTTCGGGAACAGCGTCATGTGCACGCTGTCCGGCTCGCCCGCTGACCGCGGCAAATACTTCCAGATCTCTTCGGCCGTAAAAACCATGATCGGAGACAGCATGCGCACCAGCGCGCTCGAGATGCGATGCATGGCGGTCTGCGCGGAGCGCCGCTCGGAGTTTTTCTGCGCGAAGGTGTAAAGCCGGTCCTTGAGAATGTCGAAGTAGAACGCGCTCAATTCCACGACGCAGAAGTCGTGCAAGGCGTGATAGACGCGGTGGAAATCGAAGTCGCGGTAGAAAGCCTCGCACTCCAAAACCAGGGCTCTGGTGCGCTGGAGCATCCAGCGATCCAGTTCCCCCATCTCCTGCTCGGGCACGGCGTCGCGCGCCGGATCGAAGTCCGAGAGATTCCCCAAGGCGAAGCGAAACGTATTGCGAATCTTGCGATAGGCCTCGGAGAGCTGCGTCATGACGTTATCGGACATGCGCACGTCGGCCGTGTAATCCTGCGAGGCCACCCAGAGGCGCAAAAGGTCGGCGCCCCACTTCTCGCAGATTTCGGTCGGGAGCACGACGTTGCCGAGCGATTTCGACATCGGCCGCCCCTGTTCATCGAGCGTCCAGCCATGCGTGAGCACCTGCCGATAGGGCGCCGCGCCGCGCACGCCGACGCCGATCAGCAGCGAGCTGTGGAACCAGCCGCGATACTGGTCGGGGCCTTCGAGGTACATGTCCGCGGGCCAGGGCAGAGCGGCACCAAATATCCCCGGCGGATCGAGGACCGCAAGATGCGAGGAGCCGGAATCAAACCAGACGTCCAGGATGTCGTTTTCCTTGCGCCAGCGCGCGGCGCCGCAGCCATGGCAGCGCGTGCCCGCGGGCAACAACTCTTCCGGCGCGTGACGGAACCAGGCGTCCGCGCCCTCCTTGCGGAACCACTCGATGACGCTATGCAACGCCTTTACGTCGTCGAATACTTTGCCGCACTCATCGCAATAGAAAACCGGAATCGGCACGCCCCAGAATCGCTGGCGCGAAACGCACCAGTCGGGCCGCTCGGCGATCATCGAGCGCATGCGCTCCATGCCCCATGCCGGCGTCCACTGCACCTTGGGAATTTGTTCGAGGGCCGCGGCGCGCAAAGGGGGCGCCTTCGGCGGGCGCACGCTGGCGCTCCCGGCATCGAGCTGTATGAACCATTGCTCGGTCGCGCGAAAAATCACCGGGTTGTGGCAGCGCCAGCAGTGCGGATAGCTGTGCTGCAACTTGCTTTCGGCGAAAAGCGCGCCGCGCGACTTCAGCAGGGCGATCACCGCCGGATTGGCTTCAAACACGGTCTTGCCCTTGTACTCGGGCAAGCCTTCGACGAATCGCCCGTCGTCGTCGAGCGGCGCATAGGCCTCAAGTCCATATTTCTGGCCGGTGCGGTAGTCGTCGGCGCCGTGGCCCGGCGCGGTGTGAACAACTCCGGTGCCCTGTTCGAGCGTGACGTAGTCGGCAAGCACACCGGGGACTTCGCGGTCGAGGAAGGGGTGCCGGAATCGCGCGCCCTCGAATGATTTTCCCGGGAAGCCCCTGGGCTCCACGCGTAGCGTCGCGCTCGTCTCCTGCATGACCTTGCCGACAAGGTCCCTCGCCAGGATGTACGTGTTGCTTTGGTCGTCATCCGCCAGCACGTACTCGAAGTGCGGATGGAAGGCCAGCGCCAGGCTGGCCGGCAACGTCCAGGGAGTGGTCGTCCACACTAGCGCGTAGAGTTTCTGTCCTGCGCGTCGCGGCAAGTCCACCGGAGGCTGCGTGACCTCGTAGCGAATCCAGATCGAGGGGCTGGTGTGATCTTCGTATTCGACCTCGGCCTCGGCGAGCGC
>Ga0209415_10018856_pt1 | contig 10860 bp, 7 predicted proteins | sample PeaSoiSIISIP2007_FD_187696 | JGI IMG/M metagenome (GOLD analysis project Ga0209415, IMG submission 187696) | Peat soil microbial communities from Weissenstadt, Germany - SII-SIP-2007 (SPAdes) (version 2) | ecosystem: Environmental > Terrestrial > Soil > Wetlands > Peat | place: Germany... | reverse complement strand
GAGAGGTCTTGAAACCACAGGAACTTCGTCCGGTAGAACTCTACCGCGGTCTGGAGCGTCGCGTAGAGCGCAAACCATATCGGCATCTGGACGAGCGCCGGCAGGCACCCGCCGAGGGGGTTCACCTTGTTCTTGCGCCAGAGCTCCATCATCGCCAGGTTCTTCGCCTGCGCGTCGTCCTTGAACTTGGCGTTCAGGGCGTCGATGTCGGGCTTCAGGCGGCGCATCGCGATCGCGCTCTGAATCTGCTTCCACGTGAGCGGGAAGAGCGTCACGCGCAGACCGATCGTGAGCACGATGATGGCCAGGCCCCAGTTGCCAGCGGTCATGTGCGCGTGGATCCACGTGATGATCTCGACGAGCACCTTCGCGACGATTGAGAACGTCCCCAGGTTGATGAGGTCCTGTAGCCGCGGCCAGCCCCCGGCCGCGTGCGAAAGCACATCGCGCTCCTTCGGGCCGAAGAAGGCGATCTGCTCGTACGTCGCCGACTCGTTCGGCGCGAGCGTGCGGGGCGGGTACTCGAGCCGCGCGTGGTAGATGTCGCCCGCCTGGTCGTCGTCCGGCCGCTGCACCTCGCTGTACCATTGCTCGGCGAGGACGTCGCACGCGGGCTTCTCGGCGCCTACCCCCGGCGCGGCCGACAGCGGGACGATCGCCTGCGCGAAGTAGTAGTTGGCGATCGCGGCGTAGCGGTTGTCGAGCGGCTGCGAGAACCAGCCGCTCTTGAATTCACTCGCGTCCTTCGCGAGGCGTTTCACGTCGTCGTCCCGGGCGCACTCGAGCCCCGTCAGGAACGGCGATACGCGCCCGAGCTTGCCCTTCACCTCGGCGTTCGTCCGGTAGGCGAACACCTCGATCGACGCCGTGTGCTTCTTCGCCGCGCTCGCGAGGTTGGTCACCGTCGTCTCGACGTGCAGCTCGAACGGACGCGGCTCGGGCGTGACCGTCTTGACGATGCGCACGTCGGCGTCCTCGTACGAGAAGCGGCAGCCCGTCGAGAAGGCCGGATCGAGCTTCCAGTCGAACCGGTCGTACTTGACCTGATCGTCGGCCGATGGGGCCAGGCCCGGCGTGCGGAAGAGGGTGCGAAGGTTCCGCCAGCGCTCGATGTCGGGCGTCGTCGACATGTCCTTCGCGTCGCTCTGGGCGTAGCGAGGATCGGTCAGGAAGAAGTGCGTGATGCCGGCGCCCCGCGTCGACAGGTCGGCCTCGAAGCGGTTGCCCCGGATGCGGCAGATCCGCCCTTCGGCGGGCGGGGAGGCGCTGCTTCCCGGCTGCCCATCGATGACGTCGGGGGCGAACCCGGGAGCGTTCACGTACGTCTCCGGCGGGAGCCTCTGCGCGGAGTCGCCCGACTTCTTCCCGTAGAAGAGCATGTACCCGGCGACGGCGATGCCGGCGATCAAGATCCAACGTACGAGCGAGTTGCGATCCATCGCGTCAGGGGAGGGGATTCAGGGGAGGGCGGGAGGAGGAGGGTCGTAGCCGCCGGGGTGAAACGGGTGGCACTTACACAGGCGAACGATCGAAAGCAAGCCGCCCCGCAGGAGCCCGTGCTGCTCGAGGCACGCCGACGCATAGCGAGAGCACGAGGGCTCGAACCGGCAGACGTTGCCCAGGAGCGGCGAAAGAGCCGCCCGGTAGAGCCGCAGGAGGGTGACGAGCAGTCGCGTGAGCATCGAGCTAGCCCTGGCCAGGATGATGCGCCGACGGTGCGCGCGCCAGGGCTTCCTCGGCGCGCTTGCGCAAGAGGCGCTCGACGCCGATCCACTCGGCGCGCACCTGCGCGAGGCCGAGCTCGTGCGCTCCCGGGCGCGCGATGACGATGAGATCGACGCCCGGCGGGAGCAGGTCCCGCCACGTGCGGAAGCACTCCCGGCAGAGGCGCTTCACGCGGTTGCGCTCGACCGCGCCCCCGATGCTCCGGGCCGCCACGATGCCCAGTCGCGGGGCGCCGCCCGGCTCTGCTCGCGGCGCGACGAGGAACGTGAAGTGGGCGGTCCCCACGCGCCGGCCGAGGCGCTTCGCCCGGACGAAATCGGCGTGCTTGCGCACCCGCTTCTCCTTGCCGAACCGAGCGCGCCCGTCGTGAAGGATGTCGTGACGCCTCGTGGCCGCTACTTCTTGTAGACCGTCGGGACCAGGCGCAGCCGCCCCTTGCGGCGCCGGTTCTTCAGCACCTTGCGGCCGCCGCTCGTGGCCATGCGCGCGCGGAAGCCGTGCTTGCGTGCTCGGCGGACATTGTGCGGCTGGTAGGTGCGCTTCACGGGGGGCCCAAGAGAGCACCAGCAAGGGCTGCGGTCAAGTCAAGGGGGAATGGCGCGCGCGGGTACTGTCCTAATCTGCGGTACCTTTTTCTTGGCGCAGCGAACGGGTCCCCTGCGTTATGGTCGGAACCCGCGAATGGCACGAGCCCACCCCCGGTACCCGGTCACGCCGGCGATCGTCGCGATTGCGGCCGGCGCGGTTCTGCTCGGAGCAGCCCCGGCGGCAGCCCAGCAGCAGACCTTTCACCTGGACCGCCTCGAGGTGCCTGGCGCCCCGGACGACGGGGCGGTGATGTTCCGGCCCGTCACGCAGCCCAACGCGGTCTTCTACGCCCAGTTCGGCCTCGGCCTCGCGGTAGACCCGCTGCGCACCGGCAACATCACGAACGACCCGAGCGCCCTGCAGGCATCGTCCGGGAACGTCGTGACGGAGCAGTTCTCGACGTACATCTCGGCGGGCTTCGAGCTCCTCGGCCGCCTGACGCTCGGCGCCACGTTCCCGGCCGCGTGGGCGCAGTCCGGCAATCAGCCTGTCTATCCGGACTTGCCGTTCGGCGGGCCCGCCAACACGGCCTTCAGCACCGGGGGCCCAGCGATCGGCGACACGCGCCTCGACGCGCGGTACTTGATCAATCGGAGCGAGGACGGGACATTCGCGTTCGGTGCCCAGCTGAGCGTCTGGGTCCCCAGCGGCGCCGGCTCGACGACGAACTTCGGCGGCGACCCCGGGGTCGACTGGATGCCGATGGTGACCGCCGAGTGGCACCCCCCGAAGCGTTACTGGCCGTTCTTCATCGCGAACACGGGCTTCGACTTCCGCCCCTCTACATTCGTCAACGACCCCGCCGGCAACCACGGTGCGAAGGGGAACGGGCTCGGCGTCGGCTCCGAGTGGCGGTGGGCGCTCGGGGCGATGCTCCCCCTCATGGGAGACAAGTTCCGCCTCGGCGTTAACATCTTCGGCCAGACCGGGCTTCAGGGGTCGGGCAATCTGGATACTGGATCCACGTTCTTCACCGCCCGCAACACGCCCATCGAGTGGAGCGGCGAGGGGCGGATGAAGCTGCCGCCGATCGTCGGCTGGGACAAGTGGTTCGTCGGCGCGACGGTCGGGACGCGGATCTCCGATGGCTACGGCGCGCCCGACCTCCGCATCGTGGGGCTCGTGGGCACGTACTTGCCGATCGAGGACACGAACGCAGGGTCGCCGGAGCCGCGCGCCAAGATGCACGCCGCCATCCGGGCGTCCATGAAGGACAGCGACGGGGACGGCATCCCGGACGACATCGACGCCTGCCCCAACGAGCCGGAGGACCACAAGGACCCCGATCCGATGGACGGCTGCCCGACGCCGTCGGACCGGGACGGCGACGGCATCCCGGACAACGTCGACAAGTGCCCCGATCAGCCGGAGGACAAGGACGGGATCCAGGACGAGGACGGCTGTCCCGAGACCGACGCCGACGGCGATGGCATCCCCGACGCGAAGGACGCTTGCCCGAAGGAGCCCGGCCAGCCCGATCCCGACCCGAAGAAGAACGGGTGCCCGAAGTTCATCCACCTCGAGGGATCGTCGGTGCGGGTGCTGCAGCAGGTGCACTTCCAGACGGCCTCGGCGACCATCCTGCCGGACAGCTTCCCGATGCTCGGCGAGATCGCCGCGCTCCTCAAGGCGACGCCCGGCATCAAGAAGATGCGGATCGAAGGACACACGGACAACCACGGCGCGGCTGACTACAACCTCGATCTGTCGAAGCGCCGCGCGGCGAGCGTCCGCCAGTGGCTCGTCGATCACGGGATCGCGCCGGGCCGCCTCGAGAGCGAGGGGTACGGGTTGACGCAGCCCATCGAGACGAACGACACCGACGCGGGACGCGCGGCGAACAGGCGCGTCGAGTTCAAGATCACCGAGGAGGAAGGCGGGGGCTCCAAGCCGGAGCCGCCGAAGAAGTAGTCACCTCAGCCCGCCGGCGAACGCCTCCGCGACCCAAGCCTCGCCGCGGTCGTCGCGGGCCACGCCGATCCCGACGCGGTCGTACCGCGCGCCGAGCAGGTTCGCGCGATGCGACGGGCTGTCCCAGATCGCGCGGTGCGCCAGCGCGAGGGTGGACGCGTGCGCCACGTTCTCTCCGAGATCGCGCGCGTCGAGCCCGGCCAGCTGCAGGCGGTCGGTCGGGCTGCCGTCGCCTGCGTCGTGCGACAGATCGTGTGCCGCCGCCATGCGAAGCGCGTGCGCGCGGGCGAGCGCGTCGAGGCGGCGGTCGCGGGCGAGCGGCCGCACGCCGGCCAGGGACCGGGCGGCCGTGATCATGCGCGCGAGGCGATCGTCGTCCTCGAGGAGCGGGCGGGCGTCGTCCGCTTCTTCCCCCGGGGCGGCCCGATCGGCAGGCGCAGACGAGGGCTCGGCGTCGGCGAAGACGCTCGCCTCGAGGACGGGTCGCGGGCCGCCGTCGACGTCCGCGATCACCTGGACGGCGAACTCTCCGGGGCGATCGGGCGCGAAGCGCGCCCGCAGCGTCACTCCGTCGAACGACGTGGGCAACGTGCGCGGAGCGCCGCCGGGCCCCAGGACGATCACGCGGCCGCCGCGCGCGTGGACCGTCAGCCTTGCCTCCACGACGAGCCATTGACCCGCACGAGCGCGCGTGGGGAGCGCGGCGAGATCGGCCAGCGCATCGACGGCGACGACCGCGACGACGCGCCCGCCGTCGGGTCCCGTGCCGCTCGCGGTGCCGCAGCGGCGTGCGCCCCGCGGGGGCTCCTCCTGCAGCCACGCGTCGAGCTTGCGCATCGCCGCCTCGGTGGCGGGCGATCCGCCGACGATCCACGCGCGCGGCCAGGGATGGGGCTCGCCGCTCGCGCGACGGAGGCGGTCGATCTCGTCCGACTCGGGCAGCCGAAGCCCGCGCACCTTGCCGGCGATTAGTACGCGCGCCAGGTCGCGCAGCCGAGCCTCCTGCGCACCGCACCGCCCGAGGGCGGTCCGTTCGAGCGCATCGGCGGGAACGCCGTCCGCGAGGACGGGAGAGCGAGTGTCCGCGGCCCATTCTATCGCCGCGTCGCCAGCGCTCTCACGCGGCGCGCCGAAAGCGACCGCCATCGCCAGCCCCGCAACCGCCCGCCGCACCCTCTCGACACTAGAGCCCCGGGCGCCCCGGGCCACCTTTTCGATTATCGCGGCATTCAATCGCGGTCTTCGCGCGCACCGCTTCCCGCTGGGGGGTGTGGGGAGGAGCGGCGCCGCTCCCCCCACTGGAGCGCGTTCCGCGCAGCGGAACGCGACTAATTTATGGAAAAGCTCTTGCTCACCGAGAACGGGCTGCCGCTGAACGCGGGGACGTGCACGCCGCGGAAGCGCGCCGACACGCATGCGCCCGTCGGCGTCCCCTCGAACGGCGGACCTGTGACCGTCGCCGACTGCGCCGCCCCGCTCGGTGCGAAGAGCACGACGACTCGCCCGGAGCCCGTAGGTCCGTCCGGCTTCTTGCAGCCCTGCGCGGCCGCCGCGGCGCCCGCGAGGCGTGCCTTTGCCTCGCCCATGTTGAACGGCTGATCGGCTCCCGCCGCTGGCGCTGGCGCTGCCGCTGCCGGTGGAGGCGTGGCCGCGCCGGCCATCGCCGCCGCGAGGGAGGTCTCCTTCGGGGTCGGCGCCGCCGGCGTACCTGTCGCCGCGGCGCCTGCTGCCGCCTTGCCTGCGGCGGCCGCAGCCTTCGTGTCCGCGGCGGTCTTCGTCGCCGACGGAGCGTTGCTCGCCGCAGCGGCGGCCGATGGGGCGGCGCTGGCTGCGGCCGTCGCGCTCGCGATCGAGGGAGCGCTCGCCGCTGCGCTTGGGAGCGCGGGCTCGGCGGCGGCCCCGCTGGCGGCTGTCTTGTCGTCGGTCGGGGCGTTCTTGCGCATCATCATCATGCCGCCGACCGCGAGGGCGATGACGAGCGCGCCGCACCCGATCGCGAGGAAGATGACGCGGTTCTTGCCCGGCGCGGGACCGGCCGCACCGGCGGCAGCGTCCGTCGAGTACTCCGCGACCGACGGCGCTGTCAGGAGCGTGGGCGCCGTGAGCGACGGGCTGAACGCGCCGCCGCCGGCCAGGTTCATGATGTCGTCGATGCCGCTGCGCTTCTTGTCGTTGACGCTGTGGAGCTGCGCGCTGAGCTGCTTGATGTCGATGAGGCCCGACGCTTCCGCTCCGGGCGTGGCCGGCCTTGCGGGGCCACTGGGCTTGCTCGTCAGCGCGGAGAGCGAGAAAAGGACGCTGTTCTCGTTGCGCTCGCCCACCATCTTCTCGGGCTCGGCCGCGCGGGGCTGGGGCATTCCCGCCGGAGCGCTCGTCATGACGTCTTCTTCGCTCCCGGCCTGGGCGACCCCGCCGAAGAGGTCCCCGGCGGGAGCGCGGCCTCCCCCGGCGCGCCGCGCCGTCGCCGTGTGTGCGGCAACTGGAGCGGCCGCTGCGGCGACGGCTGGGACGCGGCTGCCGGACCCGTTTCCGGATCCCGCGTCATACGCCGGTCCGATGCCCGGCGGCCGCTGAAGCTCCGGCGGCGCCATCGCGCGCGCCGAATTGCAGGCGTTGTAGAGCTCCGGGACGTCGCGAAGGGGCAGCCAGTCGGCCATCCCGTCCCGCCAGCAGTACGTCTCGTCCGTGACCATGCCGCCGGCGTAGGCGGATGCAATCTCGCTCTCGGTCATCGATCGCTGGTCGCCCTCCGCCACGTTGACGGTCCACGGCTCCGCGCCGGCCGCGTGGGCGTCCGAGGGAACGGGGTACGCGGACGCGGCCACGGCATCCCCCGTGCCGCCGGCGCCGTTGACGATGATCGTCTCCCCGCACTTCTTGCAGCGGATCTTTACGACCTTGCCGAGGACCTTGTCGTCCGCGATCGTGTACTTGGCCTGACAAGACTGGCAGGAAATCTTCATCGGCGTCCCGTGTGCGATCCTAGCGCGCCGCCGCGCCCGCGTCCCCATCGGCGTGCGCGAGCGCGAGGGGCCGGCGACGTTCGCTTGTTTTTCATCAATTGAGCAGCACCAGCTGCGTCCCGTCCTTCCCGCAGAATGCGGCTACCCCGTCGAATCGGTCGCCGCAAGTCGGGCATATCTTTCCCCGCGGCGCGGCCACGCTCGGGGGGGGAGCGGCCAGGGCCGGGGGGACGAGCTCGTCTCCGTCGTGTGGACACACCTTCACGCCGGGGTTGAAGCCGCGCTTGCAGGTAGGACATACACCTCCCGGTGGCCCCGTCAGGATGTCCTGGTGGCCGGCGACCGCCACGAGGCGGTTGGAGTCGAACGGGCAGAATGTGCTCCCCGGCGGATACTCGCGCCGGCAAGATGGACAGAACATCGGACCCGACGCGGCCCCGCGCGCGGCCATGACCGCCGCGGCCTGCTGCGCCTTCTGGATGCTCTCGTGGTGGGCGCGCATCTGCGCGGCGTGCTGCTCCTCGCGCTGGCGCTTGAGCTCCTCGTGCTCGCGCATCTTCTCTGCGTGCATCTCCTCGGCCGCGAGTTCGATCGCCCGGCCCCTGCGAGCCCTGCGCAGGCCGATGATGGCCACGATGCCCGCGACCAGCGTGAGGCTTCCCACGACGGCGATGAAGATGGTCCGCCGCCGGCGCGCCCCGTCTTCCCCGCGCGAGCCCGCCGCGCCGATGGACCCCGTGGCCAGGATCGCGATCGCCGGCTCGTCGCGCTCTCCCCGGGCATCGAGCCCCGACTGCGCCAGCAGGGCCTCGTAGTTGGCCGCCGAGGTCGCCTGCACCGAGGCCCGGGCGCTGCGCCCGGCGGCCGTCGCCACGATCTCGAAGTTCGCGTCGGTGAAGTCCTCGGACGGGACGCTGAGCTTGCCCGACGGGTCCACGGTCGGCTGCGCCGGGTGAGGCTGGCCGTCCTGGAACTTGAGCGACGCCACGGACCACTGGATCGGCGTGCCGGTCGCGCAGCCGTCGCTGTCGAGGACCATCGCGCGGAAGCTGAAGGTGTCTCCGAGGCGCAGCAGCTTGCGCGACGGACGCACCTCGAGGCGCGCAGGGTCGCCCGGATTGCTGCAGTCCACGCGGTACGGGGATGGCGCGCGAGCGGGGGGCAGAGGCGCGGTGACCGACGATGCGGGCACTGGAGGGGCGACCGCCGTCGCGACGGGAGCCGCGGCCACGACCCGGCGCAGCGAGGCGCCCCTCTTCACGTCGGCGATGCAACGGGCGTCGTTGATCGTGAACTCGTACCGGCCCGTCTCGGCGATCGACAGAGTGTCGTCGCCCGTGACGAAGTAGGCCGCGTTGACGACCGCGTGCCGGGGATCCTTCGCCGGGGAGGAGCAGCGTGTCCGCCAGGACTTGCCGTCGGTCGAGTGTGCGTCGCGGGAGAGAGTCGGCAGAGGATCGAGGCACCCATCGGTGCGCAGCGGGCGCTGGCCGCCCGAGATCACGAGCTCGCCTCCTTGCGTCTGGAGCGTCACCGGGCCGCCCGGCATGAGCGTGCCCGAGACCGGGGCCGGCCCGCAGGCCGAGCTCCACTGCTGCACCGTGAACGACTCGGTCACGGCGGACATGCTCCACGGCCCGTCGAGGGCCCCGTCGGCCCGCGCGGCCGGCCCGAGGAGCACGAGCACGGCGAGCGTGGCGAGCGTGGCGAGGAAGACGAGGACACCGGAGCGCCGAGGACTCACGAGATCGAGACCTCAGCCTAGCAGAGTCGCGAGTTCGGATGGCCAGCGCGCCGCACTCATGTGTTACCCTCCCGGTCTCACCATGGGGACACCTCGCGGCCGCGGCCCCGCGCTCCTTGGCGTCAGCGCGGCCGCCGTCATCTCGTGCCTGGCCGCCGGGGCACGCGCCCAGTCGACGGCGAACGGCATCGCGCCCGGCAATGGCAGCGGCTTCGATACGCACCTGTTCCGCCCCGCGATGGACTCGAAGGGCCTCTTCGCGGTGAACGGCACCGACATCCTCGGGCACCGGGACATGAGCTTCGGCCTGGTGCTCGACTACGCGCACGCGCTCCTGCGAGGCCCCGACAACTTGCTCATCGAGCACTCGTTCCAGGGGACGTTGCAGTTCAACTACGGCCTCTTCAACCGGGTCGTCGTGGGCGTCGACCTGCCCGTCGATCTGATGTCCGGCGAGCCGGCGGGCGCGGAGGCCGGGTGGAGCACGCAGAGGCTCGACTACGAGGGCTTCGGCTACGCCGCCGCCCACGTCAAGTGGCGCATCCTGAAGGTCGAGCACGGGCTCGGCCTCGCCGCGGGGCTCCAGCTCGGGGGCGGCATCGGCGGCGCGGCGCTGAACGCGGGCGCGGACCCAGGCTTCTGGTACTGGCCGCAGATCATGGTGGAGCGGCGCTTCGGGTCGATCGGGCAGCTTCGCCTCGCGGTGGACGGCGGGTTCCGCGGGCACTCGGCGAGCAGCACGACGCTGCTCCTCGAAAATGGGCAGTACGCCGACGGGAGTCTCCTGACCTACGGGGCGGGCGCGAGCTACCGCGTGTTCGACTCCCTGGACCTCGTGGCCGAGACGTACGGCACGTACCTGCTCGCGAGCGGAGCGGACAGCGCGGTCAAGCTCTCCGCCGAGGCGGTCGGTGGCATCAAGCTCTTCGTCGAGCGCAACTCGTACCTGATGATCGGCGGTGGTACGCGGTACACGAACGGCTTCGAGGCCGCGGACGAGCGCGCATTCGTCGGATTCATCTTCGAGCCGTCGATCGGCGACCGCGACGGCGACGGCATCAAGGACGACGTCGACCAGTGCCCGGACGATCCCGAGGACTTCGACGGCTTCAAGGACGAGGACGGCTGCCCCGACCCCGACAACGACAACGACGGCATCCCCGACGTCGACGACCGCTGCCCCAACGTGCCCGAGGACCGCGACGGCGACCACGACGAGGACGGCTGCCCCGAGGGCGGCGACGGCGACCGCGACGGCGACGGCATCCTCGACTCGAAGGACAAGTGCCCCGACGAGCCGGAGGACCGCGACGGCTTCCAGGACGAGGACGGCTGCCCGGACCCCGACAACGACCACGACGGCATCCCGGACAAGATGGACCAGTGTCCGAACGACCCGGAGGACAAGGACGGCTTCCAGGACGAGGACGGCTGCCCGGACCCGGACAACGACCACGACGGCATCCCCGACGTGCGCGACAAGTGCCCCAACGAGCCGGAGACCTTCAACGGCTTCGAGGACGAGGACGGCTGCCCCGACAAGGGGAGCGTCATCATCCAGGACAACAACATCATCATCCTCGACAAGATCCAGTTCGCCTACAACTCCGCGGAGATCCTCCCGGCGTCGAACAAGATCCTCGACGCCGTGGCCACGACGCTGAATCACCACGCGGAGTTCACGCTGGTCGAGGTCGCGGGCCACGCCGACGAGCGCGGCAACGACCAGTACAACCTCCACCTCACGCAGGATCGCGTGAACTCGGTCATGCGCGCCCTCATCGCGCGGAGCACCGACAAGTCGCGCCTGCGCAGCAAGGGCTACGGCGAGTTCTGTCCGCTCGATCCGGGTCACAACGAGGCGGCGTGGGAGCAGAACCGCCGCGTCGAGTTCAAGATCGTCAAGACGAAGGACGGCCCCACGGGCGT
>Ga0209415_10018855_pt1 | contig 10860 bp, 12 predicted proteins | sample PeaSoiSIISIP2007_FD_187696 | JGI IMG/M metagenome (GOLD analysis project Ga0209415, IMG submission 187696) | Peat soil microbial communities from Weissenstadt, Germany - SII-SIP-2007 (SPAdes) (version 2) | ecosystem: Environmental > Terrestrial > Soil > Wetlands > Peat | place: Germany... | reverse complement strand
GACGGCGACGGGAGGACCGACGTCGTGCTCCGCATGGAAGGCACCGGGTCCGGCGCGCCGGTCACGTGGACGCAGGCTTTCCTGGCACCCTCTCCTTCCGTGCAGGCCGGGCCCCTTCGTGCCGATCTCGCGAGCTCTCTGTCCACCATGGACGCGGCCGACCTGCAGACCGCCGTCCACGCGGCGACCGTGCTGCCTGCGCGCGGAGTCGCACGCGAGGACGCATGTCGCGTCCTGTCGACGGCGAGCACCCCGGCCGGATTCCGCCGCGTCGCCTCGCCCGACGCGCGCGTCCTGCTCTTCGATCAGCCCGGCATGCCGACGTGGCTGCCCAAGGTCGTCCCATCGGCAAAGGTGGGCGCCGACGACGTGCGCGGGCTCGGGAGCCACTGCGCCGAGCTCACGTGCAGCGCGATGCGCCCGTACTGCGTGTGGTCGGGCGGGACCGACTCGGAGCACGTATGGTTGGGCTGGCGGGGAAGCGAACTCACGATCGTGGGAGCCGCCGACTACGACGGCGAATGACATGCCCGACCTCTCCCCTGCCCTGATCGACGACCTCGCGCGCGCGCTGCCGGGCATGCGCGCCAGCGTCGACGCCGCCGACCGCGTCGCGTACGCGCGCGACCTCTGGCCGCGGCACCACATGGCGGTGCGCGCGGGACATCCTGCCGAGCAGCGCCCGGGCGCGATCGTCTGGCCCTCGAGCACCGACGAGGTGGCGCGGCTGGTGCAGTGGGCGAGCTCGCACGGCGTCCCGCTCGTGCCGTTCGGCGCGGGCTCGGGCGTGTGTGCGGGCGTCTCTCCCCGCGACGACGTGCTGATCGTCGACCTGAAGCGCATGGCGAGGATCCGCAAGCTGGATCCGGCGGCGCCCCTGGTCGACGTCGAGGCGGGCCACATGGGCGTGCCGCTCGAGATGACGCTCGAGCACGCGGGCTGCACGCTCGGTCACTTCCCCTCGTCGATCCTCTGCAGCACCGTCGGCGGATGGGTGGCGGCCCGCAGCGCGGGCCAGTGCTCCGGCGCCTACGGCAAGATCGAGGACATGACCGCGGCCGTCGAGTGCGTGACGGGCCGCGGGGACGTGGTCACGCTCCGCAGGAGGACCAGCGGACCGGACCTGGTGCCGCTCGTCATCGGCAGCGAGGGAACGTTCGCCATCGTGACCAGCGCTACCCTGCGCCTCCACCCTGCGCCGACGTCGCGTGGCTTCGGGGCCTGGTCCTTCCGCTCGACACGCGACGGCCTGGACGCCATGCGGAGCCTGTTCCAGGCTGGGCTCCGACCCGCCGTCGCCCGCCTCTACGATCCGTTCGACGCGATGCTGGCGCGACAGGGCGGCGTGAAGTCGGAGCCGCGCGACGGATCCTCGAAGCGCAAGCGAGGGCCGGGGCTCGGGGGCGTCGCGCTCCGCGCGGTCCTGCGCCGGCCGGAGGCCCTCAACAATCTGCTCCATTCGGACTTCGCTGCGCACGCCATGGGGGGCGCTTTGCTCGTCGTCGTGTTCGAGGGAACGGACGACCGGGCCAGGGAGGGCATCGAGCGCGCGCGCCAGCTGATCGAGCCCACCGGGGGCTCCTGGGAGGGCGAGACCCCTGCCCGCCGATGGCTCGCGCACCGCTACGCCGTCAGCTACCGCCAGGCGCCCGTGTTCGCGCAGGGCGGGTTCGTCGACACCATGGAGGTCGCCACCCGGTGGTCGAGGCTCGGGGAGCTCTACGACGGCGTGCGTCGCGCCCTCGGCCGCACGGTGTTCGTGATGGCGCACTTCAGCCACGCGTACCCCGACGGGTGCTGCATCTACTTCTCCTTCGCCGGCAGCGCCGACCCCAAGCTCGTGCGCGAGATCGGCTGGGACGCGGCGTGCGAGGCGACCTACGACCGCACATGGAAGACGGCGCTGGCCGCCGCGGTCGAGTCCGGGGGCACGCTCTCGCATCACCACGGCGTGGGACGATCGAAGGCCCCGCGCATGCTCGCCGAGCTCGGCGCCGGGGTCGACGTCGTGCGGGCGCTCATGCGCTCCTTCGATCCGGCCCGCATCCTGAACCCGGGCAACCTGGTGCCGCCGGACACGGGTTCGTCGCATCGAGGCGCCGCGGCCCCCGCACCTGCCACGTCGGTGGCCATCGACCGGGAGAGCCTCCTGGCACGCATCGAGGGCTCGATGGATCTCGCCTCGGCAGAGGAGCGGCTCCGGGCCGACGGGCTCACGCTCGACGCAAGCATCCCCGCGCCCTCGCCCACGCTGGGCTCGTGGCTCGCCGCAGGGGCCGCGGGCGCCCGCGATCGATGGCTCGACCCGGTCGATCAGCTGCTGGCCGGGCTCGACGCGACACTCGCCGACGGGCGACCCCTCGTCGTGCACCCCACCCCCCGGCGCGCCGTGGGACCCGATCTCACGGCCCTCTTCGTGGGCGCCGGCGAGCGCTTCGGGCGCATCAATCGCGCCTGGATGCGGGTGCACCCCGTCGGCGTCCCGCGCCCGTCGTCCTCACCGTTCGAGCACGACCGCGATCCGCCCCTGTCGGCCGGCGAGCGCGCCCTGCTCGACTCGATCGAGCTCTAGGCGCTACTTGCCCGAGAGCTTCTGCACGCCCCGGACGTTCGCGTAGACGAGGGCCACCCACGGCACGTAGAGGAGCGAAAAGTTCATCAGGCCGGAGCAGAAGCGGCTCGAGAAGGCCTCGATGCACTTCCATCGATCGCGGAACACGAAGTAGGCGAGCGCGGCGCCGAGGACGAACCCACTGCCGCTCCCCGACAGCAACACCATCGCGGTCGCGTCGTCACTGAAACCGCCAGCGGCGCAGGTCACCGACGCCACGATGGCGAACAGTCCGGTGACGAGGCCGATCTCCATCAGGAACGCGAAGAACACGTAGACCGTCGCGCCGTAGCGGCCTCGCTTCATCAGCCGGTACTCTCCCGCGGCGTCGCCGTACGCCGACGGCGCCGTCGCCCCGGGCATGCCGGGAGGCGCATACGGCGAGTAAGGGGGCGGTTGCCCGTAGCCAGGCTGCTGCGCCCAGGGCTGCGTCGGCCCCTGCGGCATCCATGGTTGCTGTGGACCGTATCCCGGGGGCCGTTGATTGCCGTCGTTCACGGGCGCCTACCTTCCCAGCGCAAGCGTAGATCAGCGATCGCCATCCTCGATAGACGCAAGCCGCGCTCGCAGATTCATCCCGGTGGCCAGGCCATCTGCCGGCCCCCCATGACGTGGCAGTGCACGTGGAAGACGCTCTGCCCGCCGTCCGGCCCCTGGTTGAGCACGAGGCGGTAGCCGCTCGCGCCGACGCCCATCTTCTCGGCGACCTCGCGCCCCGCGAGGATCACCTGCCCGAGGAGCGCAGCGTCGTCCGCCGTCGCGTCGCTGATCCCGGTGATGTGCTTCTTGGGGATCACGAGCGCGTGCGACGGCGCCACCGGGCGGATGTCGCGGAAGGCGACGACGTGCTCGTTCTCGTGGATGATGTGGGCCGGCGTCGTTCGCGCGACGATGTTGCAGAAGAGGCATCCGGTGGACATGGCGGGCCGAGCGTAGCGCGTTAGGATCGCCTGCGTCATGTGCGGCCGCACGGCGCTCACCGCCACTCCGGACGACCTGCGGGAAGCCTTCGGCCTGGCCGAGACGCCCGTGGTCGCCCCCCACTACAACGTGCCGCCGTCGCAACCGGTGGCGGTCGTGCGGATCCTGCGCGGCTCCACCGCGCGCAAGATGGACCAGGTCCGCTGGGGCCTGGTGCCGTCGTGGGCGGACGACCCCAAGGTGGGGCACAAGCTGTCGCTCGCCCGCATCGAGACGGTGTCCACCACGCCGGCGTTTCGCGACGTCATCCGGAGGCACCGCTGCCTCGTCGTGGTCGACGGATTCTACGAGTGGAAGAGGGACGGCAAGGGGCCCAGCCAGCCCTTCTTCATCCACCGCCCGGACCACGCCCCGTTCGCCCTCGCGGGCGTGTGGGACCGGTGGGTGTCGCGCGACGGCGAGGTCGTCGAGTCCGCGGCGATCCTCACGCAGCCCGCGCGACCGCCGGTGGACGCCATCCACGACCGGATGCCCGTCGTACTCGAGCCGGCCGAGTGGGACCACTGGCTCGATCCCGCCGTGCACGACGCGGTGGACCTGCTCGCGCCGCGCACCCCGGGTTTGGTGGCCCATCCGGTCTCGCCGCACGTCAACGATCCCCGTCACGACGACGTGCGGTGCATCGAGCCGGCCGAGCCGGCCCAGAAGTCACTCTTCTGAGTGCCCCACCCCGGGGAACCGTCCCTCGATCTCGGCGACGCGGATGCCCGCGGCCAGGCGCCTCAGCGCACCGTCGATGCACACGCGGTCCTCGTCGCTCGGGTGAAGGGCGCTCACCCCCGCGCGCCCCGCGAGGAAACGCACGCACGCGAGCTCGACGTCGGTCAGGGACGCGCGCCGCTCGATGCGCACCCCGGGGACCCGGTAGCGCAGCTCGAACCATTCGCCCCCGCGCACCACCACGAGCCCCTCGATCCGACCCTGCGCGCCCGCCAGCTGCCGCACGATCCCGCGCAGCACCGCCGACCGCGCGCGGGCGCGCCTCACGTCGGGATCCTCGAAGAGCGCGAAGCTCTTGTTGCGCGAGCAGAGGCCCGGCACCAGAGTCATGCCGACCGTGAGCGCGTCGCGATCGACCGTCGCGCGCATCTCAGGCCTCCGCGTCCTCGCCCTCGCCGTGCACCGGCGTCGCCACGACGACCCCTGCCATCTGCAGCCGCTCGGCCTGGTAGCTCGTGCGTAGCGCCGTCACGAGCTCGTCCAGATCTCCCTCGATGATCCGATCCAGCTTGTTCAAGGTGAGGCGGATGCGGTGATCCGTGACGCGGTTCTGCGGGAAGTTGTACGTGCGGATCTTCTGGCTGCGTTCGCCGGTCGACACCATGCTCCGACGCGCCGAGGCCTCGGCCTTCTCCTGCCGCTCGCGCTCCAGATCCATGAGGCGCGCCTTGAGGACCTTGAGCGCCTTGGACTTGTTCTTGAGCTGCGATCGCTCGTCCTGGCACTTGACGATGATGCCGCTGGGCTTGTGGAAGATCTGTACGGCGCTGTTGGTCGTGTTGACGCCCTGACCGCCCGGCCCGCCGCTGGCGGCGATGCTGATCTCGAGGTCCTTTTCCTCGACCACCACGTCGACGTCGTCGGCCTCGGGCAGCACGGCCACCGTGGCGGTGGACGTGTGGATGCGCCCCTGCGTCTCGGTCGCCGGGACGCGCTGGACGCGGTGCACTCCACCCTCGAAGCGCAGCTGCGCGTAGACGTCCTTGCCGGTCACCAGCGCGATGCACTCCTTGGTGCCGCCGGTCGCGCTCTCGCTCAGGTTCAGGACCTCGATCTTCCAGCCCTTGACCTCGGCGTACCGCGCGTACATGCGGAACAGGTCCGACGCGAACAGGGCGGCCTCCTCGCCCCCTTCCCCGCTGCGGATCTCGAGGATGGTGTTCTTGCGGTCGGTGGGATCCGGCGGCAGCAGCAGGAGCTGCATCGACGCCTCGAGCTCGGTGCGCTGCACCTGCAGGCCCTGCAGCTCGCCCATCGCAAACTCGCGCAGCTCGGGATCGGCCAGGGCCTCCTCGTCGTCGCGGATCTTCTTCTCGAGGTCGCGGTAGCGCGCGAACGCTTCCATGATGGGCGTGAGATCGCTCCGCTCCTTGTTCAGCTTCTGGATCTTGTTCCGGTCGGCCAGGACCTCGGGCTTGCAGAGCTGCTCCTCGAGCTCGGCATAGCGACGGACCAGCTGCTCGAGCTTCTCGATGGGCAGCATGGGGGTGCCTCAGGCCGCGGGCCGCAGGCGAGGCGCCGACAGAAGGGCCGAGTAGCTGGGGAACGACACGTCCGACTCGACGGCGTCGTTCTCGCCCTCTTGCTGCCGGAACAAGGTCACGCGCAAGCTGGCCAGGGCGACCTCGAGCTGGTCGTCGTCGGGCTCCGCGGTGGTGATCTTCTGCACGAGGAAGCCCGGCCAGAGGACGACGCGAAGGGGCCCCTTCGTGAAGTAGCGGGCGAAGAGGCGCTGGATCTCGAACGTGACGGCGACCATGGGCGGCAGGAAGGGCAGCTTCTCGAAGAAGAAGACGACCTGGTCGAGCACGGCGCTTCCGGTCTGGATGCGAGGCAGGGCTGCACCGATGGCGGTGAAGACGAGCACCGACACGATGACGACCATGACGAGGAACGTGGTACCGCAGCGCGGGTGGAGCGTCGTCTTGCGGCGCGCGTTGTCGACGGTGAGAGTCTCGCCGGCCTCGTAGGTGCTGATCGTCTTGTGCTCGGCGCCGTGGTACTGGAAGACGCGCCGGATGTCGGGGATTCGCCGGATGGCGAGCATGTAGCCGACGACGATGCACAGCTTGAAGACCCCGGTGATGGCCTGGAAGCCCGGGCTCTGCACCTCGAGGCCCAAGTGCAGCACGCGGTTGGCGATCGCGGCGACGATCTGGGGCAGCGCGATGAGGAGCCCGATGACGAGGACGAGCATGAGCCCCATGCCCGCCTTGCGGCCGCCGGACGGGGATTGCTGCGCCGGCTCGTCGTCGGGGCGCGTGGTCATTGCGAACAGAGACAGGCCGAAGGCGCTCAGCGGTCCCAGCGTGCCGGAGGTGCCGGCGGCCGCAGCGGCGTCGAGGTCCTTCTCCAGCCGTGACACGCTGAAGCGCAGGGCCTCGCTGCCGAGCTTGAGGGACTCGACGAGGGAGGTGATGCCCCGGACCAAGGGCCACTTTGCGAAGCCCTCCTGCCGCTCGACCATCGCCCGCTCGCGCACGTCGAGCGATCCGTCGCGCCGCCGCACCACGACCGCAAACGACCGCGGAGCGCGCATCATCACGCCCTCGAGCACGGCCTGGCCGCCGATGTAGGGACGAGCCGGGGCAGCGCTTACGCGGTACGGCGGGGACGCAGACCGCTCAGCCATCGACGACAGCCTGAAGAGTTACTCGGCCTTCGGGGCTTCGGCCTCGGGGGCCTCGGCCTTCGGAGCCTTCGGCTCGGCCGCGCGCACGGGAATGGGGACCTTCTTCTCGTAGCGCTTGCGGAAGCGGTCGACGCGGCCTGCCGTGTCGATGAGCTTCTGCGTGCCCGTGTAGAACGGGTGGCAGGCCGAGCAGACGTCGATCTGGAAGTCGCCCCGGGTGGACCGGGTGACGAAGGTGTTGCCGCACGCGCAGGTGACGCGCGCCGCGGGGTAGTCGGGGTGGATGCCTTCCTTCATGGCGGGCCGGGCAACATAGTGGCTGCCGGGCTCCCGCGCAAGCTCGGGCTCAGAAGGGGATGTCGTCGTCCCCGCCGCCTGCACCACCAGCACCCGGGTCGGCAGGGAAGTCGTCCGGCGGAGCCTCGCCTTCGGGCTCACGGGATGCGGGACGGCCGCCTCCGCCGCCGCTTCCTCCTTCACCCCGGGGGGCTCCCTCGCCACGGCCGCGTCCGCCGCCGCTCAGGATGATGTTGTTGGCGATGATGTCCGTGGAATAGCGCTTTTCGCCGTTCTTTTCGTAGCTGGAGGTCTGGATGCGGCCCTCGACGAAGATGCGGTCGCCCTTCGTGAGGAACTTGCCCAGCGCCTCTCCGCGCTTGCCCCACACCGTGACGCGGTGCCACTCGGTCCGCTCCTGCCGCACGTTCTGGCGGTCGAGGTAAGTCTCGGTCGTGGCGAGGCGCAGCTTGAGGATGGCTTGCCCCCCCGGCGTGGTGCGCAGTTCCGGGTCCGCCCCCAAGTTCCCCAGCAGCATCACACGGTTCAACCCTTCGGCCATGTCGCAGAACTCCTTCGGAGGGACGTCATTACGACGACAGCGGCGCGGGCGCCAGAGTCGCCAGGGGAAAAAACATTCGCTCGGACGTCGGCGGTCAGGCCGTCACCGCGAGCGGATCCCGGTAGACCTCGTCGACCCCGACGCTGCAGCCGAGCGACGCGAGCTCGCACCGTCCACCCGCTTCGGACTCGAACAGCTCCCAGCGCCCGGCGTCGTTACGCCGGAAGACCTCGATGCGAGGTTGCCTCTGCGACACGAGGACGTATTCGCGCAGGCTCGGCAGGTGACGGTAGTGCGCCCACTTCTCGCCGCGGTCTCGCGCCTCGGTCGAATCGGAGAGCACCTCGACGATGAGCACCGGGTTGACGATCGCGCAGTCGTCCTCGCTGTCCTTCTCGAGCTTGCCGCAGACGACCGATAGATCCGGGTAGGTCGTCAGGCCGGTAGCCCGGATGCGGACGCGGGCGTCTGACGAGAAGACGCGGCAAGGGCGACCCGCCAAGGCCTTGCCCAGCTCGATGCCAAAGGCCACCGCGAGCGCCGAATGCTCGAGGGTGCCGCCGGCCATCGCGAAGACCTCGCCGTCGAGGAACTCGTGCTTCGTCTCGGCCTTCTCCTCGAAGACCATGTACTCGGCGTAGGTCATACGGGGCTTCTGCGCGGGCATCATGAAGAGCTTACCTCCGGGGCAGCCCCTCAGCACCCTCCGTGCCGGGGCACATCAGGCACAAACCCCGACGATTTGGGGTGGCTGCCCCTGTCCGCGGACAGGTCCTGCCCTGTCGCGGGACAGGTGCCGCTCGGCGGGGGCAGCCGCATCGATACCTTCGCCTCGGCCCTCCCGTTCGCTCCGTGGGCTAAGCTCGCCCTCCTCTAATGGAGTCCTTCCGCACCCTGGTCATCGGGGCCGGCGTCACCGGCCTGGCCACAGCCGCCGCCCTGTCGGACCGTGGGGACCAGGACTACCTGGTGCTCGACCAGGACCGGGAGATCGGCGGCTGGTGCAAGACGGTGAAGAAGGCCGGCTTCACCTGGGACTACTCGGGGCACTTCTTCCACTTCAAGCACGCCGACATCGAGCAGTGGCTGCGCGACCGCATGCCGGGGCAGCGCATCCGCAAGGTCGACAAGCGCTCGTTCATCGCGTTCGAGGGCTCGTGGATCGATTTTCCCTTCCAGAAGAACATCCACCAGCTGCCGAAGGACGACTTCATCGACTGCCTCTATGGCGTGTACTTCGCGCGATCGAGCGACGTGAAGCGCGAAACGGCCGCGCCCGAGACCAACTTCAAGGAGATGCTCCACGCCCGCTTCGGCAAAGGGATCTGCGACCGGTTCCTCGTGCCGTACAACGAGAAGCTCTACGCCTGCGACCTGACCACGCTCGACAAGGACGCGATGGGGCGGTTCTTTCCCTACGCCGACCTGACCGACATCGTGCGCAACATGAAGCAGGCCGACAACGTCAGCTACAACGCGACCTTCACCTATCCCGAGGGCGGCGCCATCGAGTACGTCAAGGCGCTGGCGAGCGAGGTGCGCAAGGACGGCATCGCCCTCGACGAGGGCGTCGTGTCCATCGACCTCGACCGCAAGGTGGCCACCACGCCGAAGCGCGAGATCCGCTTCGAGCGTGTGGTGTCGAGCGCGCCGTTCCACCGGTTCGCCGACATCTGCAAGCTGGACCACGATCCGTCGACCTGGGCCTACAACAAGGTCCTGGTCTTCAACCTGGGCTTCGATGCCAAGGGCCGCCGGGACGTGCACTGGGCTTACTACCCCTCGCGGCAGACGTCGTTCTACCGGATTGGCTGGTACGACAACATCTTCGACTCGGACAGGATGAGCCTCTACGTCGAGATCGGCTTCGCCCGCGACGCGGTCATCGACGCGGCTGCCATGCGCGAGCGGGTGCTGGAAGACCTGCGGCGCGAGAGGGTCATCACCGACCAGAAGCTGGTGGCCGAGCACTCGGTGGTCATGGACCCGGCGTACGTGCACATCACCGGCCGGTCGCTGGCCGAGCACAAGCGGCTGACGGGCAAGCTGCGGGAGCGGGGGATCTGGTCCTTGGGCCGGTACGGCGGCTGGACCTACTGCTCGATCGAGGACAACATCGTGGAGGCGCGAACCCTCGTCTCCAGCTGGAATTCGTAGTAGATGGCTCGCTCCGTGGCTGCCGTGGAAAGACCCCGCATCGTCCCCAAACCGATCGAGCCGCACATCTCGATCGTCATCCCCATCTACAACGAGCAGGCGATCCTCCACGCCGCGGTGGTCGACGTGCGCGAGCGGCTCAAGCCCATGGGCTGGAGCTACGAGCTCATCCTGGCCGAGAACGGGTCCAAGGACCGCACCGTCGAGATCGGCCACGAGCTCGCCGCGAAGTACTCCGACCCGGCCGACGGGCAGGTGAAGATCATCTCGATGGGCGAGCCCAACTACGGCAAGGCCCTCAAGCAGGGCATCTTGCTCGCGCGCGGCGACGTGGTCATCTGCGACGAGATCGATCTCTGCGACACCGACTTCCACAAGCGCGCGGTCGACATCCTCGAGACCGGCGAGGCCGATCTGGTCATCGGCAGCAAGCTGGCGGCGGGGGCTGACGACGCGCGCCCGCTCTTCCGTCACGCCGCGAGCATCGCGTACTCGACGCTGCTCAAGGTGATGCTCGGCTTCCGGGGGACCGACACGCACGGGCTCAAGGCGTTCCGCCGCAGCGCCCTGCTCGACACGGTGCGCGCGTGTTTGGTCGACAAGGACGTGTTCGCGAGCGAGTTCGTGATCCGGGCGGACCGCGGCGGGGTCCCCATCAAGGAGATCCCGGTGCACATCATCGAGAAGCGGCCGCCGAGCATCAACCTGTTCAAGCGCGTGCCGAACGTGATGAAGAGCGTCGCGAAGCTGACGTGGGCGATCCGGGTGCGGGGGTAGGACTCCGCTGGGGCGGGGCTAGTAGTGAACCCGATGCGCGAAGGACGTCGCGTCGGCGAGGCCCTTGTCGAACATCGTCGGCTTGTTGCCGTAGGCCACGACGGCGTACTTGGCGCCGGCGGCGGGCTTGATGACGGCCAGATA
>Ga0209415_10018854_pt1 | contig 10860 bp, 10 predicted proteins | sample PeaSoiSIISIP2007_FD_187696 | JGI IMG/M metagenome (GOLD analysis project Ga0209415, IMG submission 187696) | Peat soil microbial communities from Weissenstadt, Germany - SII-SIP-2007 (SPAdes) (version 2) | ecosystem: Environmental > Terrestrial > Soil > Wetlands > Peat | place: Germany... | reverse complement strand
CAGCGCGAGGACCGCGGCATCGATCTCGCCGTTCTTGAGCATCTCCAGCAGGCGCACCGTGAAGTTCTCGTTGAGCAACAGCGGCATCTGCGGCGCGTCGCGCTGCAGCTGGCGCACCAGCGACGGCAGCAGGTAAGGGCCGACCGTGTAGATGGCAGCCAGGCGAAAGGGTCCATTGAGCGGATCCCGTCCGAGGCGCGCGATTTCGCGGATCTCGGCCGCCTGCTCCAACACTCGCTGGGCCTGGGCGATCACCCGTTCGCCGATCGCAGTCGGGGTCACTTCGCTGGCGCCCCGCTCGAACAAGCGCACGCCCAATTCTTGTTCGAACTTGCGAATTGCCACCGATACGGTTGGCTGGCTCGCGTGGCAAGCCTCGGCTGCTCGACCGAAGTGCCGCTCCCGCGCCACCGCGACGATATAGCGCAGTTCGGTCAAGGTCATAGGCGCGGCAACGGTCGGCGGGACGCTACGCGCCCAGGAACTGAGTCGCACCGGTGAACCAGCGCTGCACGATCGCTGCCGCGCTGCGCGGATCCTGCTCGATCAGTTCGTCGGCGGTGCGGCGCACGACATCGAGCCATGCAGCATCGCGCTCCAGGTCGGCGAAGCGCAACAGCGGCAGGCCCCATTGGCGTGCCCCGAGAAATTCCCCCGGACCGCGCAAGCGCAGGTCGCAGCGCGCGATCTCGAATCCGTCGTTACTTTCGTACAAGACCTTGAGTCGCGCGCGCGCCTGCTCCGACAAGGGTTCATCGAACAGCAGCACGCAGGTGCTCTGCACGGCACCGCGGCCCACGCGGCCGCGCAGCTGGTGCAAGGTGGCCAGACCAAAGCGCTGCGCGTGCTCGATCACCATGAGACTGGCGTTGGGCACGTCAATGCCGACCTCTACCACCGTTGTGGCCACCAGCACATCAATCTGCTGCGCGGCAAAGGCATCCATCGCCGCCCTCTTTTCCGGGGCGCTCATCTGGCCGTGCAGCAGGCCTACGCGCAACTCAGGCAAGAGGGAACGCGTCTGCTCGACCATGCGCACGGCCGCCATGGCCTCGATCTCGTCGCTATCCTCGACCAGCGGGCACACCCAGTAGGCCTGACGCCCCGCGGAGACCTCGGCGCGGATGCGACGCAAGACCTCGTCGCGCCTTGCCCCGGAGATGAGCTTGGTGCGAACCGCGTGGCGGCCGGGCGGCAGCGTCTGGATTACCGATATATCGAGGTCCGAGAGATAGGTCATCGCCAGGGAGCGCGGGATCGGCGTTGCACTGAGCATTAGCAGATGCGGCGTGGCTGCCCCTTGGCGCAGCGCCAAGCGCTGCTCGACGCCAAAGCGGTGCTGCTCGTCGACGATCGCCAGTCCCAGGCGGGCAAAGCGCACCGGCTCCTGGATAAGCGCGTGCGTCCCAACAACGAGTCCGGCCGCGCCCGTTTCGATATCTGCGAGCGCCGTGCGCCGCAGCGCCTCGCGCGCCCGCCCGCCCAGCCACGTGACATTGACGCCAAGGGGCTGCAGCAGCCGCGCCAGGCGCTGGTAATGCTGGTCGGCCAGGATCTCGGTGGGCGCCATCAACGCCGCCTGATACCCCGATTCCACCGCGCGGGCGGCGGCCAATGCCGCAACAATCGTCTTGCCGCTGCCGACATCGCCTTGCAACAGCCGATTCATCGGTATCACAGTGGCCAGGTCCTGCTCAATCTCAGACCACACCTTGCGCTGATCGGCGGTCAGCGAAAAAGGCAGGGCCGCGAGCAGCGCGCGCGTCAGGCGGCCGTCCCCGCGCAACGCCACTGCATCATGGCGGCGCCGGCGCGCCCGCGCCTGGCGCAACGCCAGCTGCTGGGCAAGCAATTCGTCAAACTGCAGGCGTCGCCACGCCGGATGCAGTCGCTGTTCCAGGGCCGCCGCATCGACCTGCGGGGTCGGGCGGTGCAGCAGCTCCAGGGCGGCGCCAAACTCCATCAGGTCCAGCGAACGGCGCAGCGGCGCCGGCAGCAGGTCCGTCGCGGTCGTGTCCTGCAGTGCCCTGGCGATCCGCCGACGCAACCACGCCTGTGGCACGCCCTCGACCGTCGGGTAGACAGGCGTCAGGTGAGCCGGAAGCGCCGCTTGTTCGTCGACGACGCGGATCTGCGGATGGATCATCTCGATCCCCATCAGGCCACCGCGCACCTGCCCCAGGGCGCGGACGCGCCGGCCTGGCAGCAGTTGCGCCTGCTGCGAGGCATAGAAGTGCACCCAGCGCAGCAGCAATTCCCCGCTGGCGTCGCGCAGGCGGACCAGCAGCTGACGACGGCGGCGCACGACGACCTGGACGTCGGCAATCTCTCCTTCGACCTGCCCCTGCGATCCGCCAGCCAGAGAATCGATTGGCACGATGCGCGTCTCGTCGACATAGCGGCTGGGCAGGTGCAGCAGAAAATCCCAGTCCCGCACTAATCCGATTCGCGCCAGGCGCTCCTTGGTCGTTGTGCGCGCGAGGCGGCCGTCCGCCACCACGCTCGGCGGCGAGACTATGCCAGCCTGGGTGCCTGCGGCCTGCATATGCTGCGTGTGATCGAAGATTCGGGCGTGAGCGGCAATGGCGCGGGGCGGCGCTGCGGACTACAGGACCAGTATGGCATCGACCTCGAATTTTGCTCCGCGCGGCAGGCTAGTGACGCCCACGGTCGAACGCGCCGGATACGGTGCCGGGAGCAGTTCGGCCATGATCTGGTTGACCTTGGCAAAGTGCCCCAGATTGGTAAGAAACAGCGAAACTTTGACGGCATCGGCAAGCGAGCCGCCGGCGGCGCGGGCAACGGCGTCAAGATTGGCAAACGCCTGCCGCACCTGGGCCTCGAAATCCTCGCCGACCAGTTCCTTGGTCGCCGGGTCCAGACCGATTTGACCGGAAAGAAATACCACCAGCCCGGTCTTGACCGCCTGCGAATACGGCCCGATCGCCGCCGGCGCTGCCGGCGTGGAAATCACTTCCCTGTGCATGTCTGCCTACCTCGAGATGTTGGGCGCTAGTTCGATCGCCATGCGCCACGCGCAGCGCAGCCAAGCCTGCAGGCGCGGTGCGATCCACGTGCGATTTTATCGAGCGTCGGTGTCCTGCCGCCCTGGCCTCTTTCCGAAAAGTTGAGGCTCCCAGGCGGCCACAAATGAACGCGAAATTACCCCGTAATCACGCTACCCCTCCCGCGGGGCCCGGCCGAAAATGAATCGCAATAAGGGCCGCCCTTTCCGCTCATTGTCGCTCTTGCCCTTCCAACGAGGACCGGCCAACGCGACCTGACCTGGCGCCGTTGCCGCAGCGCACCACGATAACGAAGAGGCTAGTTGGAATCCCATGAAAGCCATACCTTACTCCGCCCTGGCCGACGCGAATTCATGCCGCCGGGCGCCCGGATTTACCTTGGTCGAATTTCTGGTGGCGATCTTGTTTCTGGCCACCGTGGTGGCCCTGGCCGTGCCCCGGCTTTGGAACATGGGTTCGGAGGCGCGCACGGCGAAGCAACAGGCGATCTTCGGATCCGTTCGCGCCGCCGCCCAGATCACCCGAGCGGCCGCCCAAGTACACGGCGAGACCGGCGCTACCGGCGCGGTGACCGTCGATGGCATCAGTATCACCACCGTGTACGGCTATCCGGCGGCGAGCGCTGCGGGCATCATCGCCGCAACCGGACTAGACCCGGCCAACGACCAGGTTTCTCTGAGTGCTGGGGGCACTCAAGCGGGCAACACGATTACCGTTTCCCTGAACGGCGCCCACGCGAACTGCTCGGTGGTCTACGTGGCTCCGCCTGCTGCCGACGCCCAGCCAAGTATCAACTTCGTCAATTCGGACGGCAACGGCGGCCCCGGTTGCTAGCGCTTGCGTGGACGACAGCCAACCGGCAATCGATCCTCCGGCCGTCACTACGACCGACGCCCAGGCTGTCCCAAGCATCGCCTCCGACCGGCAGCTGCCGCTTGCGTGGCTTCTGCCCTGGCTCCTCGCGCTAACCGGAATTCTCATCACCCTGGCGCTCACCGGCTGATCCCGCGGCCGATCCCGGGCCGGCGCGACGGTTCCGGAACAGGCTCAGGCCGTGCTCCTTGCCGGCCGCGCGCGTAGCAGGGCGCTCATCTGCTCGGCCGTGACGGGCCGTCCTAGGTAAAACCCTTGGCCCTCCGAGCAGCCGGCTTGCAAGGCGGCACTGAGCTGCCCGGAATCCTCGATGCCCTCGGCAATGACCGCGGCGCCAAAATGTCGCGCCAATGCGCCAATGGTGCGGACGATGACGAAGACGTCGGCGTCGGCGCCGAGCGCCCGGATCAGTTGCGAGCTGATCTTCACGTACTCGGCGCGACAACGCCGCAACAGGTCCAAGCTGCAGGAGCCGGTGCCGAAATTGTCCAGGACCACGCGCACGCCGCGCTCGCGCAAGGCGGTCAGGCGCGCCAGCGCGCTGTCGGTATGGTCGACCTCGCGCTGCAGACTCTCCTCGGTGAGCTCCACCAGAAATCGGCTCGGCTGCAGGCCCGAGTCGCCCAGGGCGCGATCGACGATGCTCTCCAGGCGGGCACCGCGAAATTCGCGCGTGGAAAGATTCACTGACAGGCCGACGCTCTTGGGCCAGCGCGCGGCGTCGAAACAGGCCTTGCGCAAGACGGCCTCGCCGATCGGTGTGATCAGGCCCGTTTCCTCGGCCACATCGATGAATTCGCCCGCGGAGATCAGGCCCCGTTCCGGGTGATCCCAGCGCAAGAGCGCCTCGACCCCGACAACGCGCCGACCGCCGCGCAGCTTGCAGCGGGACTGGTAGTGCACGGTAAATTCGCCCCGATCGATCGCACCTCGCAGTTCCGACTCCAGGCGCAGCCGCCGCGCCCCGTTTTGTCCAATCGACGCGCTGTAGAACTGGTACAGGCGCGTGCCGTTTTCCCGCGCAAAACGCATTGCCGCCTGGGCGCGCGCCAGCAGCATTTCGGGCTGGGTGCCGTCTTCCGGGATCAGCGCTACCCCGATAGTCGCCATCAAGCGCAGATCGATCTCGCCGACCCGCATGGGCCCGTCCACCACCTCGATGAGGCGGCGCGCCACCGCTGCCACGTCGCGCGTGGCACGCAGCGTCGAAAGCACCAGCGCAAATTCGTCGTCACCGATTCGCGCCACCAATACCGATCCTTGCGCCGCGTGCACCAAACGCTCCCCGATGCGCTGCGCCACCTGATCGGCCAGGGCAAAGCCCAGCGAATCGCGCACCGACGCAAGTCGGTCAATGCCCAGGACGACCAACGCCGCCGGCTCGCCGCTTTGCGTGCGCTCGGCAACGACCTGCTCCACGCGATGCACAAAGGAGGTGCGGTTGGGCAGCCCCGTCGCCGCGTCGAAATTGCGCACCCGCTCCGCGTCAACGGACAGACCGTGGTGTTGATACACCTCGGCAACGAGCCGATCGTTCGACCAGGCCAGCTCGGAGCGCTGTTGCTCGAGTTCGCGCTCGAGTTCACGAGTGTGTTCGTCGAGATCGCGCAGGCGACGCTCCAGTTCTGGAAGCGGCAGGCGACGTAGATCGTCGGTAATCGTTGCTGGCGAAGTCATCGGAGTTCCTTGACCAAAGTCCGGCGCGCGTCCTGTGCCGCGGCCGGCAAGGACCGGCACCGCGCGATGCATGCGCACCGGCCCACGGGGTGCTCCTGCCCGGACGCGACCTGCGCAAGCGTGCGCCGCGGGCAGCGCCTGCTACGCCGCAAATTGCGGCGCTCCTACCGTGCAATTCGGGATATTGGCCCGGCAGTCCCTCAAATTGCGTGATTTCCCGCCGATAACCAAGAGGATGGGCCCGAATCTGGCCCGCGCATCGCCGGGAGGTTTGGCTTGATCCTGTTCCTCGACTACGATGGAGTACTTCATCCCGACCCGTGTCCGGACACGCGGCGCCTTTTTGAAAACGCGCGGCGCCTGGCGAAGGTGCTCGACGCGTTCCCGGAAGTCGGCATCGTGCTCTCGACGTCGTGGCGCAACGTGCACCCGGAAAACGAGCTGCTCGATCCTCTTCCTGAAACGTTGCGCGCGCGCGTCCTGGGAATCACGCCAAAGTTCAGCGAATTCTCCGCCACCGCTGCGTTAGTTCCCTATCGGCGCCAAGCCGAATGCGAACAATGGCTGCACACGCACGAGATGGCCGACAGCCAATGGTGGGCCCTGGACGACCGCGCCTACTGGTTCGCTCCGTACTGCGAAAATTTGATCCGGTGCGATGCGAGCTGCGGCTTCGACGAGCGGGTGAGCGCCCGCTTGACCAGCGCGCTGACGGTCGCGCGCAAGCGAATCGCCGGCGGCGTGGACTTGATCCTGGCCTAAGCAGGCGCTTGGCGCAAGCGCGCGCGACAAGCCAGTCGAACCGGGTCGTCACGCGCTGCCCTCGCGGGTCGGTACAACGGTCCTGCGCCGGCCCCGTCGACGCATGCCGGCGATGCGCAACACCGGTGCTGGTGGCGTCTTCTCCCGAACGGCGGCATCTGGAATCGAATCGTCTCGTCGGCGTCCGTGGTCCGCTGCTCGCGTCCGGGCGCCTCGGCGCGTCATGCCTTGGTGCACCGTGGCGGCGCCCGCCGACGAGCGCTGCTTACACTCGTTAACAGTTTTCCTGTCGCCCTTATCCGAGATCGGATCGTTACCAGGGACAGCATCCCGTAGGTTCGGATGCGCGCGGCGGAATAATCCGCATCGCAGAGGCCGTCTCGATGACCACATCAACCAAGAGAAAGAAACAACAAACACCATGAAAGCCATTGCCCGTTTTCTTCCCCTGCTGCTTGCCGCCGTGATTCCGCTTGCGGCGCAAGCCGACCTGCCCGGCAAGCATCCGTACTACCTGCACGGCCTGAGTGATCTGCGCGCGGCCCGCTGGCTGATCGAGCATCGGCCCGGCGACGCCCGGGTCAGCGGCGACGAGGACGTCGCCATCACGCGCATCGACGAGACCATCAACGAAATCAAGCGCGCGGCCATCGACGACGGCAAGGACATCCATGACCATCCGCCGGTCGACGAGAAGCTCGATCACCGGGGCCGCCTGCACCGTGCCGAGGAGCTGCTCAATAAGGTGCACGCCGATATCGCTCGCGAAGAAGACGACCCGCTGACCAGGGGACTGCGTGACCGTGCCGTTCACCACCTCGACGAGGCGATTCACGCCACCAGGAAGGCGATTCACGACGCGGAAACGGGCCGTTAAGTCCGGCGCCCGCCAGCGGGCGTTCGCCCGGCACCGACCCGGCAGCGGCACAGGCGGCAAGCCGCTGTGGGGACGGCCCGCCGCGGCTGCACGCGCAAGACCATTTCCGGCTGGTAGCGGCTGCGCGTCGCGGCGCACACCGTCGGCGAGCAGGTCAGCGGCGTCCGGAACAATGGGACGCCCAAGACACCAAGCGCGCAACGGGAATGGCAGCCGGTGACGGATGAAATGTGCCACTCAGTGGTATCGTCCGGCAGCGTGCGGCAGGGTCACCGCGTGAGTGGAGGTACTCATGACCGACATGTTCAGTGTGCTTGTGCCCGGATTACCCGATGGGTTCGTCGATAGCTTGCGCAAGGCAGTTCTCAACGACCAGATAGATCGGGCCGAGAATTTGATGCAGGGTATCGGTCAGCTTCTCTCCATGAGACAGATCGATCCCATGCAGGCCAAGCTGGTTATGAAGGCGGCTGTTCTGTCCGGCCTCAGTGGCGCAGAGCGCCGCCGTGCCGAGAGTGTCTTCGATCGGCTTTCGTGGCCCAGTGAATAGCGACTTGCGCGCCGCTCGCTGCGCCGTCGATGAGACCCGACCCATTCTTCCATCGCCCACCTGCGCGGGTTCCTCCCGGCTGCCCCGTCCGTAACCGGGCACACGACATTGACCCTTACGCAGCAAACGCGATCATGCATCGTTCCGCGCAAAGCTGGGAGGCCACGCTCATGTTATGAGCGCCGCTTTTGGCCGCGAGGACCCGTCAATAGATAAGCGTCGTCTCCCAATTTTCCCGGTAGCCGACATGGGTGTCCACCGTCAGCAACCCCAGACGTCCGCCAGCACACGATCGAAGAACTTAAAGCCCTATATTGGCAAGGGGAAGCGTCGCGATGAGGACACCACAGTTGGCGAATTTTCCCTTCGCTTTGACCAGCTCTGGGCGTCACCCCACGCCTCGCCCCGTTTCAAGTGGAAAACACCAATGCGTGCCTCCGTGGCCCAGATGGCCCGCGGGCCGTCAAGAGGTTCCGCGACGAGGCGCCCATGGTTAATTGCGGGGGGCACCGGTCAGCCGGCGGGTCCGCTTTCGTCGAGTCGGATGTTCGCCTTGCGCCGGATCTCAAGACTGGAACGTGCCGCGTTTGCCGGAGAGCATCCGCCGACGCATTGCGGCCCTGCGGTCCGCAATGCGTCTTCTTGCTTCACCTCCGAGCGCGGGCTAGGCCAGTGTTTTTGGAACAAGCGCGGTGGACCATGGCTAGCATTCACCGGGAAGTGGAACTCGATGTGCCGGCGGAACTTGTCTGGGACGCCGTGCGCGACATTGGAGCAGCGCACAAGCGCTTGGTGCCCAATGTGCTCAAGGATGCACGGCTTGAGGCCGATTGTCGCGTTGTGACGTTTGCCAACGGCTTTGTCGTGCGCGAACTCATCGTCGCATTGGATGACGATCATCGTCGATTTGCCTACGCCGCTGTAGGGGGGCGGACAAGCCATCACAATGCGTCCCTGCAGGTGATTTCGGAAGGACCAAGCAAGAGTCGCCTGATTTGGATTACCGATTTTCTTCCAGACACAATGACCGGACCTATCGCTGCGCTGATCGAGCAGGGAGCGGCGGATATGAAGCTGACGTTGGAGCAACCTAACCGCTGATGTGCGGTCGCGGGAAAAGAGCGCAGTAAATTCCCGAGCGGCGTTCAAAGCCTCGGAGTCGCCTAACCCAGACAAGCCGTGAATATTGCCGCCGCGACAGCCCTGTCGGGACTTAAGGATTGCTTTGGGTCCAGGGTGTGCGAGAAGGTCACGTTTCTCGCATGCTCGGCAGACACGACTTTTTGCGACCGCCTTCCGTGAATCGGCACGTACGCTCAGGTTCGAAGGCGGCGAGGACTGGCCGCTTCTAGGTGTGAAAGCGGGCTGGGCGAACCAGATGTAATGGCCGCCATCGGCCAGGCGTGGCCGCTCCGTAGCGCCCCGAAGCAACGTGCGTGGCATTCCTTCGCGGTCGATTCCACGTCCAAATGAATGTGGGTAGCGTCCGCGAGATTGGGAAAATCCCCGTAGACCAGAGTTTTGTCACGCGCCGCAGGCACTCGAATACAAAGTCCCAACGGCCGTTATCGCGTTTCTCGCTGCGGCCACGACCTGGGTCACCTCTCGCTGCGCCGAACCTAGCCTAGCTTGGGAATTATTCTTCGCGCCGATCGCTCTTACGATTGCCCTGTTCGTGTGCCGTCGGCTTTTTGACCTCCTCTTCGAAGCCCGTATCGGCTTCAAAGAGCGCCGCGGTCAGCGATTTGACGCCCTCGAGCTGTTGTTCGACATGCTGGCAATTGCGGCAAATTGCCATATGCACACGCAATTGGATGGTGTCCAGCAGCCCCAACGGTTCGTCGAGCCTCTGGGACAGGAGCTCCGCGACTCTCCTGCAGGAATGATGCCCTTTCATGGATTCACCTTGGCATCCATCCATTTGTGCTGCATGCAGACGCGCAGAGCCGTGCGCGCCCGATGCAAAATGGTCCGGCAGTTCTCCGCACTGAACTTCAAGCGTTCGCAGATTTCGCTGGTTTCGAAACCCAGCCATTCTCGCATCATGAAGACCCGCCCTGTCTGTTGCGGCAGACCACCGAGGCATTGTTCGAGGACAGTCAGCATCTGGCGCTGCTCTTCGCGGTTCTCAGGCTGCTGCCAGGCCGGCACCGGGTCGACGTGTACGCCGTTGGCCTGGAAGAGGGCATCAACGGCGTCTTCGAGGTTATCGTCTTCTGCGCTCATCTGGACCATACGGCGCCGCGTAGGCGACCGGTACCAATCGGCAACCTTGTTCTTCAGTATGGCGATTCCCCACGTGCTGAGCGACGCGTCGCCGCGGCGCCCGGCACGTTGCTCAACGACAGCAATCAGCGTGTCCTGCACGAGGTCTTCGGCCAGGGCGTAGTCGCTTACTGCCAGCCTAGCGTGCCGGAGCAGGCGCTGCCGCAATGCGGGTAGCTCTGCGTCCAGAGATCGCGTCCCCGCTGGAGGAATAGCAGGTTCGCCAGAAACCGCCGATGCGCCGCCGGAATTCGCCTCAAGGGACTTCATTTGTTCTGCCCGCGGTTCGTCGTGTTTCGGCGAGTTCCACAATCATTGGCGGAAACCTTGTCGAGACATCGACGTCGAAATAATGATGGCACATGTTTGACAGTCTAGTCGACGTAAGCCATTCGGCGGCCTCTTCGCATCAAGCACAGGGTTTTGTCAGCGTTGTGCTTGCCGAAGCAGGCGGCGCGTGCGAGGACCGCTCAGTTCACATGGACCGCGTCACCGGCGTGCGCGACGCCCATCGGTTGCGCCGCCGGGTACAGCCCCGGGAACAGCTCGCGCGAGGTTTTCGCGGCAAAGCTGACCCGCAGTTCAGCGGCCTTTTGCGCCGCTTCAAGCTCGGCGTTGACTTGCGCCCCGGTCAAGCTCGACCTCGCTGGCGTGTCGGCCTCTTTGATGGTGACTCCAAGCGCCCCGCGGTTGATGATCTCACCGGCAGCGCTGGCCCGGGCGAGCTCCGCGCGCACCTCCTCGCGCGTCAACGTGGAGGGATTCTCGTCGGTCTGCGGAACATGCCACGCGATGTTCGATGCAAAGCTCGAAGCCGAGCCCAGGGCAAG
>Ga0209415_10018853_pt1 | contig 10860 bp, 12 predicted proteins | sample PeaSoiSIISIP2007_FD_187696 | JGI IMG/M metagenome (GOLD analysis project Ga0209415, IMG submission 187696) | Peat soil microbial communities from Weissenstadt, Germany - SII-SIP-2007 (SPAdes) (version 2) | ecosystem: Environmental > Terrestrial > Soil > Wetlands > Peat | place: Germany... | reverse complement strand
GCCTCGACGATATGGTCAGGGGTCGGAAAATCGGGCTGGCCGATCCCCAGATTGATGATCGAGCGGCCTTGCGCGGCCAGCGCGTTGGCCCGCGCCAGGACCTCGAACGCGGTTTCGGTGCCGAGCACCCCCATGCGGCCGGCCATTTGCAACATGCCATCCTCCCTCGAGCCGCGGCAAGCGGCTGGGACACCCAATCCCCTAGAACTAATCGTCATTGCGCACAAAGCGAAGCGATCTCACGCCGAGCGCCGAGAGTGCGTCGAAGTCTTAACCACACATCGGGGCTCCCCTCAACCCCCGTCGTCCGCGCCGCTCGGGCCATGATCGCAACCGGCGTACCGGCTTCCTTTTAACCTCGATTCGGTCCGTCCGCCGGGAGCGATCGAGGATCGGCGCCGTTTTCTGACTGGGACTGGTGACGCAGCAGATGATCGAGCCGGAAGAGACCATCCTTGTCGTCGACGACGATAGCGCTGTGCGCGAGGTTGCGCTCGCCGTGCTGGAGGCGGCGGGATACCGCGTGATCGAGGCGGTCAGCGGCGACGATGCCCACCGCTTCCTGCTGGCGCACCCCGATCTGCGGATCGATGTGCTGTTTACCGATGTCGTGATGCCCGGGCAGCTCGACGGCATCGATCTGGCTCATGTCGCGCGCCGGCTGCGTCCCGGGCTGCGCGTGCTGTTCGCCTCCGGGTTCCCGACGCTGGTCCGCGACCACGCGGACAAGGAACTACGCGACCAGGTGCTGCGCAAACCCTACCGCGCGGCCGAATTGTGCGGCGCGATCTCGGCATTGCTCCATGCGGTTGTTTGAGGCGTGGCGCTCGCGTGTGGGGAGAGCGTAATCTCGCGGCGAAACGATGCCGGGGAATACGCCGATGCCTAATTCCGACGACAGGGCAATGGCGCCGCGGAAACAACCCGGCCCTGCGATGCGGCGAATTTGGTTGGCGTGGCCGGCGGCGACGCTGGTCGCGGTACCGCTTTGGCTGAGCGCGTGCGTGCCGAAGGAACCGCCGCCACCCCAAGCCGCCGCCGACGCCAGCCCACCGGCTGCCGCCGTTGAACCAACCCCGGGCCCGATCGCGCTCGCGCCAAGCATAACCGGCACGTCCGCGCCCACCTCGGCACCGGCGCGGGCGTCTGCCGTTGCGCCTCCCGAACCGCTGCCGCCGCTGATTCCCGAGACCGCCGTGGCGACGCCTGCCCCATCGCCCGCACCGGCTCCTGCCGTCGCGCCGCCTGTCACCCCTGCGGCCGCGGTTGAGGCCCCCGCCGCGCCGTCTCCCTGCCCGCCCGGCCAGATCGCGACGTGGAGCAAACCCGATATGGCTGGAATGCCGGTCCTGCTCTGCCGTCGCACCCCACCGCCGCAGTGACGCCGGTCCGAGGTTGATCTGCCGGTGCCGGCGTCGGCGCGTCTGCCTGGCCCGGTCGATTCGACTCAGGCGCAATTTGCTCTACGATATGTCTGAGATGAGCCGCTGACCGGGGTGTGTGTTCCATTGGCTTTTGACTGGCTGCGGCGTCCTGCTGGCGGGTTTGACAACGTTTCGCGCGCCTTCGCGCACCGCAACTATCGCATTTATGCCACCGGCAACGGGGTGTCGCTGATCGGCTGGTGGCTGCAGCGCGTCGCCGTCGGCTGGCTCGCCTGGACACTGACCCATTCAGGGACCTGGCTCGGGCTGGTCTCGCTCGCCGATTTCCTACCGGTCTTGTTTTTGAGCCCGTTCGCCGGCGTTCTTGCCGACCGGCGCGACCGGGTGTGGATCATCCGGATCACCCAGCTGTGCGGTTGCGCGCAGGCGAGCCTCCTGGCCCTCCTCGTCGCGACTGATCTAATCACGGTCGAGCTGCTGTTCGGCCTCGTGCTGCTGCTCGGGATCGCCAGCGGCATTTCGCAGCCCGCGCGCCTGGCGCTGATCCCGACCCTGGTTGATCGCCCCTCGCTGCCCTCGGCTCTGGCGATCAACTCGGTGATCTTCAACCTAGCACGCTTCGTCGGGCCGGCAATCGCCGGCGTCCTGATCGCGGAAGTCGGCACCGCCGCTGCCTTCGCCGCCAACGCTGTCAGCTACATCGCCTTCCAGATTTCATTGCTAAAGCTGCGCGATCTCCCGCCGCAGCCGGTCGTCGAGCGGCAAAACGCGATCCGCGCTTCGATCGAGGCCTATGCCTATGCCAGCCGGCACCCGGGGATCGGGCCGATGCTGCTGCTCTTTGTCGTGACGACGATCGGCACCCGCGGCTTCATCGAGCTGTTCCCGGGCTTTGCCGACAGCGTCTTCATGCGCGGGCCGCAGGGCCTCTCGATGCTGACCTCGACGGTCGGGCTCGGCGCGATCTGCGGCGGTGCCTGGATGGTGCTGCGCCCTGCGATCACCGGGCTCGCCGCCGTGGTTTTCGGCCATACCCTGCTGATGTCGCTGGCGATCCTGGCGTTTACCGCGACCGATCGGTTCTACCTCGCGCTGGCCTGCGTCCTGGTGGCCGGCGCGGCGATGACGATCACCGGGACCGGCGCGCAGACTTTGATCCAGGCCGCGGTCGACACCCGCATGCGCGGCCGGGTGATGGCGCTTTATGGGATGATCTTCCGGGCCGGGCCGGCGGTCGGGGCCGTGCTGATGGGCTCGGCCAGCGAGCATCTCGGGCTGCGCCTGTCGCTCGCGATCGGGGCGCTGGTGTCGTGCGCCGCCTGGCTGTTGACGCGATTGCGCCACAAGGAAATCGCCGCCGCCCTCGAGGATGTCCCGGTGCCAGCCGGCGGACCGAATGGCGGCGCGCTGCCGGTCGAGCGCGGCGCGTGAGCGCGGCGGAGCAGCATCTGCTGTGCTTCGGGCTCGGCTACAGCGCCCGCGCGCTGGCGCGGCGACTGGGGGAGGGCTGGCGGATTACTGGCACGAGCCGCAATCCGAGCGAGCCCGAATGCCTGTGCTTCGACCGCGATCATCCGCTCGCGCCAGCAGCGTTTGCCGGCGTCACTCATATCCTGGTCTCGATCCAGCCCGACGAGGCGGGCGATCCGGCGCTCGACCTGCATGGCGAGGACATTGCAGCGATCCCCGGCCTCCGCTGGCTCGGCTATCTCTCGACCACCGGGGTCTACGGCGATCGCGCCGGCGCCTGGGTCGACGAGCGCTCGGAATTGCGCCCGAGCGGCGCCCGCGGCCGGCGCCGGGTCACCGCCGAGGCGGGGTGGCTCGATTTGTGGCGGCGCCGCGGCGTGCCCGCGCATGTCTTTCGCCTCGCCGGCATTTATGGGCCGGGGCGCAGCCCGTTCTCCGCGCTGCGCGCCGGCACCGCCAGGCGGATCGACAAGCCGGGCCAGGTGTTCTCGCGCATTCATGTCGACGATCTGGCGAGCGTCCTGGTTGCCTCGATCATAAGGCCGCGTCCTGGCGCGATCTACAATGTGTGCGACGACGAGCCGGCCGCGCCCGAGGCCGTCATCGCCCATGCCGCTTCCCTCGTGGGGCTGCCGGCGCCGCCGCTGGTATCATTTGAGGCGGCCGGTCTGTCGCCGATGGCAAGAAGCTTCTGGGACGACAACAAGCGTGTCGCGAACAGGCTTATCAAGGAGGAGCTCGGCGTCGCCCTGCATTATCCGAACTACCGCGCGGGGTTGGCTGCGATCCTTGCCGCGCCGGAGATCCCACAACAGCTGCCGAGACCTGGATGTGCCGATTCCGGCCATTCCTCGTCGATCCGACGGGAGTAGCCGGTGACTTCTGCGGCCAATGACTGGTCGGCCGCCGGCCGGTCGTGGTTACTCGCGCATGCCGACCGCGACGACAGCACAGCCGCCGCCGCTTGTGGGGATCAGCACGTCGCGCGATCCGGCCTTGGTTTCGACGACCGGCAGCGCGCGCAGTATGGCGATCGTGTGGCCCTCCTTGATCAGCTCCGCCTGGATCGCACTGCATGATCGCGCCACCGGGTAGACCTGCACCGTCGTGCCGTGGCATTTGCCGGCGCCGCCCGGCGCTGCGGATATCACCGCCGCGGCATTCGGCGCCGCCTTGTTGGCGTAGCTCAGCCCGACGATCGAGACGAAGGCGTTGTCGTTCGGCACAGCCGTGTTCCAGCTGGAGATCGCGGTGTGCGCGCTGTCGATGACGGCGGCCGACTCTGCGACGATCATGTCCATGCAGGTCGTGATCTTGGCGGCCTCGGCGTGCAAGACCGGCTCGAACTCGCCGACCGCGCCGGGGGCTGCCTGCGGCTCCGGCGCCTCGGCGGCGTTGCCCTTGGCAGCTGGTTTGGCGCGCTCGGCGTCGCGCTGCGCGACGGTGAGGGGGGCCGTCTGCGCGGCGGCCACTCCGGCGAGCACCGACCAGATCAGCAGCGCGGTGCTGCCGGCATACCGATGCGCCGTCAACGACAAAACCATGATTTTGCATCTCCGCAGCGGCGAGGGCGATGGAAAATAGCCGGTTGGCGAAATCCGGCTAAAACTTTTGCTTTACCAGGCGAAGGTCGCGCCGACCCGGCCGCCGAAATCGCCATGGTCGACGCCGACGCCAAGCGAGGCGTTGAGGGTGGCATAGTCGGTGACGCGCAACGCGAAGCCGCCAGCCAGAGCGGTCTCGCCGCGATAGGCGCCGAGGTTGGCGGTTGCCGCGTAGGTCTTGCTGTCGGGGATTGCGATGCCGCCCATCGCAATCGCGGTGGCGACGCCGCCATAGGCGCGCTGTTGCACGCCTTTCAGCTGGTTCAGGTTGGCCGCGTCGGTGCCGCTGACACCCGGCGCCACGTTGACGAGCTGCCGCCCGCCGAGCGAGACCGTGTTGGGGCGGTCGGCGACCGTTCCGCTGCCAATTGCCACCGAGTTCGTCGCCGACGCCACCGCCCCCTGCCCGAGCGCCACCGAGTTCGTCCCCAGCGCCTGCGCGCCCTGGCCGATCGCAGTCGAGGACGTGCCGGCGGCGGTGCTCGATTGGCCGAACGCCACGGCATAGTCGCCGGTCGCCACCGCGCCGACCGCGACCGCGGTCGAGCCGGCGCCGGTCGCGACGGCGTCCGGCAGGTTGGAGGTGTTGACCCCGCTGCCGCTGATCTTGGTGTTAAGCTGGTTCAGGTTGACCGCGTCGGTGCCGTTGACCCCGGTCGCAACGTTCTGAATCGTGCGCGTCAATCCGGTTGCGGCGTCGCCGACCGACACCGCGTTCGCCTTGTTGGCGACCGAACCCTGCCCGAGCGCCACCGAATTGGTCGCTGTCGCCGATGCGCCCGAGCCAATCGCGGTCGAACTCGACCCGGTGGCCGTTGCAAACGCCCCTGATGCGGTCGAAGAGACCCCGGACGCGATTGCTCCCTGGCCCGTTGCGGTCGAGCTCGACCCGCTGGCGGTTGCGAACGCGCCTGTCGCGGTCGAGTTCGACCCGCTCGCGGCTGCCGACGAGCCCGTCGCAGTCGTTAATGATCCGTTCGCTAGTGAGTTTTGGCCGGTCGCGGTCGAATTCCCTCCGCTCGCAATGGACGACGCGCCGGTCGCGGTCGTATCAAGTCCACTCGCAACTGCCGACCTGCCGGTCGCGGTCGAAGAGGTCCCGGTCGCGCTGGCCGCCGCGCCCGTCGCGGTCGAATCCGCTCCGCTCGCTTTGGACGACGCGCCCGTCGCGGTCGATTCTCCGGCCGCGCTGGCCGCCGCGCCCGTCGCGGTCGCACTGTTATCGGTCGCATTTGCCGACTTGCCGGTCGCGGTCGAATTTGTTCCGATCGCGCTGGCCGACACGCCCGTCGCCGTCGAATTTGTTCCAGTCGCGCTGGCCGACACCCCCGTCGCGGTCGAAGAGGGCCCGGTCGCGCTGGCCGACGCGCCCGTTGCGGTCGAGCTCAAGCCGCTGGCGCTCGCCAACGAGCCCGTCGCCGTCGAACTCGACCCGCTGGCTGTTGCGAGCGCGCCTGTCGTGGTCGAGCTCGACCCGCTGGCAGCTGCCAACTGGCCTGTCGCGGTCGAGTCCAATGCGGTCGCGCTGGCCGCCACCCCCGTCGCGGTCGCAAATGTTCCGGTCGCGGTCGAGATGAAACCGCAGGCTAATTGTGACAAGGCGAGGTTCTGCGCACAGGTAGCGATCGCGGCTGGGGCGGTGACGGTTTGCGCCAGCGCCACGCCAGGCGCGACCAAAGCCGACACGGCGATACCGGCGCCAAGCAATATCTGGTGCGAGGTTCGCGAGACAAAAGACGGCCCGCCCATGTGCATCTCCCTCGGTCAGCTCTGCCTCGCCGCGCTCCGGCGCGCGCTCTCAACCAAACCGCAGTCACGATAGCACCCTGCTCGCTGTGCAGTAGCGCGCGGCTCGAAATTTTTCGGTCTCTATCGATGGTCGCAAGACAGCCCGGGTGGAGAGGCTTGCCCTGAGGGCCGCCATCCGGCAAGGTCGGCCCCTGGAATCGCGCTTCGCGCCGCAACTCCGCTCGATCCGGGGAGGAACTGCATGACCGCTTACAACGTACTGATCATGGGAGCGTCCTACGGGTCGCTCTTGGCGACCAAGCTCCTGTTCGGCGGTCACAAGATAACGATGGTGTGCCTCCCCGCCGAGGTCGAGGCGTTCAACAGCGACGGCGCCCGGGTGCGCCTGCCGATCCGCGGCAGGAAGGAGCCGATCGAGCTCGACTCGAGGAAGCTGCCGGGGAGCCTCAAGGCGGCCGGCACCGCGGACGTCAAGCCATCCGACTTCGATCTCGTCGCCCTGGCGATGCAGGAGCCGCAATACCGCTCGCCCGGTGTGCGCGAACTCCTCGATGCGGTGGCCAGGAGCCGCGTCCCCTGCATGTCGATCATGAACATGCCGCCGTTGCCCTACCTGAAGCGCATCCCCGGCCTCAACACCGACGCGGTGAAGGCCGCCTATACCGACGCCAGCGTGTGGGACAATTTCGACCCCGGCACCTTGACCCTGTGCAGCCCCGACCCGCAGGCGATCCGCCCGCCCGGCGAGAAGATCAACGTGCTGCAGGTCACCTTGCCGACCAACTTCAAGGTCGCCCGCTTCGACTCCGACAAGTCGACCGCGATGCTGCGGCAGATGGAGAAGGATGTCGATGCGGCGCGCTACAACCCGGGCGACGGCCCCGTCGAGCTGCCGGTCAAGCTGCGGGTGCACGATTCGATTTTCGTGCCGCTCGCCAAGTGGGCGATGCTACTGACCGGCAACTACCGCTGCGTCACCAAGGACGGCGCGATAGACATCAAGGATGCGGTGCATAAGGACCTCGCCACCTCCCGCGCGGTCTACAACTGGGTGTGCGGGGTCTGCGAAAAGCTCGGCGCCTCGCCCAACGATCTGGTGCCGTTCGAGAAATACGCTGCCGCCGCGAACGATCTCGTGCGCCCGTCCTCGGCCGCCCGCGCGCTCAACAACGGGGTGCCAAACATCGAGCGGACAGACCGGCTGGTGCAGCTCATCGCGGCGCAATACGGCATGCGCAACGCGGTCGTCGACCAGACCGTGGCGCAGGTCGACGAGCGGCTGGCGGCCAACCGAAAGGCCGCCACCTGACCCCGATCCGCGCCGTGACGGCGTGGAACAGTCCGGTACGACCCGGCGGAGGGCGATACTGCTCGGATCGTCTATTTCCTCTATCTCGCCAGCCTCTTCATCGGGGTGACCTGCGTCATCGGCGTGATCGTGGCTTACGTTTACCGGGCCGATGCGCCCGAATGGGTCAAAACCCACTACCGATTCCAGATCCGGACGTTCTGGATAGGTCTGCTCTACGGTTTTTTAAGCGTGTTGACGGCGGTCATTATTGTCGGGCTTTTTTTCGGTGTATTCACCTTTGTCTGGTGCATTGTCCGAAGCGTTAAAGGGTTGAAATTGTTGACGCAGGGCGCGGCGTATGAAAATCCGGCAACCTGGCTGTGGTAGGACGCCACGGGCGCCTGACCGGTTTTTTTCATCCAACGTAGGGTAAAGCTTGAGGCGCCGAATTTGTGCCACACGCGTTTATCCGGTACCCTTGCCGGTACCGGCGCGACGGGGACCGGCCAATCGCGCCGCAAACCGAGGAGGCTCCCGTGAGCGAATCTGGCACCGCTGTTAGCGCCAACGATGAGAAGTTAGGTACGGCGAAGGCCATCTACATTCTCTACGTCGTCGGGTGGATCATTCCCATTATCGCCCAGATTGTCGGCGTTATCTTTGCCTACATAAACCGGGAGGAAGCGCCGCCTTGGCTCCAGACCCATTTTCAGCTGCAGATCCGAACGTTTTGGATTGGGTTGCTTTTCGGCGTCATCAGCGTGGTGACGAGTATGATTTACATCGGGTGGGTTCTCATGCTGTTGACCCTTATCTGGATGACGGTCCGCTGCGCCAAAGGACTCAGGGAGCTTTTCGAGGGCGCCCCTTACGACAACCCCGAGACTTGGCTCTGGTAGTCGGCCAGAGCACGATATTGAGGCGTCATTCCCGCGAAGGCGACGCGAAGGCGGGAACCCAGGGCAGTCAGCGCGCCGGCTGCCCTGGATAGCCGTGGGGCATCAGCAGGAGGAGGTATCCCCACCGCCGCCGAAATCGCCTCCGCCGCCGTAATCACCACCGCCGCCGATATCCCCGCCGCCACCGTAGTCGGCCCCGCCGCCGGCATCGCCACCGCCGCCGTAGTCGGCCCCGCCGCCGGCATCGCCACCGCCGCCGTAGTCGGCTCCGCCGCCGGCATCGCCACCGCCGCCGTAATCGGCGCCGCTGCCTCCGCTATCGCCATAGTTGTTGTTGATTATCGTCTCGCCGAGGCCGGATGTCATACCCATGCCGCCGGTGAGGCTGTTGGCGTAGCCATGCCCAAACAGCGAAGAGATACCCTGAAACAGCAAGGCGCCCCCGGCGATTCCCGCTGCGGCCGCCGCCGCCGAGCGCAAGAAGCCGCCCCCGCCGCCCATGCCCCCCATCATGCCGCTGCCCATCATGCCGCCGCCGGCGGGCGCATAGCCCTGCTGCGGCTGCTGGGCATAGCCTTGCTGGGGCGGAGGCGCTGCCGCCACCTGCGGCGAGCGGACCCACGGGCCGGCGCTCGGAACGCTGCCGGGGGCCGGGCCCGCCGGCTGGCTGGTCCCGAACAGGCCGCCGAGAAAGCTGGTTGTCGGCCTGACCGCCGTCTGGGTGTCGGTGACTTGCTTTTCCAATTCGGCGATCCGGTTCTGCGCCTGATGCAGGCTCAGATCCTGGATCAGCACGGTTTGCACGAGGTAATAGGGCGCATCCGGCTGCTCGACCATGGCCTGACGGATCAGGCTGTCGGCTTCGGGGTCTTTCTGCTGCCCGGCGAAGCCTTTGAGGCGCGCGAGCAGGGTGGTGATCAGATCGCGTTCCTGGGGAACCATCGCAGACCTTCCAGCGAGGAAACGGCGGCTTCCCATGAAGCCACCGGCGCCGCTCGGATCCGGCGCATCGCGGTAGATGTAGGGAGCCGCCACCGCCGATTTCAATGAGGCGGAATTTGGCCTACGGCTTGCTGCCGATCGTTAGGAATTTGCGCCGGCGCTCTGCGCGCAGGCTGGCGCTGTCGCGCGCGAGCAGCGGGTGCAGTGTCTCGGCGAGCGCGTCGCCCAGCGCGGCGATCGCCTCCTGCGGCAACCGGTGGGCGCCGCCCACCGGCTCCAGCACGACGCGGTCGATCACCCGGAGCCTAAGGAGGTCCTGCGCGGTCAGCTGCAAGGCTTCGGCGGCTTCCCGGGCATGCCCGGCATCGCGCCACAGGATCGAGGCGCAGCCCTCGGGGGAGATCACCGTATAGACCGCATGCTCCAGCATTAAGACGGCATTGCCGGCGGCAAGCGCGATCGCGCCGCCCGAGCCGCCCTCGCCGATGATCGCCGCGATCACCGGGACCTGGATGTCGAGGGCGGTTTCGATCGCCCGGGCGATCGCTTCGCTCTGCCCGCGCGCCTCAGCGTCGACCCCGGGATAGGCCCCGGCGGTATCAACGAGGGTCAGCACCGGCAATTGGAAGCGCTCGGCCAGGCGCATCAGCCGGCTCGCCTTGCGATACCCCTCGGGCCGCGCCATCCCGAAATTGCGGGCGACGCGGCTCTCGGTGTCGGCGCCCTTTTCGGTGCCGAGGACCATGACGCTGCGCCCGCGAAACCGGCCGATGCCGCCGATGATCGCGGCATCCTCGGCAAAGGCGCGGTCGCCGGCCAGCGGGACAAATTCGCTGATCAGCCCGGCGATGTAATCGAGACAGTGCGGCCGCTCCGGATGGCGCGCCACCAGCACCTTCTGCCACGAATTGAGCCGCGCGTAGCTCTGGCGCAACAGCCGGCCGGCCTGCGCTTCGAGCCGGCCGACCTCTTCGGCGATGTTGAGCCCGCTATCGGCTGAGAGATGGCGCAGCTCTTCGATCTTGCCTTCGAGCTCGGCGATCGGCCGTTCGAAATCGAGAAAATGGCGCATCAGCGGGCGGCAATCTCAGGGGCGCGTCGCACCTTGTCAACGCTGCCTTCGATCACTTCCGCCGGGCCAGCGGGTGCGCGCTCTCGACGAGCCGGCGCAGCCGCTCGCTCTGGACATGGGTATAGATCTGCGTCGTCGCGATATCGGCGTGCCCCAGCATTTGCTGCACGCTCCTGAGATCCGCGCCGTGATCGAGCAGATGGCTGGCGAAGGCATGGCGTAGCACATGCGGCGACAGCCGCGCCGGGTCGAGCCCCGCCGCCAGCGCCAATTCCTTCAAGAGCTGGCCGCAGCGCTGGCGGGTCAGGTGCCCCTCCTCGCCGCGCGACGGGAACAGCCAGCGCGACGGCGCTTTGTGAGGCAGGAAGCGGCTGCGGCATTCGAGGTAGGCGGTAAGCGCCTGGCGCGCCGGCGGGCTCAGCGGCACCACACGCTCCCGGCCGCCCCT